>Ga0256829_1000407_pt1 | contig 44670 bp, 48 predicted proteins | sample 131447metaG_FD_185979 | JGI IMG/M metagenome (GOLD analysis project Ga0256829, IMG submission 185979) | Hydrothermal vent microbial communities from Lau Basin, Pacific Ocean - 131-447 | ecosystem: Environmental > Aquatic > Marine > Hydrothermal vents | place: Pacific Ocean: Lau Basin | collected... | reverse complement strand
AACAAGGCTTTAACCAAGCATTAATCAAATTATCTGTGTTGCTGTATCAGGTTGACGGTACAGTCTCTTTATCTGAACAAGATTACCTTAATGATGTGGTTGACACTCTGGACTGGCAAAGCCCAATTTGCCCAGAGGCGTTTTTAAACGACACTATTTATCAAACCCGACAGGCTATTGACGCGGGTGACAGCGCAAACTTTATGCGTCAGTTAAAAGACGATTTAGTGTTTGATGCCAACAAAACCCTTGAAGTTGCCATGGGTATCACCGGAATAGACGGTGAGCGAAGCGAGAAAGAAACAGAACTGTTATCGCTATTAACTCACAAATTGCTTGCGAAAGCGCTTGTGAATAACGGGGCAGCCCAAGAGCCTATGGCTTAGTTCCGAATGAAATGAATGTGAAAAGGCCTCTCTATTGCTAGAGAGGCCTTTTTCGTTATACCTGAGAAGACGCCGCTTTCATTTCTCGCTCAAGCCGTTTGCTCTCATCAGCTCTTGGCTTAGTGAAGCGGGCAAGTGCTAAATACAATACAGGAGTAAGATACAAGGTAAATACCACTGCAATACCTAAGCCGCCGAATACCACCCAACCAATGGCATTTCTTGCTTCTGCCCCTGCACCTGTGGACAAAATTAAAGGTAAGCCACCTAATATGGTAGACACCAAGGTCATCATGATCGGGCGTAAACGTACCTTACCTGCCTCAACAATTGCGTCGTAAACGCTTAAGCCTTTGTCCCTAAGTTGATCAGCAAATTCAATAAGTAAAATCGCGTTTTTGGCAAGTAGGCCAATAAGCATGACCAGTCCAATCTGCGAATAAATATTGATACTGGTGCTTGTTAAGTACAAGGCATATATCGCTGCTGCGATACCAAAAGGCACGGTTAGCATAACAACCACCGCACTGTTCACACTCTCAAACTGCGCTGCCAGTACTAGCAGAACAATCAGGAAAGCCAGTAGATAAGTCATGGCAACTTGTCGAGAAGTTTCTTCATAGGTTTGCGCTTCGCCAAGGAAAATCAGGCCAATACCTTGGGGTAAGGTGTTGTTACCCAGCGCTCTAATTTTGTCTACCACTTCGCTAATGGGTGTGTCTTCTGGCAACTCCATTTCAACTTTAATGGCTCGGCGCTGAGCTTGGCGTTCAAGTTCGGCGGCAACGCCTTCCTCGGTAATATATGCCACACTCGACAATGGTACTAAGCTTCCTGAACCACTCTTCACATATAAGCTAGTAATGTCCGACGGGTTGATAGTACTGCGGCTGTTGGTTTGCAAAATAATGGGCACAGCCTGATCACCCACATTCAAATCGGCAATGTCGTCGCCATTGACCGCAGCGCGTAGTGTTCGAGCAATATCATTTAGCGGTACGCCTAATTCTTCGGCACGGCGTCTGTCAATATTTACCCGCATTTGGGGCTGGGTTGGATCATAGCTAATACGGGCACGACCTAGCTCTGGTAAGGTGTTTTCAAGCTCTCTGGCAAAAGCAGTTGCTGCTTCAAAGATTTTTGGATAGGTTTCACCCGTTATGGCAATTTCTAAGCCGCCACCTTGGCCCCGTAAGTTCAAGCTGTTACCGCCCCACGCATTGCCCGGCGCACCTGGAATTTGCTGCAATTTTGGACGAATTTCGTTAGCTACTTCTTGCAGTGTTTTATCTCTGTCATCCCAGTGCTTTAACGGCGCGGTAATAAATACAATATTGGGATCCCACTGACCTACAACGGTATAAATGGAATCAACCGTACCGTCCTCAACGTAGGGCATAAGCATGGCTTCCATCTTTTCAGCTTGTCTGTCCATAAAGTTGATACCCGCGCCATCTGGGCCTCTGGCAAAGATACGTATAGTACCTCGGTCTTCACTGGGTAGCAGTTGATTGTCTATATTCTGTGCTAGCAAATACGCACCACCGCCAGCAGCCAAACTTAATACGCCTACAAGCCAAGCGTACTTGAGAGCGGAAACCAATGAACGCTGGTACAGCGACAAACACATGTGACCAAAACGACCAAAGGTACGACTGAACAAGCTTACTTTGTCGGCCTTTGTTTTTACTGGCAAACGGGCAGTTAACGCTGGCACCAAAGACAATGCCACAAATGAAGATATGATGACCGCGCCGGCTAACACGCCACCAAATTCACGGAATAATCGCCCTGCGGTAGACGGCAAAAAGGCAATAGGTATAAATACCGACGCCAACACTGCGGTAGTGGCTACCACAGCAAAAAACACCTCTCGCGTACCTACAACCGCAGATGCTCGTGCGCCTAAACCCATGGCTCTGCGTCGTTGAATGTTTTCAGACACTACAATGGCATCGTCTACAATCATTCCCGTGGCAAGAACCAAAGCAAGTAGGGTTAGTATATTGATAGAAAACCCCATGCCCCAAATAATGGCAAGAGCACCCGCCAACGATACGGGAATAGAGAGTGCTGGTACAATAGTGGCACGCCAAGAGCCAATAAATACAAGTAGGGTAACAATAACCAAAACCACGGTTAAACTGAGTGACACTACTACTTCTGCCACCGAATCGCGGATAAATTCCGCATCGTCTGCGGTTACTACAATATCTAACTCAGGAAAACGCTTTTGCAGATCTTCCACCGATGCCAACACTTCGTCGGAAATTTCAATGGTGTTTGAACTGGCTTGACGGATCACGCCTAAACCAATCACCGGACGGCCATCCAAACGAACCATACTTGAAGTGTCTGCTGGGCCAAAATAAACACTAGCTACATCGTTAATTCGCACATCGCCGGTAACCACTATATTACCCACATCTTCGGCTGACACCGAAGTAGCATCGGCGCGAACTATCAGCGCTTGGTCTGCGGACTGAATGCTCCCCGCAGGCACATCAAAAGGCGCAAGTTGGAGTGCGTTGGCAATGTCTGTCATCGACAAACCAAAGCTAGTGAGACGAAGGGGGTCGATAGATACGCGCAGCACTCTAGCTCTGTCACCGCGTAAGCTAACATCGGCAACTCCGGGAATACTTAAAAATAAGGGCGCTAAATCAGTTTCAACACGCTCAGTGAGAGTTTCCATGTCTAGAGTTTCACTTGACACGGCTAGACTTACTACCGCTTGTGCATCGTTGTCGGCACGAATAATTGCGAGATTTTCAACTTCATTGGGTAGCTGGCGCTGAACTCGGCTTACCGACTCACGGGTTTCGTTAGCTGCATCTTCAAGGTTTACACCGGGCCTAAACTCAACACGTACTCGCGCAGAGTTTTCCTCGCTCTGGGCATAAATGTTTTTAACACCACTTACCCTTGCCACCGCACCTTCTAATCGGCTGGTGACTTCCGCATCTACAGTTTCAGGTGACGCACCGGGGTAGCTAGCGGTTACTGTTACTGTTGGTGTATCTACATCGGGGAGTTCTCGAACTTCTAACCCGTAAAGTGCCGACAACCCTGCAATAGCAATAAGTAGGTTAAGTACAACAATCAGTACTGGGCGTCTTATAGCGGTAGAGGGGAGGTCGTTAGTTATTTCTGTGTTGTCCATTAGTTAGTGACTCCCGCTAATGCTGTAGTCACTTCTTGGCCATTTCTTAAACGTTGCACACCTTCCGCAATTAACGTGTCGCCTTCGCGCACATCACCCGTAATCAATATTTTTCCGCGCAGTCGTTGATGCACGTTAACGTCTACGCGCTTGGCTTTGCCGTCTTCAGACAACCAAATGTATGCACCTTGAGCACCCCACAATAATGAAGCTTCAGGCACCGCGGCGAAGCGTTCACCTTCCACCGTTAGATTCACTCTAAAGCTCATTCCTGGACGATAACTGTCTGCACTGTTATCAAGAATGGCACGAGCGCGAACGGTTCTGTCTTCTTCATTTACACGGCTGTCTACTTGAGCAATTTGTGCCTCAAGCGAAACTTGTCGGTTAGTCCATGGTTCTAGCGTTACAATGGGATTATTCATTAGCACGCCCATGGATGATTCTGGCGCACGAAAATTAATGAAGAGTTTGTCTCTGTTATCAAGGGTAGTAACTATGGTTTGTGCGGTGATTCGGTCACCTACCTCTATATCGGTAAGCCCAACAATGCCTTTGAAAGGGGCGACGATTCTTCTGTCATCTAAATCCGCTTGTGCTTCTTCAAGAGCGACTTCAGCGAGTTCGTGCTGTGTACGGGCCAAATCTAACTCATTAACAGGGATAGCACCTTTTTCAAAACTTTCGGTTAAGCGTGAAAGGGTACGTTGAGTTTCTTTCAACTCAAGTTCTGCTCGCTTTACTGCCACTCGCTGACGTCGGTCGTCCAATCTAACCAACACTTGGCCTGCTTCAACCAATTCACCGGGGGTAAAGTTAATTTCAGTAACTTCATCAGACACCGCTGGGTAAAGTACAACAGAGTTTACCGCCTCGGCACTGCCTACGGCTTCGACATATCTTGTTTCATTTAAAAAAGTAACTGGAGTGGTAACAACTAATTTGGCGGTGTTATTATTAAAAGACTGAGCAAAAGCACCTTGCGACAAGGTAGTTAATGCAACAACGCCAAAAAGTACGTTGCGAGTTATTTTTTTTATCATTTTGTGTCCGTTACGTTTTGGTTTTCGTACCAAAAAGCAACTCAATCACCCATTAGTTGAGTTGCTTGATGCAAGAAATACGACATATACTTTTGGATACGTATACCAACATACACGGATTAGCTTAGCAATTGCAGTTCAGCGTACTCTCGGTACAAGGTATCGCTTTTCATCAATTCTGAGTGGCTTCCAACCGCTACAACCTTCCCTGATTCCATAACTACTATGTTATCTACGTGTTTTACGGTAGCCAAACGGTGGGCGATCACAATGCAGGTTTTGCCTTTCATTAGGGTATTCATGGCTTTTTGCACCATGTTCTCGCTCATGGCATCAAGGGCACTGGTGGCTTCATCAAGTAGCAAAATAGGGCGATTGGCAAGAATGGCTCGGGCAATAGCTATTCGCTGCTTTTGCCCACCCGAGAGCTTAACGCCTCGCTCGCCTAACTGAGTGTGGTAGCCGTCGCTCAGTTGTTCGATAAATTCATGAGCATAAGCAAGTTTTGCAGCCTCAGTGATGTCTGCCTCCGTCGCATCGGGTGTACCATAGCGAATATTGTCGATAACCGAGGTGGCAAAAATAACCGGCTCTTGAGTCACAATAGCAATGTGCTTTCTGAGTAAATCCAACGGCATTTCAGCAATATCTAGGTTGTTAAAGCGTATTTGCCCGCTACTTGTGTTGTAAAAACGCATAAGCAATTGAAATATAGTTGACTTACCCGCGCCACTTGGGCCAACTAAGGCAATGGTTTCACCCGCTGGTATATCTAAGGTCATATTGTCGAACAATAGGTTGGCTTCATCGTAGCCAAACGACACCTGGTCAAAATGCACGCTGGGTGCATCAATGGCTTTAGTTGAACTTGCCTCTCCGTCATCGGAAATTTCAGGTGACGTATTCAATAATTCAAACAAACGCTCGCTTGCCCCTACGCCTCGCTGTACTTCACCAATAACCTCACTAATAGTGGCAACGCTGCTGCCCGCCATAATGGCGTAAAACAAGAAGGCTGATAGTTCACCCACGGTTAGGCTACCACTTAACACCTGACGTGCACCTACCCAGAAGATCAAGGTAATCGATGCCATACTCAGCAGCATAATGCAGCCAATCAGCAAGCTACGGTAATGGATGCGTTTAGCTGCCACCGACATGGTGTTCTCTACGTTCTGGTTAAACTGAGTGCGTTCGGTGTCTTCAGCGTTATAGGCTTGTACCGTCATGATCTCATGGAGTGATTGGTCGATGTGTGCCCCAATATTCGCCACGCTGTCCTGACTGGCTTTTGCAAACTTCCTTACTTTGGGCGCAAGCACTTTTATAGGAATGAGCACGGCAGGTACGGCTATTAATACACACAAAGTGAGAATAGGGCTGGCAATACCCATTAATATCAGTGCACCAATAAAAGTAACGAACGAGCGCAATGTCATTGATAGGCTCATACCTACTACAGTTTGAATGATCGTAGTGTCGCTAGTGAAGCGAGAGATAACCTCGCCGGTGCGAAGTTCTGCAAAAAATGACGGGGGAAGAGACAACAAGTGTGAAAACACTTGAGAGCGAATATCAGCACTTACGCGCTCGCCCAGCCAACTCATTAAATAAAATCGAATGTAGGTGGCAGCGCAGGCGACAATGGTAACCGCTAGTATCATAGTGGTGGCGGTATTTAACTCGTCGGTAGACGCAGCAATAAAGCCACTGTCTATGGCGTACTTAATACCTTGGCCTAGCATTAGCCAAGCACCTGCTGCTACGAAAAGCGCAACAATAGCACCTGCGGTTTTCAGCGCGTATTTAGATAAATGAGAGCCTATCCAGCCTAATACTTGCTTAGTGGAAACCTGTGGTTTGGATTGTGACAATAGAACCTCTGCACCTTGAACATGCCGTATTCACTTGTACATTTGCGCAAAGTGACAAAATTCAAGGTGCATTCAATAAGATTAGGCGGTTCCGTCTCTACATTGGTTAAACTGGGTGTTGTAGTTAAGTTCAGAAACGGCAGCCCGCGTTGTGGCTTGTGTAGTGACAATTTCAGATACGGCCTCGCCAGAACTTGATTCTGCTATCCAAAGTTTCAATTCGTCGCCATCTCGTAAACGTTCAATCGTATATCGTTTTCCGCCATCAAGGGATACATCAAACTTGGCGGTGGCCTCTTTTACTGCCCCGTTATTGTGGTGTGCGTGATAAAGAATAGCTTTAACCCATAATACGTGTTCTCCTGGAGGGAGATCCCTGAGTTGCGCAACGCCAGTAAGCCTTTGGTTTCTGCACATCAAACCAATGAACTCTCGCTCGGGAAATACTCGTTGTGCAAAATAGTCGACGCGAGCTTCATTATCTTGAATTTGTGATTGCTGGGTAATGACATTATTACTTGAAGAACACCCGGCAAGACACAAAGTCAACAAAGCACTGTAAAGCAATGTATTTTTACAACTCATAACACTTATCCTTAAGTCATTGGGTTCGGTTTAATAGTAGTTTGAATTTTGAGCGATGACCAGTGGATTTCAATACATTTACAAAACACGCACGCCAGAATTTGGATTGATAAATATTGCTTGGAAACCGCATTTATACTTGCAATCAACCACTATATCCGTATAATTCGGCGGCCTTCTAATAGGTGCTTGATTTTTCAACACCAAAAGAGGGCTTAAGTTAACGGTAACGCTACAACGAGTTTGAGGCATTTATGGTTACTATTCGTTTACAGCGTGGTGGCGCGAAAAAGCGTCCTTTTTATCAACTAGTGGTGGCAGATAGCCGTCGTGCAAGAAACGGTCGTTTCATTGAAAACGTTGGTTTCTTCAACCCAACTGCACAAGGTCAAGCAGAGCGTTTACGCGTTGACCTAGAGCGTGTTGATTACTGGGTTGGTGTTGGCGCGAGCTTATCTGAGCGCGTATCTACCTTGGTAAAAGAAGCTAAGAAAACTGCAGCGTAAGTTGCGATTAACTGGTGGGTATAGATGAGTCATACATCTGACAACGTGATTGTTGGCAAAATTGGCGCGCCTTACGGCGTAAAAGGTTGGGTCAAAATCAACAGCTATACCGAAGTGCCAGAGGGTATTTTTGAGTATGTACCGTGGTTTCTCGGTAGCGAAAAAGAATACCAGATAGACCAGTGGCGACCGCACGGTAAAAGCTTGGTAGCGAAGATCGAAGGTGTTGATAGCCGAGACGATGCTGAACGCATCAAAAATCTCGATATTAGCATTTTAGCTTCGCAGCTCCCTGAACTAGGGGAAGAAGGCGTTTACTGGCGAGAGCTTACCGGCATGCAAGTAGTAACAACGCAAGGTTACAACTTGGGTGTGGTAAAAGACGTATTCAACACAGGTGCAAACGACGTAATTCAGGTCAAAGCAAATGTGGGTGATGCGTTTGGTCAAAAAGAAAGATTACTACCTTTTGTATTCGACGATGTCGTTCAAGAGGTAGATAAAGAAGCGAAGGTCATTAAAGTTGACTGGGACCCGGGGTTTTAAGTGACACCGGAAAAGTGGTTCGGGGTTGTTAGCCTGTTTCCAGATATGTTCGCTCCATTCACTCAACAGGGTGTTATTGGAAGAGCTGTTAAGTCTGGCAAACTATCGGTAGACACCTTTAACCCCCGTGACTTTACTACCGACCGTCATCGTACCGTAGATGACCGCCCTTACGGCGGAGGTCCAGGTATGTTGATGATGGTTCAACCGCTTACTGAAGCAATACAAGCTGCCAAGGCTCTTGGTGGCGAAAACAGTAAGGTGATTTACTTATCACCTCAGGGGAAACCCTTAGACCAGCAAGACGTTCAACGTCTTGCCAATATCGACCGCACAATTTTAATTTGCGGGCGATATGAAGGAATCGACGAGCGCGTTATCGAAAGCCACGTAGATGAAGAAATTTCTATTGGTGATTACGTGTTAAGCGGTGGAGAGCTACCGGCAATGGTTCTTATGGACGCCGTTGCAAGGTTAGTTCCCGGCGTGTTGGGGCATAAAGCCTCAGCAGTTGAAGATTCTTTCACTGACGGCCTTCTTGATTGTCCGCATTATACGCGGCCAGAAGTGCTCAATGGTCAATCGGTGCCTGAGGTTTTGTTAAGTGGTGACCACGAAAAAATTAGGCAGTGGCGATTAATGCAGTCTTTGGGTAGAACCTGGCAGCGTCGCCCTGAATTGTTAAATCACCTAGCTCTGACTGAGGAGCAGGAGCGTTTACTGGAATTATTCCAAGCGCAACTGCAGCAAGATGACAGTTAACTAGGACGAGAGGATATGATGAGCAAAGTCAGTCAAGATATCATCAAAAAAATCGAAGAAGCACAGCTAAAAGCTGATGTTCCTGCGTTTGGTCCAGGTGACACAGTAGTTGTAAAAGTTCGCGTTACCGAAGGTGACAAAGAGCGTCTTCAGGCTTATGAAGGTGTTGTTATCGCTAAACGTAACCGTGGTCTGCACTCGTCTTTTACCGTGCGTAAAATTTCTAGCGGCGAAGGCGTTGAGCGTGTGTTCCAAACACACAGCCCGGCAGTTTCTTCTATCGAAGTGAAACGTCGCGGTGCGGTTCGTCGTGCTAAGCTTTACTATCTACGTGAGCGTTCAGGTAAGTCTGCACGTATCAAAGAGAAGCTTAACTAAGATTACTAATCCTTGCGTTATTGTTAACTTCGAAAAAGCCCGCTTTATGCGGGCTTTTTTGTGTTTGGGATTTGGTGAACGGTTTTGTTAGTTGTTGTTTATTGTGATTCTTGTGTTGTGTGGTGAGAGAAGTTGACGGTTTAAAGCACAGTAGGTTGGTTGTTTCTTGTTTTTGACCGGTGTGAAAGGTTGAGTTTTACTTTTCGTGAGTTTGATTGGTGAATAAAGGGATTTTTTGTTTGATGGGAGGAAAGGTTCCTGTTTGTAGAGAGGGATTTTTCCTGATAGTTGTATTGTTATGTGTCAAATTGAAACGGAATAGTTTGTTATGAATATTATGCGGTTACTAGGCGTTATTTTAGGTCTAGCATTTATATCTATTTATGGCTATATCTTTCTAACAGAACACTTAGCTGCACTTGGTAGTGTTTTAGGCTTTTTGGTGGGTGTATTGTTTATTCTTTTCGGCGTTACAGGCAAAGACTCAGTACAGTTGCTGTTTAAAAAGCTAACTGGTCGTAGTTTTAGCAATGGCACCTAACAAAGCGCTTAAGTCGCATCCCGCTGCGCGGGCTGCTGGGACAAAAACACAATGCGGCTTCGCTGTTATCGCATTGTGCTTTTGCCTCTTAGTGTGAAGTTAGCATTCATGGAGGAAATGTGGATTACGTTTGGAACTACATAAAAGAGCGATTCATACCTGACGGCTTTGCGTTCACGATGGATGCATTTTGCAGAGAATATGACGCAGAAGATGACTTAACCAAAGTTGATATAGCATTTGAAATTTTCGGGAAATCTGAACGGGAGTTTCTTGAAGTTGAAAATGCGATCACCTCATCTGAAATGTCTGGTGAAGATGCTTATTTGGCTTTAAAGCGAGCCAAAATGAAGCAACGCCTGACTAGCCACTTTTTTGCGATCTCGCTCTACCATATTGTTGAAAAAGTATTGAAAGCTAAATTAGCCTCTGTAGATTGTAATGCATGGACTGAATCCTTAAATTTTGAAGCGCTTAAAAAACGACTCAAAGAACACGGATATGATATTCAAAATTTCTCCAACTATGACTCAATTAATAAGCTCAGAATGGTAGCAAACGCAGCAAAACATGACTTGGAAACTGATAAGCAACTAGATGCTATTCACACTTCATTTAAATTTAGAGAAGAATTGCCTTATTTGGGTAGTTTTTTTCATGACAACAATATCATACCTGCATGCTGGGCATTTATCAGAGAGTTGTACGCGGCAACCGCAAGCCAGAAGTGCTAACAAAACGCTCAAGTCGCCACCCGCTGTGCGGGCTTGTGGGACAAAAACACAATGCGGCTTCGCCATTTTCGCACTGTGCTTTTGCCCCTTAGTTTAGTGCTAGATATCAGTCACATACAGGAATTTTTGATGGAAAATAATTTAATAAATGTCTGCTACGAAGGAACTGAGGGCTCATCCGATATTAAAACCGTGATGCAGGGTAATATCCTGTATATTTCGTTGATAGATGTTCAGAATGCATTGAACAAAGAAAATTTGGATATAGATGAATCTCATGTGTCAAAATCCATTATTGGTTTATTGAAAGGCCGCCTCAAACAACTTGAAAGTGATGAATACATTTATATTCACAACGAACTTCTTACCCATTTAGATAAGCAAGAAATGTTTGTCACCCAACCAGGCCTCTTTAGGGTTTTGTCGTACGACGATAGCGTTGCAGGTAAGAAATTTCAGAGATGGCTCTATCACGAAGTGGTACCCTCAATAATGAAATATGGCAAGTTTCCGCCTCCACTTGTTCATCAAGAATCCGATGTTATGAAAATAGCCAAAACTCTTGTACTCGAAATAGAAGAACGAGAAAGGCTAGAAAGAGAGACTAAGGAACGCTTTGCTAAGCATGAAGAAGTCATTAAATCTATAAGTTCGAAGCTCAATACGTTAGAAGAGGTCTCACCAAATACTAAGTTTGTCACAGCCACCGAATATTGCGAATCGGAAGGTCTCGAAAATATCGACTTACAGCTTGTTTTTGGTTGGTGTTTGAAAATTTGCGTAGAGCAATCAGAGCCCACAGTCAAATCAATGGAAAACGGACAAGAAGTCCTGCGATTTCCTACACACGTGGTGATCGAAGCCGTAAGAAACATCGAAAAAGGCGCCTAACAAAGCGCTGTTGTCGTTCCCTTCGCTTACTGGGACACAAGTTTGAAGGAGGCTTCGTATTATAGCCCACGTGCTTGTACCCCAAAGCTCAGCGTTATGAGCTCTCGGACAACACAAGGAAAAAGTTCTAATTATTGCCTTAGCTAATCTTTCCAATAACCCCTAAGTTGTTGAAAGACTTAATGGCGATTTTTGGACCGTATTATTCGGGCCTGCAAAGGATGAGAAATGAATCATAACTAAACTTTTAGTCGCACTCGCTGCGCGGTCTGCTTGAACAAAAATGCAATGTGGCTTCGCTATTATCACGTTGTGCTTTTGCTCTTTAGCTCAGAATCATGTGTTCGGTAATGTTTAAATTAAGGATGTTTAAATATGCAAATTGAAGCTAACAGAAAGGTATTACAGACAATAGAATCTCACGGAAAATCTGGTAGTGGTATTATCTCTCTTGCCAACGAAACCAATATTAACCAATCAGACCTAAGAGAATTTCTGCGCGTTAATAAAGGTATGGTGTCTAAGTCTAGTTTAAACGGTGCGTACACAATAAACCGTTTTGGAGAGCATCGAGGCTCAATCGAATCAATGCTTTCTACACTAGTAAAAAGATCGAAGATCAAACAGTTCTATCGGTACTATATTATTGCGTTCATCGCTTTCACATTGGGCTTAATGCTGGGGCGCATTGGCTAATGTACCCAACAAAACACTTAAGTCACAGCCCGTTGGGCGGGTCGCTGGAACAAATACACAATGAGGCTTGGCGATTATCGCATTGTACATTTGCCCGTTAATTTAGTTTGTGACGCCAATTGGATATCCTTTATCGTAAAACGCATGCGTTGTAACGCGCTGTTCGACCAACAATGAACAGTCTCTGGATGAAAATAAATGAAAAACTTACTGTTTATATGTAGCAGAAATCAGTGGCGTAGCCCTACAGCAGAAACCATATGGCGAAAGCATGCCTATCTCAATGCTAAATCGGCGGGCACGAGTCCAAAAGCTAGAAAAACAGTCAGCCAAGCAGATATTCGCTGGGCTGATGTGATATTTGCTATGGAATCTAAACATAAAAGTCGACTTAAAGCTGAATTCACACGATTGCTTGATCATAAACCCATTTATGTATTGGATATTCCAGACAATTATCGATATATGGACCCTGAACTGGTTCAGGAGCTAGAGACACTGGTGCCTCGGTATCTCGATATCTAGGCCGTTAAGAATTTGCGCGTAAAACACTGAGAGTAGTATTAGCCATATTCTTAACACAATGAGTTTCTTGGGCTTATCTCAGTTTCAACGCTTTACAAAGTATGTTTATATAGTGGTTTGTAGGGCGCGGCCTTGCGTTACGGGGCGCTTATTTTAAACGTAAAACCTAGTGAATCGTTTACACTTAATACAGCTCCCTGAACAGGGGTTAAATTGTAAAAGGAAAAACATGAAATCATGGAATGAGTTAACTAATCTGCAACGAGCCGTTGTTGGAATTTTAATGGTTGTTGCTGCGGCGTTTCTGCCAGAAATCGCGTTTCTTGTTCAGCTCGGTGGTATGGAAGTCGCAGTTGCGTTGGTTTTTGCAAGCCTTGCACCGTTAGTATCTTGGATAGCTATTAAATACCAAAAACTCAAAGAATTTATTTACACTTCAATAATAGCGTTGAGACAAAGTGCTTCAGCTAAGCCTTCTGTTTTTTGTATTCAGGCTTCATTTTGTGCAGTGGCACTTATATTTACAAGTTCAGGCATACTGGCTTTTTGCTTTTTCATGCCTAGTATGCTGCTCAATGGGGCCTTGGTGTAAATGCGCAAAACAACACCTGCATAAGTTGAATACAACCTAGCGGGCTGTTGGAACCAAAACGCACCGCAGGTTATTTGTTATTTAACATTCATAAAATAAGGATATATATGAAAAATACTATAGTCACTCTTGTCGTTGCACTTCTTTTGGGATGTTCTTCAACGCCAAACCTTTCATCCGAAGCATTTGAAGTGTCGGCCGAGAGTCTTAATGAACATTGGGAAATGAAGTCAAAATCATTTAGCTTCTCCGCTCCCAGAAATGTGGCTAAGCGACCCAATGGCTATGTAAAGGTACGGTATTTGATTGATTCAGACGGTAAGGTATTTAACCCAGAGATTATTGAGTCGGTGCCAGAAGGTGTTTGGGACGATCAAGGTTTGAAAGCAGTAAAACGAATGGAATATAAGCCTTCTGAATCTAATGTCGATAAAAAACTAGTGTATGTGACAACGGAATTTCATTTTGGCAACAGTGTATAGCAAGTCAACAAACTTGCTTTCTTAGTTTGTTAGTACCCCACATCACTAAGAGTCAATGTCACTCTGCCCTTTGTGCATGTGTTAGACACTGAGACGTTATATGTTTTCTAAAATGAAAAAAGTTATTCTCATTTTTCTTCTGCTTGTTTCTAACGTGGTCAATGCAGGGGGCAGCCACTTCGAAGTACAAGTAACCCATATTGTCACAATGGGAACTAAGTTTTATCTATCGGCGAATGTTCTCACCAAGTTTGACTACGACGATTCGGGCTGTACTACTATCCATATCGAAGGTAATTTCGATAGTATCACTTGGGAAAGATACGAACTGCTTATAAATCGAGAGATTCATTTGCGCTCTTTACAGAAACTGCATGAATCTAAAGAAAACAACACAACGATAAATTTTGGTTACATCGGGGCAGGCTTGTATCGAGTTGGTGTTTGTGAATATCAAAGTAAAGGGCTGTTTTATGACGAAACGGGTATTTTCTCACTATATACACGCGTTTAACAAAATGCTGGATGCGCGCCAGCGGCTATTGTGGGCATTGAATCATAGAAAGTTATGAGCATCATCGACTTAATTTATCTCTCCATCGTCATATTGTTGTTAATTATTACAAGCAGATCTTTGTCAAAAAAAGAAAAAGCATTTGCAATCACCAAGCAGAAGTTTTTAGCAAAATATGCTTTTAAAGAAGGTGGCTCAATATATCGGGAGCTACATAAGCACGGGTTTTTACTACTAAATAGAGCTGATGATGACTACGAAATTGCTAGTGTAATTAGTAAGACTCGAGAAAATGAAACTATCTACATTTTTGATTTCGTATTTACTTCAAAATATTCAGATAAGAGTAGCGCTAACCGACCTTCAGTTATTCGCGCAGCGTTTGTTACGTTCGAACGGAAAACGTTATTCGAATTTGCGGTGCTGCCAGAGGGGCTTTGGGAAAAAACAAAGCAACTGTTTGGGGCTCAAGACGTAGACTTTGAAGAATATCCGGAGTTCTCTAAAAAGTATGTTTTGAAGGGCGAGGACGAAGCAATGATTCGTGAGCGTTTTCCGAAGAAGCTTATACAAGCGTTGGAGAATAAACAGGGCATATTTATCGAAGGTCGCGAAAACTGTTTATTAGTCTACAAAGAAAGCGGTGGTCAGTTTAGTGACTATGAAAAACTCTACGAAGATGTAGTTTTGTTCAACAAGGCCCTTCGTTAAAGCAAAGAGTTAGTGAAAATCGCAATGATGCAAAGCTACTTTTTATTATGAATTTGTCGTTTAGTTCAGTGTTCTGCCATTTACAAGTAAGCGCATTATCGACTGGGTTTTAGTCTCGACTAGAGTAGACGAATCTTAACGCGACGGAGGAAGATTTGAATATAGTGTTGTTACCCGGTATGGATGGAACCGGTGTTTTGTTTACTCCTTTTGCAGCAATTCTACCTTCGCATGTACACTCGAAAATCATTCCACTAATTCAAAAGGTTGGATTGTCATATTCAGAGCAAGCAGAATATGTTGCAACAAAAATAGAGAACCGGTCTGTTATCGTCGCTGAGTCATATTCAGGTATGGTCGCTTTCGAGCTTTGTAGAAGGTTTCCAGAAAAAGTTGAGCAGGTTATTTTCGTAGCTAGCTTCATTAGTCGACCTTCTCAATTGGCCAAAATTGGAGAGAACATCCCTCTGCAACTTTTGAGGTTAGTGAAAAGACCGAATTGGTTGGTATTAAAAGTATTGTTTGGCAGTAAATTAAATAAGCTATCAAAAGAATTATTTTTACGTACGATGTCATGTGTACCTACAGAGCTTCTAAAATATAGGCTGAAGCAGATTTCTCAGCTAAAAACTCCTGAGATTGAGTTATCTGTTCCATGTACATACCTTTTGGCCAGGCAAGATAGGTTAGTATCAAGAAATGTTCTGGATGTTTTTCGGCGTAATTTTAGTAAAGTGTCTGTTTATGAATTGGAGGGAACTCATTTCCTTATACAAACAAATCCCGAAGGAGTGTGGGATGTCATTAAGGCAATCGTTAGCCATACGTAAGAAAAAAATGTAAGCGAAGATTCCTGATGCAGTTTTGCATTTGAAGGAGAATATATAGGCTCGGTTAAACGAGAAAAGCCAGAAGAAGTACTCTTGTCGCCCTGATTGCAGTTGGGGGATATGCAAAGTATTTTGGTCGTAGCCCTTTAGAGCCAATCTTGCGAAAAATAACGGGCAGTTGAATGTGCCCAATAATCCCTTTATGTTTATCTAGGTCAACAGCTTGTCTTTTTGACTAGTGTAACAATCCAAGGATGGTGTATGAATATTGATATAACAGTTCCACTACTGCCTGCGTCAGTGACTCAAGCAAATATATTGCAAATATTCGTTGGCGATGGCTTCGAAGTATCCAGAGATCAAATTCTATTTGAGGTTGAAACTGACAAGATAATTCTGGAAGTTGTAGCTCCAGCCGATGGCATTGTTCAAAACATCCTCATTAAATCCGGAGATTCAGTCTCTCCAGAACAGTTAACCATGCAACTGACTAATGTCGATAGTGTTGAAGAACCGATATCACCAGACGAGTTAGATGAAATAGCTCTCAATCAGCATCATGAATCAGTAGACCCAGAAGACGCATCAAAAGGGCCTGTAAGCACTGATAACGCCGGTCTTGTATTCGGTGCAGTAGCCTTGGTGTTATTTGCGTCGCTTATTGTTTATAGCGTACTTAAATAGCAAGATTGCTTTTTATCCAATAAAAACGGAACAGAAAATGGATATTACTATTACTCGACCAAAGCAATTCACTGACAAAATCCGAGACTACTACTTGTGGGCAGACGACATTGAGGTTGGTAAAATTAAACCTAACTCTTCTGCAACTTTTACTATTCCTGACAATACGAAAAAGATTAGAGCTACCATAGATTGGTGTTCCAGCCCTGAGTTCGACATTAGTGCAATGGAGTCGAATAAATTAACGGTTTTTAATTCTTTCGGTAATAATTTTATGGCGAGCCTATTTTTGCCCTTGTACTACGTCACCTTTGGTAAAGATAAGTATCTAACGATTAAAAGTGGGAAGTAACCCATCGACTATCTACTGTGTTAAATCTTTCTTAAAAGGTAATGTGTTTATGAATCAAGAGTTACTGTTTTCCTTGTTAGTAGATTTGCACTTAGATGGTGACCGACAGGGGCCAGGGAGTATAGATACAACGTTGAGAGCATTGGCTTCTGCATCATGCGATACGTCATCTCAGCTCAATATTGCCGATATCGGTTGTGGTACTGGTGCTTCTTCTCTAGTGCTGGCTAAAAATCTTCCAAATGCGCAAATCACTGCTGTTGATTTGTTTCCTGAGTTCTTGGCTGTGCTTGAAAAACGAGCAGAACAGTACGGGGTTTCAGAAAGCATTAAAACGCTCGTGGCTTCAATGGATGCTTTGCCATTTTCTGAGAACTCTCTTGATGTCATTTGGTCTGAAGGGGCAATTTACAATATAGGGTTCAAGAAAGGGATTGAGTTGTGGCGGCCATTGCTGAAAAAGGGAGGCATACTCGCAGTTTCAGAAATAACATGGCTACACCCCGATCCCCCAAAAGAAATTAGACGGCATTGGAAAACTGAATATCCAGAGATTGCCACCGCGCCTGACAAAATTAAACAACTGGAAGATGCTGGTTATGATTTGTTGGGCTACTCAGTACTTCCTCCGTCAGATTGGCAGGAGAATTACTATATCCCTACCCAGACGCGACTGCCAGGATTCGCGGCGCGCCATCCTGGTATTCAAGAGGTTCAAGACTTAATTGCAATGGAAAAACACGAGGCCAATCTTTATGAGAAGTTTAAGGATTGGTTTAGCTATGGATTTTATGTTGTTGCGAAAAGATAGGCCGACGACGAACCAAAATACCTAAACAACCTATAATAATTAACCCAATAGCGGGTGGCACGTTCACCGAGGTTGATGGTGTAAACGACGCGTATACCAAGCTTGCGCTGTTGGCTAAATTCTCTCCAGTAACGCCAGTGCGGGTTGATCCAATTCCAGTAATTCCCACCCCACTAGGGTTGTTTACTATTGCGCTACTTAACAAGCCACCAGAAAAAATGCTTACGGGGATCAATATTTGACAGGTGACTGTGCTCGTACAGCCAAAAATAAGCTCTGGGTCAATATCGAAAGGCATTCCACTGACCGTGTTGAATACTTGATCGCGTAACGCCGCTGCGGCTAAAAATCCTGCCGCTTGCCCTTGAAAGGTGAAGTTAGAAGATGAACAAACACCAAAAACAGCAGCGCATGTACTATCGATGAAACGTACGTCAAAAAAGCTACCGTCTACCTCTATACCATCAGCGCCGATAAGTTGGTTATTGTCTGTGATTAATAATGCCGCGTTAGCATGTGACGACAGCGCAATTAGCAACGCAAACGGTAAAATTAAGCGCGAAATAATAACTTTAACAACTTGCATAATCAGCGTCCTTTCTGTCTTGCTTGGATTGACGTTAGATATAATGAGTAACGTTTAGGTATATTTTCTGTTTAATTATTGAACTATAGATGTTCAATTTCAAGAAAAATTAATAGTTGTAAGCGCAATAGTTTTTGTATCAATATTTAATGCTAATGTATTGGTTTAAGCTTTTAATTCCGTAATAACTAAGCTGCCTTTATTGGCATTGCGCTTTGTTCTGATGCTAAATAAAACGAGTAATGGGGTCAGAGTCATTTTTCTGATTGGGCATTTACTCCGATATTTTCGTGCAGAATAGTGGTGCATTGAAAAGGACATAGTTTATGAAAATGAGCACAACGATTCGCGGCCTATTGCTAAGCTGCACACTTTTATTCAGTGGTATTGCAGGTGCTGAAATAAGGCAACTACAGCAAAATTTGTTCGTTGCAGGTATTCCCTCAAATCAATTTGAGTATTTTGCGTCACCAAATCAAAACGGTAGGCAACGGCAAGCCAATTGGTGTTGGGCTGCCTCGGTACAAATGGTTCTGAATTTTCATGGGCTTTATGTGTCTCAAGAGCAAGTCGTACAGCGTATTTATGGTAGGCAGATAGATCGACCAGCGAACTCAAATCAAATCCTTCATGCGCTGTCTGGTTGGGCTCCTGACAACCGTGGTCGTTATTCGTCAATTCATGCAAGCCCTTATACCTATTCTGGTGGTCAAATAGTTCAAGATTTAGCTAATCGGTGGCCGTTAATTGTAGGGCTTCGAAACCCAAATGGTGGTATCGGTCACGCAGTGGTACTCACGGCAGTGCATTACTCTGTTGATCAATTTAACAACCCAATTTTCCATAGTGTGGTAATACGAGATCCGTGGCCGGAAAGTCCGTCTCGACAAGAAATGTCGTGGAACGAATTTCAATCTAGATTGATGTTTATGACACGTATTTATGTTCAGAGGTTTTAAGGTAATTTACTCTGACCCCTTTAATTTTTTGGGGCTGGGGTGCTAGATGTTGCTCGTAACACTGTTGGGTAGCTGGAATAATAATTAAGGGCAGGGTAGCTCACAGTAGCTGTTTAAAACATGAAGTTATTTTACAAAGTCGTTTTTATATTCATTATTGGTTTGGTTATTTCAGGTCTTTTAGTACCTGAAAAAATGATAATTCCCGTTGAAGACGCAACAACTATGGATTGGAATCATGAAACCTTTTGGTTTGAGCCGTGGGGTAGTTCTGGGGTACACAAAGGCATAGATATTTTCGGCGAAAAAGGTAAGCCTGTTATTGCTGCTACCACTGGCGTTGTTGTGTTTGTTGGTTCGCTTTCAAAAGGAGGTAATGCGGTTGCTATTCTTGGTCCAAAGTGGCGCATACACTATTACTCTCATTTAAACAGCTACTCGGTGAATCACGGTGATTTTGTCAGTCGCGGAGATTCAATTGGTGCGTTGGGTGACACTGGCAACGCCGCCGGAAAACAGCCTCATCTTCACTATTCAATTTTAACGCTTGTTCCAATGCCTTGGTTAATAACGTTTGAATCTCAAGGTTGGAAGAGAGTGTTTTATCTTGATCCGCACCAAAAGTTGAGCGCTCTATGAACACGTTCTCGGCAGACCCTGATTTTTCACAAAGCGTTATCGATGAATTGTATCACCCTAAGCGTAAATACTTTTCGGTGGCATTTTTGCTGGGGTTGGCTCTGGGAGTATTTGGTGTACATCGTTTTTACTTGGGTAAAACCATTACTGGCGCACTCATGTTCCTCACCGGTGGTGGTGGAGGGCTTTGGTGGTTTATCGACCTTTTTTTCATCAAGAAAATGGTAAACAACCACAATGCAGAAGAACAACGCAGGCTTGACGCTGGAGAACCTCCATTAAGTTTGGCTTTTTTGCCACCCAAAGTAGCGCTAAACATCAACGAACCTCCAGCTTGGAGAGCTAAGCGAAGCTCAAAAGTAAGAGTTTATGGCAGCCTGTTTTTACTGAGTTTAACGGGCTTTATTCTGGGCACCATTTCTACGCCCACTGGTACTTATCAACCCTGCATTATTCTTTTCATCTTTCTACTAGCGTCGCTCACCGTGGTGCGTTGGAAAATGGCGGCTACTATCCCTGTTGTTTCCAGTCTGACTCGATGGATCCATAGGCTGCGCCTTTACTATTACACAGTTGATCCTGGCAATATATGGTTGTTGGCGCTACGTCCCATTTTTGGAGTGTTAATGATGCCATTTAGCCCGAAAGGTAGAGCGGAAGTACTGCTGTATTTTGAACTTGGCTTAGTGTTTTCTGCCTTCTTTTTTGTATCTGATTTAGTAGAGATACTGCAACACGATTCTATATGGGAGGGTATCGGGTTAAGCCTTTCCCAATCATTCCAAAACTTTATTTACACTTACCTTTTTGTTGCTCCGGTAGGTGCACTAATAACAACACAAATTTTGCTCTCTCGCCGCGACTATGTAATTTGGGTATTGAGCTTGGTGTGCATTTTATTTATTTGTTTAGGATTAAGTGTGACGATTAATGCTTAAACGGAACTGGAAGCGCAATAGATGAGTTTAGTGCCAATAGGATTGTTGCTGCTGTGTAGCATTTTTGCTTTTAGAGCCTATAAGAAAAAGTCTTACACATTTGTTTTGTATCTTCTTTTAGAATTGTATTGGATTGGTGTATTGCTTCTGGCGTACTGGTCTTAATTACACAGGTGAAAGTCTGAAAGGGTAAAACAATAGGGTGTGTGTACAAGGACAAAAAAGCCAGCGTGTGCTGGCTTTATCATTTTTACTTTGCGCTGGCTAAGTATTAGTTGGTGTTGTATATGCGCCAGCGAACTTCAACGCACACGTTAAAGTCGTTTTCAGTAACGACATCGCCATCAGCAAAGACTGCTTTCAAATCGAACAAACAGTATCCTGTGCCATCGTCGATGTTAATTTCGAATTTTTTGCCCGGGCGCAGATAGCTGCCGTCTAAGATATCTTCTTCCCAACTGTCTGAGTCAATGTTTGAAGCGTAAAACTCGGTCATTGTTACGTTGGTGTCATTAACTAAGTCGATGCGACGATCTTTACCATCGTCAGAGCCTGCAGATGTGGTAAATGTCATCAACGCTGAAGCTACCAATGCAGCTAGTTTTAACGTGTTCTTCATGGGCGTCCCTTTGAGATTTAAACAAATCTATCTGTTGAATTATCGTATCGAGCTGAGCTAATTCAACAAGATACCTGAGTTTGTACACTAAAAGCCTACTGTAACGAAACGTGTCTGCCAAGTAATCAGGCATGAAAATAGTAAAAATAGGTTGAAAAATATACGCGATTTGGCGAAGCGAAAAGAGCTAGCTACAAATAAATTTTTATATTTTGTGGGTAATGTGCGGCAATCTTCGGTGTAAGTTTGTTTTAACTCATATCATTCATGACGCGGTTTGGGGGATTTACCATTGGTTAAAAGTTGTTCAAAAGAGTTTGTTTAGTGGTGCGTTTATTACCAATCAGAGTTTCAGATATGCCTTAGATCAAACAATTATGGGGTAATGGTTGTTTAATTTTTACTGGTTTGGTAAAAAGTCAAACATATTATTAAAATAATAAATTTAAGTTGTACATAAAAGTTTACGGTAAGGTGCTTTCTTATCGCTATCTCTTATGACGTTTCCGTTTTTTCGTTTATATATTCAAGAGAACATCATGATAAAGGACACCGTTAATAACCTTCACGTAAGTGGAGAAGACATTCTTATCACTCCCGAAGCATTAAGTGCTGAATTACCTGTTTCAGAACGTGCTCTGCAAGCAATTGCTGAGTCGCGCAACATTATTTCTGACATCATTCACAGCAAAGATCACCGCTTGCTAGTTGTATGTGGCCCGTGCTCTATTCATGACGTAGAGGCTGCAAAAGCCTATGCCCTTAAGCTAAAAGAGCTGCACGAGTCTTGTAAAGATACTTTGTTCATTGTTATGCGTGTTTACTTTGAAAAGCCACGCACTACTACAGGGTGGAAAGGGCTAATTAACGACCCACATATCGATGGCTCGTTCGATATTGAAGCTGGCTTAAGAAAAGCACGTGAATTATTGATATGGTTAGCTGAATTAGAATTACCTGTAGCTACCGAAGCCCTTGACCCAATTAGCCCTCAGTACCTTGCAGAGTTGTTCAGCTGGTCTGCTATTGGTGCTAGAACGTCAGAATCACAAACTCACCGTGAAATGGCGAGTGGTTTGTCTATGCCTGTTGGATTCAAAAATGGTACCGACGGCAGCTTAGGAATTGCAATTAACGCGCTAAAGTCGGCGGCTTCTGGTCACCGCTTTATGGGCATTAATAAACAAGGCCAAGTGAGCGTTATTGCAACGAGTGGTAATCCAGACGGTCACATTATTCTTCGTGGTGGTAAGCAGCCTAATTACGATTCGGTGTGTGTTTCAGAGTGTGAGAAAGAGCTTCAAGACGCTGGACTCAACGCTGCGTTAGTGGTCGATTGTAGCCATGCCAACTCAGCTAAAGATTACCGTCGTCAGCCATTGGTTGCACAGAACGTAGTAAATCAGATTCTGGAAGGTAACCAGTCGATTATCGGCGTAATGTTGGAAAGTCACTTAAACGCGGGTAATCAAAAAGCTGACGGCAAGAAGCCTGAAGAGTTAGAATACGGTATTTCTATTACCGACGGTTGTATTGACTGGGAAACTACAGAAACCTTAATTGAGCAAACCAGAGAAAAGCTCATTACTGTGTTACCCTTACGTCAAAATAAGCGAACGGACGCAGCCTAATACTGACAATCGGCTGTGCTGTTGTTAGAAGGAAACCAACATGGCCGAATATTCGCAAGAATTAGCATCATTGCGCGATGAAATCGACGAGCTGGACTCTCAGCTTGTCGATTTATTAGTTAAGCGCACTAAAGTCACTACGCAAATCGGCAAGGTAAAAGCCTCTGCGGGTATGCCGGTGTACGTTCCTGAACGGGAAAAGTCTCTTATTTCAGCGCGCCGCGCCCAAGCGCAAGCAGCAGGTTTATCTCCAGAGCTTGTAGAAGATCTACTTCGCAGAATGATGCGTGAGTCTTATCATTCTCAAAACAATCAATACCAATGTGTTAATACCAACATTAGTAATGTGGTAGTTGTGGGTGGTCGAGGGGCTTTGGGTAAAGTCTTCGTCAGCCTTTTCGAGCGCAGCGGTTATAACGTTACCGTGGTCGAGAAAGATGATTGGGATAGTGGTTCAGCAGAAATCACGCTGAGTAGTGCAGATTTGGTTATTGTGGCCGTGCCTATCAATATTACTGAGAGTGTTATTAGCCAGCTGACTATGCTTCCTGAACACTGTGTATTGGCTGATATCACCAGTATCAAAGCAAAACCCCTTGATGCCATGATGGCGGTGCACAGCGGGCCTGTGGTGGGGCTACACCCAATGTTTGGTCCAGATGCTCCGGGCATGATCAAGCAGGTAGTTGTGGTAACTCATGGGCGTGACACGAGTGCCTACGAGTGGTTAATTAAGCAAATGACTATCTGGGGTGCGACAATTCACGAAAGTTTGGCGAGTGAGCATGACAAAGCAATGGCCTACATTCAGGTCATGCGACACTTCAACACCTTTGTGTATGGTGAGCACTTGCGTGGTGAAAACCCTGATCTCGATACCCTTACCTTGTTTAGCTCACCAATTTATCGATTGGAGTTAGCCATGGTGGGAAGGCTGTTTGCTCAAGCGCCAGAACTGTATGCAGATATTATATTTAATAATCCAGATAACTTTGCTCTGCTGCGTCGTTTTCACGAGCGGTTTGGTTTGGCACTCAATTTACTGGAAGAACAGAATAAAGCTGGGTTTATCGAGCAATTCCGTACTGTTGGCGACTGGTTTGGCGATTACGCAAAAACCTGCTTAGTCGATAGCAAACAATTGTTGCTAAAAGCCGACGACGGTCAACTATTAAGAAAGTAACTAATAGCCCCACACGCTGGTGTGGGGCTTGTATGCTTTACTCGGCCAATGCGCTAGCGGCAGCAACCTTGGTCGGGCTAATCTCTTCACTAGGGTAGCAACCCAGTACTTTGATGTAGCGAGTAATGTTTTTCAGTGACTCCAGTGCTTTTTGCACTGGGCCATCAGCCACATTACCTTCAACGTCAATGTAGAACAATTCTTCCCACTGATTACCCGGAATAGGGCGAGACTCTAGCTTTGTCATATTGATGTTGTTGTCGCGCAATACCAGTAGCGCCTCAACCAGTGCGCCCGGTTTTTGCACGGTAGACATGACAAGTGTGGTTTTCGCAGGTACTTGTAATGGCACTACCACTGGCTGGCGGGCAACAACAATAAAGCGGCTATGGTTTTCTTTTTGGTTGGCTAAGTTGCTTTTAATTGCCGTTAAGCCATAAAGGTTTCCGCCTGCTTCACTACCAATGGCGGCAACATCATCACGCTGTAATTCGCTTACTGTAAGCATGGCCGATGATGTGCTGTCCATGGTTTTTACTTCAACATTACCAAGCTCGGCGAGGAAGTGACTGCACTGGGTGAATACTTGTGGGTGGGCGTAAAGGGTACGAATTTTATCAATTGACGTATCTTTGCCTACCAACAAGGTATGGCGAATAGGGTGGGTTAGTTCGCCTATTATACTCAACTGAGTGTGTTGAAGTTGGTCGTAAACCTCGTTAATACTGCCCGATGTAGTATTTTCGATGGGGAGTACAGCGTAATCTGCTTCAGCATTTTCTACTTTTTGCACAATTTCGCTAAAGCTCTGGCACCCCATTTCTAATAGTTCACCAGGGCGGCGTGAGAAATACTTTTGAGTTGCCAAGTACGAATAAGAGCCTTTGTCACCTAAGAATGCTACACGGTTCAGTGGCAGCGCACTGCCGGGATTGGCGCGAGCCGCAAGCATAGCTTGTTGGTTAAGTACCGAGTCTTCAATAATGACATGAAAAATTTGCGTTACGTAATGTGGGTCTAAGCCAACCACTTGGCCTTCTTTGATCAGACGCACTAGCAACTGCTCTTCGCGTTTTTGATCACGTACGGGAATGTGGTGCTTTATTTTGGTTTCGGCAACTTCGTTGGTGAGTGTTCTACGCTCGGCGAGTAACGAGAGCAATTGGCTGTCAAGCGAAGTGATTCGCTCTCTTACCGTGTCCAATGCATTGTCTGACATAGTATTTCCATTTGTTGTTTTTGCAAAAAAAAACCTCCCAGTGGGAGGTTTCTTAGCGCGTAGCATTACCTCCCTAATTAAAGGATGTAAACGCAAAAAAGAAGCGGGCTACGCGGTGTGTAATTTTTTTCATGTTGGTGACTTTATGGGCTGAACGGTTAAGTGTCAACCCATTTTTACAGCTCAGACCAATGTTTTTACTCGTTTCCAAGCAATGCGGCTAGCATTTTTCTCACTTCTGTGGGCTCAAATGGTTTGTCGCACAATGCATTCACGCCTGTTTGCTGAATATTCGCCATATGCGCACTTTCAGAAGATTCAGATGTGACCATAATAATAGGAATGTGAGTCGTCTCTGGATTGAAGCGAATAAACTCTGATAGTTCTCTGCCATCCATTTCAGGCATGTTGTAATCAGTAACTACAAGGTCGAACGGTTCGTCTTTAATATAGGTGAGAGCCATTGCTCCGTTTTCTGCTTCTTTGATGTGCTGCAAACCCATACCTTCAAGTACGCGGCGAATGTGATTTCTTGCGAGTTTACTGTCATCAACCAACAAAACACGAACGTCTTGAATATCGAATAGCTCAAGATCAAGTTCGTCGTGGTTAATCAAATCTAGGCTTGCATTTAACGCGCGAGACAAGTGAACTGGCTCGAATGGCTTGGGTAAAATAGCGGCTACACCTGCTTGTTTAAACTCTTCGAGCTTACTTAGGCGGTTCTCACTCGATACCAACATAAACGGAATTGCACTGTGCTTTTCGTTTTCTTTGATAAATTTTAATAATTCAATGGCCGTGCCATCTTCATAGTACATTGCACTGACAATGACGTCGGCACCGTGAGCTTTTACCGCCGATATTGCCTCTGCTAGTGTGCTAACTGGGTCAATTTCCTTTACCTTTTCTTTGAGCAAAAGGGTAGTGATAATTTTTCTCTGGGTATCAGATGGTTCAACCAAAATGATATGTAAATCAGAAATCGACAGCTTTTCCATTTCAGACTCTTCTTTAAGTGTGAAGGTTCATATCGACCACCGTCTACACGAACCTAAAATTGAACATTAAACTCAGCTACCTGCGAGCTTTACGGTAAATTTTTTGTTTTCTAGCAAAGATTTAAGTTTTTCTCTGTCATCGGTTTGAACTTCGATATTGCCTTCTTTAACTGCACCGCCGCAACCACATTTTTTCTTGAGTTCAGAACACAGAGCCTTCAATTCGCTAGCTGACAAATCAAGCCCTTTCACAATGGACACGCCTTTGCCTTTACGACCTTTGGTTTCGCGGTGGATCCTAACTATTCCATCTTTTGATACTGAACGCACTTCTTCTTTTGGCTGAGGTTTTACTTTTCCACCGTCAGTGCTGTAAACCAGCAACGCGTCTTTCCAGTCTTGCATTGTTTCCCCTGAATTTCAAAATCAGGCCATAGTAGCATGGCACACAAAAAAATCTGTTCTAGTATACTACTATTAGAGTTAGTTTATCTTCACAGCAAAATAATGCGCTATTAACGCTATGTTGGTTTTTAAGGAGAAACAAATGGAAATATCAACACATTATCGAAACAACGGCTCCGTTCTTGTCATCGATATTGGCGAAAAGTTTGATTTCGGTAAAGTGGAAGATTTTCGAAATGCCTACAGTGACTTACCACACAATGTGGCGCATATCATTATCGACTTAGCAAAAACGGAATACATGGACAGCTCGGCACTCGGTATGCTTTTAAACATGCAAAAAGCATTAGTTGACCGTTCATTAAAGTATACCATTGAAAACACTCGGCCTCCCGTTGCGAGAATTCTCAAAATTTCCCGATTCGACAAGAAATTCGATATTAGCTAGTGCAATTTCACTTGTGGTGTAACTCAGGGGTGGTAGACGGGCTATGAAAATTTTGATTGTTGATGACGAGCCGATTAACCGTATCATGCTATTGAGCATGCTTAACGATGCGGGATACACCGATTGTATTGAGGCACAAAATGGTGTTGACGCTCTTGAAATTGCTCATAAAGAACAACCAGATTTGGTACTGCTCGATGTCATGATGCCTGGCATGTCGGGGTTTGAAGTGGCCCCAGCACTAAAGGAAATGGCCAAGGGCAGCTATTTACCTATTTTGTTTATTACCGCACTGGACGACAACGATAGCTTAGTGAAATGTCTGGAGGTTGGTGGCAACGACTTCGCAACTAAACCTTTTGATAAGCACATACTTACTGCCAAAATTCGTGCCCATGAAAAGATACGGGCATTGAGTAAACACATTGAAGAACAAAATACTGCCTTGCGCTTTTACAAACAGCAAGTTGCCCGAGAGCACGCCATTGTTGAGCATATTTTTAGCCATGCAATTGTTAACCAGCCAGAAGTTAAAGCATTTTTTGATTGTGTGTTGGCCCCCGCCGAAACGTTCAACGGGGATTTGTTCTTATGTCAACCTAGCCCCAGTGGTGGCTTGTACTTTATTGTGGGCGATTTTACTGGCCATGGGCTTGCGTCGGCTATCGGTGCACTACCGGTAACACGCGCATTTCAAGAAATGTCCATTAAGGGGTTGGCCGTCTCTGAAATTGCCACTGAAATTAACGAAATTCTTCTCACTTTCTTACCGAGTGACATGTTCATGGCGGGCATAGTTGGTGAAATAGCTTCTGACGGAAAGCGAGTTACACTGTGGCAAGGAGGGATCCCACAATCGTTAGTTGTGCACTCTGAAACGCGACAAATCAACCGCTATCCAGCTAAGCATATGGCGTTAGGAATACTCGAGAAAGACGAGTTTGATTGTTTTGTCGATAATTTTGAGTTGGCGCACGGCGACAGGTTGGTGATGTACACCGATGGGTTAGTAGAAGTTAACGACGAAAATGGCAATATGTTGGGAGAAAGTGGTGTAGAGCAATGGTTTGAGTTAGACAACAGTATCTCTCTTGAGGGGGTATATAACCAAGCATTGAATTTTGCATCTACACAAACCTTTGATGATGACGTAACTTTAGTGTCGTACACTGCCCAATCGTTAGAATCCCTTAACCCTACTTCTGAAAGTGACGATATACCCTCTGACATTATTATTAATCTATCCGCATCTCATATTCAGAAAGACGATGTTTTAGAACGTATTTTGAGTGTGGCAGGACAATGCAGTGGTATTGCTCACGTTCGGTCCACGCTGTTTACCTTGCTGTCAGAAATGTTTAGCAATGCATTAGAGCACGGTATTTTGGGTATGGATTCTCAGATGAAGCACTCTCCCGATGGTTTTTTGGAGTATTACACTGAACGCGAAAAGCGCATTCAGAACCTAGAGAACGCTAAGTTAATTGTAAAGCTGCAAAGTCGACCTGAGATTAATGAAGTTGAACTATCTGTGACTGATAGTGGTGCAGGGTTTGATTACTCAACGATTGATTTTGAGAGCGCTGACGCGAGTTATGGTAGAGGTTTGTCTTTGATTCAAGCATTAAGTAGTCGAGTGTGGTTTGAAGACGAAGGTAGAAAAATTAGCTGTATATTGTCTACAGACCTTTCAATGGCCCCAGACGAGTGAAGGCCTTAAGTTAGAAAACTTTTGTTAGCATACTTTTTAGCAGTAAACTCAAAATGAGCAGGTAAGTACTGTTCAAAAATGGTATAAAACATCAGTATTTATCAAAAAGGTATTCCAAAGTTCTCCTTTCCTGGGGTAGATTAATTAAAACCTTTTTGGTATCAGTTGTTTAGCAGGATTGGAGAGTTCGAGGTGTTTAGATCAATAAAAGCGCCAATTGGCTTTATTGTTTCTATGTCGTTTTTAGTGATAGTTGTCACTGTGTTGTTATTTGCTGCAAGCGAATCAAAGCGTTTATATCAAGAAAACATTAAGACGCAATCAGACTTTTTTTCAGAAACTATCGCCCAAGTTCTCTTTCCCATTCTTGATGGTAGCACTTGGGACGATGTGCCCATTGAGCTAGCGCTGTCGACGTTGTCGTACCGAGAAAACCTTATCGCAGTTCGTATTTATTCCGCAGACTATCGCCACGTAGTGCAGCTAGATGGCCGTGAAGCTAAACGCCTATCAGAACCCTTTTTTCAACAGTTAGATCCGCGAAACATTCCTGTAGGAGTTGTGGATGATAGCGAGGTAGTAGTTACTCACTACCCTATTGGTAGCCCTGCCTTTGTGAGGGGCTACGTGCAAGTATACACCGACGTGCGCGCGCCCGTTGGCAGTAGTTTCTTTTCACTAGTGTTTTACGTTTTCTCTCCAGTGTTTATTGTTTTTGTTATCGCTTTGGTGGGCTGCTTGCTTGCAGTGAACAAGTTACTTAAGCCTTTGGGAGCGTTGTCGGCGTTTACAAAACAAGTGACCCAGTCTAAAGATTATGCCTTGCGCTATGAGTATACTCGCCGCGACGAAATAGGTGGGTTAACCCATAACATCAATCGCTTGCTCGAAACCATAGAAGTCGAACTCTTGATAAACCAAGAGCAAAATCAGGCGCTTATGGACCAGCAAGAAATCATGACCCGCTTGGCAAACTACGACAGTTTAACGGGCTTACCGAATAGGCAATTCGTTTTCGACAGTATGAAGTTGGAGTTGGCTAGAGCAAAACGCAACGGCGATGACGTTGCATTACTATTTTTTGACCTTGATGGTTTTAAAGGGATTAACGATTCGTTAGGTCATGAAACTGGCGACTTAATTCTGGTTGAGGTGGCAAGCCGCGTGTCAAACCTACTCAGAGAGGGGGATTTGGTAGCGCGACTTGGAGGCGATGAGTTTTTGGTGGTTCCCGATCGGGAAAGCAACGACGCCAGCGTGCGAAATTTAGCCACACGTTTGATTAATGCTTTCACTGAGCCGTTTGAGTTGCGCGGATTATCATTGACCGTTGGCGTAAGTGTGGGGATTGCAAAAGCCATTGATGCGGAATATGACTTAAGCGAATTAATGAGTAATGCTGATTTAGCCATGTATCGCTCAAAGGCCAAAGGGCGGGGCAGTTATACGGTGTTTACACCCGACATGGTTGAGTCGCACAAACGCAAACTTCATCTGGCAAACGCAATTGAAAAAGGGTTAGCTAATAACGAGTTCAGTGTGTATTACCAAATTAAAATTAACCAACGCGGTCAGGTAATTGGAATGGAAGCCTTGCTGCGATGGAACCACCCTGAATACGGTATGGTTATGCCCTCTGAGTTTATTCCTATTGCAGAGCAAGGCGGCAGAATTTCGGCCATTACTCACTGGGTGATAAACAAGGTATGTTTAGATCTTCCCGATTTAAAACAATGGGTGGGGCGCAAGTTTAGAGTGTCGGTCAACTTATCGGTGCATGATCTAAGAAACAGTAATTTATTTGATAATATCTACGCTATTTTTAAGCGTCATGATATTAATCCTGAGTATATGGAGTTTGAAGTTACAGAAACGGCTTACCTTGAAAACTTTGCCAACTCAAACAAGTTCTTCAAGCGACTAAGTAATATGGGCTGTGCCATTGCTCTTGACGATTTCGGCACAGGGTATTCTTCGTTAAGTTATTTAACCCAAATCAGCATTGACACATTAAAAATCGATAAGCAATTTGTCAGAGAAATAGAGCAATCGGAGCGAAGCCGTTTGGTAACAGGCTCGATTATTGATTTGGCCAAGCGTTTGTCTCTTCAAGTGTGTGCTGAAGGTATAGAAAACGAAGCCCAGTGGGAGTATTTGTCTGAACACGGTTGTGACAGTGTTCAGGGCTACTTATTTAGTAAGCCAGTACCGCTTAATGAATTGATGAAGGTGCCGTTAAGCTTTCCTCGAAGGGTACTTGATATGGATTACCTTGGCATTTAACTAAAACAGCGACGCTTGGTTTGGCTTTTCACCCAATGAGAGCTGAGGCAATTTAGCTTGCGGGTAACTGGCGTTGTATGCATTGATAAACTGGTGAGCAAGCCAAGGTGCATCTTTGTTATCAGGTCGATGGAAAAACATAAACGGCTGTTTTCCCTCACAGCGCCACGCGTGTATTTTCTTTATCCATGGCATTAAGCACGCAACATTATCCTCGTTATTGTCATTTCCCACAAACCGGACCATGGGTTTGTTGCCAGTTGCTATAACGTTTACTGGCACTCTGGGTTTCTTTCCTCGCACTTCTGTTACTAAGGTCGAAGTATCTGGGCCGGTAAACAGCGCTCTAGTATCCATTATCACTCTATTTGCGCTTTGTTCCATTAACAACTGATTGAACGCGATTTCAGCATCACCTTTTTCAAAAAATGCGAGGTGCCTCACTTCCACAGCTATGTCTAGCCAGCTTGGAAGTCTTTTCAAAAATCTTTCTAATGCTGGCAAATCCGTGGGTGAAAATTGGGCGGGAAGCTGCAATATGGCTTGCCCTAAGTTAGCTTTGACTGTTTCAAACCCTTGAAGTTGGGTAGCTAGTAACGTTTCATTGAACTGTAATTTATTGTGAGAAATATCTTTGTGTATTTTAAAGGTAAATGCAAAGTGTGCTGGAACCATTGCCTGCCACTTCTCAAGGGTTTCGTTGCTGGGAAGGGCGTAGAAGCTAGTATTACCCTCAATACTGTTGAATGCTTTTGCATAGTATTCGAGCTGATGCTTTGCAGAGCTACAGTTTGTCAACCATGTGTTGGGCCACGATGGATGTTGCCACATGGGAAGGCCCATAAATACGGTGGGCAATTCAGGCGTTGATTGATTGTTGTTTGAATGAGGAAACTGTTGATTTGTCATTGGGCTTTACAGTGCATTTGTTTATACTATGCGGCCTTTATATTAAACCAAAAAAGCATAGTGGCTCGATTACCTTGTTTTTACCTATTGTAAAGCAAAGGGTAAATCTATAAAAACCGTGTTTTTCAACACTATGCGAAGCAACATTTATCAGGGGTCAAGGACCATGCGCACAGATTACTGTGGGAATATCGATGCATCTTACATCGGACAAGAAATCACACTTTGTGGTTGGGTAAACAAACGTCGTGACTTAGGTGGCGTTATTTTTATCGATTTGCGTGATCGCGAAGGTATTGTTCAAGTGGTGTTTGATCCAGATTTACCTGAAGTACTTTCAGTGGCAAATACCCTTCGTAACGAATTCTGCGTAAAAATGACTGGTAAAGTACGCGCTCGTCCTGAAGGCCAAATCAACAAAGACATGAAAACCGGCGAAATTGAGATTTTAGGCACCGGCCTTGAAATCATCAATAAGTCAGATGTACTTCCGCTTGATTGGAACCAAGAAAACTCAGAAGAGCAGCGTTTACGCTATCGCTACCTAGACTTACGTCGCCCTGTAATGAGCGAGCGTTTGCAATTCCGTGCAAAGGTAACAGGTGCAGTTCGTCGCTACTTAGAAGACGAGGGTTTCCTAGACATCGAAACGCCTATTCTTACCAAGGCAACGCCAGAAGGTGCCCGTGATTATTTAGTACCTAGCCGTACGCACAAAGGTGAGTTCTTTGCATTACCTCAATCACCACAGCTGTTTAAACAGTTATTGATGATGTCGGGTATGGATCGTTACTACCAAATTGTTAAATGCTTCCGCGACGAAGATTTGCGTGCTGATCGTCAGCCTGAATTTACCCAAATCGATATTGAAACTACTTTCCTTGACGCAGACGGCGTAATGTCGATTACCGAAGGCATGATCCGTAGTTTGTTTAAAACCATGCTAGATGTCGACTTAGGTGATTTCCCACGCATGACTTACGCAGAAGCAATGAAGCGTTACGGTAGCGATAAGCCAGACTTACGTAATCCGCTAGAGCTTACCGATGTGGCTGATTTGCTAAAAGACGTAGACTTCAAGGTCTTCTCTGGCCCAGCTAACGATCCTAAGGGCCGCGTAACTGCCATTCGTGTTCCAGGTGGTGCTAGCTTGTCGCGCAAGCAAATTGACGAATACACTAAGTTTGTTGGTATTTACGGCGCTAAAGGCTTGGCATGGATTAAAGTTAACGAGCTAACAGACACCCAAGAAGGCTTGCAGTCGCCTATTCTTAAGTTCTTAAGCCAAGAAGTGAGCGATGCCATCATCGAGCGCACCGGTGCACAAGCCACAGATATCTTATTGTTTGGTGCAGATTCAGCCACGGTAGTTACCGAAGCAATGGGGGCACTACGTCTTAAGTTGGGTGAAGACTTTGAATTGCTTGAAGGTGATTGGAAGCCACTTTGGGTAGTTGACTTCCCAATGTTTGAAGAATTTGACGGTCAGCTTCACGCTATTCACCACCCGTTCACGGCACCTCGCGGTTTAACGCCAGAGGAGCTAAAAGCAAACCCTGTGGATGCTCTTTCAGATGCCTACGACATGGTGTTGAACGGTGTTGAATTGGGCGGTGGTTCAGTTCGTATTCACAACGAAGACATGCAATCAGCCGTGTTTGGTATTTTGGGTATCGATGAAGAAGAAGCGAAAAACAAGTTCGGCTTCTTACTAGATGCACTTCGTTTTGGTGCTCCACCGCACGCTGGTTTGGCGTTTGGTCTAGACCGTTTGGTAATGTTGATGACAGGCGCTACGTCTATTCGTGATGTAATGGCGTTCCCTAAAACAACGACAGCGGCGTGTCCATTAACGTCTGCACCAAGTCAGGCAAACCCACAACAGTTAGAAGAGCTGGCTATTGCAACGGTGAAAAAAGCCGACTAATTCATGGTGTATAAAAAGCCAGAATCTGTACTTGTGGTGCTGTACGACCAGCACCACAAGGTATTGCTCCTTCAACGTGATGATGATCCGAACTTCTGGCAATCTGTCACAGGGGCGATGGAAGAAGGTGAGCAACCCATAGACACCGCCTATCGTGAAGTCTACGAAGAAACTGGCATCAACCTCAAGCAGCTTGGTCTTTCCATTACAGACTGCAAAACTACCAATCAATATGAAATACGCCAACGATGGCGTCATCGTTATCCGCCGGGAACACGCTTCAATACCGAACATGTATTTGCCGTGCAAATTGACAGCGACTTATCTATCGAACTCACCGAACATCTTGCATATCATTGGGTCACTAAAACCGAAGCCATTGAACGTTTATGGTCTTCAACCAATAGAGAGGCGGTAACAATGTTTGTACCGAGCCAGGCATAATGGTTATACTGGGTATAGATCCAGGCTCTAGGGTTACAGGCTACGGTGTTATTGCGCGCAAGCAAGGTAAACTCGTGTATGTGGCAAGTGGATGTATTCGCGTAGGAACGGCAGAATTACCCGAGCGCTTAGCAAATATTTATACGGGAATAAGTGACATTATTCGTCAATTTAACCCCGAACAATTTGCAATAGAGCAAGTGTTTATGGCGAAAAACCCTGATTCAGCGCTAAAGCTAGGTCAGGCAAGAGGAGCCGCTATTGTGGCTGCTACACAAGGTAACTTACCTGTGGCTGAGTACTCAGCTCGTCAAATTAAACAAGCCGTTGTGGGTAAAGGAAGCGCCGATAAAACGCAGGTGCAGCATATGGTGAAGCATTTGTTAAACCTAAGCGGTACGCCTCAATCAGATGCTGCCGACGCGTTAGCGGTAGCCTTGTGTCATGCACACACCGAACAAAGCCTAATTAACATGGCCGGGCAAGCACGCAAAACCGTGCGTGGCCGACTACGTTAATACCTACCCCTAGTCCTACAAATTAATAGTGATGCATTTGGCCCAGCGCAGTAGAGAGTTGATATGATTGGACGTATTCGCGGTACCTTAGTAGAAAAACAACCGCCGCAAATTTTGGTAGATGTAAGTGGTGTAGGGTACGAAGTCCAACTCCCCATGACTAATTTTTACGAGCTTCCCGCTGTTGGTGAGGAAGTCGTAGTACATACCCATTTTGTGGTTCGTGAAGATGCGCAGTTACTTTTTGGTTTTACCGATAAGGTATCTAGAGAATTATTTCGCGAGCTTATTAAAGCCAATGGGGTTGGTCCAAAGTTAGGTTTGGCTATTTTGTCTGGAATGTCGGCATCGCAGTTTTTGAACAATGTTCAGAATGAAGATGTGTCGGCACTTGTCAGTCTGCCGGGTATTGGTAAGAAAACCGCAGAAAGGTTAGTGGTAGAGCTTAAAGACAGACTGAAGAAATTTGGACAGAATCAGCAAATAGATATGCCACCGCCACTGGCTGACGATGGCGACAACAACACCATCGTTGCCCTAAACGATGCTAGGGAAGAAGCACAAAGCGCGCTGGTTGCACTGGGCTATAAGCCAGCACAGGCGAGTAAGCTGGTGGATAGTGTGTATCAAGAGAATATGGACAGCGAGTCATTAATTCGCGAAGCTTTGAAAGCCGCGCTTTAGTTGAGTAATTATTGAATGATTGAAGCAGACCGACTCATTACCCCCTCAGCAAGCACTGAAGATGAAGTTATCGATAGAGCGATACGTCCTCGCCTGTTAGAGGACTACACAGGGCAACCTCATGTTCGTGAGCAAATGGAAATATTCATTCAAGCTGCTCGCAATCGTGATGACGCTCTCGATCATCTATTAATATTTGGTCCGCCAGGATTAGGTAAAACCACCCTCGCTAATATCGTAGCTAATGAAATGGGAGTGAACATTAAAACTACCTCGGGGCCCGTGTTGGAAAAAGCGGGGGATTTGGCCGCTTTGCTCACTAACCTTGAGAAAAACGACGTACTTTTCATCGACGAAATTCACAGGCTAAGCCCAGTGGTTGAAGAAATACTCTATCCCGCCATGGAAGACTATCAGCTTGATATTATGATAGGTGAGGGGCCTGCTGCGCGTTCAATTAAGTTAGATTTACCACCGTTTACTTTGGTGGGTGCAACAACACGTGCAGGATCGTTAACCTCTCCACTGCGTGACCGCTTTGGTATTGTTCAGCGTCTAGAGTTTTATTCTGTTAAAGACCTAACAAGCATTGTGGAACGCAGCGCCCATTATTTAAACCTCGATATGGGTACGGAAGGTGCGCAAGAGGTGGCACGACGTTCTCGCGGTACGCCGCGTATTGCCAATAGGTTACTGCGCCGTGTTCGCGACTACGCTGAAATTAAAGCGAATGGCAAGGTATCTGCTGACATTGCCGCAGCTGCCCTAGATATGCTTGACGTGGACAAAGAAGGTTTCGATTACATGGACAGAAAACTACTCACAGCCATTATCGAAAAGTTCGATGGAGGCCCAGTAGGGCTCGATAACCTTGCAGCAGCTATCGGTGAAGAGAAAGAAACCATAGAAGACGTTATTGAACCCTTTCTAATACAACAAGGCTTCTTACAACGCACCCCAAGAGGCCGAATTGCTTCTAACCGCGCCTATACGCACTTTGGGTTTATACCGACTAAAGAGTAGTAGTGAGCCAATAGGGGGAGTCGAAGCTGCCACAAAAACGCCATAAATACATCCATGTAGGCTCGGCGCAGGCATCCATGCCTGCGACGTTTTGCTTGCAGCTCCGACTCCCCCCTTCAAATCGCTAGCAGCGCACATTCAAATGAAAGAAAAAATTTGGATAAAAAAAGCCCACTCAAATTGAGTGGGCTAAAAACAACAAGTGTTGAAGGAAATAAATCCAGGGAACTCATGTCTAACAGGAGGTATAACTCTCGCACACCTGCGATTTGCGTTTGCGCTCTGTATGACTGATGGCGCGTATTATAGGGAGATTTAGTTTTCGCACAATTGAGGAAAATTTAATTTTCACATTAGAAAAAATAATGTGTTTATAAAATGTTAATATTCTCGTTGATTATTGTTTAACCCATTATATATGGGGCTTTGGTGCATGTTTTTGAATTTATGATAACCTACTTTAAGTAATAGTGGGATTGTTTTGGATACATTTATTAGTGGTGGCGGAATAGTTATGCATCAGCATCATGTAAGAGTTTATTATGAAGACACCGACGCAGGTGGAATAGTTTACTACGCAAACTATTTAAAGTTTTTAGAACGCGGTAGAACAGAGTGGTTACGCAGCCTTGGCTTTGAACAAGACACATTAATGGAACAATCTGTTGCTTTTGTCGTCAAACGCGTTGAAATGCATAATTATGCGCCCGCGAGATTCAATGAAATGTTGTGTATTGAGTCGCAAATAGTAGAATTGAAGGGCGCTAGCATGACATTTAAACAATTAATTAAAAATGAAAAAGAAACAACCTTGGTTTCAGCTGAGATTCAGGTTGTTTGCGTAGACTTGGCTTCTATGAAGCCAAAGCGACTACCACGTAATTTGTTAGGGGAACTTTCGCGTGTCATCTGATCTTACTTTTATTGGCCTTTTTCTTGAAGCCAGCTTCATCGTTCAACTCGTAATGCTAACGCTGCTTGGCGTTTCTATTGCTTCATGGACATTCATTTTTCAGCGTAGCCGTGCGTTGTCATCGGCTAGAGAAGAGATGCGTCAATTCGAAGACAAATTTTGGTCAGGTGCAGACCTCAACCGTTTGTACCAAGAACTCACTGCCAACGAATCGTTAAATGGTATGGGTAGTATTTTTTGCTCTGGTTTTAAAGAGTTCGTTCGCTTACGTAAATCGAATACAAGTACCAATGGCATTGTAGACGGCACTTACCGAGCAATGCGTGTTGCTATGTCTCGCGAGATTGAGGGGCTAGAAAGTCGTTTATCATTTTTAGCCACAGCGGGCTCTATCAGCCCTTATATTGGCTTATTCGGCACCGTTTGGGGAATCATGAATGCCTTCATCGCCCTTGGTGAAGTACAACAAGCCACACTTGCTATGGTTGCGCCAGGTATTGCCGAAGCGCTAATTGCCACTGCAATCGGTTTGTTTGCGGCAATCCCTGCGGTTATTGCTTACAACAGATACAGCCACCAAGTGGAAAAATTAGAAACCGGTTACGGCAACTTTATGGAAGAATTTTCCGCCATATTGCACCGCCAAGCGGCTGCAGCCCAGCCTTCACAAGGCTAAGCGTCACGCCTAATAGCGAATAGAGGAAAGACTATGTACGTGAGAAAGCGACGACGCCCAGTATCAGAAATCAACGTTGTGCCATACATCGACGTTATGTTGGTTCTACTGATTATTTTTATGGTAACAGCCCCCCTTATTTCTCAAGGGGTGAAAGTAGATTTACCTAAAGCCAGTGCGAATCCAATTGAGCAAGAAGACAACCCACCGTTAATTGCATCTGTTGACGTACGCGGTCAGTACTACTTGAATGTGGGAGACAACCAAGACAGCCCGGTAGAAAAAGATGCCTTGGCAGCAGTGGTAAAGGCGCAATTAGAAAAATCTCCTCAAACACCTGTGGTGGTGAAGGGGGATGGTGAAGTTGCGTACAACGAAGTTATACAGCTCATGGTATTACTGCAACAAGCTGGGGTTCCGTCGGTAGGCTTAATGACTGATCCGGTAGAGCCGTAGCACAATGTCAGAGGAAGCACTTAAGCAGTCTCAGGTCGCCATTGCAAAATCAGTAGGTTTACACTTACTGGTTGCTTTGGTGCTTTTGATTAGTGTGAGTTTTTCACCGTCGCCTTTGCCACAAATGGCCGTTAATGCGCCTGTTATTGAGGCAACTTTTATTGATGCACAAGCCATAGCCGATGCACAGCGCGCACAAGCGCAAGCTGAGGCGCAAGCACGGCAGGAACAACAACGTAGAGAGGAAGCGGCTGCTGAACAGCGTCGCCAACAAGCCCTTGCTGACAAACGTGCAAGAGAAGAGCGCGAAGCTGAAGCCGCTGAACAACAACGTCAACTCGAATTAAAGCGCCTAGCTGAACAGCGTTTACAAGAACGTAAAGAGCGTGAAGCCAGAGAGAAAGCTGAAGCTGAGCAAAAGCAACGTGAAGAGGCCGAGCGCCAAGAGCAAGAACGCATCATGCAAGAACAGCTTGCCCAGGAACAAGCAGCTCAACGAGCAAGACGTCAGAAGGTGGTTTTAACAGAAGTTGAGCGTTATACCGCCATGATCCAACAAACCATAAAGCGCAATTTGTATGAAGACGATAGCTACAGTGGCAAACGCTGCCGTTTGAATATACGACTTGCAACAACTGGGTTTGTTACCAATATACAAATATTAGATGGTGACGCCGCGCTGTGCAGGGCGGCTGAGAGCGCAGTAAGACGGGCAGAAAAATTACCTGTATCTGACGCACCTGATGTTTACGAACAACTTAAAAATATTAACTTAATAGTGGAATTGTAGCGCAATGAGAAAACTGAGTTTTTTGCTTTTTGCTATGGCTGTGTTTTGCAGCACGCAGGTAAGCGCAACGCTGGAAATCGTAATTACGGAAGGTGTGGATAGTGCACGTCCTATTGCGGTAGTGCCGTTTAAATGGAAAGGTGATGGCGCATTTCCAGGCGAGCTATCTGAAGTTGTCATGGCTGACTTGATGCGCAGTGGCAAATTTAACCCGTTAAGTGCGGATAAAATGCCACAGTTTCCTCAGACAGCAGCAGACATAGATTACGATCTTTGGGCTAGTCGCGGTATAGACACCGTATTAATTGGCAGTATAGAACAAGAAGGCGCTGACTCGTATTTAGTCAGTTACGAGCTTGTAGATATTTTGAAAGGGCAAGCTACAGGCGGTTCGTCAAGAGTATTAGTCGACGGGCAGTTGGTCGAGGCAACTACTCATATCATAGCGGCAAGACAGGCAATAATTAAAGAGCGTGATTTTCGCCAGTACGCACACCGTATTAGCGATGTTGTTTATGAAAAGCTCACTGGCGTTCGTGGTGCATTCTTAACGCGAATAGCCTATGTAATTGTTAGAGACCGTACTACCAATCCAACACCTTATGAGTTGGTGATTGCAGATTACGACGGCGAAAACGAAACCCGTTTGTTATCTTCACCTGAGCCTTTGATGTCGCCCACGTGGTCACCGGATGGTGAAAAGCTGGCGTATGTTAGTTTTGAAAACCGCCGCCCGCAGATATTTATTCAAGATATATACACCACAGAGCGCACCAGAGTAACCAATTTTCCCGGAATTAACGGGAGTCCGGCGTTTTCTCCAGACGGTACAAAAATGGCGATGGTGTTGTCGAAAGATGGCAATCCAGAAATCTATGTTATGGATCTGGCTACAAAAAATCTTCGTCGTATTACACGAAATCGTGCCATAGATACAGAGCCAACTTGGCTACCAGACGGTAAAGGGTTAATTTTTAGCTCTGAACGGGGTGGTAAACCTCAGATATATAGCGTAAATTTAGATTCTGGGAAAGTAAGACGAGTTACTTTTGTAGGTGAACAGAATTTAGGAGCAACGATGGCTCCTGATGGTAAGCAGATGATCGTGGTTAACCAAACCAACGGTAATTACCATATTGCCAAGCAAATGCTCGATGGTGGTTCGCCCCAAGTCTTAACAAGAACTTATTTGGACGAGTCGCCCAGTGTGGCACCCAATGGAAGTATGATAATTTACAGCACCCTTCACGAAGGTACACAAGTGTTGTCACTGGTGTCTTTGGATGGGCGTTTTAAGGCTCGGTTACCAGCAGCCAATGGGCAAGTAAAGTCGCCAAGTTGGTCGCCATTTTTATTTTAAATTTACGAGATAAGTAAACAATAAGATTTAAGGATTCTAGGATGCAAATGAATAAAATAATGAAAGGTTTCATTATCGCTCTTCCCGTGGTGACTATGATGGCGTGTTCATCAGGCCTATCAGAGGCGGAATTAGAAGCAGAACGCAACCGCATGGCTCAAGAACAAGCAGCAGCTGCTGAAGAAGCACGAGTAGCCGAAGAAGCTCGAGTTCAAGCTGAAGCGGCTGAGCGCCTTCAACGTCAAAAAGAGCTTTTTGAGAAAGAAATGGAATCTTTAAAAAGCGAACAAACGGTTTACTTCGATTTTGACCGCGCTAGCATCAAGCCAGAGTTCCAAGCGCTGCTAGACAAGCACGCGGCATTCCTAGTAGCAAACCCAAGCCAAAAAGTAACCATTGAAGGTCACACTGACAGCCGTGGCACACCAGAGTACAACATTGCGTTGGGCGAGCGTCGTGCACAAGCGGTAGAACAGTACCTTAAGAATGCTGGTGTTAGTTCAAGCCAAGTAAGCGTTGTTTCTTACGGAGAAGAAAAACCTGCGGTTATGGGCTCTAGTGAATATGCATTCGCTCAAAACCGCCGCGGAGTGGTTGTATACCGATAATGACGAATACCGTTATTAAATCTATGTGTAAGGGCGTCACGTTAAGTGCCGCCCTTGCCGTTTCTACTGGTTTATACGCCCAAGCCCCTGTTTATGATGTAAACAGCAGTGACGAGCTTACTAAACGCATCGAAATACTCGAGCGTATTGTAAAAAATCGCACTGAAATGCAGCATCAATTACAAGAGCAGTTGGTGTTAATGCAAGATGAAATCGACACGTTGCGCGGTGCCGTTGAAGTGAATACTAATGAGCTTCAAAAAGTACTAGAACGTCAACGTGAACTCTATCTTGAAATAGACAAGCGTGTAGAAGCATTAAAACAGTCTGGTGTTGTGGTAGGGGGAGGGGACTCCACCGTCTTACCGAGCACACAGCCGATTGAAACGGCCCAGCAGGCTACCGCTCCTACATTATCTGAGAGTGAAGCCTACGAGAACGCTGTGAACCTTATACTGCGTTCACGGGAATACGATAAGGCTATTCCTGCGTTTCAGTCGTTTATTACCCAGTTCCCTAATAGTGAATACGCACCTAACGCGCATTATTGGTTGGGGCAACTATTGTTTAATAAACAACAGTGGGCAGAGTCTACCGAACAGTTTTCAATTGTGACCAATCGCTTTGCAGATTCAGCCAAAGGGCCTGATGCTTTGTTGAAGCTTGGTATGATTGCTGAACGAACGGGTGATATTGCTACTGCAAGAGAACGCTTGCAACGGGTGATATCTGAATATCCAGACTCGTCAGCTCGTCAATTAGCTGAGTCTAGGCTCGAAAAACTCTAAAAAAACCTCTCGAAAGAGAGGTTTTTTTTCGTCCTTTGAAAAATATTTTTTGTTTTTTTGAAGAAAATTGTCTTTTTCTACCTGAATTTTTGGTGAGATTTTGCGGACTAATTTCACCTTTTTCCCAAACTTATTCTATAAATTATCAGTGCGCTTGAGTGATTGCTGCGCGATTTGTTTTCTTTTTAGACGCTTGAACGCTTTTTTACAGAAAAATGAAAATAAAAGACAAATTCGGCTTGCACCATAAAAAAATCTGAGTATTATATGCCGCCGTTGCCCAGACACAGGCAACAACAGAAGAGAAAGGGTCGTTAGCTCAGTTGGTAGAGCAGTTGACTTTTAATCAATTGGTCGCTGGTTCGAATCCAGCACGACCCACCACTTTCTCTCAAGCGTCTTGCTTTAATCTGTATTTTTGATGGGTCGTTAGCTCAGTTGGTAGAGCAGTTGACTTTTAATCAATTGGTCGCTGGTTCGAATCCAGCACGACCCACCATCTCCTCAATGTGTCGTTTTCAAAAATTTAGGATTTGAACCAGCGAAGCTGTTCGACAAAATCCGCGCAGCGGTTTTGAACGCGACCGAATATTTGCGCGTATATCTTCCAGATTATCGATTATTTCATTGCATGCATTAACGTAATCTAGCGATTAATAAATGTTCTTGTATATGCGTTTATGCATGTGTAATTTTTATGACAGTTGGGTATAATCCACGCCCTTGTTGAAACAGAGATGAAGGCCAATGACCGTTGCTTTTCGTGTGGAACAGGTTGATTACCCTTTTCCAGCCAAACCTCAACCCTTGTCTGATGCTAAAAAGCAGAGCTTGAAAGCAGAAATCAAATCTTTGCTTAAAGAGCGCAATGCCGTGTTGGTAGCGCATTACTACACTGATCCTGAAATTCAGGCATTAGCAGAAGAGACAGGCGGTTGCGTAGCCGATTCGTTAGAAATGGCGCGTTTTGGGCGCGATGCACAAGAGCAAAACCTCATTGTTGCTGGTGTACGTTTCATGGGCGAGACAGCTAAAATTCTTAGCCCTGAAAAGCGCGTATTCATGCCAACCTTGGAAGCGACTTGTTCATTAGACCTTGGCTGCCCAATCGATGAATTCAGCCAGTTCTGTGACCAGCACCCAGACCATACTGTGGTGGTTTATGCCAATACATCTGCGGCGGTTAAAGCCCGTGCAGATTGGGTAGTTACTTCAAGCATTGCACTTGAGATTGTTGAGCACCTAGATAGCCAAGGTAAAAAGATTATCTGGGGACCAGACCGTCACTTAGGCAGTTACATTGCCAAGCAAACTGGTGCAGACATGCTTATGTGGCAAGGTGAGTGTATTGTTCACGACGAGTTCTCTGCACAAAAACTCGCGGATATGAAAGCCTTGCACCCTAACGCTGCGGTATTGGTTCACCCGGAGTCACCTGCGAGTGTGGTTGATATGGCTGATGCGGTAGGCTCTACCAGTCAGCTGATTGCAGCGTCGCAAAAAATGGATAACGACACCTTTATTGTTGCTACTGATAAAGGCATTTTTTATAAGATGCAGCAACTTACTCCAAACAAGACGTTTATAGAGGCTCCAACGGGCGGTAACGGCGCTACATGTAAAAGTTGTGCTCACTGTCCATGGATGGCAATGAACGGCTTAGAAGCGATTAAGGCGTCATTGAGCGAAGACAACAGTTCTCACGAGATATTCGTTGACGATAGCCTACGTGAACGCGCGTTAGTGCCATTAGATCGTATGCTCGATTTTTCTGCGGAACTAAAGCGCAAACAAGGTCTGTAAGGTAAAAGCGCGTATTAAATAGACACTTATTGTGTTTTTTGGGGCAATAGCTTGATTCAGCAAGCATGATTCCCTAATATACGCGCGCTCACAGTATTCACTGTAAGAAACTCGGTATAGAGCTTAGGCTCACACCACACAATTTGGAGAGATGGCTGAGTGGCTGAAGGCGCACGCCTGGAAAGTGTGTATACGTTTATAGCGTATCGAGGGTTCGAATCCCTCTCTCTCCGCCAGATACAGAAGAACCGGCTCATAGCCGGTTTTTTTGTATCTATAGGGATGTGACGGATGAGAACCCGAGTTCAGGGTTTGACAAGTTGCGGCTGAGCAACTTGAAACGAGCGGCTTGCCCGCGAAGCCCGAAGGGTTCAAAACGCATGAGCGTTTTGAATTAATCCCTCTCTCTCCGCCAGATACAAAAGAACCGGCTTATAGCCGGTTTCAGACTGATGATAAACCCCTCCATTTTTGGTGGGGTTTATTTTTTTGAGCAGCCGCAGGCTGCGATCGCGTTATTTTTCAGTTTTGCGGATGAAGCTG
>Ga0256829_1000406_pt1 | contig 44735 bp, 42 predicted proteins | sample 131447metaG_FD_185979 | JGI IMG/M metagenome (GOLD analysis project Ga0256829, IMG submission 185979) | Hydrothermal vent microbial communities from Lau Basin, Pacific Ocean - 131-447 | ecosystem: Environmental > Aquatic > Marine > Hydrothermal vents | place: Pacific Ocean: Lau Basin | collected... | reverse complement strand
TCGATTTTATCCTCGAAGACCTTATCCAAAATACTGTCGAGGTTTTTCTTAACCGTCTGCGGCGTGATGCCGTGCTTTTCATTATAGGCCATTTGCTTTTCACGGCGGCGATTAGTTTCATCAATCGCGTATTGCATACTGTCGGTTATGCGATCAGCGTACAGGATGGCTTTGCCCTCGACATTACGGGCGGCGCGGCCAATGGTTTGGATCAACGACGTTTTAGAGCGCAAAAATCCTTCTTTGTCTGCATCCAAAATCATCACGCGCATACATTCAGGAATGTCCAGTCCCTCGCGCAGCAAGTTAATCCCGACCAGCACATCAAACGCGCCTTTACGCAGGTCTTGCATGATCTCAATGCGTTCAAGTGTATCCACGTCCGAGTGAATATAACGCACGGCGATGCCTGCCTCGTTGAGGTACTCCGTTAAGGCCTCTGCCATTTTCTTGGTCAGTGTGGTCACAAGCAAACGCCCGCCGCGTTCAATGATTTCGCGCGCTTCATGCATCAAATCATCAACCTGATTTTCGGTTGGACGAATTTCAACCTCAGGATCGATCAGGCCTGTTGGGCGCACGACTTGCTCGGCAAACTCGCCGTCTGTTTGCTCCATCTCCCACGGGCCGGGGGTGGCTGATACGAATACAGTTTGCCCGCGCAGATTATTCCACTCGTCAAACTGCAAGGGACGGTTATCAATAGCGGCGGGAATGCGGAAACCATGATCGACCAGTGTCATTTTGCGTTGACGGTCGCCGTTATACATTGCGCGCAATTGCGGCAGCATAACGTGGCTTTCATCTAAGAACATCAATGCATCATCAGGCAGATATTCAATTAATGTTGGCGGCGCGGCGCCAGGTGGCCTGCCGGTCAAATACCGTGAATAGTTTTCAATGCCTTTGCATGACCCTGTCGCGGTAAGCATTTCCAAATCAAATTCTGTGCGCTGTTGCAGGCGCTGAGCCTCCAGCAATTTTCCATTGGCCTCGTAATATGCAAGGCGGTCTTTTAGATCCGTTTTAATGGCTTCGATGGCTTGGCGCATAGTCGGACCGGGCGTGATGTAATGCGAGTTCGCAAACACGCGCACGCCCTCTAGGCGCTCAAACTTTTCACCCGTTAATGGATCAAATTCCGTAATGGTTTCAATTTCATCGCCAAACATCGAAAAGCGCCATGCACGGTCTTCAAAGTGGGCGGGGAATAGCTCGACCACGTCGCCGCGCACGCGAAATGTGCCGCGCTCGAATGCGATGTCATTGCGGATATATTGCAGCTCAACCAGCTTGGCGATCAAATCCTGACGGTCAATGCGCTGCCCCGCGGTCAGGGCAAAGGCCATCGCCATGTAATCCTCTTTCGAGCCAATACCATAAATGCACGAAACTGAGGCCACGATGATACAGTCGCGGCGTTCAAACAGCGCGCGCGTCGCGGCGTGGCGCATACGGTCAATTTGTTCGTTAATTGAGGAATCTTTTTCAATAAAGGTATCGGTTTTAGGAACATATGCCTCGGGCTGATAGTAGTCATAGTAACTGACAAAATATTCAACTGCGTTGTCAGGGAAGAAGGTTTTAAATTCGCCGTATAGCTGCGCGGCGAGTGTTTTATTCGGCGCCAGAATAAGCGCAGGGCGCTGCGTTTCCTGAATAATGTGCGCCATGGTAAAGGTTTTACCCGTGCCCGTCGCCCCCAAGAGAACCTGATCGGTTAGCCCCTCTTTAATGCCGCCGACAAGATGCTTAATCGCCTCGGGCTGATCGCCGGAGGGCGTAAATTCCGATTCGATTCGAAACGGTTTCGAACGGTCAAAGGCATCGCTTTGGTCGTCGCGCTGAAAATCAATACCGACAAGATCTTGCATGTCATTAGATATAGAGCAAAGCTGCGCACAAATAAAGGCGCTGAAATGACAAAGAAGGGAGAAAAACAGATCCCTGTCTTTGCTCCCTTCTCTTTATCAGCACTCATAGTAATGAGCGGTCTTTTACTGATCGTTTTTGCCCGATCAGCAGGCATTCGCAGCTTTGTCAGGCAAACCGCTGACGACGTCCTGAATTTCGTCTTTCACAAGCAGTTTGCGGCGCTTTAATTGTTTCAGGTAATAATCCACCGTACCGGCATTTCTTTGCTCATACGCGATTTTACGATCAAGGCTTTGGTGTTGTTTTTTCAGGCTTTCTAGGCGTGCGTAAAGCAGTGGTTGAGGTGGCTGGTCTTTCATAAGAACCTCCCTGTTTTGGTTAGCGTGTTTGTGTGTTTTGGATAAGTTCACTATGCATAAAAACAGGACTTAATGCAAGAAAATTTCACATTAGATTATTTTGATGGAATAATATTTCTTTCCTTTTAAAGGGGTTAGCCGCCTTTGTTTGAGTGCATATTCTAGCGCAGTTTTCATTCATGGTGCAAAGAATACCGATTCGAATCGGTTCGAAAACACATGGATATGCAGGTGCTAAAGCTTGCTGGGGCTGGTGATTGTTTTTAGATACGCCAGTTCTTCTTTGGTGCTGGGACGGCGCAGGATTGCGTTGCGCTCGGGGAAGCGGCCAAAACGCGCAAAGGTGTCATAGCGCTGGCGTGCGACATGCGCCGCGCGCGGATTATGATCGGCAATCCCCTCGAACAGTTCCAGGCTGCGTTTTTGATCAGCTGGTTTTTCACTATGCTCGAATGGCAGATACAGGAAGAAACGCTGCTCGTGCGGCAGGCCTTGATCGAAACCACGTTTAATGGCGTATTTTGCAACGGCTAAGGCCTCGGTATCGGTGGCGAACATGCGCGGCGTCCCGTGGAAGATATGACGCGGGATTTGATCAAACAACAGGCACAAAGCCAGCGCGCCGTCTGCGCTTTGGCTCCACGCATCGCCTAGTCCCTCGCACGCCATTGTGTAGGTCAACGTAAAGCGCTCGGCGATTTCATCGTCATAGGTTGGATCGTAAGTAAACCACTGGTCGGGACTGCTTTCGACGAACCAAAAATTTAAAATGTCCTGCTTAGAATCTCTCATTATTTCTTTCTCATAAAGAAAAACATCGCCTGCGGTGGGCAGGCAATGTTTCAAATCTTACGGCGCGGCTTTTGGCGCGGTATGTCTAGTGTTGATCTGCCCAGATTTTCTTTTTATAGGCAAACATCACACCAGCAAAGGCAAGCAAGAACAAGATCACCTTGATACCTGTGCGCTTGCGCTCTTCCATATATGGGTCAGCAGCCCATGTCAGGAAATTCACGATGTCATATGCATATTGCTCAAGCGTTTCAGGTGAGCCATCTTCATACGACACCTGACCATCCATCAATGGTGGCGCCATTGAAATCACGTGGCCAGCAAAGTATTTGTTGTAATACTTGCCTTCAGGCACTTCTACGCCGTGCTCTGCCGGGCCGTAGCCAGTCAACAACGCGTAAACATAGTCAGGGCCGTGATGGCGCGCTTTTGTTATCAATGACAAATCAGGCGGGAATGCACCATTGGCAGCGACTGCAGCCTTTTTGTTCGCATATGGTGATGGGAAGCGATCACTTGGGCGCGCAGGACGCTCAAACATTTCGCCGTCATCATCAGGGCCGTCAATCACGGTATATTCAGCCGCAATGTTTTTCACCTGTGCCTCATCATAACCAAGAGCCTCAAAGTTACGGAAGCTCACCAAATCAAGGCTATGGCATGCCGAGCATACTTCGCGGTAGACCTTTAAACCACGCTGCATAGCGGCCTGATCATATGTCCCCTTATAGCCAGAGAAATGCCAGTGTTGGTGCGGCAATGGCGCAGCATCACCAGCGGCGAATGCGCCCCCAGATAATACAGCCAATGCCAAAGTTAGGATTGTAATTTTTTTCATGATTATGCAGCCTCCGGCGCTTTTGATTTTTGTTGTGCTTCAAGAACAGATTCATGAATGCTTGGTGGCAATTCACGGCCCTCTTCGTATTTATTCAACAAAGGAATAAGAACAATAAAGAAACCATAATAAACAGCCGTAGCAGCCAAACCAAAGATGCTCAGCGGCAGACCAAACAATGTTGCATCAGCACTTTGTGAACCGACATATCCAAGGAAGATAAAGTTCAACAAGAACAGAATAATCGCTGGACGGAATAGCGGACGGTAGCGTGCACTGCGAATTGGGTGCTTATCCAAGAATGGTAAAGCAAACAACAATGCAATCGACCCAAACATCACCAAAACACCACCTAGTTTCGCTTCGATAAAGACGATGTCAGTAAATGGAATGCCCACAGGGAACGTAATCGCACGCAGCATTGCATAGAATGGTAAGAAATACCACTCAGGCACGATGTGTGCAGGTGTTACCAATGGATCCGCAGGGATGTAGTTATCTGGGTGACCCAGGCTATCTGGCGCAAAGAAAACAAAGGCAGAATACAGTGCCAAGAACAACAGCACGCCAAAGCTATCTTTGATCGTGTAGTATGGGTGGAATGGCAACGTATCTTTTTTCGTTTTTGGTTCAACGCCTGTTGGGTTGTTTGACCCAGTCACGTGCAATGCCCAAACATGCAAGAAGACCACTGCAAAGATCACAAACGGCATTAAGTAGTGCAGCGCAAAGAAGCGGTTCAATGTTGGGTTATCAACCGAGAAACCACCCCATAGCAATGTCACAATCGCGTCACCAACAACAGGCACAGCCGAGAACAAGTTTGTAATAACTGTCGCGCCCCAGTAGCTCATCTGCCCCCAAGGAAGGACGTAGCCCATAAACGCAGTTGCCATCATGAGCAAGAAGATCACAACGCCCAAAATCCATAGGATTTCACGCGGCTGTTTATATGATCCATAGTACATACCGCGGAAGATATGAATATAAACCGCAATAAAGAAGAATGACGCGCCATTAGCATGCATATAACGCAAGAGCCAACCACCGTTCACATCACGCATAATGCGTTCAACGCTTTCAAATGCGCCTGCTGTGCTTGGGTTATAGCTCATCGCGAGGAAGATGCCGGTCAAGATCATCGTGATCAACATGACCATGGCAATCGCGCCAAAGTTCCAAAAATAGTTAAAGTTTTTCGGTGTTGGGAATACGCCGTATTCCGCCTTTAACAACGTAAAGACCGGCAGACGTGAATCAACCCACTCAACAACCGGGTTATCAAATTTTTCTCGGTTTCCTGATCCCATAATTATACTCTTTCTATCCGATTTTTAATGTTGTGTTATCGTTCAAGAACTCATAGCTAGGCACAGCCAAGTTCTTTGGCGCAGGGCCTTTGCGGATACGTCCTGATGTATCATAGTGCGAACCGTGACATGGGCAGAACCAGCCATCATATTCACCGCGCGACTCGCCGACTTTTTGACCGCTTGGGACGCAGCCAAGGTGCGTACAAACGCCGACTAGGACAAGCCATTCTGGATTTTGCACGCGCTCTTCATCGCTTTGTGGGTCGATCAATTTTGATGTATCAACGTCGCGCGCTTCGGCGATTTCTTTTTCTGTGCGGCGGCGAATAAAGACAGGCTTACCGCGCCACATAACTGTAATCGATTGACCAACTTGAATTGGTGTTAAGTTAACCTCGGTCGTTGAAAGCGCAAGCGTATCTTTCGCAGGGTTCATTGAGTTAATAAACGGCCACGCCACCGAGCCTGCACCCACGGCGCCAAAAGAGGCTGCGGTCAGGGCAAGAAAGTCGCGGCGAGAATCACTTTTAGCGGATTTTGTTGTTTTTTTGGTTGCCATGTCTTTTATCTTACTTTGATTTTAAATGTATGATTTGAGTCCTAAAAAATTAAGTAGTCTCCAGATGTTAACTACCCTTTTCTTTATAGCGGATCAAGTCTAAGCTAGCCACTGATAACATTTTTTTTGAACCGTTTATAAAGATCTATTCCTATGAGTGACCTGAACATTGCCCTTTTCCAACCTGATATCGCGCAAAATGTTGGCACGATCATGCGCATGTGTGCCTGCCTTGATATCACCTTACACGTGATCGAGCCTTGCGGCTTCCCTTGGGATCGTAAGAAAATCCGTCAATCAGGCATGGATTACATCGATCATGTTCAATTAGTGCGTCACGATAGTTGGGATCATTTTTTAGCGCACAGTGATGGCGCGCGCCTTATATTAATGACAACAAAGGGAGCGCAACCTTATACAGGTTTCACATACAAATCCGGCGATTACCTTGTCGCGGGCAGCGAAAGCACTGGCGCGCCTGATTATGTTCACGACCGCGCCGATGGCCGCGTCTTAATCGAAATGTCGCCGCAAATGCGCTCGCTTAACGTGGCGTGCGCCACCGCAATGATCACAGGTGAGGCCTTGCGCCAAATCAAATAAAGAATTAGGGTCTTGCGCCATGACAGATGACAATAAAAAGCAACACGCATTTAACTGGTTTACGGCGCTACGCGATAGCATTTGCGCGGAATTTGAATCCCTCGAAGACGCGTTAAGCGGCGGCAATAAGGCTGATTTGCCCGCAGGACGCTTTGAGATCTCTCCTTGGGAGCGTGAGAATAGCGGCCAGCCCAACGCTAGTGGCTCTGTCTTACATGGCGGCGGAGAGATGGGCATTATGCGCGGGCGCGTCTTTGAAAAGGTTGGCGTGAATATCTCACGCGTGCATGGCACGTTCGCGCCAGATTTTGCCAAAAACATCCCTGGCGCCGAGGATAATAACGGTGAATTTTGGGCGGCGGGTATTTCTTTGGTTGCTCATATGCAATCGCCGCTTGTTCCTGCCGTTCATATGAACACACGCATGATCAGCACATCAAAAAGCTGGTTTGGCGGCGGAGCAGACCTCACGCCGATGACCGAAGACCCTGCCGACACGCAAAGCTTTCACGCGGCCTTTGAGGCCTGCGGCAACCGCCATGATCCATCTTATTACCCCGAGCATAAAGCATGGTGCGACCGTTATTTTTATCTGCCTCACCGCGATGAACCGCGCGGCGTTGGCGGCATTTTCTATGACTATCTTGATAGCGGTGATTGGGATGCAGACTTTGCCTATACACGCGATGTGGGCGAAACCTTCCTTGCGGCCTATAGCGCCATCGTCAAACGTCACATGAATAAAAACTGGACGGACGAGCAGCGCGAACATCAACTTGTTCGCCGTGGCCGTTATGTCGAGTTTAATTTACTCTATGATCGCGGGACAACGTTTGGCCTGAAGACTGGCGGCAATACCGAGGCGATCTTAATGTCGATGCCGCCTGAGGTTAAGTGGCCTTAATTATTGAAAGCCGTTTTTGATCCATTGCGCTTCGCGCGCCTTGAGCTCCTGCCCTAGCGCCTTTCCTTGCGTAAAACCTTCCTTCATCAGGTCTGCCCCTGTGAGAGGAAAACGCGGAATATCCCATGTTTGCATCATATCAATGTCAGTTGGCTGAACTTGGGCGGCTTGCATCAAATACACTTGCAGCGCCGCGTCACGGCCATGATGATACATGGCCTCTTTAATCTCTTGACTATCTTGTAAGGTCATCTCCTTTACTTTAGCGAAGGCAGTTAATCTCTGCTTTTGCTTATTCGACAGCGCGAGCCAGCGATCCAATGCTTCTTCCTTCGCGCCTAGCGTATAAAGCCGCGCCATGACGTCTTCTGCGCCCTGATTGATTTGCCGCGCGATCACTTTTTCCAAATCATCCCAATGCGTTAACGGCATTAATGGATTCAAAATCTGACAGCAGCGCATAAGGCGCAAGATCGCCGCCGCATTTGGGGCCGCCAGAATTTTCAGGAATTCTTGGGTAATGCGCTCCCGCGATAGACCATCCACCATATCACTTAGGTCCGCACAGGCCTTTAGCGCGCCTTGATCTGCCTCCCCTGCCCCGTAATAGGCATAAAAACGAAAGAAGCGCAAAATACGCAGCGCATCTTCCCGGATACGCTCGGGCGGGTTACCGACAAAACGCACGCGCCGTGCTTGCAGATCATCAAGACCGCAGCCAAGCGGATCATAGATGTTGCCCTCACCATCCGCCAGTAAGGTATTCATCGTAAAGTCGCGGCGACGGGCATCATCTAACCAATTGTTTGTAAATATAACATCGGCGTGGCGACCATCTTCATTACTATCGATCCGAAGCGTTGTGATTTCTATATTTTCGCCATCAATAACGGCGGTAATTGTGCCGTGCTCGATGCCTGTAGGCACTGTTTTTATGCCGTGGGCGCTCAAAATTTCAACACCCTCATCTGGCGTATAAACTGTTGCCATATCATGGTCAGTCACTGGCAGGTCAAGCAGTGCATTACGCACGCATCCCCCAACAAGGCGAATGGCATTACTGCCGCCAAGAAGGCGCATAACCTGCTGCGCAGCAGGTGAAATAACATGTTTGATATTATACGCTGTCATATGAAATTAAGCGCCCATCGCTCCGCTTACCATGGATGTTTTCTGATCATCATCAACCACCCCGCCTAAGGCTTCATATATTTTATTCTTCATATCCTCTTTGCCAACGGGCTTGCGCAACACGGCCTTGATAGAAGGGTAATCATGCATGCATTGCTGAAGCTTTTCCCTGCTATAGCCGCTGGCAATGATAAAGGGCAAATCAGGGAAGAGCGAGCTACATTCTTGCGCGAGTTCGAGCCCAGTCATATGCGGCATCGCATGATCTGTGATAATTAAGTCAAATGGACGTGTTTCCTGATAGCTCCTTAAAACTTCTAAAGCGCGTGCGCCATTTGGCACTGAAATGACATTGAGATCCATACGTTGCAACATTTTTTCCATCATATCGCGCACGGTGTCCTGATCTTCGACCAGCAAGACGCGCGTATCATCAAACTGTATGTATTCTTGCGTAGAAACCTCCGCGGCTGTTTCTTCGACAATATTCTTGGCAATCGGAAAGAATAAATTAAACCGCGTCCCCAGCCCTACTATACTATCAATGACCATTGCCCCGCGATGTTGAACGACAACGCCTTGCACTGTTGATAGCCCTAAGCCGGTCCCTTTATCGATAGCCTTGGTTGTAAAAAATGGCTCAAACACGTTTTCCATGACTTCGCGCGTTATACCACTTCCTGTGTCTGCGATACTCAAGCATACATAAGGCTGACCTTGCTCGACGCTTCCCAACATCAGTAAGGTCTGGCCAGATTGTTTACCGTCTTCGATGCGCACAATTGGCGAGTATTCTTGCGGCAAGCCCCCTGCCTCGATCATACCAAGCTTTCGCAAATATGATGGATCGAAGGACTTCACTTCAACCTTCAAAACGCCGTGCTTATCTTCCATTGCATCGAGCGCGTTCACACATAAGTTCATTATCGCCTGAGATACCTGCGTCGCATTACCCTGCACATATGCGCTGTCTAAAGAGCGTTTCTCTTGAATATCAATACTCGACATGCTGCTTGCCTGTATCATGGATATATTTTCATGCAAGACATCCACGACATCGACGATTTGTTCCGCGGTATCATTACGGCGAGAGAAGGTCAGAATTTGGTCAACCAGCTTTTTAGCCTGTTGTGTAGCAGCCATGATCTTTTGGGCAAATTTTTGCTCATCAGGCCGATCATCGAGGTCTTCGATTAAAAAGCCGGTATAGCCATTAATCGCGGCCAGAATATTGTTAAAATCATGTGCAACCCCGCCGGCAAGACGCCCAATCGCCTCCATTTTTTGGGCTTGGTAGAATTGGTTTTGCAGGGCCTGACGTTCATTTTCATGGTGTTTACGATCTGTCACATCACGGTTTGTCCCAACAAACCCACCATCAGGCAACCGTGTAAGAGATAACTCTATGATGCGCGTTTTGTCATTTGTATGCAGCGCATACTCACCAACCCAAGTCCCTTTGCCATCTAATGCTTCGAGTGCATTGTCCTGCAAAAACAAAAAGACGTCCTCAGGGAACAAACCGTCCCAAGGCAAATCAATATATTTCCACTGGTCTTCTGCCCTGATCTGCAATAGCTCCATCAGGCATTTATTCATATAACGCAAGATGCCGTCTTTATCGACGGTTAGAATGCCATCAAGGCTGAGTTCCATTGCGGCAAGGCGGTTTTCCAGCACATTATTTAGACGGCTTAATTCCGCCGCATGTCGTGCGTTATTATGAGCATTGCGCGCATTCGTAACGACCAGAACTAAACTCACGAAGCCAACAGTTATAATGGATAGATAAAGGACATAGGCCTCTGTTGTGACATGCTTTACATTCTCGGTTAAAGGGATACCCTCATCATGCAATATAGATGCATAGTCGCCGATTACGTCCACGCACAACAATAGTGCGCCAGCGCATACGATGCTAACGATCAGCGCCGGAATAACATATAAAATCAGCTTCACACGATGCTTTTGAATGGCCACAAATCCTCTTTAGCTCTCTTTGAACCCAAGCTCTCTTGCTTTCAATGCGGCCTGCGTTCTGTTTTTAACGCCCAATTTCTGACAAATATTCGACACATGCATTTTAATTGTGACTTCTTGTAAATTGAAATCATTGGCAATTTCTTTATTTGCCAACCCCTTCAGCAGTGCTGATAAAATTTGAGCCTCTCGTGGTGAAATTTTGACATCAACTTGTGTGATAAAATATTTCGATGATGTAGGCGTTTGAACCCCCTCTGGGTCATATGCCTTTAAGATTTCACCGCTTTCAGGACATACCGGGATAAAAATCTCTCCGCTTAGCATAGCTTCTATGCCGGCGATAAAATCATTGCCCGATAACGTTTTAGGGAAATACCCTTCTGCCCCAAGTGATAAGGCATGGCGAATTTGCTCTTGTTCGGCCACGCCAGACATAATGGCGATCCTTGCGGATGGCGATGCCGTTTTAATATCTGTCACGCCAGCGCCATTGTTCATGCCGCCCATATTATAATCTAAAATAATAAGATCAGCTGTGCCCTGCGAGGTCAAAGCCTGCTTGACAGCAAAACAATCACCGACCACAGTGAGGTCTACTGATGGCAAATTACGTTTAATATATTCTTCTAACGTTTCACGAAATAAAACGTGGTCATCCGCAATAATGATCTTCATAAGAAAAACCCTTTTCTTTTTATTGTAACAATTTTACAGGCATTTCTGTGATTTTTTTATCTTTTCGGGCAAAAGTTTTTTTATGCATGCAACTGTGTTGCATCAAAAACCTTTACTGCGATGCGTTTTCTTTGAGCAACAACCGGTAAACGCGCAGGCCTTCCATGACGCGCTGAACGTAATTGCGCGTTTCATAAATCGGCATAAGCTCTATCAAGTCCATATGCGAAATCTCACTTGTTCTTGGATCGCCAAATGTTTTAAGCCATCTATTCACGCGCCCTGGCCCTGCATTATACGCGGCAATCGCCAGCACATAGTCACCATCATATCGCTTGAGCAAATCCCCGATATACGCAGATCCAAGGCGAATATTGTGCGCAGGACGTTCGGTCAGCCACGCCGTTTTATGCTTTACGCCAATCTGCCGCGCGACAAGGCGCGCCGTTGCGGGCATTAACTGCATCAACCCAAGCGCCCCAACAGGACTTTGCGCTTTGGTGTTAAACTGACTTTCCTGACGCATTAGCGCATGAACAAGCGCAGGATCAACATGCGCGGGCACATATTTCATATCCGCGGTGCGCAAGGGATATGATTGCTTGGTAATAAATAGCCCCTTACGCGTGGCATATTTTGCAATGGCGACAACATCCTTGTAATACCCAATATCCGCCGCGGTTAAAATAGCGTACATATAGGCCTCGGCGCTGCCTTCTTTCACGACGAACGCCCATAGAAAATCACTGGCGACGTCATCCATGTCGGCCTGATGGTACAAATGCGCCGCGCGGATCAGATCATCACGCGAGAAGCGCTGTTTTTCGCCTTGTGTAAGGTTAGGCGATGACATAGACGACAGCAAAGATTTATCGCGCACGTGAAGCGCGGCCTTTTGTCCATAGAATACTGTTTGATATTGCGCTGCGCGGGAAAACCAGCTTTGTGCGAGCTCTTTATTATCCAGCATTTGCGCTGCGCGTCCTGCCCAATATTGCGCGCGCGCAAGGCTGACAGGTGTTGATACCTTGGTTTCAAGCTCCTGAAAACGGGCAAAAGCCTCAGCCGGTTTATCCATATATGTCATCGCGAGCCAACCCGCGATCCACTGCGCCTGCGCATAGGCAAAGCCTTCGCGCTGAATGTGGCTGGAAGCTACCTGATAGGCCTTTTTAAAATCACCGCGCTCCATCAAGCGGCGCACGATGATATGACGCTCGCGCCACCAATCATTTGGGTTTGTGATTTTCTCATAAGGCGGCGGATTATCCAGAATTTCAATCGCGCGGGTATCCATTCCCTTTTTACGGCGCCATTTCAGACGCTCGTACATCAGGCCAGGATCATTTTGCAGCGCCTGTGGCACAGCCTGAATGCGCGCATCAACGCCGTTCTTATTTGCCGCGAGCGCGATACGTGCCTCGGTCAATGCGGGATAGCCGCCGCCCAACACCTGCGCCACGGCGCGCGCATTTGTGTATTGCTTGTTAAATAACAATTTATCAAAACGGCGCGTATGAGAATCTAATGTAATATGGTCGCCATAAAGGCGGTAGATATATTTTTGATCGGCGCGTTCCATTAATGTTGTCGCCCACCATTCATTGATCAAGGCCTTAAATTCATCGCGCTTGTTCACTCGCAATAATGCCTGCGCCTGCGCGATAAAGCCCTGCGGCGTGATTGGCGCATATTCCTCGAACCAGCGCAAAATGGCAGCCTGATTTTCGCGGCCGGTTAAACGCTCCTCAAGTTGGTAGCGCACAGACGACATTGATGGCCAATCAGGATTTTGCCTGACAAAGCGGCTGATCCCCGCGAAAGAGCCTTGATTATCATCGCTTTGAAAGCGCTGCCAATAGTAAATTTTCATCATCAAAGGATCATCAAGATCCTTGGCAAGCTTATAGGCCTGCGTCCATTTTTCATCTTCCATCGCACGCAATGCCTTGACCTGCGCATCACTAGCCAAGGCCCCGCCTTGCCCGAAGACCGCAAAAATAAAGGCCGCGATAATTAACCTTTGCTTGCAAACGCCAAAGCAGCGCGATAGATTACCGACCAAACGGCGCACGGCGCCCATATGCATAAAAAAGAAGGATTTAAAATCATGTTCAAAGGTTCTATCACCGCCCTGATTACGCCGTTCAAAGATGGCGCTATTGACTGGGATAGCTTTGATAAATTGGTGGAATGGCAAATTGAACAAGGGTCGCACGGCCTTGTACCATGTGGAACTACGGGTGAATCGCCTACTTTGTCTCATGACGATCATAAGGCCATTATTCGCCGCTGCGTGCAAGTGGTTAATAAACGTATCCCCGTTATTGCGGGGACAGGTTCAAACGCCACGCAAGAAGCCATTGAATTAACGCAAGATGCCAAAGATGCAGGCGTTGATGGATGCTTGTCTGTGGTACCTTATTACAACAAACCAACACAAGATGGCATGATTGCACATTTTTCTGCGATCCATGATGCGGTTGATCTGCCGATTATTTTATATGACATCCCTGGGCGCAGCGTTGTGCAAATGGACTTGGACACGATTGCGACCCTTGCAAAAATGGATCACATTGTCGGCATCAAAGACGCAACAAATGACCTGAGCCGCGTTTGCGCCTTGCGCGAAGTTGTGCCTGCGGATTTTGCATTGCTCTCAGGTGAAGATCCAACAGCCGCAGGCTTTTACGCCCTTGGCGGCAACGGATGCATTTCCGTTGTATCGAATATCGCGCCTAAGGCCTGCGCCGAGCTGTATAATAGCTGGACCGCGAAAGACATCGACACATTTGCCGCGCGCCGCGATGCGCTGGCGCCGCTGGGTCGTGATCTGTTTTGCGAAAGCTCACCTGCGCCAGTTAAATATGCAGCTCAGCTCCTTGGCCTTTGCACGGACGAGGTTCGCCTGCCTTTATTACCGGCAACACCTGCGGCGCAGGAAAAGGTTAAGGCTGCAATGAAACATGCAGGGTTGATCTAAGGACCTCTCAGCATAGATATTCAAGCATGGCCAAGAAAAACACATCTAAGAAAAGCGGTATGATCTCCGTCAACGAAACCGTTGCGGTGAACAAACGCGCGCGCTTTGATTATGAGCTTGGCGAAACCTTTGAGGCAGGCTTGCAACTGACCGGAACCGAGGTCAAATCCTTGCGCCTTGGTCAGGCATCTATTGCCGAAGCCTATGTTGGCCCTGGCCGTACAGATCAGTCAGGATATTTATTTTTGTTTAACGCCAATATCCCTGAATACCAACAAGCTGGCCAGCACTTACAGCACGAGCCAAAACGCATTCGCAGTCTTTTGCTGCACAAGCGTGAGATTGGCAAGCTTTTGGGCGCAGTACAAAAAGAAGGCTGCACTATTGTGCCCTTGCGCCTGTTCTTTAATGGCCGCGGCCTTGCGAAACTAGAGATCGCCCTTGGTAAAGGTAAAAAGCACCACGACAAGCGCGAAACCCAAAAGAAACGCGATTGGGGGCGCGAGAAACAGCGCCTACTGCGTGAACGCGGCTAGTCCCGCCCGCCCTCACGCGCGCAACAGATAGACCGCTTTAATGATTTTTTTGTAATTTTCTGATAAACTGATCTTGTTAACACTGTAAACAGGAGGTTTTTACGTGGCAGAAATTACACAGCAGCTTTCCGATTATCGCCTGACAACGGCGCGCATTATCTATCACCTTCCGGATTTCCATGACATTTTGCAGGAATATATCTGGCAAGATTACGACCTTGCGCCGCGCTATCCGAACCTGAAAGATTTTCTGACCTTTTGGACGAACGAGATCGAAGGCAAGTTGCATTCGGTTTATGTCGCACGCAAACAAATTATCACGGCAGGTGATTATCGCTTTGCAGAATGGCAAGGCACAGTGCAGTAATTAACACGGCGCAAGCGTGACGCGCAAACCGTCGAGTTCTTCGCACATAATAATCTGACATGACAGGCGCGAGTTATCTTGCAAGTCAAACACTTCGTCGAGCATATCTTCCTCATCGTCGCTTTTGACCATATCAAGCTCTTCCAGCTTATCCAGCCATTCGCCTTCGACATAGACATGGCACGTCGCGCACGCGCACGAACCGCCGCACTCGGCCTTAATGGGCAGGCCATAATCACGGATAATCTCCATGACGCGCCACCCTTCGACGGCCTCTAATTCGTGCTCTTTTCCCTCAAAATCTGTGACAATAATTTTCATCCAAAGTCCCTTAGTTATTTCTTTTTATGTTGATACACGACGTCCATCATATAGACACCGATCGCCACAGCTGTAATGGCAGAAACGCTAAGCTCCATAACGCTTTGCAACACTGCAGAACCCAGCGTATAGATGGGCTGATCAATTGATAATGCTGGATCGGTAAACAGTTGATCCCACATGCCATGGAACATGCCTAAAAAAACAAAAAACGGCATAAAGCAAAGCATCGATACAAAAATCATATGAAAGGATGCCTTAAAGCCAAACGCGGCCTTTAAAAACGACTTAATCGACCGGCCCAGCGCAACTGGAACATACAAACAAAAATAACGGTACGCCCAAATGCTCCCCATCAGAAGCATCGTCGCACCAGCAAAGGCAATCACAGATACAATAAAGGGAATGTCTTCTGGCGCTGGCGCGCCTGCGGCTAGACCTTCGGTGTTCGTCGCCGGATCGCCCGCATATTCAACAAACATAGCAACCGATAAAACACTGACAAGGCGTAGTAACGTGTAAAGAATACCGCACGCCTGAATTGCCTTGCGTCTTTGTGCGATGCGCGCAGCGTCCTCTTTTGCATCGCCAGTTAGGAATGAAGGCCATGCCTCGTGATAAAAGACAAGGCGCAACGCCGCGGCAATAAACCACCCCTCAACAAAAAAGGACGGAATATACAGCAACCCCTGACGCAGCAAATTTTCCTGAAGGCCTAAAATCACGACTACAGCCACAGTCAGGCACTTCACCATCATGGGGAACAAGGCCATTTGCGCCAAGGTTTTGCGGTGTTCCCACACCGACATATAACCCCGCGCGGCAATATCAATAATGTCTGTTCTTTTGGGGCGTTTTGCCATGTTATTTATATCTGGACTTTACTATATCTACGCTTTAGCTTTAGCCACTTGCAAAGGGCTTTTCAAGCCTACCACCTCAAAAAACGTAAAACTATCATGAGCAATAATTCATCCACCCAAATTCCTTCCCCCTTGCCCGCACCGGCCCTAGGCTATTGGCTGATGGGATGTGCCTGCTTGGTCTTTGTTATGGTCTTGATTGGCGCCATTACGCGCCTGACCGAGTCAGGCCTTTCGATGGTTGAGTGGCGTCCCCTGATCGGCGCCTTGCCGCCGATGTCAGAAACCGAATGGCAACGCGTGTTTGATTTGTATAAACAAACACCAGAGTTTCAAAAAGAAAACTTCTGGATGAGCCTTTCTGATTTCCAAACCATTTTCTTTTGGGAATGGGCACACAGACTTTTGGGACGCTTAATCGGCCTTGCTTATGGCTTACCGCTTTTACTTTTTTGGATATGCCGCAAAATTCCAAAGGGATTTGGATGGCCACTGATTGGAATGCTGTTTCTTGGCGGCGCGCAAGGATATATGGGCTGGTTCATGGTGCAAAGCGGCCTTGTGAACGAACCTGCCGTTTCGCATTACCGCCTCGCCGCGCACTTATCACTGGCCTTTTTAATTATGGCATGCTTGGTGACAACGGCGCTGCGGCTGAACCCACACTGGGTTAAAAACACGCCGCGCCCATCATTGATTACACATTTATGGGGCGTTTTAGGTTTTTATATCCTCACCGTTTTTTGGGGTGCATATACTGCCGGATTAGATGCAGGCCTATTATATAACGACACCTTCCCGAAAATGGGCGATCACTGGATCCCTTACGAGATGCATTTATACAGCCCCCTTTTCGTGAACTTCTTTGAAAACCATGCCGTTGTGCAGTTCGCGCATCGTTGGCTGGCGATTTTGACATTTCTTATCGGGATTAGCTTTACCGCCCGATGCATCAAACAAGGAGCCCTTAGCCTACCAAGCACCTTATTGGGCGCAGCCTTCTTGGCACAAGTTGCCCTTGGCATCACAACGCTGTTTACGCATGTTCACATTGTCCCTGCCGTTGCGCACCAAGGCACGGCACTGCTGATCTTGGTTTTGATAGTGATTAACTTCGTGAAGTACCGCACAGCGAAATAAGCCTGATAATTACACAAAAAAAGCGCCACAAATAATGGCGCTCTTATTCATTCAGAAACACGTGGCGTCTTATTTAGACTGTGCCTTTATGAATGCTTTTTCGATTTTGCTTTGCGGGCGCGTATTCAATGACTTCATCTGATGATTTTTAAACATCTCGTCTTTTGTCAGGCCGCTTGCAACTGCTTCCTGCGGCTCAACTTTTGGCATGTCATCAACAAGCTTTAGCTCCTTAGCTGGCATCATAATTTCACGCACATAAATCACGCCGACACCCGCAGTACGGCCATCGCCATAAGGGAACACATCTTTTGTGTAAACAACCTGCCATCCATCGCCACACGCGCTGAGCGCCATAGGGATAAGAAGTGCAGAGATCTTTAATAGGTTTTTTGTAATGCGCACAGGATGCCTCGTCAGAAGTTTAGGCAGGAAAGCCTATAACAGGAATAACACTGATGATTCTATGATGATTCTGTTATTTTTCAAACCCCTAATACAATGATTGATGCAAAGGTGTGGAAAAACTTACTTTTCGGCTTTTAAACGGAACAGCGCATAGTCTTGCGCTTTGGACTTGCTACGCTTGGGCGCATAGTTGAATGATGCCTTTTTATCTTGCGCGAATCCCATCTTTTCCAAAATATGTTTGGCGCGCTCGTGCTCGTCAACGCAGTAAGCCACAATCTGTTTAAGCTTTAACGTTTCAAAGCCATATGTGATCAACGCTTGCGCCACTTCACTGGCATAGGCCTTGCCCCAATAATCATAATCTAAACGCCATGCGAGCTCTACCGCAGGTGAGAACGGCATATCTGTCGGGACTTTGGCCAAACCAGAGAACCCCATAAAACGACCATCCTCTTTGCTTTCTAATGCGAAAAAGCCATAACCGTTTTTATCTATATGTGATTGAAAATGCTTCACCAGATGCGCAGAAGCCTTATCGTCCAAACGATCAGGATAAAACTCCATAATTAGGGGGTCACGATTAATACGCGAAAAATCTTCTAGATCCGCGTCTGTCCAGTCCCGCAAAATCACACGATCCGTTTCAAGATATTTGTTCATTAAGGCGCCTCTATTATGTTCATGGAGAGTTACATATGATATAATGTAATTCGATGAAGCGCATTATACACTCTTTTTTAATCCTGTCTTGCAGTAATCTGGTTTTCTTTACGCCAGCATTAGCAAACGCGGCTGATGATCCGTTTGCTCTGCGCGTGATACGTGACACAGACATCGAGCTTAGCTGCCAGCAATTAGTTGACGAAGCCCTCTTGATGCGGGACATCATTCAAACAACTGAAACCATCAAAAACGATTCAGACTTCAGCGGACATGCCGTAACTGGTGCGGCGGCGATTGGCTCTTTCCTGGTCGGTACGGTTACAGGTGGATTGGGGCTGGCGGCGGCAGGTTATGTCGCGTCCCAAGGCGTTGAAGCCGACGGCGAAAAAGCAGACAGCATCCAAGACATTGCACGGCAACGACGCGCCTTGATGATTGGCATTCATAAAACAAAAGGATGTCAAAATTCGATTACGGCGGCGATCACACCTGTTGAAAGCAAGACGCCGCTTCAAACTGGATCAGAGCGCCTGGCGCGCATGGAACCTGCCTCAGGCAAAGAAGTGCGCTTACCAGCGCAAGAGCAGCCCCCCCACTACAACGATTAACAGCACCCATCTGGGTCTAAGTGTACATGTTCAGCCGCGTGCATTTTCTGCTTCGAAAAACGTGGATTACCGTGCCCCCCTTGCGGCGGATCATTCCAGTTATTAGTTACGCGCTCTGACGGCGGAATTAACGGCGAAACGCCTGCCTGCTTTAACGTTTGCAAGGCATCTTTATCTTTTGTCATCCATGATGCCTTTTTATCCAACACATGTAATTGCACGCGGTCCATAATGTCGTGTAACCCCACCAATTCATGCGACGTCGGCGTACATGAGGTAATCACTTGTGTTCCTTCCGGCACAACGATACCTGTGCGCCCCAAAATTGCTCGCAAGTGATCAAGAGGATAAAGCTTGGCTTGATATTTCTTACTCTCTTTACGCTGCTGATCTGGACTTAACGCAGCGAACTCAGGCGCACTCATCAACGATTTTAATTTATCCTCTTTATCCACTGTACTAAGGCTGGTCGCCAAAACAACCGTATAGCAGTCATCGCCATATTTCGGCGGTAAGACGAGAGCTGCCAGCGCGTTATCGCTATTTTCTTTGATATTTTTCGAGCGGTTACTTCTCAAGAATTTACGCATCTCATTTTTATATTCCTCCAAATTAAATTGGCTGGCCTTAATGCGGCTAAATCCAAAGACCCCTTCGATATCTTCGTGGTCTTCACTGGCTTGATGTCGCCAATCTAACCTATCTAATATTTTACGCCCTGCGGCCTTGGCAAATTCATATTTGCGGTGCGCCTTGCTGATAATTGCGCTATGGCCTTTATCGGGGTGGTCATACACATCATCAATTTGATCGCCGTCAAAGCTATCCAGGAATTTAATATTTTTCGTTACTGGCGGCGGCGTTATCTTTTCATGTGTGGCGGTTTGGCTTTCTGGATCCAAGTGCGTCTTAAACACGTTAATCCCTGCATTGGCGGCAATTTGCATCGAAGTTTTATCAAAATGGAAGGCGCGGCGCGAATACCATTCGCTTCCACCATCTTCAGGTGCCTCGAAGGCCTTGGCATCAATATAAATATTCATGACGCCTGATGCGACGACTGCGTTCATACAGTTGGGGCACAAAGGGTCTGTAATAAATAGATCAGAAGAATCTGTTGCCAGCCCCTGTTGCGCGGCGAAGGCAATGGTTGCAGGCTCGGCATGTTTACTGGGGCTGGATGATCCAATTTTGGTTTTAATGTTGCGCTCGGGCGCGAGGTAATCCAGCCATTCATTCGCACCTTGAACGACTAGACCATTGGACAAACGAAAAACCGCGCCCACAGGCGTGCTTTTTTGCTTGCTTGTCTCTTGCGTTTGGCGCGCCAGCTCTATGAGCTCATAGGCTTCGCGCTCTTCTCCGTTATACTGCTTCATTACGTAATCCGTTATACCCGTTCATTTACTCACCCCTGTTTGCTTTTATTTTATTAGGGATTGCTATTATATAACATAAAGATTGAGAAGTTGCTAACACATTATGACAACCTATTTTCCCGCAAAGGGGCTTGTGTTTGCGGGCGCGCAGGCGTATAGATGGGCTGTTTATTTTATAAGACCCTACAACAAACGAGAGCATAATAATGAGCGATAAATTTGATGTCATCATCATCGGCGCAGGCCCAGGTGGATATGTATGTGCCATTCGCGCGGCGCAACTAGGTATGAAAGTTGCCTGCGTAGATAAACGTGAAACACTAGGCGGGACCTGTTTGAATGTTGGCTGTATCCCTTCAAAGGCTCTTTTGAGCGCATCTGAAAAATACGAAGATGCAGCGCATCACATGGCCGATATGGGCATTAAAATCCGCGGCGCAAGCGTTGATTGGTCTGGCATGCAAAAGCACAAAGACGGCGTTGTCGATAGCAACACCAAAGGCATCGAGTTTTTGTTCAAGAAGAACAAAATCACACGCATTACTGGCACAGCAAAAATCATTTCTGCCGGTAAGGTTGACGTTGATGGCACTGAATATGCGGCTGATAACATTATTATCGCGACAGGTTCTGACGTTGCGTCCCTACCTGGCATTGAAATTGACGAAGAAAAAATCGTCTCTTCAACTGGCGCACTGACACTGAAAGAAGTGCCACGCAGCATGGTTGTTATTGGCGGCGGCGTGATCGGGCTTGAGCTTGGTACAGTTTACCGCCGTCTGGGCAGTGAAGTAACCGTTGTTGAATTTCAGGACAATATCTTGCCTGGTATGGACGGCGAAGTACGCAAAGAAACACTGAAGATCCTGCAAAAACAAGGCATGCAGTTCAAACTTTCAAGCAAAGTGACTGGCGCAACATCTAGCCGCTTTAGCGTTAATTTGGACGTTGAATCTGTTGATGGCTCATCAAGCGAAACACTGAAAGCCGACGTTGTGTTGATGGCGGTTGGCCGTAAACCTTATACAGATGGTCTTGGCCTTGAAGATGCAGGCGTTAAATTGGATGAGCGCGGCCGCGTTGAAGTGGACGAGTTTTTCGAAACATCTGTTGAAGGCATTTATGCGATTGGCGATGTTATTCGCGGTGCGATGCTGGCACACAAGGCCGAAGATGAAGGCGTTGTTCTGGCAGAAATGCTTGCTGGTCAAAGCGGTCATATCGATTACGACGCTATCCCTGGCGTTGTCTATACTTGGCCAGAGGTTGCCAGCGTTGGTAAAACTGAAGAACAACTCAAAGACGAAGGCATTGCCTATAACGCAGGTAAATTCCCGTTCATGGCCAATGGCCGTGCCCGCGCGATGAATGCGATTGATGGTTTTGTTAAAATCCTTGCATGCGCCAAGACTGATAAAGTTTTGGGTGGACACATTGTTGGCCCGAATGCAGGTGACTTGATCCAAGAAATCGTGACTGTGATGGAATTTGATGGCAGCGCCGAAGACATTGCCCGCACATGCCATGCGCACCCAACACTTAGCGAAGTTGTCAAAGAAGCAGCGCTTGCCGTTGATAAGCGCCCTCTTCACATCTAAGGGCTCTACGCTCTTACATAAATAAGCACAACAAAAATGCGCCTCAATCGGGCGCATTTTTTATTGGGTCATCGGCGGCATAAAGCGCGCTTATTTCTTGGTATACAAATCTGGCCTGCGATCACGGAAGAACCCCCAAATACTGCGGTTCTTTTGCAAGGCATCCAGATCAAAGCTTTGCAGCAATACGCCTTCTTCCTGCGCACCGAATGATTGCACCAAATCACCGCACTGATCAGCAATAAAGGAATGCCCGTAAAAGCTTTGCTCATCGCCGTAGCCTTTTTCTGTGCCTATGCGGTTTGCTGCAATGACTGGCACGGCGTTACTTACAGCGTGGCCTTGCATTGCGCGCTGCCACATGCGGGATGTATCAAGGTCTTCATCATATGGTTCTGACCCGATCGCGGTGGGATAGAATAAAAGCTCCGCCCCTTGCAGCATCATTTCACGCGCACATTCAGGAAACCATTGATCCCAGCAAATGCCTACGCCGACCTTACCAAAGGGCGTATTCCAGACCTTAAACCCTGTATCGCCAGGGCGGAAATAGTATTTCTCTTGATAGCCTGGACCATCAGGAATGTGACTTTTGCGGTAGATGCCCATGACCTGGCCATCTGTGCCGAGCATCGCCACGCTGTTATAGGTATGCGGGCCATCGCGCTCGAAAATCGAAACTGGAATAACAATATTCAGCGCCTTTGCAACCGGCGCTAATTGTGTCACGCATGGATGGTCATCAACGGCGTAGGCATGATCAAACCAGCGCTCATCTTGCGTTGTGCAGAAATATATATTTTGAAAAAGCTCAGACGGCAGGACAATATTCGCGCCCTGTTTTGCGGCGCCCTCGATAAAAGCGATCGTTTTATCGATATTCGCCTGCATATCCGCGCCATAGGATGTCTGAATCGCGGCAACAGTTGTAATGCGCTGATTACTCTTCGTCATAGACAGGCTCCTGCTGGGTGATGCAGTGGAACGAACCACCGCCTGTTAACACCGCGCGCGAACTTACACTCACGACTTTACGATCTGGGAACAGCCCTTTTAACACCAAAAGCGCTTCATCTTCACGCAGCGCACCATAGCTCGGCATGACGACTGCACCATTTGTAATAATGAAATTCATGTATGATGCTGGCATGACATTGCCATCTTCATCAGTGATCAGCCCAGGCGATGGCATTTCAACAACATCAAATCCCATTTCACGCAATGCCTGCGCGGTTTCTTCATAAAGGGCAGCATTAGGATCTTCGACATTACATGCCGTCTGACACAAAACCGTATTTTCACCAACAAAGCGCGCGAGATTATCAACATGACCATCGGTATGATCACCCCTTAGCCCTTGATCAAGCCAACAGATGCGCTGCGCGCCGAATGCGTCCTTTAAGGCCTGCGTGGCGGTTTCTTCATCCCAGCCATTACGGTTTTCATTTAAGACACACTGACGCGTGGTTAAAATTGCGCCCTTGCCGTTATGATCTAACGCGCCGCCCTCAAGAATATAATCATATTTCACAGCGCCTTTGCCCGAGCGCTCGGCAATGATATCGCCAATTGTATCATCGTTATCATACAGATATTTACCGCCCCAACCATTATGGCCGAAACGCAGCGCATACCCGTCACGGGTAAAGATAGGCCCCGTATCGCGCATCCATACATCGCCAAATTCGGCCACAACAATTTCCGCGACATCGCCGACCATGACGCGCGCGGAGGCTGCAGCTTCTTCAGTGCAGGCAAGAACCTTAACAGGCTCACCTACGGCGACGACTGATATCATCGCGGCGATTTCCTGACGTGCGTTCAGTAATGTCACACCCGGCCAACGATCATCATCGTTATGCGAAGGCCACCCCACCCATAAACACGATTGCGGTTCCCATTCTGCAGGAATTTTAAATTTTACATCTGTTTTCGTCATTGTTTTTCCGTTCTTAAGCAAACGGTTATACTTGATTTTTTGCCTATTTCCAATATATATGTCATTTCATACATTAAGCGAGGAGATCACAATGAAAGTCCTAATTATTGGTGCCGGCGCGGCGGGCAGTGTTGTTGTTAAAAAATGCGCAATGAATAAGGATGTGTTTACCTCGGTTCACCTTGCCAGCCGCACAGTTTCCAAATGCGAAAAACTGCAAAAGCAAGTCAAAGAGCAATTCGATTTTGATATCGGCGTATCAGCGCTTGATGCGGACAAGCCAGAGGAAACAATTGCACTGATCAATCAGATTAAACCTGATCTGGTGATCAATATGGCCCTGCCTTACCAAGATCTTGCCATCATGGATGCATGCCTTGCAACCAAAGTGAACTATATGGACACCGCGAATTACGAGCCTATTGACGAGGCCAAATTCGAATATCACTGGCAGTGGGCGTATCAAGAGCGCTTTAAGGAGGCTGGCATCACTGCGATTTTGGGATGTGGTTTTGACCCTGGCCAGACGAATATCTACTGTGCCTACGCGCAAAAGCACCTATTTGACGAAATCAACTATATCGACATTGTGGATTGTAATGCGGGCGACCACGGTCAGGCCTTTGCAACGAACTTCAACCCAGAGATCAACCTGCGCGAAGTTACTCAGCGCGGCAAATACTGGGAGAACGGTCAGTGGATCGTCACAGATCCTTTGGAATTTTACAAGGATATCGACTTTCCTGGCGTGGGCGAAAAGCGCGGTTATTTGCTCTACCACGAGGAGCTTGAATCCCTCTGCCAGAACATCAAAGGCCTGAAACGCATTCGTTTTTGGATGACCTTTGGCGATGAGTACATCAAGCATATGGAAGTCTTGCAAAATATCGGCATGACACGCATCGACCCTGTGATGCATAACGGTACCGAAATCGTACCGATCCAATTCCTGAAAACATTACTGCCCGAGCCATCGTCACTGGCGGAAAATTACGAGGGTAAAACGTCTATTGGCTGCATCATGACGGGGATCAAAGATGGTAAGGAAAAAACCATCTTCATTTACAACATTTGCGACCACGCACAAACCCACGCCGAGGTTGGCGCGCAGGCCGTGTCATACACAACCGGCGTTCCGCCTGTGACAGGTGCGCTGATGATTGCACGCGGCGAATGGGCACAAGAACCAGGCGTATTCAATGTCGAGCAAATGAACCCTACCCCGTTCATGGAAGAAGTCGCAAAACAAGGTCTGCCTTGGCATATTATTGAACTGCCTGCTGGACTGGGTGAGCTGACACAACGCCGCAAAGAAAAAGATGCCGCATAGCCTGATACAAAGCGCCGCTGCGGACATCAAAACGCCAGCTTACGTTGCTGACACCGCAAAGATATCGGCCAACATGTCGATTGCCGCCGATATTAAGGCGCGCGCGGGCGTGACGATGTTGCTGGCGACCAAGGCCTTTGCAATGCCTGCATGCTTTGCCTTTATGCGCGATCACTTGGATGGCACGACGGCTAGCGGCCTCTATGAAGCGCGCCTTGGGGCCGAGCATTTTGGCAAAGACGTGCATACATACTGCCCCGCCTATACCGAGGATACTTTACGCGATTGCCTGCGTTACAGTGATCATATCTATTTCAACTCGACCGCGCAGCTTAAACGTTTCGCGCCGATTGTGCGCGCAGAAAAAGGTGATGCTGCCCATATTGGTCTGCGCGTTAATCCGGGGCTATCCCTTGTGACGAACAGCGCGCTTTACGACCCCTCTTCACCAGGGTCGCGCTTTGGCGTGCAGCCCTGCGAATTAACGCCAGATGTGCTGGCGATGATTGATACGCTGCACGTTCATAATTTGTGCGAGAATATGGCGCAGGATTCTGTGAAGCTGCTCGCTCATATATCGCACACATTGGGCGATGCCCTTACGCAGGTTCAGCGCGTTAACATTGGCGGCGGTCACTACATCACGCACCCTGACTATGACCGCGAAGCCCTGATCACGGCGTTGATTGCCTTTGAAAAGCAACATGACGTTCAGGTTATTATGGAGCCAGGCGGCACAATGGTTTACGAGGCAGGCTATCTCGTCGGGACGGTTTTGGATATCTTTGAAAATTCTTGCAAGCAAGCCATCCTCGATGTTTCTGCAAGCACACACATGCCCGATGTTTTAGAAGTCCCTTACCGACCGCACATCATCGGCAGCGGCAATGAAGGCGAAAAACCTTATACATACAAGCTTGGCGGGAACACCTGCATGACCGGCGATATTATCGGCGATTACAGTTTTGATGCTCCCCTTGAGATCGGGCAGAAATTAATCTTCACCGACATGATGCAATATAGTCTTGTGAAGAATAATACATTTAACGGCGTTCCTTTGCCTGATTTGGCGCTCCTCCACGCCGATGGGCGCTACGAAATCGTGCGCGAATTTGGTTATGACGACTTCGCAAAAAAGCTGTTTTAGTTTTTTTCTATCACTGCGCCGAAAAATCATATACAGTGCATTTTAATAACTACCTAGACTATCGGCTCTTACCTAAACTAACAGCCAGATTGAAAAGGCTGTTTAACACAACCAAGGCAGATTTTCTGCTATTTTAAAAGGAGAGCCATCATGGCAAACACAGGCACTGTAAAGTGGTTTAACACAACAAAAGGTTACGGTTTTATTCAACCTGAAGACGGCGGCGCAGACGTATTCGTTCACATCAGCGCAGTTGAGCAAGCAGGCTGGAAAAGCTTGGACGAAGGACAAAAAGTTGGTTACGAAATCCAAGAAAACCGCGGTAAGAAAGCTGCCGCTAACCTAACAGAAGCTGCTTAATTCTTTTACACACTTTACTAGAGATTAAAAAAGCCACCTGATTTGGGTGGCTTTTATTTTGGCTGAAACACTTCAGAATATTGCAAAGAAATGCTAACGCCGCCATCATCATCCACGCTAGCGTCACAAGCAATGCCTTGCAACGCGGCTGAATTAGCAGAAAGCTGAGCCTGATAGTCCATGACTTGTTGCCATTCAAGCCCTTCCCCCAAGACGACCGCTTGCGTTGCAAGATTAAACTTATGCTTTTTCATTTCGCGCTTAGCGGCATACATATTACGATCAACTGCTTCTAATATTCTTTGGCGCAACTGATCAAAGTCATCACCACACAAATCAGCAGCTTGTTTATCATGTTCTTGCAAATACTTATCCATCTCATTGACAATTGACAGCGATCCTATTGATGCCTGAAGACTGATTTCTTCGGCAGCTCCGTTTTCATATTTCACCTGATAAGATTTAAGAGCCAGAGCATCTTTAAAACGCTGCGATATATCATCTGTACTAATTTCATTCACTGGATATGGCACAATCACAGCAAATTCATCGCCAGCCCATCTCGACAAGAAATCGCGCCCCATCAAAGCCCTGTTCTCTATGTCATTCAAGCTGCGATGTTCAGATGAACTAAAAGCGTCATGATCGCTCATTTGGTTGCGCACAACACCTCTCCAGACCTCTGCCAAATGCTGAAGGACCATGTCGCCAGTAGCGTGACCGTGAATATCGTTAATCTCTTTAAAAGAATTCAAATCTGAGAACAAAATCGCTACATCGAGGCCGTCTTCCTTGTAAGCTTCAAAATTTTCACTGATATTCTTCATAACCTTGAGCATATACTGATCAAAGAATGGCTTATTAGGTAAGCGCGTAAGTGGGTCAATTTTGGCACCTATAATCCTGTCAATCGCACATGCCCTTATTGAAGAATCTTCTTGCGCCCCCTCAACCAGCATCACCTCTAGTTCTGAAAGCAACCCTTGCTGCAAAAGGTCTTCATAGCCCTGCTCAAGGTCTGCGAGCGCTTTATCACTGTACTCAGTTCGCGGCAATATGCGCTGCGCGTACCTGGAAAAGCTATTTGCTATTTTCTGCTGTTTTTTATTCTCATCGCTCATGGCAAGAACTTACCATAACAATAAACTGAAAGGCAATATATTTTTCATAACATATCCTTCAGTCTATCTTTCGCACTTGCACAGAAAAGAAGATTAGTCATTTTCGTCAAGCTCGCTGAAGCTAATTTGCGTATCTTTTTCAGCCGTTGTTTTGATACGAAAGATTTTCTGCGCTTTCATAGAAAATTTATCAAATAGGCCCTGGCCTTTTGGCGGTGGCTCGACGGGTGCAACTAATTCACCCATACCAATGGTACCGCGCGACGGGATTGGCTGAAACTCTGTCTGGTCTTCGATATTAATTTCAGGCCCCATAAATGATCTGTAAACACCGTAGAGTAACAACAAAGAAAACAGACTGCCCATGATAATAAAATATGGCTCTGTCCCGACTTTATCCAACGTCATCCCCAACACGACAGGCGCAAAACAGGCACTTAGACCGTTTACTAAAATCAATGATGCCGTTGCTGATGTCATTTGACTGGTTTTTATGCGGTCATTCATCATTGCGATAGAAACACTGTGGATTGACGCCATGATTCCGCCAATAAAGTAAACGGCAATCAATAAAAACGCATCGAATATGTGCGCCCCCGCGGATGCCAACACCCCTAGTCCGGTCAGTAAAATGATCACCTGCCGCCGGTCCCAACGATCCGAAAGCCACCCCATAAGCAGCGGAAGTGTACCGCTTCCTAATACAAAGACCGCGATCATGGACGCCGTGCGCGCAGCGGAGTAACCGATCGCCTCGGCATAAACAGGCCCCATCGCAAGCAACCCCGCGCCAACAAAGCCCGTCAAAATCACAGAAAACACAGATAATGGCGAACGCGATACAAGCTTTTTAAGCGGCAGATGTTCAGGCTCTTCATAGCCAGGTGATGGCTTATTCGCCAGCGTAATCGGCAACAGCGATAATGACAGCAAAATAGAGATCAAAATAAACAGGCTGATATTTTCAATGGGCGCAAGGTTCAGCAGGAACTGACCAGCGAACAACCCGCCATTAATGACAAAGAAATAGGCACTAATCACCTGTCCGCGCAGTTTATTTGTCGAAATATTGTTAAGCCAACTTTCAGCAACAATAAAAAGACCAACAAAGCTAATACCACTCAGCAAGCGAACACTGCCCCAAACCCAAGGGTCAATAAACAACCCTTGGAGCAAAATTGTCGTCGATGCCATGGATGCAAACCCTGCAAAAACGCGAATATGTCCGACGGTTTTGATCATATGCGGCACCACAAACCAGCCAAACACATATCCGCAATAGTACAGCGACATCACCGCACCAATCAGCGATGGAGAAAATCCTTCAAATTTGCCGCGCAAAGAGAGCAATGTCCCCTGAAGGCCGTTACCAACCATAATCAAGAACATACTCGCCAGCAGCGGCCAAACCAGTGCAAGCGTCATGCGTATTTCACGTGTAGAAAGCTTCATGCCCCCACACTAACGCGGCGCACGCTAAACACAAGGTATTCCATACGGTTATGTGGGATTATCTTTGGATATGATCGTAGACACACACCGTGTCATACGCGCCAAAGCCATTAAAATCGCTGCGCAGGCATTGACTGTAGGCACCGACCTGATCAAACACAATCCAGTCCCCCATACCAATATCTGCGGGCAAGGCAAATGGCCCTTCCATCATATCAAGAGAATCACAAGTCGGCCCTGCAAGGCGGTATGCGCGGCGCGGCCCGTCAAACGGACGATCACATGAGATCGCCGCAACGGGATAATGCGTTTCCACCCATTTCGCCGCATCAAACAAGCCACCATAAACGCCGTCATTGATATACAGCAGATCATCTTTGCGAAGTTCAACGCGGGTCACAAGTTTCGCTGCATTCGCCACTAGCACGCGGCCAGGCTCGGCCATGAGCTTCATATGCGACAAGTTATGCTCGGCAAGGCGGCGATCAATCGCATCAAAGCAATCATTGATCGTGCAGACATTTGGCTGATCCACGTAATTCACCGGAAAGCCTCCGCCCACGTTAATCACATCAACACTGACGCCTGCGGCTTTCATAACGGCCGCGCAGTAATCAATCGCCAGCCCATAACGTGATGGATCAACCGTTTGCGTACCCACATGGAAGCTGATCACCAAAGAGCGTGATACAGGGCGACATTTCTGAAGCAAATCAACAGCATCTTCGAAATGCGCGCCAAATTTTGACGAGAAATCGATCAAGGCCGCACCATTTTTAGGCAGCGCAATGCGCACTGTCAGGTTGAGGTCCTGCGCAAGATCCGTTTCACGCATAATCTTAAACAGCTCATCTTCGTGATCCAGCACAAAGTGACGCACGCCATAATCATGATACGCGGCGTGAATTTCTTCTGGTGCCTTGATTGTGTGCATGAAGTGCATTTCTGCATTGGCAAAGTGTTGCGCAACCAGTTTGATTTCCGCAAGTGATGCCACATCAAAAACCTTAATACCACCGCGAGCCACAGCATTAAGAGCAATCGCATCAGGATTGGTTTTCACTGCATACATCGGCGTGCCACGAAACGCGCCAACAAAATTGCGCGCCGCATCGGTAATACGATCTGGATACATAATATACAAAGGCTTTGCAGGCTTGTGGCTACGCACAAGTGCAAGCAAATTGCTATCTTCGTATAGAGATTGGTGCAAGGCATTGCCTTGCTGCATATCTGTTTTCATTCTTTAGCGCCCCATTTTCAAACTAAAAGTCTGAAAAGAAGCGCTTAAAACACTGTAGAGACAAACGCGGCCTCTAAGCGCTGCAACATTACGTTTCATAACGCAAACCCTTTCAAAGCTCGGTGGTTTGGAGTCCATATACGATATAGGCCCGCCCCGGGATAAAAAAAGTTCACGCCGTTGCATAACCATGACTGAATTCTTTTTCAGAAGGGCCAGAGACACGTGCGTAGGAACACCAATTACGCTAGTTTTCTAAAAAAGAAAAGAAAAAAATAAGGGGTTTGTGTTTTTTTCTACGCGCGCTATAAAATGCCCTATGGCACGTATGACAAAAGCTGAAATTACTGAATTCTTTACGCGCCTGCGCGGGGCCAACCCTACGCCCAAAAGTGATTTAGAATACACCAATGCCTATACCCTTTTAGTGGCAGTTGTCTTATCGGCGCAAGCCACGGATGAGGGTGTCAATCGCGCCACCAAAGACCTGTTCCAGATTATCGACACGCCTGAAGGCATGGTTGACCTTGGCCTTGAGGGATTAAAACAGCATATCAAAACCATTGGCCTTTATAACACCAAGGCCCAAAACGTGATTAAGCTGTCCGAGATTTTAATCCGCGAACATAACAGCCAAGTCCCCGATACGCGCGATGCGCTGGTTGCCCTGCCCGGCGTGGGCCGCAAAACAGCCAATGTTGTGTTGAACATCATTTTTCAGCAGCCCACCATGGCCGTCGATACGCATATTTTTCGAATCAGCAACCGCACCGGCCTTGCACCTGGTAAGAATGTAGACGCGGTCGAGCAAAACTTGCTCAAACGCGTTCCCGATGAATTTATGATGTACGCGCATCATTGGCTGATTTTACAGGGGCGTTATATCTGCAAGGCACGCAAACCCATTTGCAGTGAATGTATCGTTTCCGACCTGTGCCATTTTAAAGACAAAACAGCTTAAACACCCTTACCTTCTTGTTGATTTTAAACAAGAAAAAAGCCCTCCCTTACGATACAAAGGGAAGGCTTTCTCAACATTAGAAAAGCTTACTGTAACTTTTAAAGTCGCTTATTCAGCGCTTTTTGTTTTCGCAGCAGCCTGTGCATTCAAAGGTGTGATGCGACCATCAACGATAGCACCGCTCTTGATTTCAAGCTCTTTGTAAGAAATTGAACCAGTGATCACGCCTGTTTCTTCAACAGTTAGGCGACCGTTTACAACGATTTCACCTTCGAAACGACCTGCGATAACAGCATCTTCGATTTCAACTGTACCGTAGAACACACCGCTTTCAGCGATGTTTAGGAATGTTGCACCTTTTAGCGCAGCTTCAACTGTACCTTCAACTTGAAGTTCGTCACAGCACTCGATCTCACCAGACATTGTAATGCCGCGGCCAATTGTAAGGCGGCGATCATTTGCTGCATTTTCTGCGGCTGATGTTGGCGCACTTACGCGTGCAGGTGTTGATGATGCCGGCGCAGAGTAACCTGCAGGGCGTGGGCTGTATGATGCTGGGCGTGAAGCAGGCTGCGCCGCTGGCTTAGCTGCTGATGGGCGCTGATACAGGTTTTGAGCAGGAGAAAAAGACTTTTCTTCAGATGCTGTTTCTTCAACAGTTTCTTCTGCTTCTTGTTCTGGCGCTTCGTCCATAATTAATTCTTGTTGTGACATTGTTGTCGATTTTTGAGCACGTTGCGCAGCCTGTGCAGCATCTTGCTGCGCGCTGTTGTCTTTTTGCTCGGTAGCTTCAACAGTCATGACTTCATCGTCTTTAACTGATGTTTCTGATTTAACACGGTGGAACATCGATTTAGAACCTTTCACAGTTTTCTTAAGTTACAATAAGCGCGATACAAGCCTTTGAGACACAAAGACCGAACCTTATAGATTCAATTTTTATGCCAGAGCCTAACCACTCAAAAATTCACTAATGTTATTTAGTATGTGCAGACCCTATCACGGGCTATTTTACCCCTCAAGACAAAGATTCAGCAATAGACCAAAATACACACCTAACCCATTGTAAAAAATAAATTTTCAATCTTTTTTATCTTGTGAATAAATTTTTTAACGAAACCTTGCGAACATGAATGGCGTATCGTAAGTCCTTTATTTTTCATGGAAATAATCGTAAATCGCCTGTGCAAGATTTGCCGAGATACCTTCCACTTTTTGCAGGTCATGCATGGATGCATTTTCTACCGCCTTGGCGGAACCAAAGTAACGGATAAGCGCCGCACGTTTTTTCGCACCGACACCTTCAATGTTATCTAAAGCATTATCTTTAATGGCTTTTTTACGGCGCATTTGATGCGATGATACAGCGTAACGATGCGCTTCGTCGCGTAATCTTTGAAGGTAATACAGCACCGGATCATTTGGCGGCAAAGAAAATTCTGAACGCCCGTTCATAAAAAAGCGTTCACGCCCCGCGTTACGGTCTTCGCCCTTGGCAATTGCGACAACCGTCAGGTCAGGCAAGATGCCAATATCTTCCAAAACCTGCGTCACCGCACTTAATTGCCCTTTTCCGCCATCAATCAACAACAGATCAGGCCAGTCATCGGCGCCGGGTTGTAATTCGCCCTCTTGCGCCTTACGGAAGCGGCGCTGCATGACCTCGCGCATCATACCGTAATCATCGCTGGCGGCGGCTTCGCGGATGTTAAATTTACGATAGGATCCCTTTTCAAAGCCCTCCTCGCCAGAAACAACCATCGCACCGACCATATGCGACCCTGAAATGTGCGAGTTATCATAAACTTCAATGCGTTTTGGCGGCGCGTCCATATCCAACAAATCGGCAATGGCCTCTAGGCTGATATTTTCGCTTTGCCGTTTGGACACGTGACGCGCCAAAGCCTCGCGTGCGTTCATCAAGGCAAAATCAACGGCGTCTTTTTTCTCGCCGCGCTGCGGGCATGTAATGGTGACTTTATGCTGGACAATTTCACTGAGGGATTGTGCAAGGTTATGACTGCCATCGGGGGCGATAGACACAAAAACATGTTTGGGCGCGGGTTTATTGACGTAGAACTGCGCGATAAAGGTTTCCATGAGAACGGATGGCTCAACGTCCCCTTCATAGCGGGGGAAATATGCGTGATTACCGTAATTTTGGCCTGCACGGAAGAAAAAGACCTGAATGCAGGTACGCCCTGCTTCTTCGGCCAAGGCGATAACATCCGCATCACCAATTGCATTAAAGTTAATCGTTTGACGCGCCTGCACCGCCATCAGCGCCTTTAACCTGTCGCGGTATTGCGCGGCCGTTTCATAATCCATGTCATCACTGGCGGCCTGCATTTTATTACGAAAGCGCTCTTGCAGGGCGTCGCTTTTGCCCTCTAGGAAGGCTTTGGCCTCATCCACTTGCTCCGCATACTCGGCGCGCGACACATAATCCACGCAAGGCGCGGTGCAGCGCTTGATATGATATTGTAAGCACGGGCGTGTGCGCGCAGCAAAGTTATGGTCAGTGCAGTTTCTCAGCATAAAAACACGCTGCAAGGCTTTAAGCACCCTATTCACGTCGCCTGCACTTGCGAACGGACCAAAATACTGGCCGTCCTTTTGTTTTTTACCGCGATATTTCACCACCATCGGATAATCATGGTCACGGCGCAGATGGATATAAGGGAAGCTTTTATCGTCACGCAGCAAAATATTAAAACGCGGTTTTAGCTTTTTAATTAAATTCGCCTCAAGCAATAGCGCCTCAGACTCGGTATGCGTGTGCACAAATTCCATCGATACCGTCAGCGCGACCATACGTTGCAATCGCACAGGAAGGCGCCCTATCTGCGTATAAGACAGCACCCTGCGTTTCAGCGCCTTGGCCTTTCCCACATACAAGACATCGCCCTGCGCGCTTAGCATACGGTAGACGCCAGGCGTTTGCGGCAAATCTTGCGTAGCCTCTTTGATCACGGAACGCCCATGATCAAGCGAGGATATTGGCGCGTTATTCTTACTCATGCGACTAATATGCCCATCTGGACGTAAAAAGAAAGCAGGCACACATAATTTTCCCTTGACTTTAGTTGCAATATATCAACTATTGGTAAAAAAATTAAATGGGGATACAACTATGAGTAACTTTTACACTATATCAAATACACAAGGGGCTATCATCTTTCAGGGCCTCTATCCGAGTTTTGCCAGATGCGTGGAACATGCCGCGCAACAAGGCGTATGCCTGCGCCATGCAAATTTTCGGAATGCCTGTTTATCCAATGTGATGCTGGATAATGCCGATGTACGCTATGCGGATTTTCGCGATGCAAACCTGACGGGAGCGAATATGTCAGAGATATGCGCCTATAAAGCCAACTTTTCAGGGGCTGATCTTTATAATTGCTGCTTTGCGCTGGCGGATTTACGTCACGCGACCTTTGACCATGCACAATTTGGCGGCACAGACTTTAACGGTGCAACCCTTTCCTACTGCCGCTTTGCAGGCTGGTCCTTTATGGATATTGATTTTACTGGCGCCGCCGAAATGAAGGCCTGCCTTTATAATGGTACACACCATTTTTCCGCACCGCCCTTGATTATCAAAGGCGCAGGACGCCCCCTTTTAATTGCCGACGATAAAACCCGCCTGCATATTTATCAACTGATCAAAGCGCCACAAAAAACAGCACTCCCGCAAAAGTTGACATAATGGCAATCTTTCAGATACAACACCGCCCACACACAAATAATTATTCAAAAAAGACACTGTGTGTAGGGATATTTACATCATGACATATTACTTATATTGCCCTGTCCTTGGGGCCATATTCATTGAATTTCGAAAAGCATTTGGATTTCCCGTACAATCCATGGTAGAAAATGAAAATGGGGAATTCATCGTTAATATACCGTATGAACAGATCATATTAACGCCCCTTTGCAAAATAAAAAAACAATATAAGCAAAGGCAAGATCATCATGACGCATTCATTGGCGCCCAAACGCGAACAAACCTGCGTCACGATCTTAGCGCTCCTGAACACGTTGCGCGGGGTTCATAATGAATTTCCATTGCAATATGCCGTTTGCTTGATGGAGATTTATCTGGATCAAGGGTTATCGCCGTCCGATCTAGCACAGCGCACCGACCTTGCCCTATCAACGATCTCACGCATTCTTGGCGCGCTGTCGAACAAGCGTCAAAAAGGTGAGGCCTTTTATATGATTGATGTGCGCATTTCAGAAAAATCACGGCGCAGCAAAGAGATATATCTCACGCCGCGCGGTGAGGATTTATGCAATGATTTAATGCAGACTATCCGAAAACTGTCTTAAAGGCGTGATCAAGATCTGCGATCAGATCTTCTGGATGCTCTAGCCCGATTGATAAACGCACAAGACCATCTGTTACGCCGCTTGCATCACGATCAGCCGCAGGAACGCCAGAATGCGTTGTTGAGGCCGGATGACAGACAAGCGATTCACTCCCGCCCAGCGACACGGCAGATTTGAAAATCTGAAGCGCATTGATCAAGGCAAACATGTCCTTACGGCTTGCATCCAAGACAAAGGCAAAGGTTGACCCTGCGCCCTTGCATTGGCGTTCAAATACGGCCTTAGTATGTGCATCATCCATCAAGGACAAGTGTAAGACTTTTGCCTTTTTATACGGATTATCAGCCAGCCATCTCGCAACCTTTTCTGCACTTTCGCCGCCGCGCTGCATACGGATACTCAGCGTTTCAAGCGAGCGAGAGATCATCCAGCTTGTATGCGGGTCAAGGTTCAGACCCATCGCACCGCGAACACGGCGAATAGGCTCGACAACTTTGCGCGCACCACAAATAGCGCCTGCAACAAGATCACTATGTCCGCCAATATACTTGGTCAGCGAGTAAAGTGCGATATCAAGGCCGTGCGGAATGGCCTGTTGAAATACTGGCCCCATCATCGTGTTATCACATACGCTTAGCGGGCGGTGGCCTGTTTCGACTTCGATCACGTCGATGGCTTTGATAACGGCCTCGAAATCAACAAGGTCATTGGTTGGGTTTGACGGTGTTTCAATAAACACCATGGCCAACTTGCCGTCTTTGGCGGCTGCGCGCATTGCCGCCAGGATCTCATCATAAGAGCTGGTCGCCTTGAAACTGCGCGGCACGATACCAAAATCAGGCATCATTCCGCGGATCAAAGTTTCTGTTCCGCCATAAAGAGGCGTGGAATGCAAAATCACATCACCGGGGCGCAGCGTTTTAAACAGCACGGCGCTAATCGCGCCCATGCCACTGGAAAAGGCAACGGCGGTTTCAGCTTCCTCGAGCAAGGCAAGGCGATCTTCAACAATTTCAACGTTTGGGTGGTTAAAGCGGCTATAGATCAGTCCGCCGCGTTCCTGCCCTTCGGGACCGGGTTTACGGCCAGACATCACGTTAAAAAACTCTTCACCGTCCTCAGCCTTTTCAAAGGTAAACGTCGATGTCAGAAACACTGGCGGCTTCACTGCGCCTTGTGATAGACGCGGGTCATAGCCATAAGACATCATCAATGTTTCTGGCGTTAAATCACGATCACCGATTTTTGTTTTTTTATAATCGCTCATGTACTTTCTATCCTACTGATACGCCAGAATTTTCAAGGCACCATGCAAGGATTGCCTTTTGCGCGTGTAATCTGTTTTCGGCCTCGTCAAAAATAACGCTGGCTGGTGATTTTGCAACCTCTTCGCTAACTTCTTCCCATTCATGGATTGGCAGGCAGTGCATAAAGATTGCGCTATCTTTGGCTTTCGCCATCAAATCGGCGTTCACCTGATACGGCCAAAATTTTTCAATGGCCTTGCCCTCTTGCCCCATGGACACCCATGTATCGGTCACAAGAACATCTGCCCCGTGCGCCGCGGCGGCGGCATCAGCCGTGATATTCGCATCCTTTGGCGCGCGGCCGTGGATCTCTTCGGGCAGTGCCAAAACAAGTTCAAAATCAAATAGTTTCGATGCCTGAACAAACGTATTGGATACGTTGTTACTATCGCCGAACCATGCAATTTTCTTGCCCTTCACGTTGCCAAGCTTTTCTTCAATCGTCAGCAAATCTGCCATAATCTGGCACGGATGCGAGTCATCGGTCATGCCATTAATCACAGGGATCGATGTGTATTTTGCAAGGTCTTGCATCATCGCCTGATCGCTCATACGCAGCATAATCCCGTCAACAAAGCGAGAGAGCACATTACCAGTGCTTTCAACGCTTTCCGATCCGCCAAGCTGCATTTCTTCCATATTCATCACTATGGTATGCCCGCCCAGTTGCTTCATCGCGATTTCAAAGCTCATCCGTGTGCGCGTCGAGCGTTTATCAAACACCATGGCAAGTGATAGGCCGCTGAAGATTTGTTCAGGGTTGTATTTTTCTTTTTTCATGGCGTGGGCGTGCTCTAAAATGCCTTTGAGCGTATCTGCGCCAACCGTGTCCAGATCAATAAAGTGGTTTACTTTGGTCATTTTAAAAGTCCTGTTTCAGGGTTGTTTCAATGATAGAAAGGGCTTCTTTGATTTCGTCCTCACCCGCAATTAATGGCGGTGTTAGGCGCACAAGATCACTGCCAGCCTGCGTTGTCATCAGGCCGTTTTTACGCAAAGCGCCGATCATATCCTTAATGGGCACAGCGGTAGAAAAACCGACCATAAGGCCTTTACCTGTGATGCGGTTGATTTTATTGCTGCTGCTTTGCAGGGCGCTTAGACCATCCATCAACTGTGATGACATCGCCTGCACATTAGCCAAGAAGCCTTGCGATTGTAGTTCATTAATCACGCAGGCCACGACCGCGCAAGCAAGCGGGTTGCCGCCGTAAGTTGTGCCGTGCGTGCCAGGCACCATGGCACTGGCGAATTTTTTCTTGGCAAGCACCGCGCCGACAGGAAAGCCTGAGCCAATCCCTTTGGCAAGGCACACAACATCAGGCTCGATTGGCTGACCGTTTTCACCCTTAAAGCTTTCATACGCGTAAAGTGTGCCCATACGTCCAGCGCCGCACTGAATTTCATCAAAAATCAGCGGAATATCATGACGATCACACAATGCGCGCAGCCCTTGCAAGAAACCGTCTTCCGCAGGCGTCAAGCCGCCCTCGCCCTGCACAGGCTCGATCAAAATTCCGGCTGTTTTTTCCTTGGACACCAAGGCCTCTACACTGGCGAGGTCATTGAAATGTGCAAAATGTACACCTGGCAAGTACGGGTTAAAAAATGGCTGAGAATTGCGTTTTTCAGTAACACTTGCCGATCCGTATGTACGGCCGTGGAAGCTGTTATGGAAGGTAATTAGCTCGTTACATTCTGGGCCTTTATTATCGTAGGACCATTTGCGTGCAAGTTTTAAGGCAAGCTCGACCGACTCGGTGCCGCTGTTCGAGAAATAAACTTCATCAAAGCAGCCATTATCAACGAGCAATTTCGTTGCTTCATGTTTTGCGTCGGTCACATATGATCCTTGGCACGCCATGATTTTGGCGGCTTGATCACTGATTGTTTTAACCAATTTGGGATGCGCGTGCCCCAGTGATGCCACGGCGATGCCCGCCGCGAAGTCCAAACATTTTCCGCCCTGCGTATCATAGGCATAGCACCCTTCCCCGCGCTCCAGCATTACGGCTTGCGGGCTATAGAGCTTCATATTCATTTCAACGGTCTCGTCGATAATGCCTTGGATATCTTGTGTCATGATAATCTCCCTATCATAGATGTGCGGCAGGTTTTTTATTCACCCAACGCCTTTTTAATAACTTTATGCGTTTCAATTTCGTTCAGATATGCCTGACGATTTTCCTCGGGCAGCAACATTGTTGCAGGGCCAATGGAATCATAAATCTCGCTGCGCAGCGCATTTGGACGGAACCCATCCAGTAAGTGAATACGCTTTACGCCAGATTGCAAGGCATGCAGACAGTTTTCCATTTTAACGCGCATGCCGCCTGTTACGATTTCGTCTTCGATTAGCTTAGGAATTTCTGCATCCGTAATAAACGGCGCGGTTTCGCCGTCAATCAAGACACCGTCAACGTCGCTCAGGAAGATCAGTTTGCGTGCCTGCGCACCGATGGCAAGGGCAACAGCCACGTTATCGGCGTTAATATTAATGCCATCTTTGGTTGTTGCACTCAGGCACGGCGTCGCAATAAAGTTTACGCCATCAAAGGCCTTGTGCACTTTATCCAGCGCAACATCATCAATTGTGCCATCATAGCCATAATCATCAGGGTTATCACGCGGGCGTGGCGTCACTTTAATCCAGCTTGGCGGCGTACAGCCTAACGTCAAGCCATACAAGTCAAGCTCTGCCATCGTCGAAGCAACCTTAAAGCCCAAATCAGCAGCCATAACGCCTTTGATCAATTGCATCTCGCACGAGCCTGTAATGCGCCGACCATTCACCTTACGTGGCTCGATATTTGCGCCTTCTAGGGCTTGGTCAATGGCATGACCGCCGCCGTAAACAAGCAAGACTTTGATGCCATCATCGGTAAGCTCTTTGATATCAGAGAGTAATGACTTGCGTGAAGCCTCGTCCGCGATCATACGGCCGCCAGCCTTTACAACGAACAAGTTGTCGCGATATTTTGCCTGATAAAATTCCTTCATACTGTGCATGGCACTTTTCCTTTTTGCTCTACTACCGTTAATTTATGGCCATACTGGCGTTGCAAGATTTAATCCCGCCATTTCATCCAGGCCAAACATAATATTCATATTTTGCACTGCTGTGCCTGCCGCGCCGCGCAGCAGGTTATCAATTGCGCCCTGAACAATAACTTCGCCGTTATTGCCCTCTTGGACGCTGATGTCGCAGTAATTTGTGCTGATCACGTTATTCAGTTCAACCTTATCCAAGACGCGTGCAAATGGCGCGCCCTCGAAGGCAGAAAAATCAGGCTTAGCATCGCCCTGTACTTGCAAGAACGCCGTTGCAAAAATGCCGCGCAGGAATGGCCCTACGGTCGGGGTAAAGTTGAGCTGATCTTCCGTAATTTGCGCAGTGCGGATAATTTCTGGTGTGTGGCGGTGTTTATTCACCTGATAACTGCGCACGTTCCCAGCTAAAGCAGGATGATCAATCGGATCACGCGGCGAACGGCCGCCGCCTGTTGTGCCGGTAAATAGTGATACATTCGCGCGGTCAATTTTACCTGCAAACGGCATCAACATCATTTGCACAAGCAGCGCATTACAGCCCGGATTTGCCACGGCATCGGCGCCAACAAGGCGATCTTTATTAAGCTCGGGCAGGCCATAGATAAAACGGCCATTGAGAAGTTCTGGCTTCAGGTGCTCCGTCGCATAGTATTTTGCAAACATCGCAGGATCATCCAAACGGAAATCCGCAGACATATCAATCACGCGCGTTTTCCCAAGGAAATGGCCGATCATTTCTTGTGAGGCCACATGCGGCAAGCACAAGAAGACCACATCGCTTTCCTTGGCGAGCGTATCATAATCAGTATTGGTGACGTATAAATCCTTTACATGGGCAAGACGCGGAAAGATCTTGGCCACAGGCGTTTTTTCATGCTGGCGCGATGTTAAATACGCGATTTCGACGGATGGGTGATGCAAGAACAAGCGCAGCAATTCACTGCCTGTATATCCAGTTGCACCGACGACTGAAACTTTGATTTTATTAGTCATTTTCTTTTCTATCCTTTTTTACAACTCACGCCACAGGTATGCACCATAGGCAGAAAAACACAGGGCTTCTTGCGCTGCAAGCTCTTACGTATGATTTTGTGTGAAAAAAGTAACAAAGAAACAGATGTAAACAGCCGCAGCGCAAAAATATTATGCGCAGCGACGTCGGAAGCGACGGCAAACTGGTGATAAAATGTGTTTGGTCTGTGTCATCATGGGCAGCAATAAACACCATCACTGCGCGCGGGTCAATATATTTTTACCGGCGGCGACTTTGGCGGTTCGTATACGCCAAAGAATACAGTGCCAGCATCGTGAAGAAACTGCCCATAGCGCCGAGAATTAATTCTTCTTCCCATGATGGCGGTATTTGCCCGTCTATGGCTTGCTGAATAACGGCAAAGACATCTTGCCTTACAGCATTTTGCCCATCTAACGGCAGACCATTATACGCGCCATAGACCATTGCCAATCCGATCAATAAAAATACGCTTGCTACGATAAAGCCTGACTTTGTATTTCGGCTAACTTCTTCCATTTGCTCGTGCGCGGTGTCAATTAAGCGCCCGTCTTCTTTGGGTTGCCACTGTTTAAAGTGTGGCTTTATCTTGATGGTATTTTTCAAAAACAGGCTGGCGATAAAGACGAGGGTAAAAACCAATCCAATATCTTTATATTCTGCTTGCGCTTCGTTCACCAGAAAACCCAGCATCACGGCGCCGATCAGAAAACACCCCGATGCGAAGACCTTTAAAATGCGTGTCTTAACCGTTGCATCCAAAATCTCGCCCATATAATCCTCGCGGACAAACACAGCTATATCATCGTAGAGACGGTTATGCATTTCGCTGATGGATGCGCCTGCGATTTTATAAGTTTTTCCATTCCACTGAAATTCCACGACAGGCCGGTAATAGCTTTGCCTGCGCGTTTGATTGTTGCTGCGATAGGTTGATGTATAATGCTCGATCCCGACAACTTTGCCTGTGACCTCCTTGGCACTTTTCCACGCGGTCAGGTCGTACCACAAAAAGTGAATAGCCGCGACAAAGAGTATACATGACGGCAACAGCATCATTAACGTTGCGAAGTCTAGCTCTAATACAGGCATATCATTTTCACCTTTTTGGTTATTCTTGCGCGGGCAAGCTGCGCTCGACCACGCGCACCCAATATTCAATGCCTTGTGCGATGAGGTCGTCATTAAAATCATAGCGCGGCGTATGCAGCCCCTGATTATACGGGCTGGCAGGATCATCAACGCCTTGCCCCATCATGATATAACATCCTGGCACCTTTTGCAGCATCGCGCCAAAATCCTCTGCCCCAGTGGTCGGCGTCAAATTGCCGTCTACATTGTCGTCGCCCACAATTGATTTTGCGATATCAAGGCAAAACTGCGTTGCGGCCTCATCATTGACGGTTGGATCATATGCGCCATCTTCGAAAGCGCACTCGCCCTGCCCGCCATAGCTTTGCGCGACGCTGGATGTCATTTGGATAATCTTATCGATAATGTCCGCGCGCACCTTGGTATCAAAGGTGCGTAAAGTGCCGCTTAGGACGGCATCATCGGGGATCACGTTAAACGCACCTGTGCCTGCATTAAAGTTCGTGATGCTCAGCACAACAGGCTCCATCGGCGATACATAACGGCTTGCGATGGTTTGCAGTGCCACCACTAGTTGCGATGCGATGACAATCGGGTCCGTGCATAAATGCGGCTGCGCGGCGTGACCGCCTGCACCTTTGATTGTAATGTCAAAGCGATCAGCTGCGGCCATCACAGGCCCGGTGCAGGTTGCAATCGTGCCAAATTTCAAACGCGGCCAGTTATGCATCGCAAAGACGCGGTCGCACGGAAAGCGATCAAACAGCCCTTCGGCAATCATGCGGTGCGCGCCGCCTGCGCCCTCTTCGGCGGGTTGAAAAATCAAATACACGCGCCCGTCAAAGTTTCTATTTTCTGATAAATATTTCGCCGCGCCCAGCAACATCGCGGTATGCCCATCATGGCCGCAACCATGCATTTTCCCCTCTGTTTTCGAGGCATGCGGCTTGCCGCGCGGGTCTTCTACAATGTCCAGCGCATCCATATCCGCGCGCAGGCCGATGGCTTTGCCTGATATATCAGACTGACCTGTGATGGTTGCAACGATGCCTGTTTCAGCGATTCCTGCCTCGAACGGGATGCCCCACTGCGTCAATTTTTCCTGCACAAGGTTACTGGCGAAGGTTTCTTCATATGCGGTTTGCGGGTTTTCGTGCAAAGTGCGGCGATATGCGGCAATTTCATTCGCCATCGCCTGAATAGAATTACGAATTGTCATACTTGAAAGTCCTTACTTCAGAAAAAAATAGGCCGATTACACCTAAGGCATGCCATACAGACATAGTTTAGGGCAATCGACCGAGGTCAGCAAGAATTAGTCTAAAAACGGAAGGATAGCGGTGCTCGTCAATTAAAGCATGCCTATACTGTTGTTGTAGTCAGCGCGATCGCGGGCTTGCTCGGAAATGTCGCGGAAATCATAATCTTTATCCAGCTTCTTAAACATTGGCCCCCACGTTTTCGCAGAATCATATGCTTTTTCGAAATCACGGCCCATTTCTTCATGTGTCAACGGATCATAACGCTGAATTTGCACTGGCGTTTGTCTTTGCGCGGCCTCTAGGCGCGGATCATCTGGATAGACAACTTCACCTTTTAAATCGACCGATTCATAATGACCACCACCAGTCGTTTTAATGGGATCATCTGTCGGCGTAAAGATCACCCATGCGCCAGTATCCATGCGCACCGCGATGCCATCTTGTGGATCAAATCCGCCGTCAATGCGTTGATCTAGGCCATCATGTCTGCGCATCGCATTAAAGATACGTCCCAAGCGCTCGGTACAAATTGCATCACCGGAAAATGGCATCTGTGTTAGGCGCGCCATATTATTGTTTACAAATTCTTCTGACAATTCATAGCTTTCATAGCGGCCTGATCTCTCGGAAAAGCGCGTTAGCATAAGCTCGCCATCCTCATCAAAGCTCAGCACGCCGTCTTTGGCCTGCGCCAGAGAAATATCCCCGTCATTTACACGGCGAATAAGATGGCCTTGTGCATTACATTTACGCAATTTATCCAAGCCGGGCTCTTCGCGTAGAGCAATCGTTCTTTCCCCTGACAGGTATTGTTTACGGTCATGTTCGTTGAGATCACCCAGAAATTCAAAAATCTGTTTTTCACCATAACTGGCATCCGATCCACTAAAAAATTCATTTTTTGATTTGGCGTATGATGCATCTGGATTGCTTGCAAATGCAAGGCGCAATGACTGCTGCAACTGAGCATGATCTGGATCAGCCAAATTAACGCCAAAATCTTCCCATACGATGCCATCCCACAGATGACCATCTTCAATGTCTGGTTTCGCAGGCGTTTCGGTGCGATCTGCAACACGATCACGGCGGCTTGTGCGCTCTGGCTGCGATGGCACAACGGTTTCCACTTCCTGAACGATCACTGCTGCCGCAGGCTGATCTGCAGGTTCGGCTGGCGTTACGGGCGTAACCACCGCACCTTCTGGCAGGCGCGCTTCCAAGG
>Ga0256829_1000405_pt1 | contig 44762 bp, 46 predicted proteins | sample 131447metaG_FD_185979 | JGI IMG/M metagenome (GOLD analysis project Ga0256829, IMG submission 185979) | Hydrothermal vent microbial communities from Lau Basin, Pacific Ocean - 131-447 | ecosystem: Environmental > Aquatic > Marine > Hydrothermal vents | place: Pacific Ocean: Lau Basin | collected... | reverse complement strand
GCCAAACGTAAAGCCGAACTCGCCGCCAAGGCCAAGGCCGCCGCCGAAGCCAACCGCAAAGCCGAGCTCGCCGCCGAAGCCAAACGCAAAGCCGAGCTCGCCGCCAAGGCCAAGGCCGCCGCCGAAGTCAAACGTAAAGCCGAGCTCGCCGCCAAGGCCAAGGCCGCCGCCGAAGCCAAACGTAAAGCCGAGCTCGCCGCCAAGGCCAAGGCCGCTGCTGAGGCCAAACGTAAAGCCGAGCTCGCTGCCAAGGCCAAGGCCGCCGCCGAAGCCAAACGCAAAGCCGAGCTCGCCGCCAAGGCCAAGGCCGCTGCCGAAGCCAAACGTAAAGCCGAGCTCGCCGCGAAAGCCAAGGCCGCGCAAATGGCGGTGGCGAAAAAACAATTACAACAACAACTCGCTGCCGAGGCGGCCGCGTTGAAAAAACAACAGGCGGCGCTGCGCGCTCGACGTGAGGCCGCTTTGCTAGACCGTTGGAGCGGAGAGATTCAAGCCAAAATTCAGCGCAACTGGATCATTCCTCCCGGTTATCGGCCGGGAGAAAGTTGTCATGTGACCGTGACCCAGGATCAAGCCGGGTATATTCTCAGCGTTCATGTCGGCAAATGCACCGGCGATGAATTGTTCCGCCGTTCGGTGGAGGCGGCCATATGGAAATCCCAACCGCTGCCGCTGGCGCCGAGCCCGCAAATCTTCCAATCCAAACTGAGTTTCAAATTCGAGCCTAACTAGCCATGATGAATATCAAACGTATTGCCGCTTTCTTGTTGTTGTCATTGTCTCTGATCGCAACATCGGCCCGTGCCGATCTGAATATAACCATTACCCAGGGAGCCGTTGGCGCGACTCCCATCGGCATCGTGCCGTTTGCCTGGCATGGTCAGGGGAAAGCGCCTTTGAAGGTTGCCGATGTCATCACCAATGACTTGCAGAGAAGCGGCCTGTTTTCGCCTTTGCCGGTCGATAAGATGCCGCAGCAGCCAAGCCGGCCGGGTGACATAAACTTCACTGCATGGTCTCAGATGGGAATCAGCGATATCGTCATCGGGCACGTCGACGAAACTGCTCCCGGCTTGTATCAGGTCACATTCCAGTTATTCGATACCTTGCAGAAGGTGCAGTTGATCGGTTACACGATAAACGCCAAGGCAGACCAGCTCCGGGAAGCCGCGCATCGTATCAGCGATCTGGTCTATCAGGAGCTTACTGGGCAGCGCGGCGCATTCAATACGCGCATAGCCTATATCAGCACGGAAGTGAAAAATGATCGCCCCGTCCGTTATCGACTCATGGTGGCCGGGATAGACGGCTATAATGCTCACGCCGTGTACAGTTCCACTCAGCCTCTGGCGATGCCGGCATGGTCACCCAACGCCCAGGATTTGGCCTACGTTTCCTTTGAAACCGGCCGCCCCCAGATTTACCTCCAGAATCTGGCGACCGCAAAGCGTATTCTGGTGTCCAACCGCCCTGGTTTGAACAGCGCACCCGCCTTTTCGCCTGACGGGACACGATTGGCGCTGACATTGACCCAAGACGGCTATCCGGAAATCTTCATCTTGAATCTCAAGACGCACAAGCTGAGCCAGTTTACTCATAACCTTTCCATCAATACGGGAGCCGCATGGATGCCGGACGGAAAGGCCATCGTATTCACTTCGGATCGTGGCGGCTCGCCTCAGTTGTATGTCAAGCCGCTTGGCGGCGGTTCGGCGCAGCGCCTGACTTTCGATGGCAATTACAATGCCGGCGCGACTATCTCTCCCGATGGCCATGAAATCGCTTTCGTGCATTCTCAAAACGGCGCGTTCAAGATCGCCTTGTTGAACCTCAATACAGGCAGAATGCGAGTGTTGACGAACGGCCCACTGGATTCTTCTCCAAGTTTTGCGCCCAATGGCAGCATGATCATTTACAGTACGAGCTACCAAGGCAAGCGAGTACTTGCTACGGTTAGCGTGGATGGGAACATCCGCATGCGTCTGAGTGGGACGGAGAATGTCAGTCAGCCGGCTTGGTCGCCGTTCTTGACCCTGCCGAGCTCCTGAATGGAAGCGGGCCGGCTGCGACAGTGTGAACAAAATGTAGTTTCAAAAGACGACCAACACAGAAGGGGAATCAGAATGAACAAAGTTTATCGCGGTGCACTGATGGGAATAGCCTTGGTTTCTCTGGCCGCCTGCGCACCCACATCTAAGCAACTGGAGACTGGCATGACTCCATCGGCTGCGGGCAAAAATCAGGCCTCCGCGACTTCGTCGAAGGGTGGACGGGCATCTGCTTTGAACAGTCAGAATCTGCAGGAAATCCCTCTGAATTCACCAAATAGCCCGATTGCCCAGAGAACCATTTATTTCGCATTCAACAGCAGTCAGATCGAGCCGAAATATTTGTCCGTGATCAGCCGGAACGCCAAATATCTTGCGGCGCATCCCAATCTCCGGGTCAGAATTGAAGGCAATACGGATGATCGTGGCACCCAGGCTTATAACATGGCTTTGGGAGAACGCCGCGCCTTGAGCGTTGCGAAATTGCTTGAACTGGAAGGTGTGTCACCCAAGCAAGTAGAAGTCATCAGCTATGGGAAAGACAATCCGGTGTGTTTTCAGCAAACAGAAAGTTGTTGGGCGAAAAACCGGCGCGTGAACATCGTCTATCCGCTCAATTCCCGACCATGATAAAAAGGCGCCCTTGGAGGCCGTCAAAGCAAGATGAGATGAAGTTCGTTTGAGATTGAATTCGGCACAAAACGCACGGAATACGGATTGCAGATATATATCGGGTTCGTAGGCAAGTGAGTATAGGCGCACGGCGCTGAGCGGCGATACGACCCACTATCCAGGAACAGTTAATCTAGTGGTTTATGAACTTGGAACGCGTCATCAATGGCCGTTCAAGCAACAGACAGGTCATAAAAATATGTGTATGTTTCGAATTAAAGCAGGCTTTTTTGCCGGCATGATCATGTTGTCAATTCCGGTTTGGGCTGCCAACACTCCGGCGGTTGCCCCCCCTCCAGCCACCGGAGAGTCACAAACGACTTTGGTGCAGATTTACATGCAGATTCAAAATCTGCGCCAGCAGGTTCGTTCTTTGACCGGCCAAAATCAAGTGTTGGAGCATCAGATACAGAGATTGCGCGAGCGTCAGCGCCGTCTCTATATGAATATCGATAAGCGTCTCCAGGCGCTCGAAGCGTCGAGCGGGCAGAATCCATCCGTTTCTGCCGCCAGCACGAGTCTGGCTCCACCGACGACGGCAGTGCCCACACCGCCAGCTTCTTCTGCGACCACCACCCAAGCGTCCTCCATCGTTCCGCAGACGGGATCGGCTCCAAATTATAATGGCAAGGATCTTGAGGCGTATCAAAAGGCGTTCAATCTGCTGATGAACAGTCATTACAAGGCGGCCATCACTGCATTTGAATCTTTCGAAAGCGCCTATCCCAGAAGCCCCTATGTCGCCAACGCCGAATATTGGATAGGCGAGGCCTATTATGTCGAGCAGATGTACAAACAGGCGTTGAAGCATTTTCAGAACGTGATCTACAACTACCCCCAAAGCAATAAAGTCCCGGCGGCGTTGCTGAAAATTGGATACTGCTACGATGCCTTGAAGCAATGGAGCGAAGCGCGAAAGACGCTACAAAGCGTGATCAACCAGTATCCTGGCACAACTGAGGCACGTCTTGCCATGGATCGGTTGAGGCAGATGCAAAGCCAAGGACATTGATTCTTGTGAGCCTCTCGGCTCAATAGGGTCACGGTAAGGTGAGCTGGGGGTGAGCGAAAATCTGAACTCAATTCATGTCTCATCCCGCCCGTTATGGCCCGTGTTTACTACATGGGCGTCAGATCGGGGTCATTGTGTCGGCGGGCGGGGTTCTGATTCAGATGGCTGGGTTTTTAGAACGAGAAAGTAGGTCAGGCCAACCGCGAGAACGGCAGCTACGATCAAACCGTATGTCCATGCCCATTCCTGGATATGGCCGCGGCTTTCCACCGGAATGATGATCAGCTGGCGTAGGAGGGTGATCAGAGCGGCTTCGATGAACACGTTGACCGAAAAATGGCCGGTTCGCATGTAGCGCACTTCGGCGGAGATCAGCGATGAAAGCACCCACAGTATGAACAAGTTGCCGAGGGATTTGAGAAAGCCGCGGGCGATATTACCGGAGATCACGGTTTGATAAATGTCAAACAGAAATTGCCAGATCAGCAATAGGCTGGCGACCAACAAGGCTAAGGCGATAAAGGCATGGAGCAGCCGGTTAGACATTTCCATGACGGATTCGAACCAATGTTCACGCATGATCGGGTCTCGAAAATATGTTATTCCAATTATAATCTTACAACATCGACCTATTGGGCCTTGGGGATCGTTCGCGTTCGCAATCTCCCGTCAGGTTTGGAAACAATTCACCGCGGCGCCGCGCCCGGTGCCGGTCCGACTACACTTCCTTATTCGCTGGCATGCATGGACCACTATTTCCAGTCCGCACCGTATCTTTTTTATCAGAGACAGAATGAACTATTCGGGTAAGCCTAAAAACACCACGGGATGGGGAAAATGTTACTTGTAACCTATGAAAAGGCAGGACAATGCCGGCTCGGCGCACTCGACCGGGAAACAAAAACGGTGATTCCCCTGGAACAGATGGGGCGCAATGTGCCGAATGACATGCTCGAACTTATCCGCGCCGGCGAAGAGGCGATGACTGTCTGCCGAAAGGCATTGCAGGCAGGAAGCATGAATCGCCTTTCGTTGAGCGAGATCTGCTTGCGGGCCCCCATTGTGCGCCCGCCGAGAAACATCATCTGCATCGGCAAAAACTATCGGGCCCATGCCAATGAAATAAAATCCCTGCCCTCGGGCGCAGCGGATGTGCCGGATCAGCCTATCGTGTTTACCAAGGCAACGACCACGGTAATTGGTCCCAAGGAACCGATTCCATCCTATCTGGATACCACCGGGACGACGGATTACGAAGGTGAGCTGGGCGTCGTCATCGGTCGCGGCGGCCGCGAGATCACGCGCGCGGAGGCGATGTCTCACGTCTTTGGCTACACGATTCTCAATGATGTGACTTCCCGGGCTTTGCAAAAACGGCATGGACAATGGTTTTTGGGGAAAAGTCTAGATGGTTTCTGTCCCATGGGACCGGCCATCCTCACCGCGGATGAAGTGGCGAACGTTGGCGATTTATGCGTGCAGACCCATGTCAATGGCGAATTGCGCCAGCAAGGATGCGTGAGCGAACTGATTTTCGATATACCAACTTTGATTGAAACCCTTTCCGCCGTGATGACTCTGCAAGCGGGCGATATCATTGCCACCGGTACGCCGGCCGGTGTCGGGGCCGGATTCACCCCGCCCAGATATCTCAAACCGGGTGATGTGGTGTCGGTGAGCATAGCGCCTATCGGCGTGCTGGATAATCCTGTTGAATAGTGTTTAGATTGCGATTCAAAAGCGGCTCGTAACCCTCTCCACCATTCTCTTTCCCGCATCAGGAAGGCCTTAATGCTTGAACATCTCGCAGGATTTATTATTCACGTTATCAATCAGCTGGGTTATGCGGGCGTGTTCGTGCTCATGGCCATCGAAAGCGCCTGCGTGCCGTTGCCATCCGAAGTCATCATGCCTTTCTCGGGCTATTTGGCCACCAAGGGGGTGTTCAACCTTTGGTTGGTGGCTTTTGTGGGCGCCATCGGATGCGTGGCCGGTTCATTGATCGTTTATCTGGTCAGCGCTTGGGGAGGCAGGCCGTTCCTGGAACGCTACGGCCCTTATCTTCTCATCAGTCGCCATGATCTTGATTCGGCGGATCGACTTTTCAAACGCCATGGTGACTTGATCATATTCATTGGCCGCATGTTGCCGGTGGTGCGCGGTTATATTTCCATTCCCGCCGGTATTGCGCGCATGTCGCTATGGCGATTCAATTTGTATACCTTCGTTGGTTCGTTTCTATGGTGCCTGCTGCTGGCCTGGGTCGGCGTCAAGCTGGGAGAACACTGGGATACGATCGGCGGCCTTTTCCATCGTTTCAATCTGGCCATCGTTGCCTTGCTGATAGCTGGCTTTATTTGGTACGTCTGGCGGCATATCAAGCTGCTTCGCCATGACACGGAACAGAATCGCCAGGATTGAAGCCGTGGTTGCCTGATCCGCAAGCGACGGCAATCGATCGCTAGCATGCGGCGCTACCTTGCCGCCAAACCTCACCCGGTTGTTATTCAAATTCTGCTAGAATTCGCGCGATTACTCTTCTCAATCTTGCAATCACGCCCATGACTGCCGCTATCCAATCCGCTCTCGCTCCCTTCCAACGCTGGTGGAGCTACCGCGATCTGGTGCGCAACCTGGTGGCCAAGGAAATCAAGGTGCGCTATCAGGGCGCCGCGCTGGGGTTTGCCTGGTCGCTGATGAATCCTTTGATGATCACCCTGATGTATCTGGTGGTCTTCACCTACGTGTTTCCATCGAATCTTCCACACTATCCGCTGTTCATGGTGGTCGGCATCATTCACTGGAACCTGTTCTCCCTGCTGGTGATGCAAAGCTCGGAACTGCTGGTGGGCAACGCCGACCTTTTGAAGAAAATCTACTTTCCGCGCCTGCTCGTGCCGCTGTCGAACCTGCTGGTCAACGCCACGCTGTGGCTCATGGCGCTGGGCATTTTGTTCGCGCTTTATGTGCCGCTCGGCGGCCACTGGCATCCGGGGCTGTTGCTCTATCCTTTCTACCTCATCCTGTTTCTGGGCTTCACCTTCGGCATCATGCTCGCCCTGTGCGTGCTGTACGTGGATTTTCGCGACCTCAAGCACCTGGTCGAAGTCTTTATCCAGCTCCTGTTCTGGGCCACACCCATCATCTATCCGCTCAGCCGCATCCATCATCCGCTGATCCAGTCGCTGATGAAGCTCAGCCCCTTTGCCGAATTCTCGCTCATCTTCCAGAGCCTGTTCTGGGCCGACACGTTGCCTTCGTGGAAACTCAGCCTTGGCTTCGCGCTGTGGACGGCGCTCTCGCTCGCCATCGGCCTCACCCTGTTCTACCGGCGCGGCGCGCGCCTGATCGAGCGCCTGTGAGCGAGCCGGCCGTCATCGTCGAGCACGTCAGCAAAGACTTCGTGCTCCACCACAACGCCCAGGACACGCTGAAAAAGCGCTTCGTCGGTCTGTTCCACAAACGCTGGCGCCCGCAGCCGCACATCTTCCATGCCGTCGAGGATGTCTCCTTCACCGTCGCGCGCGGCGAGGCGCTGGGCCTGATGGGGCACAACGGCTCCGGCAAGAGCACCTTGCTGTCGCTGATTGCCGGCATCTATCCGCCCACCGCCGGGCGCATTCTCACCCGCGGCCGCCTGGTGCCCATGATCGCGCTGGGCGTCGGCTTCAGCCCGGAGCTGACCGGCGAGGAAAACATCTACCTCAACGCCAGCCTGTTCGGCCTCAAGAACCGCGAAACCCGCGCCTTGTTTCCCAAGATCCTCGAATTTTCCGAACTCGGCGACTTCATCTACGAGCCAGTCAAGAACTATTCCTCCGGCATGTACGCCCGGCTCGGCTTTTCCGTCGCCATCCATCTCGACCCCGAAATCCTGCTCGCCGACGAAATCCTGTCCGTGGGCGATGCCGACTTCCAGCAAAAATGCCTCGCCCGCATAGAGGAAATGCGCAATGGCGGCATGACACTGTTGTTCGTGTCGCATTCGCAAGACCAGGTCGCGCAGTTTTGTGATCGGTACATACGGATGGAGCATGGAAAGATGGTCGCAGCAGGCGACGTGGCCAATCTGATCGACTCGGTCCAGAAGCAGAAGGTCATACCGATTCAAACGACATGAAATTAATGACGAACATGACGACAGAGAGGAAACGATTGATCCTCGTCCTGGGTATGCACCGCAGCGGTACCAGCATGCTCACACGAGGGCTTCAGGTGCTTGGGGTCTCATTGGGGAGCAACCTGATACCCCCCGCGGTAGGGATCAACGATAAAGGATTCTGGGAAGACAATGACGTTGTCGAATTGAATGAAGAGATCCTGCGCGCCTTGGGCCGGACGTGGTTGAACACCCTCTCTGAGATAAACGAAACGGAAATGACCAAAATTTACCGTCTCGGTTTTTTTGATCGGGCGGTAGATCTCATCAAAAAGAAAACGGAAAACATCCCTGTCTTCGGCCTCAAGGATCCGAGAATATCCCGGCTGTTGCCATTTTGGTTCGATGTCTTCGCCCGCTGCGATTTGCGCGTCGATTGCCTTCTGGCCCTGCGCAACCCCATGAGCGTTGCGGACTCGTTGGTCAAGCGGGATGGCATTCTCCGGGAACGGGGCTACCAGTTATGGCTGGCTCACACGCTTGAAGGGCTCCAATACAGCCTGAGAGCGGATTCCTTGAGAGGGATCATCGATTACGACAATTATCTGGAAACGCCAAGAGACCATCTACAGGCGCTGGCGAGCATGTTGACGCTGAGCATTGGCGATGAACATGCATTGGACGAATACGTTTCCGATTTCATCGATGCCGATTTCAGGCATTCAAAACACACTATTGAGGAACTGGAGCGTGATGAAGCGTGCCCCCCGCTCGTATTTGATGTCTATGCTCACTTGAGTAATCTGGCGCAACCGACGGAATGGCTATCCATCAAAAATGCGCTCCCACCCAAGTTGGAGGCTTGGTTGGAATCCTGGGATAAAGAAAGAAAGTATCTCAAGTGGATAGACAAGGAATCCGAACAGGCCAGGGCCGAAGCCGAACAGGCCAGGGCCGAAGCCGAACAGGCCAGGGCCGAAGCCGAACAGGCCAGGGCCGAACTGGCCGGAGTACTAAACTCCAGATCGTGGCGAGTGACGAAGCCATTGCGTAAAACAGTCGAGAAATCTAGAGAAATCTAAAATAATGGGGATTAAAGTGGCATTTGAAAAAACTAAAATCACTGACAAAAGCTATAGCTGGTTCCGGAAAGTGAAGATTAATGAAAAAACATAAAATTTTACTCGTCTCGCCCGACTGGGTTGGGCCTATTCGTAATGGCGGGATCGGCACGGCTTTCACGGCATTGGCAAAATATCTGGCAGCCAGCAGTCACTCCGTAACCGCGTTGTATACCCTCGGGAGCCATAGCGAAACAAAATCCATTGCTCACTGGATCGACTGTTACCAAAAAATGGGCGTTGACTTTGTTCCGCTTCCGTCGTGGAAAGGGAGTCGGCTGGATGCACCGTGGTTCCGGATAAAAAGCTATGAGATTTATCAATGGCTGAAAGCCCGGAGCGAACGAGACACTTTCGATGCGATCATCTTCCCGGAATGGAATGCAGAAGCCTATTACAGCCTGGCAGCGCGTCGCACGGGCGCTGCTTTAGAAAAAACACCGATTGTCGTTGTGACTCATAGCCCCACCGGATGGGCTGATGGCGGAAATTTCTGGTTACCCGACTCGCCCGATCAGGTTGATCTCTTCGAGATGGAGTCTTCCTGTGTTGAAATGGCGGATTATGTCGTCAGTCCTAGCGCATACATGTTTGAGTGGATGGCAGCACGAAACTGGAAGATGCCGGAGGACTCTCATCGTAGAGTCATCAGGAATTTGATGCCTGATGTACCTGCCATATCACCTGATTCCAAACCCGATGAAACGACTATAAACGAAGTGGTGTTTTTCGGCAGGCTTGAGCTTCGCAAAGGATTGGAGATTTTCTGTCGCGGCCTGGATCGAATGAACGAGGCGCATTGGGAGAAAATAGAAAAAATCACTTTTCTAGGGAAAAGGGTCGAGACAGCAACCTTCTCAAGCACGGCCTATCTGGAAGATAAAAGCAAACGATGGCCTAAGCCTCTCTCCGTTATCGATGACAAGGATAGTGCCGAAGCCTTGGCTTATTTGCGGGGCAATGCACGATTGGCGGTCATTCCTTCGCTGGTCGAAAACTCACCCTATACGGTACTCGAATGCCTGAGCCAGAACATTGCGTTTCTCGCGGCCGATGTGGGCGGGATTGCCGAACTGATCCATCCAGAAGACAATGCACGCGTATTGTTCAAGCCGACACCCGCCGCCTTGGCGCAAAAACTGATCGAATCGCTCCAGTCCACGCCCAAAGCAAGATTGCGTGTGAGTGAAGAAGCGGCGCGCCAGCAATGGACTGATTTTTTGAGCGAGGTCAGTTCAGAAGCGCAGACGAAAACAGTTACGCACAATGAAAATTATCAACCTAAGGTCAGCGTCTGTCTTGTCCATCATGAACGGCCTCATTACTTGCGACAGGCAATCGATTCATTGGAAAGACAGACTTATCATAACTTCGAGGTCGTCCTTGTAGATGATGGCAGCCAATCGCCTGCTGCACAGGCTATGTTGAACGAAATAGAAGCAGATTTTGCCCGCCGCGGATGGAAAATCATCAGACAGGAGAACGCCTATCTTGGCGCGGCCAGAAACACTGCCGCAAAACATGCGACGGGTGAATATCTGCTTTTCATGGACGATGACAATATCGCGTTCGAAAACGAGATTGAATTGTTTGTTAAGGGAATCCAAAAATCTGGCGCTGACATAATGACTTGCCCGCTTGCTGTATTTTCTGGGAATAAACCACCACAATCAGGTCGGCCGGAAGCATTATGGATTCCTCTGGGAAATGCAGTAGGTGTGGGTGCAATACGAAATGGATTTGGAGACGCCAATGCGATTGTCAAAAAATCCGTCTTCGAACGCATAGGCGGATTCACCGAAGATTATGGGATAGGTCACGAAGACTGGGAGTTTTTCGCCAAAGCGGCGCTTTCAGGAGCCAAGATGGGATTCTATCCCGAACCCTTGTTCTGGTATCGCGCCAGTAATGATGGGATGCTGAGAAGCGGAAATGAGCGGCTCATGCATTACCGCAGTTTGCGTCCCTATCTGGAATCGCTTCCGCCTGCGTTGGGCGCGGCACTGGGTTATGGACTTCATCTGCACTTGAATGCCGAGTTTGCATGGAAAACAAACCAATCAGTTGATCACCGATCACTTGATCGTGCCGTGAATATGGGCGCCTCATTTATCTTCAAGCCTCGTTATCTCTTGAAAGGTGTCAAATTGATGGTAAGTAACCCCATCTTGAGATTGAAGTTCAAGCAGGCTTTGAAAGAGGGTGGAGTAAAAGGTGCCTACAGAAAGAGTGTCCGCTTTTTGTCAAAGCACAGAACATAAGGCCTCTGTGTGAATTATGCGCAACTCACCAGGAAAGTCTTAGTAATTTCCGTGCGCGCCGACTACGGCGGCGGGCCGCGTCATCTCGAATTGCTGCTCAAGCATCTGCCGGCGGATATTCAAGCCTTTGTCGCCTGCCCGGATGAGCCGCCATTTCGGGAGCGCTTCGAGTCTCTTGTGGGCGGTCGCGTATTCACCTTGCCGCACCGCCGTTTCGACTTGTCGTTCGCCAGGAGATTGGCTCGTTGGGCCGGGGACCAAGGCGTCGATCTGCTCCATGCCCACGGCAAGGGCGCGGGCGTGTATGCGCGCATGGCCGCGGCGATTCTGCGCACGCCTTGCGTGCACACGCCGCACGGCGTGCACGTCGAGTCCTATTCGCCGCTGAAGCGGCGTCTTTATCGCGCTTATGAGAACCTCACCGCCCGCTGGGTGGATCATCTGATCTTCGTGTCCGATGAGGAACGTGCTGCGGCTCAGGCGGCGGGCTTGTGGCCGCGCACGCCGCATTCGGTGATCGTCAACGGCGTGGAGGCGGTGGCCGACGCGCAACGTGCCCGCTGGCGGCATGAATCGCGGCAACGCCTGGGCGTCGATGAGGCGCGCCCGGTGATCATGACCTTGAGCCGCTTCGATTATCAAAAAAACATGCTTGAAGCTCTGGAGGTGGCCAAACGCCTGCCGGAGGCGCTGTTCGCGTGGATCGGGGAGGGTGATGAATCGGCATTGCTGGCGCGGCGCGCGCGGGATGAGCGTATTGCCAACGTCCGTTTCCTCGGCAAAAGCGACGCGCCGCTGCCCTGGCTGGCCGCCGCCGATGCGTATCTGTCCACTTCGCGCTGGGAAGGGCTGCCGTTGGCGGTGCTGGAGGCGATGTCGCTTGGGCTGGCGGTGGTGGCGAGCGACGTCGTCGGCCAGCGCGAACTGCTGGGTGAGGGCGCCGGGAGGCTTTACCCACTGGGCGATCCCGCCGCGGCGGCCGATGCCCTGCGCGCCTTGTTGCGCGATTCCGCCCTGCGCCGTCAAATGGGCGAGCGCGCCCGCCGGATACAGCGCGAACGGTATTCGGTCGAAGGCATGGCCGAGGCCACCGCCGCCGTGTACCGGCGGGTGATGGAGGCTGAGGACCGATGAAGCGTATCGCCCTCGTCCACGACTGGCTCACGGTCTATGCCGGCGCCGAGCGGCTGCTGGAGCAGTTGCTGCGGCTTTATCCCGAGGCCGATCTGTATGCGGTGTGCGATTTTCTGCCCGAAGCCGAGCGCGGCTTTCTTGGGGGGCGAAAACCGGAAACCACCTTCATCCAGCATCTGCCCGGCGCGCGCAGGCATTATCGGCGCTATCTGCCGTTGATGCCGCTGGCTGTCGAGCAGTTCGATCTGTCGGCTTATGATCTGGTGATCTCCAGCTCTCATGCCGTGGCCAAAGGCGTGTTGACGGGGCCGGATCAGGTGCACGTCAGCTATGTGCATTCGCCGATCCGCTATGCCTGGGACTTGCAGCATCAGTACCTGCGCGAATCCGGGCTGGATCGCGGCGTGAAGGGTTGGCTGGCGCGTTATCTGCTGCACCGGCTGCGGCTGTGGGATGTACGCACGGCCAACGGCGTGGACCGGTTCGTGGCCAATTCGCGCTTCATCGCCCGCCGCATCCACAAAACCTACCGGCGCGAGGCCGAGGTGGTGTATCCGCCGGTGGACGTGGCGCGCTTCGCCTTTCAGGCCGACAAGGATGCTTATTACCTCACCGCCTCGCGGCTGGTGCCCTACAAGGGAATAAATCTCATCGTCGAGGCTTTCGCCCGCATGCCGGACAAGCGCCTGCTGGTGGCCGGCGACGGGCCGGAGCGGGCGAAGATCGAACGCCTGGCGGCGGGCCGGCCCAACATCGAGCTGCGGGGGCATGTGCCGTCGGAAGAACTGGCCGGCCTGATGGCCCGCGCGCGGGCGTTCGTGTTCGCCGCCGAGGAGGATTTCGGCATCGCGCCGGTGGAAGCGCAGGCTTGCGGCACGCCGGTGATCGCCTACGGGCGCGGCGGGGCGCTGGAGACGGTGTGCGGCTTGGACGCCGAGGCGCCGACCGGCGTGTTTTTCGACGCGCAGACGCCGCAGGCGATCATCGCGGCGGTCGGGCGCTTCGAGCGCGAAGGCGCAGTCATCCGCCCGGAGGATTGTCGGCGCAACGCCGAGCGTTTTTCGACGCAGCGGTTTCGGGAAGCGTTCACGCGTGTCGTGGCAAGCCTGGAGACTGCTTCTTGAGCTTGCGTCCTTTCGGGCGGATTTCGGTTAGAATCGTTCGCTTGACAGAGTTCATTTCGTTATTCATATAGGCGTTTCCAGCGCATGCGCACCGGCATTTTGAAAACCCATTCGGCGACGATTTCGGCGATCACCCGCGTACTGGATGTTTTGGCCGTATTGGCAAGCGGGGTGCTGGCGTATTACCTGCGCTTCGGCTGGAAATGGGGCGGGAAGTTGCCGCCGGTGGATTACGCGGCGCTGGTCCTGATCGGCGGCTTGCTGGCCGCGCTTCTGTTCCCGATGTTCGGGGTGTATCACTCCTGGCGCGCGCGCGGCCTGTTCGCGCCGGCGGCGCGGGCGTTCGCGGCCTGGTTTCTGGTGTTCTCGGCGCTGCTCGCCTTGCTGGTACTGGCCAAGCAGGGCACGGATTTTTCCCGCCTGTGGATGGCGGCCTGGGCGGGGCTCGGCGCGCTGTTTCTTATGGGGGTGCGCCTGTGCGTGTTCACAGTGCTGCGGGCCATGCGTCGGCGCGGTTACAACCGGCGGGATGTGGCGGTGGTCGGCACCGGCCCGGCGGCGCGCGATTTGATCCGCCAGGTGGACGAAAACCCCTGGGCGGGGTATCGCATCGCGGCGGTGTTCGGCAAGCGGAATGGAGACTGGCCGAACGATCCGCCTCCCCGTCCTCTGGAGGAATTGCCGCGTTTCATGGAATCCTCGACGGCGGACGAGGTATGGGTGGCGATTCCGTTGGAGGAGAGCGCCCGCCTGCGCGAGATACTAAAGGCGCTGCGCGGCACCACGGCCAATGTGCGCTATGTGCCCGACCTGTTCGGCCTGTATCTGCTCAATCACGGCGTGAGCGACGTGCTGGGGCGGCCGATGATCGACCTGTCCACCAGCCCGATGGAGGGGCCCAACCGGCTGCTCAAGGCCATCGAGGATCGCGTGCTGGCGGGGCTGATCCTGCTTCTGGTCAGCCCGCTGATGGTGTTGATCGCCATCGGCGTGAAGCTGAGTTCGCCGGGGCCGGTGCTGTTCCGCCAGCGCCGTCTGGGTTGGGACGGCAGGCCCTTCGAGGTATGGAAGTTCCGCACCATGAAGATGCATGAGGAGCCGGATGGGCAGGTCACGCAGGCCCGCCGGAAGGACCCGCGCGTGACATCCTTCGGCGCTTTCCTGCGGCGCACCAGTCTTGACGAGCTGCCGCAGTTCTTCAACGTGCTCAAGGGCGACATGTCCATCGTCGGGCCGCGTCCCCATGCCCTCGAGCACAACGAAGAATTCAAGCGCCTGGTCGATGGCTACATGCTGCGCAACAAGGTCAAGCCGGGCATCACCGGCTGGGCGCAGGTCAACGGCTGGCGCGGCGAAATCGACGGCGAGGAAAAGATCCACAAGCGTCTGGAGCACGATCTTTACTACATCGAGCACTGGTCGCTGGCCTTCGACATCAAGATCATCCTGCTGACGTTGCGGCGGGGCTTCGTGCACCGCAATGCGTATTGATGCAAGCGAACAGGAGAAAATTAAAATATGAATGAAATCCGTATCGGTCACGGTTACGACGTACATGCCTTCGAGGCGGGCGATCATTTGATGCTGGGCGGAGTGCGCGTGCCGCACGATCGCGCCTTCAAGGCGCATTCGGATGGCGATGTGCTGATTCATGCCGTGTGCGATGCTTTGCTGGGCGCGGCGGGGCTGGGTGATATCGGCAGGCACTTTCCGGACACCGATCCGCGCTTTGCCGGCGCCGACAGCCGTGATTTGCTGCGCCGCGTCCGGCAGATGATCGGCGGCGAGGGTTGGCGGGTCGTCAATGTGGATTGTACCGTGGTGGCGCAGGCGCCCAAGCTCGCGCCTCACATCGAGGTCATGCGCCAGAATCTGGCCGAGGATCTGGCGCTGGAGCCTTCGCGGTCGAATGTGAAGGCGACCACGACCGAGCGGCTGGGCTTTGTCGGTAGGGAGGAGGGTGTCGCCGCGCATGCCGTCGCCTTGATCGAGCGCCGCTGAGCCGCTTGCGGCGGTCTCCTGTTCAGGGCTTGGGAATCGGGCCGGAGACGGGACAAGAGGCTCGCTCTAGCGTGAACGTTCGATCCTGGCGTAGGCCGAATGATTGTGGATGGATTCGAAATTTTCACATTCGACGGTGTAGGCGCTGATGCGTGGATCGGCATTCAGGCGAACGGCCAGGTCGCGCACGGCGTCTTCGACGAATTTCGGGTTTTCGTAGGCGCGTTCGGTGACGAATTTTTCGTCCGGACGTTTCAGCAATCCAAATACCTCGCAGGAAGCTTCCGCTTCGGCGAGGTCGATCAGATCCTCGATCCAGAGGCCATCATCGCGCAGCTCAACGCTCAGAGTAATGTGGGAGCGCTGGTTATGGGCGCCATACTCGGAGATGTCGCGCGAGCAGGGGCACAAGCTGGTGACCGGCACCATGACTTGCAATTTGAAGCGGTTTTTATCTCCGGCGCGTTCTCCGACGATACGGACATCGTAGTCCATCAGGCTTTCAACGCCGGAGACCGGCGCGGCCTTGCGCACGAAATACGGGAAACTCAAGCCGATATACCCCCGATGGGCTTCCAGCCTGGCCGTCATCTCTGCCAATAAGGAACCAAACCCTTTAAGATCCAGGGGCGCGTCGTATTCATTGAGCAAGGCGTTGAAACGCGACATATGCGTGCCCTTGCTGTGGGCGGGGAGGTCGACATACATTTCGACCGTGGCCACGGTCGCTTGTTCATCGCCCTTGCGCGTGCGCACGCGCAAGGGATGCCGCAGAGCCTTGACCCCCACTTTGTCTATGACGATCTGTCGCTCGTCAAGGCTGCTTTGTACATCCGGCATGTCTGCCGCCATTTCGGCGGCGCGGCGGCTATGGTTCATTGGCGGACTCTGCGGTGTTGGACGATTTTGCCGCTGTCGGCAAGACGCGCGGCCACCCGGGCGCGGATGCTTTCGGCATCGAGTCCGGCTTCTTGCAGCAGCTCCTCGCGGCTGGCGTGTTCAAGAAAACGGTCTGGCAGGCCGAGGTTGAGGATCTCTACTTGCAAGCCATGCCTGGCCAGCAGTTCGTTGACTCCCGACCCTGCGCCGCCGGCGATGGCGTTGTCTTCGATCGTTACCAGCAGCCGGTGCGAAGCGGCCATTTCGAGGATGAGATCTTCGTCCAGTGGCTTCACGAAACGCATGTTGACGAGAGTGGTATCCAGGGCGTCGGCGGCGATGCGGGCGCCAGCCAGGGGCGCTCCGAAACACAGGAGTGCGGCCTCGTGTCCGCGGCGGACGATCTCGGCCTTGCCGATGGGCAGAGCGCGCATTTCTTCCTCGATGATCGCTCCGGGTCCTTTGCCGCGCGGATAGCGAACCGCGGCGGGGCCTTCATGGATGAAGCCGGTGTAAAGCATCTGGCGGCATTCGTTTTCATCGGAGGGCGCCATGATCAGCATGTTCGGCAGGCAACGCATGAAGCTCATGTCGAAGCTGCCCGCATGGGTGGCGCCGTCGGGGCCGACCACGCCGGCGCGGTCGATGGCGAACAGCACCGGCAGGTTCTGCAAGGCAACGTCATGGATGAGTTGATCATAGCCTCGCTGCAGGAACGTGGAGTAAATGGCGACCACGGGTTTGAGGCCATCGCAGGCCATGCCCGCGGCCAGTGTGACGGCGTGCTGTTCGGCGATGGCGACGTCGTAGTAACGATCCGGATACTGTTCGGAAAATTCGACCAGCCCCGAACCTTCGCGCATCGCCGGGGTGATGGCGGTAAGGCGTTCGTCGCGGGCGGCCATGTCGCACAGCCAGCGGCCGAATACCTGTGTGTAGGTGGGGCTGGCGGGCTTGCCGCCCGATGTGGGTTGGATTCCGCGCTCGGGATCGAAGCGGCTCACCCCATGGTAGGCCACCGGGTTTTCTTCAGCCGGCGTATAGCCTTTGCCCTTGCGGGTGACGATATGGAGCAGGCGGGGACCCTTGAGCCCGCGCAGGTTTTCCAGGGTCTGCGTCAAAAGGTGGACGTCATGACCATCTATGGGGCCGAAATAATGGAAACCCATTTCCTCGAACAGGGTGCCCGGGATCAGCATGCCGCGCAGGTGTTCGCGGGTGCGTTGCGCTACTTCCCACACCGGAGGCAGACGTTTGAGCAGATCCTTGCTGCTTTCTCGCAGGTTGGTGTACAGCGGCGATGACAGCAAGCGGGTCAGGTAATTGGACATTGCGCCCACATTGGGCGAAATGGACATGTCGTTGTCGTTGAGAATGACCAGCAGGTCGGCATCGATACTGCCGGCATGACACAGGGCTTCGTAGGCCATGCCGGCGGTCAGCGCTCCGTCGCCGATGACCGCAGCGACCTTGCGGTCGGCATGCTGATGCCGTGCGGCCAGAGCCATCCCCAGCGCCGCGCTGATGGAGGTGCTGGAGTGGCCGACGCCGAATGTGTCATAGAGGCTTTCTTCGCGTCTGGGGAAGCCGGAGAGTCCTCCCTTCTGCCGCAAGGTGGGCATCGCTCGCCTGCGCCCCGTGAGTATCTTGTGCGCATAGGCCTGATGACCCACATCCCAGACCAGGCGGTCATGAGGCGTATTGTAAACGCGGTGAAGCGCTACCGTGAGTTCGACTGTTCCGAGATTGGCAGCGAAGTGGCCGCCGGTGCTTGACACCGAGTCGATGATGAAGGCGCGAAGTTCATCGACCAGCTGTTGCAATTGTTTCGGCTCCAGAGCACGGATGTCTTCGGGGCTATCGATTGTATCGAGCAAGGTATAGGTCATGTCTCATCGAAGGTTGTAGTGGCGACGCTTTTCTGGATTCTTAGCCCTTTGCCATCAATGTGCAAGTGCCGAACCAAATCAATTTTACCTTGTCTGCCCGCTAATAGTGAAACCGCAAGGTCCGTTTTGCTTGAAAAATTGATGTAATAAAGCCCGATATCTCAGGACCACGCCATCCAACCGTGGCGGAGCGGGTGTCTGCCCGGAAAAACGCCGTGAATACATCCCTGTGGGCCCGACGCGGCCTCCTTGCCGCCGACGTTTTCCGGGCAGACGCCCGCTGCGCTTTTCAGCGGCTTGCGAATTTAGATGACAGGGCCCTGCCCGATATCTTACCTGAATGGGAAGATATCAATCGTCTGCGACGAAAAGCCTTCCATCAATTTTCCGATTGTCTGCCGGATTTTCATGAAACATGAGGGCTTTTGCCTGCCAGACGTAACCAGGTGGAAACGACCGTGTCCGGATTCAGTGAGATGCTGTCGATGCCCCGCGCCATCAGCCATTCGGCCAAATCGGGGTGATCCGAAGGGCCTTGGCCGCATATGCCAATGTATTTTTTCTGCCGGCGGCAGGCGTCTATGGCCATTTCCAACAGACGCAAGACGGCCGGATTGCGTTCGTCGAAGCGATTGGCGACCAAACCGGAATCGCGATCCAGGCCCAGGGTGAGTTGGGTCATGTCATTGGAACCTATGGAAAATCCATCGAAGTATTCAAGAAAATCCTCGGACAGCAAGGCATTGGCGGGCAGTTCGCACATCATCATTATTTGCAGGTTCCCTTGGCCGGGTTCGAGTCCGTTGCGGGCCAGCAACTCGATGACTTGCCTGGCTTCATCGACCGTGCGCACGAATGGGATCATGACCTTGACGTTATCCAGCCCCATTTCTTCGCGTACATAGCGCAATGCCCGGCATTCGAGTTCGAAGCATGGCATGAATGTTTCCGAAAGATAGCGAGAGGCGCCACGGAAGCCGAGCATGGGGTTTTCTTCCTTGGGTTCATAGCGCTCACCGGCCAGGAGGTGGGCATATTCGTTGGATTTGAAGTCGGACAGTCGCACGATCGCCGGCTTTGGAGAAAAGGCGGCGGCGATGGTGGCGATCCCTTCGGCGAGACGCTTGACGTAATATTCGACCGGCTCGCCCCAGGCTTCGGTGCGTTCGCGTATCTGTGATTGCAGTGCTTCGGGCAGCGTATCGAATTCAAGCAAGGCCTGAGGGTGAATGCCGATCATGCGATTGATGATAAACTCCAGGCGGGCAAGCCCCACGCCATGGTTGGGGATGCCGGCGAAGGCGAAGGCGCGATCCGGATTGCCTACATTGAGCATGATTTTCACGGGGATTTGTGGCATGGCATCGGGCGTGAACTCCTGCACCTTGAAATTCAAGCGGCCTGCATAAACATAGCCGGTGTCGCCTTCGGCGCAGGAAACCGTCGCCTCCTCACCGTCTTTCAGTATGCGGGTGGCTTTCCCTGTGCCGACGACTGCAGGGATGCCCAATTCCCGGGCGATGATCGCCGCGTGACAGGTACGCCCGCCACGGTCGGTGACGATGGCCGCCACTCGTTTCATCACCGGTTCCCAGTCGGGATCGGTCATCTCGGTGACGAGGATATCTCCTTCGCATACCCGATCCATCTCGTCCAGATCGCGAATCACGCGGATCACTCCGGCACCGATGCGATCGCCCACCGCCCGTCCTTCCACCAGCACCTGCCGTTTCTGATCCGGATCGAGCACATAGCGGCGAATCGCGGCAGCATTCCGGGCATGAATTGTTTCTGGCCGTGCCTGGAGGATATAAAGCTCGCCGTCGAGCCCATCCTTGCCCCATTCGATATCCATGGGGCGGCCATAGTGCTCCTCGATGATCAGCGCCTGGCGGGCGAGGGTTTCGACCTCGGTATCGCCGAGGCAGAAACGGCGGCGCGCGGCTTCATCCGTGGCTACGGTTTCTATGGTCGACGCCGATCCCGGCGCGGCGTATACAATGCGGATGGCCTTGTCTCCCAAAGCGCGGCGCAGGATCGCCGGGCGCCTGGCGCGCAAGGTGGGCTTGTGCACATAAAATTCATCCGGATTCACCGCTCCTTGAACCACGGCTTCGCCCAGGCCGTAAGCGGCGGTGATGAAAACCACGTCGCGGAATCCGGATTCGGTATCCAGGGTGAACATCACGCCGCTGGCGCCGATGTCCGAGCGCACCATGCGTTGAATGCCGGCGCTGAGGGCGATGTCTTGCTGATCGAATCCTTGATGGGCGCGGTAAGTGATGGCGCGGTCGGTGAACAGGCTGGCGAATACTTGCTTGATAGCCGCGAGAATACCGTCAATGCCGGAAACATTGAGCAGGGTTTCCTGCTGACCGGCAAAGGAGGCGTCCGGTAAATCTTCGGCAGTGGCCGAGGAGCGCACCGCATAGGACGCTTCCGGGCCGCTCATTGCTTCCAGGCGATTGAAATTGCCCCTTATCGCGTTTTCCAGCGCCGAAGGGTAGGGTTGCGCCCGGATGCGCTCGCGTATTTCTTCTGCTGTCGAGGACAGGGCGGCGATATCGTCCACGTCCATGTCCGTCAGGCGTTTCTTGATCCAGCTATCCAGTCCCTTATGAGCGAGGAATTCACGATAAGCGTCCGCAGTGGTGGCAAATCCCATGGGTACCTTGACGCCGAGGCCGCTCAAGTGAGAGATCATTTCGCCCAGTGAGGCATTTTTGCCGCCGACAAGGTCGATATCGTCCATGCCTATCTGATCGAACCACATGATGCGCTGCATGCCAGTTTCTCCTTTTCTCAATAATCTGTTTTCCCGCTCGCATTCATTTGACGGTACGCCTCGTCAGGAGTGAAATGACTGACGATTTTCTATGCGGATGGCGTAAATATGACTCAGCAGACCCACGGCGTATTCTTCCTTTCCGATCGCACCGGCATCACCGCAGAAACCTTGGGCAATATGCTCCTCACGCAGTTTCAGGGGGTACGTTTCGAGCGTTTCACCCTGCCTTTCATCAATAGCCGCGAGCGGGCGGGTGAGGCAGTGGCGCGCATCAACGCATATGCGCGCGCGCATCGCCCCGCGAAACCCCTGGTTTTCAGCACCGCGGTTGACGATGAGGTAAGGGTGTTGCTGCAGGCGGCGGACGGCGTTTTCATCGATTTTTTCGAATCTTTTATATCGCGTATGGAAGATGCGCTGGGAATGCGCGCCAGCCATTCCATCGGTCTGGCTCACGGTATCGATACGGCGAGGTATTTTCATCGCATTGAAGCGGTCAATTTCACTCTTGCGCATGATGATGGCGCCTCCACCCGCCATTACGATCAAGCCGATCTGATCCTGATCGCGCCTTCCCGCTGCGGGAAAACGCCGACCTGCCTGTATCTTGCGTTGCAGCACGGAATTTTTGCCGCCAATATGCCTTTAACCGAGGAAATACTCGCCACCGGCGATCTGCCCTCGGCATTGACGGCGTATCACGACAAACTCTATGGCCTGAGTATAGACCCTTCACGACTATCCGAAATCCGAGGTGAGCGTTTGGCTAAAAGCCGCTATGCGTCACTGGAACAATGCCGGTGGGAATTGATCCGCGCCGAACGCTTGTATCGGCGGCTCGGAATACCGTTCCTGAATACCACCCGTATGTCCGTGGAGGAAATTGCCAGTGTGATCCGGCATGCGAGACCCGGGCGGATATAGCCTTTAGGCGAAAAGCGCGGTTTCCAGTTCGTCGCAGGCATTTTGAAACGGAATGGGATGGTCTGCCGCGGCGCAATCCGAATGTTCCGCTATCAGGACGCGATGATCGCGCCGCGGTGGGTATGCTCAAGAAAATTCACAATCGTATCAGTGGAAAATCTTCCAAATCACTTCGCCATCCAGGCGTTGAGCTGCTATTATTTTCCTTAATTGGAGCGAGGTGAGAATGATGAAACAACCATCCGGCCTGATACAAACGAGTGATTACAAGGGTCCCGACAGGAGAATGAGAACCCGCCGTTCGGGAAGGGACAGGCGTGAGCTCATACGTTTTGAGCTTGACAATGAAGACCGGCGGTCCCACCGGGACCGCCGAAAAAACAACCACGATATATGGGAGCACAGAGACTTCTAGGCGGCTGCGGAGCTGAAGCTGTACGCGCCCAGCGGGCCGCTCTCGGGCGTTACGACCCCCCTTTTTTATCAATAGGCTGGCACGACGCGTTGGCACTCGCTTGAGAGTCCCCGTTTCGGCCCGGTTACCCCGGATCGGCGGGCGGCCGGGCCCAAAGGGAGGCGCGGCTCAATCCTGAGCCCGCGCCAATACATGATCCAGCCAGCGGCCGGCGAGGCGGTCGGACAGGCGGTTCTGGGCTTGACGCGCGGCGAGGTTGCCGATGTCGATCCAGGAGAGGGGTTGATCCTGCTCCGCGCAGGAAAAAACGGCGCGCGTGCGTTCTCCGGTCTCCGGGTCGATCTGCCACTGCAGGCATTGGCCACACACCCCCTTGAGCATGCATTGCATGGGGCTGCCGACGGTGCCGAATGCCTGCACATCGGTTTTGAACAATGCATGCAGTTTGCCTTTCGGCCGCAAAGCTTGCTGGAACGCGTTCAGTAAGCCCGTGGAACCCATGACCATTACTTGATCGACAGCGCTCAAGGGCTCATGCACCTGTTCCGGCGTGGTGAATTCGCCCGCGCTGTAACGGCAGAGCAGGTCGACCACGTCACGGGACTCGATGCTGATGTCCTGCGGGCGCCGTGCCTCGATCTGGCGACCCGAGCCGACGGCCCAAATGATCTGGTCGGCGGCGGCTTCGAGCTCATCCTGGCGGTCGAGTTCGTGCGCCGAGCTGAATGCGCCCACATAAACCACACGATTGCCCGCGGCACGAAGCGCCGGGCCGAGATCCAACATCACGGCAGCGCCCCAGCGGCCGGCGATGATGAGCACGGTTTTGCCTTCAGGGATATGGGCGGGCGCGCCGGTGGGCCCCATGAGAACGAGTCGGTCGCCGGCCTTGAGACGACCCACCAGGCGAGGGCTGCTGCCCCATTGCAGAACCAGAAGCCGGATCTTGTCGCCTTCTACACCAGTGCCACTGACGGTGATCACCGGGATTTGCAAACGGGTGTTTTCTACTATTTGGCTGTCGCTTTCAAAAGTTTGCAGGCGGAAGAATTGCCCCGGCCTGAAATTGCGGGCGGCCAGGGGGGCGCGCACCCACAGTTCGACCACGGCCGGATTCGGCCGGATCACTTCGGCGACGGTGGCAGTCAGGCGATCACGCAGGATTTCAGCGAACGCTTGATAGGGTTCCTCGGTGTGTGGGGAGAGAATGGAAAGCGCACGCATAACCCCACCATAGCTGCGCTTGGCCGAAGCCACCGCCTTGACTACGCTGCCGTTGAACACGGGGTTGGTGTCGCCCAGGAAGGTAATTTTCCGGCCCTCGTGTTCATAAGAGGTGAATCCACCGAACTCGGTGCTTTTGCAATGTTCAGCGACATCGACCGGCTGGAGGTGGCCGGTGTGATTGCGGTAGGGTCTGTAGTGGGTGCCTTCCAGTTCGAAGGTGTTTGGATGTTCCCGCTCGTAAATGGTGTTGGGGACGGTGCCGGCGGCCACGAACACGGCGCGGGCGGGCAGGCGTATCTCTTCTCCTGTGCCGATCCAGCGGCCTTCCTCCGCCACGACGCGGCGGAAGACCACGGCTTGGGTATGCTGAAATTCATCCAGTTCCACGCGCACAGGATCGAGCCCTTCGGCGTAATAGATGCCTTCTTCGGCGGCCTTGATGATCTCCTCATGATTGCGGAGGTAGGCCGGTGAGGCATTCATGCCTTTGCGATAGGCCAGGGTGACACCGCCCCATTGCCGCAGCAAGGGGATGAAGTCCGGCCGGCGACCTTCGGCCGCCGCGCGTTCGCGTTCGGCCCGTACCTCGCGGCCATGGGCGAGAAATTCTTCGAGCACGCCCTGATCCTCTGGGTTGAGTCCGGGCAGAATCTCTTCATTGCCGCCCTCGGCTTGAAGAGCTTCGTAGCGAGCAAGAATTTTTTCGACCTGTTTTATGTAGTAAGCCTGGACTTCGGTGGCGGTATCTATGGCGGTCAGTCCGCCGCCGATGACCACCGCCGGCAGACGCACTTGCAGATTGGCCAGACTTTCTTCCTTGGCGGCGCCGGTCAGTTGCAGCGCCATGAGAAAGTCGCTGGCTTGACGCATGCCGCGAGCGAGGCTGTTGCCCATGGGGATGACGCGTGGCAAGCCGGCGCCGGTGGCGAGGCAAATGTGGTCGAAGCCCAGCCGCCAGGCGTCTTCCAGTGTCAGGGTGCCGCCGAGGCGCACGCCGCCGAAAACCTGAAAGGTCGGGCGGCGCAGCAGGGTGAGATAAATCAGCTTGAGAAAGTTCTTGTCCCAGCGCGGGGTAATGCCGTATTCGGCGACCCCGCCGAAACCGAGCAGAATTCTTTTGTCCAGCGGTTCGACCAGGTCGTTCCAGTGTTCTACGGGGTTGTCGATCAGGTCCTGAGGTAAGGGCTCTATTTTCAGTCCGTCGATGCCGACCACGGCGCAGCCTTCTTGAGTCAGGTGGTGCGCCATGGTAAATCCAGCCGGCCCCATCCCCGCGATGAGCACTCTGTGGCCATTGTATGCGGCCATCACGGCTTGCTTGTGACGCAGAGGATTCCAGCGGGTGAGCAGGTCATACAGTTCGATGCCCCAGGGCAGGTCGAGAATGTCGGTCAGGGTACGGGTTTCGATCTGCGGAATGTTGACCGGATCCTGCTTTTGGTAGATGCAGGCTTTCATGCAGTCGTTGCATATGCGATGACCGGTGGCAGGAAGCATGGGGTTGTCGCGCATCGCCATGGCCAGAGCCGCCAATGGCCGGCCGTCGCGCCGCAAAACGTGCATTTCCGAGATTTTTTCCTCCACCGGACAGCCGGTGAGAATGTTGCCCAGTGGATCGTGTTTGAGCCCCAGTTCGGGCGAGCCTTTTTTCTCAGGAAAACCTTTGGAGCAAAAATCGCCATCGTGATCGTGGCAGAAAATGCAGTAGTTCACCTGATCTTGCACCTCCCGCATGCTGGCTCGGGTATCGGTGAGGGCGAAGCCATCGCGTTTGCGCCATGTGGCCGGATCGGCCTGCAGGCGGATGGTCTTGCATCCTTGTTCAGGTGCTGGCTGGAGGTTGACCAGGCGGGCATGATCGACGCGCTCCGGCAGATGGAAGCTTACCCAGCCGGCGACGCGCTCGGGGTGTTTGAGCGTCAGTGCCGCCCATTGCACCAGACGTTCCAGATCGTCGGCCGCCTCGGAGTCATCGACGAGACGATCGAACAAGCGGGCCACGCCAAGCTCGGGGTCATCGGGTTCCAGTTCCGCAGCTTTTGCCATTACCCAGGCATGTAGTTCATCCAGGTCAGATTTGATCTCACCTCGATAGCGGCGAGCACGGCGGGAAACCAGCCCGGCTTTCATGCGCATGACTGGATCCTGGGCGAGGATTTCTTGTCGCAACGACTCCATCTCAGGTGCGATGCCGAAGATTTCTGTCAAAAAATCCTCGACATGGATGGATGTGGCAATCAGCCATTCGCTGAGTTCCTGGCCTTCCGGCCCTTTGCCTTGGCGGGTGGCTTCAAGAATTTCGGCAAGCTCGGGCGCCTTTTGGCTCAACTTTTCACGAAAAGCCGCGTCGAGTTTGTTCAATCCATGCGCTGTGCGCAAATCCGAATAGTTAAGGTCGAGGCGTTCCAATCCGGGAAAACGAGCGTGTGTAGGCATGGCTTCTCTCTGGCAAGAAAAAGAAAAGCGCAATATTAACTTGTTGCGCGCTGAATTACAGGTTCATTGGCTATATTGACCAAGCTCACATGCTATTTCTTCCCGTTAACAGGGAGTTGAAAAAGGGCCGGAGGGCCCTTTTTCAACTCCCTGTTAGATTCTTCAAGACCATCTCATGCGGCGGCAATCCTGATCGGCAGGCGGCGGGCGCCCCAGTCACCGGGCTTGTCTTCGAAAACGCCCGGCAGGGCGGTGCCGCATTTCGGGCAATGGCCATGATCGAGTTCCCAGTGGGTGAGGGTGAACCAGTCGCGTCCGATCAGTTTGTGGCCGCAGTGGGAACAATAGGTGCTTTCGCCTCCTTCGTCATGCACGTTGCCTGTATAGACGAAGCGCAATCCTTGTTTGAGGGCGATTTCCCGTGCCTGGCTGAGCGTTTCTGGCGGCGTCGGAGGCACGTCGATCATTTTGAAGTCGGGGTGGAAGGCGGTGAAGTGCAAGGGTACGTCAGGCCCCGCATGTTCCAGCAACCACTGACACATGCGTTCGATCTCGGTGGGCGAATCGTTGTGGCCGGGGATCAGCAAGGTGGTCAGTTCCAGCCAGCAATCGGTTTCTTTGGCCACGTATTCGATTGTGTCAAGCACCGGTTGCAGATGTCCTCCGCAGAGCTTGTAATAAAATTTTTCATCGAATGATTTGAGGTCGATGTTGGCGGCATCCATATGCGCAAAAAATTCGGCGCGAGGTTCGGGCGTGATGTAGCCAGCAGTGACCGCCACGTTCTTGACGCCTCTTTTGCGTGCTTCCTTGGCCGTATCAATCGCATATTCGAGAAAGATCACCGGATCGTTGTAGGTATAAGCCAAAGATCGCGCGCCCACTTGGCGTGCGGCTTCGGCGAGCTGTTCGGGGCTGGCCTGATCCATCAGGCGATCCATGTCGCGCGCCTTGCTCATGTCCCAGTTCTGGCAATACTTGCAGGCGAGGTTGCAGCCGGCGGTGCCAAACGACAACACGCCGCTGCCGGGAAGGAAGTGATTGAGCGGCTTTTTCTCAATCGGGTCGATGACGAAGCCGCTGGAGCGGCCATAACTGGTCATTACGATGCGCCCGCCTTGGTTGGCGCGTACGAAACACAGTCCTTGTTGTCCTTCGTGCAGTTTGCAAAAGCGAGGGCACACGTCGCATTGCACGCGGCCGTCTTCGAGGGTATGCCAGTATTTGGTTTCAACAATGGACGAGCTAGATGAATTTTGCATATCGGTAATTCCATGTATTAAAAACATTCTCTTAGAATGACTATGGAGGATAAAACCATTATTTCAAGGGGGGCTTGATAATCGCGGGCACGGACTACATATGTACATCAGTGAAGTCTTAGAGGAACCAAAGGAAGATGAATACATCAACTCGTGTACGTCCGCCGGCTGTGGCCGGGATGTTCTATCCGGATGACCCGCAGACACTGCGTTCGACTATCGTCCGCTATCTCGAAGCAGCGGCGGAGGACGAGGCCGGATTGAAACCGCAGCCGCTCAAGGCGCTGATCGTGCCGCATGCCGGTTATATCTATTCAGGACCGGTGGCGGCGCATGCCTATGCCCGTTTGATTCCACAACGCAACGAGATTCGCCGCGTCATTCTGTTGGGGCCGGCCCATCGTGTTGCTTTTCGCGGATTGGCCGCACCCTCCGTCGACGGATTCATGACCCCATTGGGGAGAGTTCCTTTGGATCGGGAGGCGATAGAGCACCTGCGTGAGCTGCCGTTTGTGATCGAGTCCGATACACCGCATGCCCAAGAGCACAGCCTTGAAGTGCAGCTACCGTTTTTGCAGGTCGTGCTGGGCGATGGCTTCAAGCTGGTGCCGATCGTTGTCGGTGATGCTTCCCCGGAAGAAGTGTCGCGGGTGCTGGAGCTGTTTTGGGACGATCCGCATACCTTGATTCTCATCAGTTCGGATCTGAGCCACTATCTGGATTATTTCAGCGCCCGCGAGCTCGACCGTCTTACTGCCGAGGCTATCGAGCATCTGGAGCCCGAAGCAATCGCTTATGAGCAGGCATGTGGGCGGATACCCATACAAGGCCTGCTGCTGGAAGCGCGTCGTCACGGCGCCCATGTCAAGCGGCTGGATTTGCGTAACTCCGGCGATACGGCCGGACCAAGAGAACAGGTGGTGGGATATGGTGCTTGGGAAGTCGCTTAATACACATTACACGCCGCAAGAGCGGGCGCGTCTGCATGCGATCGCCGAGGCGTCGATCCGGCACGGATTTGAAAGCGGCAGGCCATTGCGCGCCGATCTTTCAACCGAACCGGATAAGCTGCGTGAACACCGCGCCAGTTTCGTAACCCTACAGGAGCGCGGCCTGTTGCGAGGTTGCATCGGTGCGCTCGAGGCCTACCAACCACTGGCTCAGGATGTTGCGGATCATGCGTTTGCAGCGGCTTTTCAGGATCCTCGCTTCCCGCCTCTGCGACCGGAGGAACTGGATGCCCTTGATATCAAGATTTCTGTACTCAGTCCGCCCGAGCCTTTACCGGCCGCCGACACGGATAGCCTGTTGCGGGCGCTCCGACCCGGGGTGGACGGCCTGATCCTACAGGATGGACAATACAAGGCCACGTTCTTGCCGAGCGTGTGGGAGCAATTGCCTGATGCCCGGGATTTCATCGCGGCGCTAAAGCGCAAGGCCGGCCTGCCGCCCGATTACGAAAGCCCAACCATGCGAGCCTGGCGCTATACCACGGAAGAGTTCTGAGATCCGCCGGGCGAGGTCCGCGCTCGTTTCGGTTTTATCGCTTCCTTGGCCAATGGTCGCAGGCGCTGAGCAGCGAATGAGCGATCCACAGGACGGCGAGCGTCACCGCGAGTGCGCGGTGCCAGTCAAGACAGGCCGCACAGCCTTGCCATAGGGCCAGGCCGAACGCGACGGCCGCGCTGGCGGCGAGCATAAAAACGCCTTCCAGCGCGCCATTTAAGCCTTCGCGCAGAGGCGTGCCGCCTTTGCCTCGCAGGTGTTCAAGCAAGTTGCGCCGGTAACTGGCGGAAAGCAGAAAAATCCGGCGAAAATGAGTGCGCCCGGAGGGGCTGAAAAGCAGCCAAGCCCATTCGGCGAGCAAGAAGCCCGCAGTGACCTGACCGTCGACGATGTGCCACGGCAATACCCAGTACTGACCAAGAGCCAGCATCAGGCCGGAGACGAGCTGTAATGTCACGGTCAATACCATGCCCAGCAACACCAGTAGCGTCAGGTGTGGCCTGCGCGGAGAAACCGCTTCCATGGCGGTCACTTCAGGTTTTCCTCTAGCACCTGTTTGAGTATCACGGCTTGGTTGTGAGCCTCGTCCTTCGCGGCGTACAGCAAAGTGATATCGTTTTGCGAGGCCAGCGCGCGAAGCTCTTCCAGTGCCGGATTGGCCGCCAGTTCTTCACGGTAACGGTGCTGAAACATGGCCCATTTCGAAACGTCGTGGCCGAATTCTCGCCGCAAAGCGTCGGAAGGAGCGATCTCCTTCAGCCAGTGATCGATGCGCGCGTTTTCCTTGCGCAAGCCCCTTGGCCAAAGCCGGTCCACCAGAATCCGCAGGCCGTCATCAGGAGCGGGTGTTTCATAGATCCGCTTGATGCGGATGCGGTGATGCCCTGGGCTCATGCGTCGTCCCCGACAATCGCCGCCCGCGCCTTTTCCGGATCGGGAACGCCGACAAAGGCCAGTTTGTCGTCTATGACCGCCGCCGGCACCGACCGGATCATCAGTTTGGCGACGATATCTCGACCGGGACGCTTGGCCACATCCAGGATTTCGAGTTCGGCGCCCGTTTGTGCCGCGAGTTGTTTCCAGAGCTGTTCCGCCTGGGAACAGGTCGGACACCACTCGGAAACCAGAAGTTGCACTTTCTTACTCATCATGGAGCCTCCTTTGTTTCTATGATAATAATCTGTTTGGCGCGGCAATGCCTTGATCTGCATCAAGGCGTAAAAGCTATTTGTTTAATATGCTGTGTACTCCACGACTCAAAAAGGAGGAATAGGCAATGAGTCATCATGATCCGCTTGAGGAGGCATTCATCGGTGATCACCGCCGTACCGAAGAGGAAATTAAGCAGCTGAAGACGCTGGTAGATCAAGATAGCTGGGAAGAGGCGCTAGAACGCGCCCGCGCCCTTCGTCATGCGTTGCAATCGCATATTGATGTGGAAGAGCAATGGGTCTATCCCAAGGTCGATGAACTGGCGTCCGGAGACGAGGATCTGGAGCGCACGCTGTCGATTCTGCGCAAGCGTCATGTCGAGATTCCCGCTTATGCCGAAGAAGTCATATCAGCGATTGAGGACAGAGAAGCCGAAGAGGCCGAGGAGGCCATCGAATTACTTGCGCGGGTAATCGCCGACCATCATCGCACCGAGGAGGGCGATATATTTCCTCTGTTTATGGGCGATGGGCCGTTGAAAGATGTGGCCGAGGCGGCGGCCGACGCCCTGCGTAAGGCGCACAACGAGGAGATCAGGGCATGAGTCAATATCACGGATGCGAACTGCCTGAAGAACTGTATTACGATCTCGACTATGTATGGGCCTGTCCCGAAGGCGATGGCACCATCACCATGGGTATCACCGATCCGGCGCAGTCCTTTGCGGGTCGTATTTTGCGAGTGCGCATCAAGCCGGTGGGCAAGGTTGTTCCCGCTGGCCGTCAAGTGGCCACCCTTGAAAGCGGCAAATGGGCTGGAGGCGTGCCCTTGCCCTTCGAGGGCAAGGTGGTGGCGCGTAACGAAGCCTTGCTGGAAACGCCGCACCTGCTCAACATTGATCCGTATCATGATGCGTGGATCGCCCGGCTGGCTCCCACCGACCCGGAGCATGCGCTGGATTCCATGCATACCGGCGAAGAAGCCATTAAGGCGTTGCATGCCTGGATCGACCGCTATGGCATTCAGTGCATGCGCTGTACCGAATGAATAACTTGATGCCTTCCGTTTCAGCGGGCTTCGATTCCCCGCTGGATCTGCTTTTGGCCTGTCACCGCCGCATCATCGGCTTTTGCGACACGCTTGAGCGATTGCAAGAGCATCTTCAAGTCGCAGGCGCTGATGCGCAAGCGCAAGCGGCGGCCGGGCGCATTTTGAACTACTTTGATCGCGCCGCGCCCTTACATCATCAGGACGAGGAAGAAGATCTGCTGCCAAGGATGCAGCGCCGCCTTGATGCCGCGGGCGAGCGAGGACTGGTGGAAGGCTGGCGGCGGCACATCGCTGCCGAACATGTTTACCAAGCCGAGGCATGGAATGCTTTGCGCCCACAGCTTCAAGCCATCAATGAAGGGCATGCATGCCCGCTTGACCAGGCCGGGACTTTCATCACCCTGGAGCGTGAACACGTTCGATTCGAGGAAGAAAAATTGTTTTCTGTGGCGCGCCGCATTCTGAGCGCCGACGATCTGTCCGAAATGGGACGGGCGATGGCGAATCGACGGGGTGTGCACGATAACGTCATCTAAACGGCCAGGGCCCTGTCATCTAAATTCGCCACGGTTAGATGACGCGGTCCTGTCTAAACGGCAAATCTGACTGAATAAAGGATCGCTGCGTGCTAAAATTTCGGTTTTTGCGGTGAGCCCCTTTGCGTGGGTGTGGCCGGACTTTACATCCAGGAAGCAAGTATCCCATGGAATTGAATCCCTTGTATCACCAAATTCAGGATCTTTCGCAGCGCCTCGAAGCGCTGAGGGGGTATCTTTGACCTCGAAACCAAACGCGAACGGCTAGAAGAGGTTAGGCGGGAGCTTGAACTTCCCGATGTATGGAATGACCCCGAGCGTGCTCAGGCGCTTGGGAAAGAGCGCGCCCAACTGGAGGCGGTGGTCGATGTCTATGACCGCTTGAGCAGCGGTTTGACGGATGCCCGTGAATTGCTGGAGCTAGCCGAAGCGGAAGAGGACGAAGACACGGTAACGGCCGTCGAAAACGATCTCGAGCGCTATGCCGCTGAAGTGGGCAAGCTGGAGTTTAGGCGCATGTTTTCGGGGGAAATGGATGCCAGTAACGCCTTCCTCGACATTCAGGCCGGTTCGGGCGGGACTGAAGCCCAGGATTGGGCCGAAATGCTGTTGCGCATGTATTTGCGCTGGGGTGAGAGGCGCGGATTCAAGACCGAATTGATCGAAGTATCCGAGGGCGAAGTGGCGGGCATCAAGAGCGCCACGGTGCGCTTCGAGGGCGAGTACGCGTTTGGCTGGCTGCGTACGGAAACCGGCGTCCATCGTTTGGTGCGCAAGTCGCCTTTCGATTCGGGTAATCGGCGGCACACTTCCTTCGCGGCGGTGTTCGTGGCGCCTGAAATCGACGATGACATCGATATTGACATCAACCCTGCCGACTTGCGCATCGACGTCTATCGGGCCAGTGGCGCCGGCGGCCAGCACGTCAACCGCACCGAATCGGCGGTGCGCATCACGCATTTGCCAACGGGCATCGTGACCCAGTGCCAGAACGACCGTTCCCAGCACAAGAATCGTGCCACGGCGATGAAGCAGCTCAAAGCCAAGCTGTACGAGTTGGAGCTGCAAAAACGCAGTGCCGAACAACAGGCGCTGGAGGAATCCAAGTCAGATATCGGTTGGGGGAGTCAGATTCGTTCCTATGTGCTCGACCAGTCGCGCATCAAAGACTTGCGTACCGGCGTCGAGATCGGCAATACCCAGTCCGTCCTCGATGGCAATATCGATCCATTCATCGAAGCCGCGCTCAAGAGCGGGCTCTGACTCACAGGAAAAAGCAGATGGATACATCCACCTCCCCCGATGAAAACAAACTGATCGCTCAGCGCAGGGAGAAACTTGCCCGATTGCGGGAGACCGGGGAAGCTTTTCCCAACGATTTTCGCCGTGATGCGCTGGCCGGCGAACTGCATGCAGCGTTTGACGACAAGGATGCCGACTGGTTGGCTGCGGAAGGGAAACGGGTTCGCGTTGCCGGCCGGATGATGCTCAAGCGGGTAATGGGCAAGGCTAGTTTCGCGCAGCTGCAGGATATGAGCGGAAGGATTCAGCTGTATCTGCAACGCGATTTGCTGGGTGATGCCTATCAGGCGTTCAAGGGATGGGATATCGGCGATATCATCGGCGCGGAAGGCACGCTGATAAAAACGAAAACCGGCGAGTTGAGCGTGCGCGTAGATGCCGTTCGTCTGTTGACCAAGGCGCTGCGCCCCTTGCCGGAAAAATTTCATGGTCTGACCGATCAGGAATTGCGTTATCGCCAGCGCTATGTCGATCTGATCATGAACGAGGCCGCACGCGAGGTATTTTGCATGCGTTCGCGCATTGTGCAGGCTATCCGCGGCTTCATGATCGAGCATGGATTCCTCGAGGTGGAGACGCCGATGATGCAACCCATTCCCGGCGGCGCGACGGCACGCCCCTTCGTCACCCATCACAACGCACTGGATATGCCGCTCTATTTGCGCATAGCGCCGGAACTCTATCTAAAACGTCTGGTCGTGGGTGGGTTCGAGCGGGTATTCGAAATCAATCGCAACTTTCGCAACGAAGGCGTCTCCACACGGCACAATCCCGAATTCACCATGCTGGAGTTTTATCAGGCCTACGCTACTTACGAGGACCTGATCGATTTCACGGAACAGCTTTTACGTCAGGTGGCCAGGGAGGTGATGGGTACGCTGCTTCTGAGTTATCAGGGGGAGGAATATGACTTGTCCAAGCCATTCGCGCGCTTCACCCTGCAAGAAGCGGTATTGCGCTTCAATCCTCAGCTTACCCTTGAGCAAGTCGCAGATACCGAAAAGCTTCGTGCATTTGCTGCTGCTCTAGGCATCGAATTGAAACTGGCGTATGGCCCCGGCAAGATCTTGACGGAGATTTTCGAAAAAACAGTGGAGCCGCGGTTGATGGAGCCGACCTTCATTACCGAGTACCCCACAGAAGTATCTCCGCTGGCACGCCGCAACTCGAAAAATCCGCAAGTCACCGACCGCTTTGAATTCTTTGTCGCTGGCAGAGAGCTGGCCAATGGTTTTTCCGAGTTGAACGACTATGAAGACCAGGCGGAGCGCTTTCGCCGGCAGGTGGAAGAAAAAGAGGCCGGCGACGAGGAGGCCATGCATTTCGACGCCGACTATGTGCGTGCGCTGGAATATGGGATGCCGCCGACGGCGGGCGAGGGGATTGGCATCGACCGGCTGGTGATGTTATTTACGGACGCGCCCTCGATTCGCGACGTGCTGTTGTTTCCGCACATGCGGCCGGAGTGAAGTTGCCCTCAGGTGGTTTCCTCTATGGGGTAGGGCGGTGGCCGGACGGAGAGGCGCGGTCCCGTGGGGGAGGCCAAACGCAATTTGGATGCCGGATCCTCGACGCTTTTGATCTGTAACACGGCCAATCCCTCGATTCCGCCGTTGGGATAAGGGTATCCCTCGACGACGATCCCGACGCGGCCCGCATCCGCATGGGCGGCATCGAAGATTTCCTGACCAGGAGAGACAGCCTCGGTATCTACATGGAACAGGTACATCCGGCGTTTAAGCGTGCCCAGATAACGGGTGCGCGCGACGATCTCCTGGCCGGGGTAGCAGCCCTTCTCGAAGCTGATGCCACCGAGAAGGTCCATATTGGCCATTTGTGGCACGAACGCCTCGCTCGTTTGCGGATGGATGTTGGGGATGCCCGCCAATACATCCAGCAGCCCCCAACAATCGGCGCCCACGGGCGCGCCGCGCACGTTGAGCTTTTCCCACAGCGCCTGCAGCGCTTCGAGTTCCCCGTAGATCTCAAAGCGGGGGTGGATGCCGGGAACGCGCAATATGCTCAGTTGAGCCAAGGAGAGCGCCTCGTTCGGATTTTCCGGAATGGAAGAGCCCAGAGCCTCGGCAAGTTCGTTTGCGGCATTGGGTCCGGCGTAGCCCATGCGCACTAAGGCGTCATCGGCGTTTTCGAGAGTGACTTTGGCACGCAGCACATACATATTCAGGCGCTTGAGCATGGTTTCTATCAGCGATTGCGGAAGACGCATGAAATAGGTGTCGGTGCGCCTGAAGAGGCGGAAATTGGCCAGCATCCGCCCTTTGGGCGTGCAGTAACTGCTGAGCTGGCTATGCGCTTCGCCGACTTTGCGCACGTCATTACTGAACTGCCCTTGAAGAAAGGTTTCTGCGTCTTCGCCATGAGCGGCGATCAGGCCAAAGTGGGATAAATCACAAAAAACATCGCTGGTGGTGGTGATGCGCCGCTCGCGTTCCGGATTGCCAAAACTGATCACCCGTTCATCATCGAATTCCGCTCCGTTATCGCCGAGAAAACTTTTCCAGTCAGGTCTCATGTTGCCTCCCTTGGGGGTGTTGTCGGCCCCGCTGCGATGGTCAAAATGGCGTGCGTTTGTTTTACGCGCTATTGTAGCCGATCTGGTGTGCGCCGATTAACGGTCTGTTGAAATGAAAAACATGCGCTTAAAAGGCTATACCAGGCTCCAGATCATTTTTCCTGCCAGTCCAAGCAACAGGATGGCGATCAGCTTTTTGATTTGGGCAGGCTTTAAGGAATAATGCATGATGCGCCCGCCAAGATAGCCTCCGAGCATGGCCCCAAAGCCGACCACCCCGAGCAAAATCCAATCCATGTGGACGAAATGGAGGTAAGTGAAAAAGCCGCTGAGCGTAGAGAAGGGAATCACAAAGGTAACTGCGTAGGCCGCTTTTTTCGCATCGAAGCCAAGCAGAACGAGCACTGCCAGAATGGGTGCGCCGCCCCCTACGCCGATAAGGCCGGAAACAAGACCGACGCCGCCGCCGAGAACAATCATCACCCAGGCTCGATCGTAGGCCACCTTGGCTTCACGCTTTGAAAACAGCAATAAGCCCGCGCTAATCAGCATAAAAACCGCCAATACCCATTTTACATCGTGTTCCGGCACATAACGGCTAAGCCAAGCGCCTGCCGGCGTGGCCATAACCACGGCGATCACCAGTGGGAGAGCGAAGCGTATATCCAGCACACCTCGACGCAGGTTCATCACCGAGGCGGTGATAGTCGAGGCGGAATTGACAAACAAGCCAATGCTTTTTGCCAAGTTGAATGGCACTCCAAGCATAGAGAGAGTGGGTACCAGCGCGATGGCTGAACCCACTCCTCCCATGGCGAATACGGTGGAAAGGACGAAAGTGATGAGAAAATAGATCCCGTCCCTGATCAATATATCGCTCATTGCCGAAGCTTCAAGCTCTTGGCAGCACCGCCCTTAAGCCGATCGGCCAAGCCCAGAAGCCCTCCGGACAGATATTTAGCCTGGAATCCTTTGGCGGCCAAATAGCTGCGAACCATATTTGAACGGTCCGACATTGGGCAGGCAATCACCAGCAATTTTTCTCTTGGTAGCTCGTCGAGACGTTCAGGAAGCTCATTAGAAGGAATACGCAGACCCAAATTGAATTGCCAGATAGCCGTTTCCTCCGGCATGCGTATGTCGATGAGCTCACATTTGCCTTCGTTATATGCCTGGATGAACTCATCCAGTCCGATACGCACTTCACCCATGGCAGCGGGGGCCGCCTTTCTTGCCAGTTCATCAATCTCAACAGCATTCATTTTCTGCGATCTCCTATCCGGTTCATGTAATCCCGGGCTCTGTCGCCACGCAAAGCGTTGGCGATGCCTAGCATCCCATCGGTCAAATAACGAGATTCAAAGCCTTGAAGTATGAGATAAAGACGGGCTATTTCAGCCCGGTCGTAATGCGGGCACATAGTGACGATGATCTTGCTGCGATCCAGTTCTTCGAGCCGATCCGGCAGTTCGTTCAGGGGGATGTGCAACCCAAAACCCAAGTTCCAGGCGGCATATTCCTCTCGAAAGCGGATATCTACCAGCTCAGCCTTGCCTTCGGCATACAAATCGAACATCTCGGGGAGTTGGATTTTCATCGCCAAGCGTTCTTCGTAATCAAAGCTTCGTAAATAGTCCGCAAAAGCATGTCGTTCCATCAACTATCTCCTTTAGGTTGTTTGCCTAGGAAGACGCATGCGGATGACAAAGGATGCAAGGCGGAATGTGAAGTGATGCGTGCTTAGTCATCGGCATCCACAACCACGGGACCATCCGCATTGGACCACGGCGGCGATCTGGTCTATATCGCGCCCACCCAGGTAAACCTGCAGATGATGCAGGAACGCTGGCCTGAAATTGCCTTTCATGCCACGAACACGGGGTGAGCGGCTGAAGCGCCGCTCAAACCCGCTGGCTCTGACTTGGGCGCGGTGCGCAAGACCTCCTGACCTTGCGCTGCCGGAGGCGCCGTTATGAGGAAATAAACCGGCGTGGGCCGCCGTCTCTTTAATCAATGACCACCAGCCGAAGGGGAAGAGACATGGGCCGCCCAATTCATCGTCTGCTGACAGGCGTTGCATTCTTCCTGCTCGCCGCGGCGGCTACAGCGGCGCCACCGCCGCCCGCGGTGCGCGTGCCACAGCTCAGTCTGGACACGGCGCTTCATATCGCCAAACAAACCATCAAGACCTGCCGCGGCAAAGGGGTCTCGGTGGCGGTCACGGTGCTCGATCGCGGCGGCAATCCGCAGGTCGTATTGCGCGATACCTACGCCTCCGTATTGACGCTGAAGATCAGCCGCGAAAAAGCCTAGGCGGCCTTATCGTTTCGCGCCCCCACTTCCGCCCTGTCCGCCCGGCCCCGGAACACTGCCGAACACATCGGCCTGGGCGCCATTCGGCGCGTGGTCCAGGACTTCTATGCCCGCGTGCGCCGAGACCCTCTGCTCGGCCCGCGTTTCGCTGCCGTGGTCGAAGACTGGCCTGCGCACGAAGCCAAACTGACCCATTTCTGGTGGGTCTCCCTCGGCGGTCCGGCGTACGCGCCCTACCGCTATCGCGTGGCGGACGCCCATGCGGCCATCGGCGTGCGCGGCGAAGAGATCCGCCACTGGCTGGCCCTGTTCGAAGACTGCCTGCACGCCCACCTGCCGTCCGATCTCGCCGCCCAATGGCTGGCGCGCGCCCAGGCCATGGGCCGCAGTCTGAGCCTGATCGCGGAGCGAGCCCCATGCTGATCCAGCCGCCCGCCGCCGGCTTCGACGAACCGCTTACGCTGTTCGCTGGCTGCCACCACCGCATCATGCATTTTTGCGACGCCCTCGAACGCGCGCACGTGCGCTTCGAAGACCAGGCCGTGTTCCCTCTGGCGGCCCGCCGCCTCGGCCACGCCGAACTGCAGGCGCTGGGCCGGGCCATGGCCCTACGCCGCCAGGTCGATTCAGGAGATGGTTCCTATGGCTGAGACAGTCTGCGGTCCGCGGAACGATGCGGCGCGCACTGGGTTTCAGCGCATCGGTTTCGGACGACGGTAACGCTGCAGATAGTTGTGTTCGAAGCTGCGTTTTGCAAAATGCAGGAGGCGGCTGGGCGGAGTGATAAATCCGCGTTTGGGATTCCGGAAGACCAGAATGCCGGTCTCCAGGGTGTCGATGATGCATACCAGTTCGGTCTTGAAGGTATGAGTCGGTTCTCTGCCGGTCAGCTCGTCGAGCAGATTACGCGCGGCCGCTTCGGCCTGGAGGTCGGCCATGTGCGCCTGCTTGGGCGCCCACTCCGGGCCCGGGAAGCTGCCGGAGTCGCCGGCCACATAAACCCGTTCTGCGCCCGTGGCGCGGGCATGTTCATCGGCTTGAATAAGGCCGCCGGATGAAAGCGCAAGCCCGGACGAAGGCGCGAAATCAGGCCCGGTCATGCCCGGCATGAACAGGATCAGGTCCGCTGGGAATTCCTCCGCTTCCGTGACTACCTTGTCTGCCTCGAAACGAACGGGTTTGTGGCCGAGGCGGGTTTCAATATCGCGTTTTTTCATCTCGTCCAGCAGCCTGTCCACGGCTTTGTCGCCGAGACGCGCCCCTGGACGGGATGCTCCATTGAAGAATACCAGCTTGAATTTATCCCGCCGACCTTGCCGTTTCAGCAGGTTGTCAAGGCCGAACAGCAGTTCGAACATGGGGCCACCGCGTACCGAGGCGGGTTCTTTCGGATTGGCGCCGAAGCCGACGGCAATAGTGCCGTTTTGCATATCGTTCAGGCGATCGCGAATAGTAACCGCCGCCTCGATGCCTTCACATATGGTGATGGCATGTTCGATACCGGGCAGTTTTTTGAGAAAACGCCCACCAGCGGCAATGATCAGGCCATCGTTGTCCACGGCCGTGTCACCGTCCGTCACCACCCGTCGTCCGCCCTGTTCGATGGCGGTGACCCGCGCGGCGACATGCTTGACCTTGTGCGTGGCAAAGAACGCATGCAGATTGATGCGTAGATCTTCAGGTTGTCGTATTCCCGCAGGAATCCAGATCAGGCTGGGCAGATAGATCAGCTCAGCCTTGGGGGCGATGAGGGTGATTTCGGCGGTTTGGTCGTGCCGGCGCAGTTCGCGTACGGCAGTGAGCGCGCCGAAACCAGCGCCGATGACAGTGATTCTATGCATGGTGGCTTCCTCTCGTTTTCGTTCAGGTGACGGCGCGCTGGTAATCCGCGGGCAAGGGACTTGAGCGCTGGGCAGCGGCGAAGCCTTCGCGCACAAAGCCGCTGACCACGGCGCCGTGTGCCTGGATCAGTTTGACTACATTGGGATCCTCGCTGGTCTCCAAGGTTTCCACCCCGTTGGGGAGGTTGCGGATTTCCATATGCACGGCGTCGGCGCGGGCAAAGATTTCGGGAAACGCCGGATCCCAGTGACGCAGGCCGAACCCTTCCTGCAAGCGCTTGTGCATGACGTGGGCGTGCTCGATGATCAATGCGGCGAGTTCCGGGTTGTCGGAAGTGGTCACTGAGCGGATGCCATTGGGTAGGTTTTCTACCTCACGCTTGAGTTCTTGGTGATGTTCCAGCAGGGTATGAAATACCTGTTGGTCGTGCCGGTGGCGCTGCATTTTTTGCTCATCCATGCCGGCCATGTGCATGCGCTGCATTTCCTGTTCGTCTATGCCCAGGGCAGCCTGCCGTGCATGCAGATCCTCGGCGGCGTCCCTGGAAATCGGCCCCTGGGCGCCTCTTTGGCGGCCCATGCCTTCACCCATGCCCCGGCCCATGCCCCGGCCCATGCCCCGGCCCATGCCGCCAGGTCCGTTTCCATTGCCATTGTTTTGCATATTTATTCTCCTTGCTTCGTTTTGACGGTAGCTCTGATCAGGCAGCGAGACCGCAACTCTGATTGGCCGGAAGCGCCCGGTCTATATGGCGCGGGTAAGGCAAATCCAGGCCGTTCATGATATTGATGAATTCTTCACGAGACTTGCCTGCCAGGCGCGGATTGATCGCTTTTTCCTGCCCGATGCTGGAAACCCGGCGGCCTTCGTAGTCATGGCCGGGAAAGACTAAGGTTTCATCGAAAAATGCGAACAGTTTCTGGATGCTGTCGTATAGCTTGCCGGCATCGCCCTGCTGGAAATCGGTACGCCCGCAGGCGTTGATCAGCAAGGTATCGCCGGTGAACAGGCGGTCACGCCAGCGGTAGGTTGTGCATCCGTCGGTATGTCCCGGTGTGGCGATGGCGGTGAGCACTTCATCGCCGAAGGTCAGGGTTTCGCCGTCGGCGATCAAAATGTCCGAGCAGTCGAGGCCGGTGGCCATGCCGGTGACAACCTTGGCGCCGGTTGCCTCGCGGATCAGCCCGGAACCAGTGACATGATCGGCATGCACATGAGTTTCTATGCTGTAGCGCAGATCGATGCCGAGTTCGCGGATGAGCTCGAGATCGCGTTCATGCTGTTCCTTGACCGGATCGATGATGATGCCTTCACGGCTCAAGGGGTCGGCCAGCAGGTAAGTGTAGGTGGAGGTGTCGGACTCGAAAAGCTGACGAAAGATGATCATGGCGTATACTCCATTAAAATTCGGTTAAATACTAATGGGTATATCAACATGATTTATCACCCGAGTCAATACCTGAGTGATTCTCTTGGTCAAATATAAAAAAGCCCGGCAAGCCGGGCTTTGGAGGGTTGTTAAAGCATATTGATCGCAACAAGCCGCTTTTAGACCCGCGATCCGCCGAGACGCGAGTCTGCGGGGGAACCTATGAGTCTGCTTGTGTACGCGCAGCCTTAGTGGAAGGCTTCGCCCGGTTTGAAACCGATGGCCTTGAGTATTTTGGCCAGCGGGCAGAAACCGGAGAAAGCGGCTTGAAACATGTTGAGGCCCACGAAGGCGGTGAGCCAAAGCCAGTAGGGGCTGACCCAGTAATACAGAATCAGGCTGGCCATAATCATCGCGCCGGCAAGAGCTAAAACGATACGATCGATAGTCATGATGAAATCCTCAATGGTTGTGGAGTGCTTACAATATGGGGTGGCAGGCGACTTTAGTCAATGCGTCAACCGCGCTTGTCGATCCCCACATAATCGCGCTCAACCTTGCCGACATACAGTTGCCGCGGACGGGCGATCCGGGCATCGGGATCGCTCATCATCTCGTTCCAGTGCGCCAGCCAACCGACCACCCGAGCCATGGCGAAGACGACCGTGAACATATTCATGGGAATGCCGATGGCACGCAAGATGATTCCGGAATAAAAGTCTACATTGGGATACAGCTTTCGCTCCTTGAAATAGTCGTCTTCCAGGGCGATGCGCTCGAGTTCCATCGCAGTATCGAACAAGGCCTTGTTGGCATGATCATCGCTCAAAGTCTCCAATACCTCGTAACAGGCCTGGCGAATGATGCGCGCGCGTGGATCATAATTCTTGTAGACACGATGTCCGAAACCCATCAGACGGTAACGGTCGTTCTTGTCTTTGGCGCGGTCTATGTAATGTTGTACCGGTTTGCCTGATTCGACGATTTCTTCGAGCATGCGGATCACGGCTTCATTGGCGCCGCCGTGCGAAGGGCCCCACAAGGAACCGATGCCGGCCGATACGGCGGCAAAGGGGCTGGCTTCGGAACTGCCCGTCAGGCGAACGGTGGATGTGGAGGCGTTTTGTTCATGGTCGGCATGCAGAATCAGGATCAGGTCCAGCGCCTTGACGATGCGAGGATCGGGTTTGAAGGGCTCGGCCGGGACGGAAAACATCATATGCAGGAAGTTCTCGGCGAAACCCAGGCTGTTGTTCGGGTAGATGAACGGTTCGCCTATGGAATGCTTGTAGCTCCAGGCCGCGATAGTGGGCATTTTGGCGATCAAGCGGTGAGAAGCCAGTTCACGCACGCTCGGGTCATGGACATTGGTGGCATCCCCATAAAATGCGGCCAGGGCGCCAACCACACCGACCATGATGGCCATGGGATGGGCATCATGGCGAAAAGCGCTTACAAAGCGGCGCATGGCTTCGTGTAAAAGAGCGTGGCGCTTGATACTGGAAGAGAATGAATCGAATTCGGCGGTGTTCGGCAGCTCGCCGTACAGCAACAGATAGCAGACCTCAAGATAACTGCTGTGTTCGGCCAGTTGTTCAATCGGATAGCCCCGGTAGCGCAAAATTCCCTGTTCGCCATCAATGAAGGTGATCGCGCTTTTGCAGCTGGCAGTGGACATGAAACCCGGGTCGAAGGTGAAGTAGCCGAGTGACTTGAACAGGGAGCGCACGTCAATCGCTGAGGGGCCTGCGGTGCCGTGCAATACCGGCAGCTCAATACTGCGGCCGGTAGCATTATCGGTGATCGTCACGGTGTCTTTGCTCATTTGTTGCTCTCCTGGTGAACGATGATTTCAACTGTCAGTTATAAATCATGACAGCTCGTCCTCATCTATGATTTCTCCCCTGCCGTAGCTTCGGTTGAGCATGAGATAACGTTGATGCACGACAATAGAGCCGATACGCAGCAGTCCAAGCACCAGTAGCAAGGCGCTCAATGCATACAGCGTCATGACTTCCAGTTTGGATTCGAACAATCCAATCATTACATCACGCAATACAAAAACAATTGCTGCGTCGATGATGAAAGTCAATCGTACTCGTTTGACTTCAAAGTATTCGACTAGGGAACGGGTCAATTCGATAAGAATGAATAACGCCAGCACTTGAGAAATGACATGCACATAGTTGGTCATGATGTGTTTGCTGACGATAAGATCATATAACAAGGCGAACAGCCGAATCGTGCCGATGATGATGCCGATGGACAGGAAAAGCAGCATCACGGCAAACACCAGGCCGGTTACTCGTTCGAAGATTTTTTTTACGTTAAATGTCATGATGCGCCCCCAGTAGAATTCGACTGCAATAGTCCAACAAGCGCGTTGTCCATATTTTGCCGTCAAGAAGAAACATAAGCAAAACTTGGAAGGAGGGCCTAGATAGTGCAAAATGCCGTGAACTTATCTTCTATCGTGTGAAGCTCAAGATCTGACAGCCTCGAATCGAGCACGCGGATCACTGGTGACGCGCTTTCGGCGGCGGGTTCGCACGATGGATACTGGCAATGAATCGAAGTGGAGCCAACAACATGGGTGTGCCATTACGTCAGCAATTCCAGATAGCCCGTTACATCATGGGCAAAAAACTCAAACGTCAGGAGCGGTATCCTCTCGTATTGATGCTCGAGCCGCTGTTTCGCTGCAATCTCGCCTGCGCCGGCTGTGGCAAGATCGACTATCCTGATGAGGTTCTCAACAAGCGTTTGAGTGTTGATGAATGCCTGGCCGCGGCTGATGAATGCGGTGCGCCCGTAGTATCGATCGCGGGAGGCGAACCTCTTGTTCACAAGGAAATGCCTCAAATCGTGCGCGGCATGATCGAACGCCGCAAGTTCGTGTATTTGTGCACAAACGCCTTGTTGCTGAAAAAACGTTTGGGAGATTATGAGCCCTCCCCCTATCTGACCTTCTCCATTCATCTCGATGGTAATCGCGAACGACATGATGCCTCGGTCTCTCAGGAGGGCGTGTTCGACCGCGTGGTACCCGTCATCCGTGAAGTCGTCGAGAAAGGATTTCGGGTCACTATTAACTGCACTCTTTTCCAGGGAGAAACCCCGGAGGAGATTGCTGATTTCTTCGATTTCGCGACCGAGCTCGGTGTCGAGGGGATCACCGTTTCGCCAGGCTTCAGTTATGAGCATGCCCCACGGCAGGATTTATTCCTGCAGCGCACGCAAACCAAGCAATTGTTCCGCGATGTATTCAAGCGTCGCAAGAAAAAATGGCCCCTAAACCATTCCTCCTTGTATCTTGACTACCTTGCCGGTAATCAGAGTTATGCGTGCACCCCGTGGGGGAATCCAACCCGCAACGTCTTCGGTTGGCAACGTCCTTGTTATTTGTTGGTCGATGAGGGTTATGCGGCAAGCTTCGACGAACTCATGAACGAAACAGATTGGGACGCCTATGGCGTTGGCAATAACCCAAAATGTTCCAATTGCATGGCGCATTGCGGTTTCGAGCCGACAGCGGTAAACGATGCCGTAGCGCATCCTCTTAAGGCGCTGAAGGTATCCCTTGCGGGCCCCCGAACGGAAGGGGCTATGGCGCCCGATCCAGCCGAAGGACTGCCCGCTGCAGCTGGTAAAAAAGGGGTGGCGCGGGTTATTCCCATCCATACTCCTAATGCCGAGCACGCACCGCGCCAGAAAACCGGAAGTAATGGCTGAGATCACTTGACAGCCTTGTATATCCAAAAAGCGTTATGTTGAGGCTCGGGGGAGGTAGGTCGACACAGCCTTGGTGACGCACACCGCTAGCAGCACGGATCGCCTCCCCCTCATCTGACCACAACCCGAACAGTT
>Ga0256829_1000404_pt1 | contig 44870 bp, 41 predicted proteins | sample 131447metaG_FD_185979 | JGI IMG/M metagenome (GOLD analysis project Ga0256829, IMG submission 185979) | Hydrothermal vent microbial communities from Lau Basin, Pacific Ocean - 131-447 | ecosystem: Environmental > Aquatic > Marine > Hydrothermal vents | place: Pacific Ocean: Lau Basin | collected... | reverse complement strand
AAAGGCATAAAGATAGCACTAGCAACAAATGCATATAGAGACTCTACAATGGAAGCATTAAAGCATTTAAATATAGAGAACTACTTTAATGATATAATTTGCTACGATGAGGTAGAGAATGGCAAGCCAGCACCAGATATGTTACTGGCTTTGTTAAATAGAAATTCTCCTAAAAGAGCCATTTTTATTGGGGACAGCGATAGAGATATGCTAGCAGCAAAAGCTGCAAATTTAGAGTTTTTGCGTGTAGCATTAGGAACTAAAGATAAAAATTCTATTACAAAAGCAGATATTTTAGAGAGAAAAATAGTTGATTTTTTGTATAATAACAATAATTTAGTAAAAGGTTAAATAATATGTTTGAAAATAGTGAAAAAGCTTTTAAAGAGGCATCTAAATATATTCCAGGTGGTGTAGATTCGCCAGTTCGTGCATTTGGTAGCGTTGGTGGTGTACCGCCATTTATGGAGAGAGGTGAGGGGGCTTATCTTTTCGATATAGATGGAAATAGATATATAGATTATGTTCAAAGTTGGGGTCCACTTATCTTTGGACATTGCGACAGCGATATAGAAAATGCAGTAATTGAAACTGCAAAAAAAGGTTTAAGTTTTGGTGCACCTACCGAGCTAGAAACAGAACTCGCTAAAGAGATAGTAACATTATTTGACACAATAGATAAGGTGCGTTTTGTAAGTTCAGGAACTGAAGCAGTTATGAGTGCATTGCGTTTAGCTCGTGGTTTTACCGGAAAAAATGATTTTATAAAATTTGCAGGTTGTTATCATGGACATAGCGATTCTCTACTTGTGCAAGCAGGAAGTGGTGCCGTAACATTTGGAAGCCCAAGTAGCCCAGGTGTACCAGCAGATTTAACAAAACACACACTATTAGCAACATATAACGATTTAGATAGCGTAAAAAAATGCTTTGAAGAAAGCGATGATGTAGCTTGTATAATTATCGAGCCAATCGCAGGGAATATGGGCTTAGTACCAGCAGATGAACAGTTTTTACAAGGTTTAAAAGAACTTTGTGATAAAAATGGAGCACTACTAATTTTCGATGAGGTTATGAGTGGCTTTAGAGCAAGCCTAACAGGTGCTCAAGGCATTACAGAAGTTAAGCCAGACTTAGTAACTTTAGGTAAAGTTATAGGAGGTGGTATGCCAGTTGGTGCATTTGGTGGTAGAGCAGAGATTATGGCTAAGCTATCTCCAGAAGGTCCAGTATATCAAGCAGGAACACTTAGCGGAAACCCAGTTGCAATGGCAGCAGGGTTAACAAGTTTAAGAAAGCTAAAACACAATCCAGCACTATATGTAGATTTAGGTAAAAAAGCAAAAAGATTAATGAAAGGCTTTAAAGCAGCAGCCGAAGCTGAAGAGATACCATTAGTAACCGAAGTTCGTGGTTCTATGTTTGGCTTTTTCTTTAACGATAAAGAGGTAAAAAACTTTGACGACGCACAAGCTAGCGATACAGAAACTTTTGCAAAATTCCACAGCAGTATGCTTAAAAAAGGCATTTACTTAGCTTGCTCTGCATACGAGACAGGTTTTATAAGTACAGTACTTACAGATGATATGATAGAAGATACAATAATAGCAGCATACGAAGCTATGCGTGAAATAAGAGACTAAAATGCCACAAGAACAAGAAGAGCCAAGATTTAAAAAAGTTGTAGAGGCAGCTGACGGCTTGAGTTTAGGTATATCTATAGTTGTAGCTGTACTATTAGGTGTTGCTATTGGTTATGGATTGCGTAAATTATTTGGATATGAATGGCTATTTTGGTTAGGCGTATTTTGGGGTATAGGTGCAGCAATTTTAAATGTTTATAAAGCATATAAAAAGCAAAAAAAAGAGTTAGATGAACTAGCAAACGACCCTAAATATGCTAGAAGAAAGTACGACGCTAGTGATGAGGATGATTTTTAGTGCTGTTTGTTAGGTTGATACTTCTTTACATATCTGCACTATTAATAGGTGGAGGACTAATATTTATATTTGCTTCCAAAAGTGCCTTGTATAGCTTTGTAGTGGCTTTTGTTACATCCTCTTTGGTTGTTCTAGCATCGTTTAAAAACTATAAAAATATGGTTGACAAAAGGCTAGCAAATGCATCTGGCGAAGAGTTTGACGATAGAGACGAACTAGATAAAATAGAAGACCCCTATAATCTATATGACGAAATGCAAGAGAATGATGAAGATAAAAGTTTTAAAGATATAATAAAAGAAGAGAAACAGAGATTAAAAGAGCAAAAAAGACCACTAAAACAGAGTATAATGGATAGTGCAAGAGCATTTAACTATATTAGGTTAATTGCATATATTATTTTGATATCTGGTTTTTTTATATTGTTGAAAAGTAAAAATTTAAATATGATATTTTATTTAGTTACGCTAATTTTACCAAACTTTATCGCTATTGTTTTTTTAATGAATTTTAACGCAGGAAAGTATATTGAAAAAAATTAAACCAGGATATATAATACTTTTAGTTATAGGACTATTTATAGGATATAAAAAATTTTTTGATAACTCAAAAGTGGAAAATTTTTATAAGGAAGAAGTCAATAAAACATTAACTGATCTTAAGCACGAAGATTGCTTTGCTATGCAAAGCATATTATCTGATAATTTACAAAAAAGTGTTTCTATAGATGATATAAAACAGTATATACAAAGTATTAATTTAGGTAGAGAGTACAAATTTGTTTTATCTGATTATGTGAAAAAAAATAATAAAATAGAGATATCTGGAACGCTTATATATAAAAATAAAGAGAAACCATTAAAAATTGTTTATAGAGATAATAATGGTACGCTTTTAATTGAATCTCAAAAAATTGGTGCTAACTTTTTGAAACCTAAGAGCTTGAAGTTTCCTATAAATGCAAAAAACTTTTAACTTTTAGCATATCTTCAAATACTTCTTTTTTAGCCGATGGATTTCTTAGCAAATAGCTTGGGTGGTAGGTAGGTATTATAGTATACTCTTTATCGGTTAATAAATGTCCTCTAATTTTACTAATATCTGTATCATCATTGCTTAAAAAGTGGTAGGCTGTTGCACCTAAAGCAACAATGAGTTTTGGTTTAATAAGTTCTATCTGTTTTTGTAAATAAGGTCTGCAGGTTAAAGCTTCTTTAGCAGTGGGTGTTCTATTTTGTGGAGGTCTACACTTTACTATATTTGCAATATATACGCTCTCTCTTGGTATATGCAATACATTTTCTATAATTTTTGTTAATAATTCTCCAGCTCTACCTACAAATGGCTTGCCAGTAGCATCTTCACTAGCTCCTGGAGCCTCACCTATGAACATTAAGTCTGCATTGGTATTACCTTCGCCAAATACTACATTTTTTCTTGTTTTACTAAGTTCGCAAAGATGGCAGTTTAGGGTTATTCCTCTTAATTTATTTATGGTGTTTGGTAGATTTATTTGCTTTTCTTCAAATTTTTTAATAGGCTCGATGTACTTAAAGCCTAACTCTTTTTCTATAAGTAATTTTTTTAGCATTAAAGCATTGTATAAATTTTTCATTAGCTCTCTTTAACTCTGTACACTATTGCATACATTAGTGGTATATAAATTAAGTTTAAAACAGTTGCCCATGCTACTCCAAAGCCTAGTGTGATAGCCATTGGTTGAATTATTAAAGCTTGCCCACTAGCAAAAAATATAAGTGAAGATAGCCCAAGTACTGTTGTCACTGATGTTAACATAATTGGTCTAAGTCTAGTAGTTGCTTTGTTGGAGATTTCCTTAATAGATTTTGAACCCTTTATAAAATCTAGCATAATAATTGCATCGTTCACAACAACTCCAGCTAAGCCAACAATTCCCATAATACCTGGTAAAGTCATATTGATACCCATTAACTTAGTTCCAACATAAGCACCTAATATCGAGAGTGGTATTACACTGACTGTAATTATTGGTAATATTAGTGAATTAAACATTAAAACAAGAGAAATAAATATTAAAAATAGTGCAATTATTGCAGCTTGCATCATTTCTATTATTACCTGTTTTTTTGCTTTTTCCTCTCCTTTTATTATAAATTCATAGCCCTCTTTTTTTAGCTTATCTATTGTTGGCTGAACTTGTTGCATTACTTCAGTTGCTGTTATTTTACCTTTTATAGTTTGTGCTGTAACACTCCAAACTTTTTTACCATCATCTTTATATACAACAAGCGGACTTTTTACATATATAAAATCTGCAATATCTTTTAAAGCTACTTTCTCTTTACCATCAGGTGTGTAGATGTATAAATTTTTTAAGTTATAGTTTTTATCTTTATTAGAGTCTTGCAAAGTTACTCTAATTATTCCAATTGAACCAAGCATTTTGCCATATTCTGCTTCTAAAAACATCCCTCTTAGTGTATTTATTAAATAACTTTCATCAAAACCTAGCTGTTGCCCATATTTGTTTATTTTTAGCTTTAACTCTTGAGGTCCATCCTGTCTATTTGATATTACATCTTTTAAACCTTTTATTTTTAATAGAGATTTTTTTATCTCATTTATTGCTTTTTTTACATTTTGTCCATCTTTTTCTACAATTTCTATTTCGACATCATTTGCTACTATACCAGTTTGTGGTACAAAAACAGATAAATCTTGATATACAGGTTTACCGTTCTTATCTTTTAATTTTTCTATCTTTTTTAATCTCTTTTGAATCTGTTTTAATATAGTAAAAGCATCTTTTTGCCTTGTCATATTTGAATTGTCATACTCTATAGATAGATAAGGGTTTATATATTTATCAAAAAAGTTTTCAGGTGCTCTCTCTTTTAAATTTACAAAAATATGGAAAAGGTGTTCTCCACTTTCGAAAGATTGGTCTGGCAAGAATCTTATACCTGCCATTGATGTGATAGAACCAATATTACTTTTATTCATATCTTTTACAAGAATTTGTTCTATTGGTTCAATTAGTTTTTTTGTCTCTTTTAATTTACTATTTACATTTACCTTACCACTTATATATATTTGCTCTGCATCAAATTTTGGAAACATTTCAAATTTTGTATGTTTTGCAATTAATATAGTTGAACCAATAATAAAAGTTACAAGAAGTATTGTTGAAAGTTTTTTATATTTTAAAAGAGTATAAAGAACTTTTTTATAAAGACTATATAACTTATTCCAGAAACTACTTGCTTTATGCTCTTTTTTTACTTTTCCTATACTGAATAACTCTTTCGCATGTAGAGGTAAAAAGTAGAATGCTTCGAATAGAGAACTAAGTAGTAAAACTGTAATCATAACGGGTAGAATTCTCATAAATAGACCAAGTTTACCAGACATAATAAGTAGTGGTAAAAATGCAAATACTGTTGTTGCGGTTGAAGTTAGAACTGCTGGAAACATCTCTACAGAGCCATCTATCGCAGCTTGTCTTGGACTTTTACCCATCTCTAAATGTCTATATATATTCTCCGCCACTACGATGGCTTCATCAACCAACATACCTAGAGCGAGTAGGGCACCTAGCATAGAGAGCATATTAATACTATAGCCTAACTCGTTAGCAGCAATTATAGCGATGAAAAAGCTTGTTGGAATACCCATGGCAACAACTAAAGAAATCTTCCAATTAACACTTAAAAAGATTGATAAAAATACTAAAAACAGACCGAATAAAATATTTGATGTCACAAGATTTAATCGGTTTCTTATCCATAACGATGTGTCTGTATATACTTCAAAATTTATATCTTTATATTTTTTTGCAAAGTTTTTTAGCATTGCTTTGACTTGCTTGCTAAGCTCTATTGCATTACCACTTTTTAATTTTGTTACATTTAAGGATATATTCTCTTTACCATTAAAACTAGATATTGTATTTGGGGTATTAAGTTCGTAAGAGATTTTAGCTATATCTCCAAGTCTTACTCTTTTATTCCCAACAGAAAGAATAGTACTTTTTAATAGTTTTACATCTTTTTCGCCATTGACAGAAGATATATATATTTTTTTGCCTCTATTTTTTATTGTACCTGCTGGAAAAATTGAGCTTAAAGATGCAATACTTTGATAGAGTAATTGTCTATTTAAATCAAGAGCTTCTATCTTTTTATCATAAAGCTCTATTTTCATTTCGTAATCGGCATCGCCTCTAATAGTTATAGTACCCAAATCTTTAAAATTACTAAGTTCACTTTTAAGTTTTTTAGAAACTTCTAGTAATCTGTCTTTACTTACATTTCCAGAAACTGCAATTAAAAGTAGTGGAAACTGATATACAACACTTTTAGCAATTGGTTCATTCATATCACTTGGAAGGTCTCGTTTTGCATTAGATATGATATCTTTAACATCATTTAAAACTAATTGTACATTACCACCATCTTTAACATCTAAACTAATATTAAACATACCATTTCTAATTATAGAGCTAATATTAGTTGCATTATCTACGCTTTTTAAATCTTCCTCTATACCTCTAACAGCCATTTTATCAAGTATATCAGCACTAGCTCCTGGGTAGCCACCGGTGATAGAAATTTTATCTAAATTAGATGGTGGAAAAATCTCTTTCGGAATTTCTTTATAAGCAAATAGAGCCAATATAAGCATTAGAATAAATAATATATGATTTAGTATGGCTTTGTCAACTGCAAAAGTTATTATTCTCTTTATCAATATATATCCTCTGTATTTATAGTTTTAAATAATTCTTTTGTATCTCTTTTTTTAACTTTAGGTACTATTGTTATTTTTGTTTTTATTGGTTTAGTACTTCTCTTTAGTGGTTCAACTTCTGAATTAGCATTTATAGTTTCATCTTGTTTATATGCAAATAGTGGGTCTGTAATAGTATTTTTATATTTAAGTTTCTCTATTTTTAACTCTAAAATATTTTTTTCTTCTTTAAGTGCACCAATTTTAGCTGATATTTTTTGAATATCTCTACTTGTATAATATGTTTCATTTGCTAAATAGACTTTAAACATTGCAAATATAGTTATAATAATCATTATGAAAAAAATTCTTGAATACTCTAATTTATTATTTTCCATTGTGTATACTAATCCTTAAATTTAAATATTCTTAACTTTGCACTACGACTGCGTGGATTTATTTTTATCTCTCTTTTTGTTGCAGTAATAGGTTTTTTATAAACTTCTTTACCTAAGTTATTGTTGTTCCCACACATGCAACGCATAGCATTTTGTGGGCATATACAACTTTTCGCCCATTTTTTAAAACGCTGTTTGATTAGCCTATCTTCTAAAGAGTGGAAAGTAATTAAAGAGATAATTGCTCCTTTAGGCTTTTGCTCTTCTAACATATCTAAAAGAGCATTTATCTCTTCTAACTCTTGGTTTACCTCTATTCTAATTGCCTGAAAAACCAAAGTAGCAGGGTGTATTTTACCCTTATTATAAACAACACTCGATACAATATCTGCTAATTCTATATTGCTCTTTATAGGTTTGTTTGCTCTATATTGTATAATTTTTTGAGCAACTTTTTTTGCCTCTTTTACTTCGCCATATTCTCTTATAATTTTTTCTAGCTTATCTTGAGAGTAGCTATTAACTACATCTTTCGCACTAAATGGATTGCTTTGGTCCATTCTCATATCTAAAAGTTTGCTATCGAATCTAAAGCCTCTGTCTGCCTTATCTAATTGTAGAGAAGAAACACCAAAATCGGCTAATAGAGCAGTTACATAGTTAAAGTCTATATCTTTTAATCTATCGGAGAAACTACCTTTTAAAAATTGAACTCTATCTTTAAAAGGTTCTAACTTCTCTTTACTAAAGTTTAAAGCTTCGTCGTCTCTATCTATTCCAATTAAAGATAGATGCTTATATCTATTCAAAATTTCAAAAGAGTGTCCAGCATAACCTAGAGTGCAATCAACGAAATTTCCATCTTTAGACTCTTTGAAACTATCTAAAGCTTCATTTAATAGTACTGGAATATGTGGCGATTTGTCTGTATTTTTCACTATAATCTCTTTTTTATTGTTATAATACCAAAAATAGAGTTAGAAGATGATATGTGAACTTAAATACATTACTTAGTTTACAAAATAGTTTACAAGTTGTCATAAATTTGTAAATTTTGTAAATTAAATATGATATTATAAGATATAAAAGACTAAATATATGGTATCATACTTGTATAATGTGTAATATAAATACTTTACAAAAAGTTGTCTATTTAAGTATAAAGGTAGTATAAAATGGATTCAAAAGAGATACAAACCAGACTAGAGATTATAAAATTAGCAACATCTATCGAAGATTTTGATACAATTGTATTACAAACTTCTCATTTAAAAGCTTTAAATAGTACAAAAATAGATGAAATTATTACTCTTTTAAATAGCAAGAATTATAAACAAGCTGTATATTTAATTAAATCATTCCTAGCGGATAGTGAAATGATAAATAGTGATATAATAGATAGCTTTGATGATAGCGAGAAAGTTCTTGGTATAGAAGATATGCTAAGAATGAGTCCTTTAGCAAAAGAGACAATAAAAGAGTACAAAAGCTCCACATATACACAAGATGATTTAGAAGCTTTTGCTAAAAATATAGAAACACCTATTGCTAATGAATATGAGACTAAAGATAAATTAAAATCTACATACGAAGAGACATTTACAGAAATTCAAGAACAACAACCTGTAGATGCTGAACCAATAGAGTTAAAAGAGATTAAAACAGAAGGTGAATCAAAAGAGTTTGATAATGCGGTAGAGAGTGCTAGTCATGATACTCCACTAGATGAAATAAGTGCAGAAGTTTTAAATACACAAGATAAGCCAAAAAGAGCTAAAGTTATATCTAAATATAAAACACTTCGTTCTAAATTTGCTAAAAAAGATAAATCTAATGAAAAAGTAGAATCTGTTAAAAAATCTACAGTAACTCAAAATGTTATTTCTAAAGCAAAAAATTTAACATCAAAATTAAAAGTTAATGAACTTAAAGCTAAAAAAGATAGTTCAAGCAAAAAAGAGGAAGAAATTTTAAATATTGATACTAAAGTTCAAGAAAATAATAAAATTAATCAAACAGAAAAGCCACTATTAAAAGAAGATAAAGTTACAACACAAAAGAAAGAAGCAAAAAATCCACTTAATGATGAAATATATCCTCCAATTCCACATATTGAACAAAAATTTAGACAAGCATTTGTACTTTATCCACCAAATAAAGAGAGTGATGTCTGGATTGAAGAAGTTATAAAATTTTTAAAACATATCTCTTCTACAAGTTATACAGATAATGATGTAAAACAATTTTTAGATGAATATCATTTTTATATTGAAAAAGCTGATATTGCAAGAGCAGCACAAGTATTACTCTTAGCAGCAGCAAGTGATTCTAAATATGCACAATTTATATTAGCAAGAGAATTATTTAATGGTAGAGTTTTAAAAAGAGATTTGAAAAAGTCTTATACTGCTATGAAATATTTAGCTAGTAAGCATTATCCCGATGCTATTTGTGATTTAGCCCAATTTTATGAATATGGAATTGGAGTACCTAAGGATAAAAAAACAGCACTAAAACTTTACGAAAAAGCATTTGAATTAGGTGTTGATAGAGCAACAAAACATATAAATAGAATAAAAGAGTCTAGTGGTATTTTATCCTCTTTTTTTAACTAAAAAGTAGATAATTTTTAGATAAACTCTTAAGGGTACCTCCATTACCATAAAGTTAAGGATTTTTATATCCATTTATTAGCTTTAAGCTCAAAGCCGAAAGCTTAAAGCTAGCCACTGCATCATTCCCACGAAAGTGTGAATCCGCAGTTTAAATTGCTAAAAAGTTAAATTGCAACTTATAGACAGTTCAAACTGTGGATTCCCGTTTTCAGAGACTGTGAAAAAACTTGGTATTTCTTGGAAGTGAGACTTTAGTCTCACAAAAATGATGCCAATAAATGGTGGTAACAAGGATGAGGCTAAAGCCTCATTCCCATTTTTTTCTAAGTTTTTTCACAGTCTCTCACGGGAATGGCGGCGATGGTAAACATTCAAATTTATATAATAACTTAACTCCATTTTGTGAATGTAAAATCCTTAACTTTTTATACACATAAGATAGGTCTATTTTAACCTATCTATTGCTTCGTAAGCCACTTTAAATATTATATCTAACTCATCATAACTTATTATGTATGGTGGCATAAAGTATATTGTATTGCCTAACGGTCTTAAAAGTACACCATTTTTTAAAGCATATTTGTAAATTTCTAAACCAACTCTATCACTTGCTTTATATCTTTTTATTGTAAGAGCAGCTACCATACCTGTTTGTCTTATATTCTCAACGATTTCTAATTTCTGAAACTTTTCTAGTTTTTCAGTAATATAGTTTATTTTTTTAATATTATTTTTAATAATATGCTCTTTTTCAAATATATCTAAAGTTGCAAGTGCAGCACTACAAGCTAATGGATTACCAGTATAACTATGAGAATGCAAAAAAGCTTTATGCTCGTTATAGTCACAATAAAATGCTTTATATATTTCATTGGTAGTTAAAACAACAGATAGTGGCAAATATCCACCTGTTAAACCTTTAGATAATAACATAAAATCTGGGGCAATATCTGCTTGTTCACAGGCAAACATTGTTCCTGTTCGTCCAAAACCTGTCATAATTTCGTCAGCAATTAAATGAACATTATATTTTTTTGTTAACTCCCTGGCTCCTTTTAAATACTTTGGGCTATACATATGCATACTACCTGCACCTTGAATAAGAGGTTCAATAATAAATGCAGATATTTTATTACCCTCTTTTTGTAGAATTTTTTCTAAAGCTAAAAGAGCTATATTGGTAGCTTTATTAGACTTATCTATTGGCACAGGGGTTTGTATATTCTTTATAAGTAATGGTTTGTAAGTATCTTTGTACAACTCTACATCACCTACACTAAGTGCACCTATAGTTTCTCCATGATAGCTGTTTGTAAGAGAGAGAAAAACATCTTTTTTTAAACCTATATTTTTAAAGTAATGATAACTCATTTTTAAAGCTATCTCTACAGCACTAGAACCATTATCAGCAAAGAAGACTTTTTCCATATTTTTAGGAGATATTTTTACTAATTTAGTAGCTAATTCAATAGCAGGTTTATGAGTAAAACCAGCTAATATGACATGTTCCAATGTATCCAATTGCTCTTTAACTTTACTATTTATATATTGATTTGCATGCCCAAATATATTTACCCACCAACTACTAATTGCATCTATATACTTTTTGTTATCAAAATCATAAAGATATACTCCTTTTCCTCTTTTTATAGGAATCAAAGGTAAAAATTCGTGATCTTTCATTTGTGTACATGGATGCCAAATATGTTTAAGATCTAAGTTTGATAATTCATAATTATTCATATATATAAGCCTTTTTGTTATAGTATATCATTTCTTTTTTTAATATATCATATAGCTTTATATTTATATGGATTAGCTTGATACTAAATAGTGTAAAAATTTAGATTATAATTAAAGTGTGTAGTAAATTAACAGTTGACAAAAAATATTAAATTGTATAAATTTTGTAAATTAATTGTCAACTTTAAATAAATTAAATGCCAAATTAGATTATAAATCCATAATATGGGTATTAATTTATTTAATAATATTCTATACAAAAAACTATTTTCAAGTTATTATTATAAAATATGTCAAAAGTGCCTAGTTTACACTTTACTATCAAACATAAATTAATATTAAATAGGTTAAAATACATTTTAAGTGTTAAAATGATTTTTAAATGAAGGTTCAGATATATGATTTCTTGGATGCAGAATAACAATAAATATTTAGTTATTACAATATGGATAGCAACAATTGCTTTTATTGGTGCTGGTTTTGTTGGTTGGGGTAGTGTTAACTTTGGTAGTAAGTCAAGCTCTATTGCAAAAGTTGGTGATATTACAATATCTAAAGCAAAATATAGCTTTGATTATAACAATTTATATGCTAAATATGCTCAAAAAAATAGCAAATTCGATAAAAAAGCTGCAGAAGAATTAGGATTAGGTAAACAAGTTTATAGAAATTTAGTTAGTCAAGCTTTACTTTTGAACATGGCTAAAGAATATGGAATTATTGCAACTGATAAAGAAGTTGGATTAGAGATTGTATCTTACCCTGCATTTAAAGACAAAAATGGTAAATTTAATAAAGTAATATATGATAATTTCTTAAGTTCTAGAGGTTTAAGAGCAAAAGATTTTGAATCTATAATAAAGGATGATTTGATTATAAGAAAATTAAATAAGAAAATTAATATTAAACCTTTAGATTATGAAAAAGAGGTAATTAAATCAACTTTTAATATTGGTGACAAAATTAAGTATGAAATTTTAAAGCAGAGCGATGTTAATGTAACGGTAAATGATGCAGATATAAAAAAATATTGGCAAAAAAACAGACTTAATTACTTAACTTCTACAAAGTACAAATTGGCATTACTTTGGACAGATAGTAAAGATGTTAATGTGACAGATGCAGATATAGAAAAATACTACAAGCAATATAGCTTTAATTATTTAGATGATAAAGGTCAAATTAAAGCACTAAAAGATGTTAAGGATGTAGTAGCTAAAGATTTGAAATTAGAAAAAATTAAAAAAACTGCAGCTATTGAACGAAGTAGATTTAAAAGAGGTAAGTTAAAAGCATCAGAGAAATTAACATTAAACGAAAATGACTCTAAACTTACTAAAGTATTATGGAAAGAGATAAAAGAGGCTAAAGATGGTGATTATTTAAAACCTAAAGCTATAGGTGATAAATTGGTTACTGTACATATAATTAAGACGATTCAACCTCAGGAAATGACTTTTGACGAAGCTAAAAACTTAGTAGTAAAAGACTATAAAAATTTTATAGCTAAAGAGAAATTAGCAAAACTGACTAAAGAAGCTATGAAAGATGGCAGTAAATTTAATTTAGAAACAAAAGATTATATTAATCTATCAAAATTTGAAGTTTTACCAGAATTAACACCTCAAGATAGTTTAAAAGTAATTAGAACTATTTTTGGAAGTGATAAAAAGATTGATAAAGTTAATATTAGCGATGGTGTAGTAGTTTATGAAGTTGTAAAACAAAAGTTACTTGATTCAAATAATACTAACAACTCTTTAGATAAAGAGATTTCTACTATTAAGAGTAATGAATTAATGAGTAACCTTATTTTAAGCCTTTCTAAAAAATATACTGTAGAAAGTTATGTAAAGGAATTCAAGTGAGCAATAAATTTTTAGCCATAGATATTGGTTCAATGAGCATAAAAGCTGTTATAGCAGAGATAGATGAATTTAATGAAATTAAAGTTTTAGGTCATGGTTTTGCTAAATCTCAAGGTGTTAAAAAAGGGATTATTACAAATATTGATTTGGCATCTAAAGCAATTAGAAAAGCTGTAAATGATGCAAGACGAATTGCTGGGAATAATATTTCTACGGCTGTTGTATCTATATCAAGTGCATATGCTAAAAGTACTAACTCTATAGGTATTGTTAATATTCCACAGAAAGATATTACAATAAAAGAGATTAATCGTGTAATGGAAACAGCACTTTATAATGCTGATATTCCAAAAGATTATGATGTTTTACATGTATTACCTTATAATTTTAAAGTTGACGACCAAGCTAATATAGAAGACCCATATAATATGAATGCAACTCGTATGGAAGTTGAAGCTCATATTGTAATTGCTCAAAAATCTAGTTTAAGTAATTTGAAAAAAGCTATAAAATCAGCTGGCTTAGATGTAGATTCTATTGTTTTAGATAGTTATGCTTCATCTATTGCAACTTTATCAGATGATGAAAAAGTTTTAGGTGCATCTGTAATTGATATTGGTGGCCAATCTAGTTCTTTAGCAGTATTTAAAGGTAATACACTTAGACATAATCGTTTCTTACCCGTTGGTTCTAACCATATAACTAATGATATTTCGATTGCTTTGCATACTCCATTGGATGTTGCAGAAAATGTTAAAAGAAATCATGGAGATTTAATTGAATTAACTGATGAAATACTTGAGTTACCAATTATTGGAGATACAGAAAATAAAAATGAAATACCTTTAAAGGTTGTACAAAATGTCATTTTAGCTAGAGTTGAGGAATCACTACTTATTCTTGCTAAATATTTGGACCAAAGTGGTTTGAAAAATACTATAGGTGCTGGTATTGTACTTACTGGTGGAATGACTAAACTTAAAAATATTAGAGAATTTGCACAATCAATTTTCCCTGGATTATCTGTAAGAGTTGGTGTGCCTCATCATTTAAAAGGTTTATTTGATGAACTTAAAGGTCCAGAGTGTTCTACGGTAGTTGGGTTACTATTGTATAAATCTGGTAAAAATACTCAATATGAAATTGATAATAAAAAAAGATTACTACATCAGAAGGAGGAACAACAAGATAGTTTAAATAATATTAAACTTGGTTCAGGAACAACAACTACTACAAATAGTAGTAATTATTCAGGTGAAGAATTAGCTACAACTAAGCCCGATGGTTTTGTTTTTACAGATCTAACTGGTGTAGAAGAGGAAAAAGGTGACTTTTTAGCAAAAGTTAAAAATTGGATAAAGCAACTATTTTAATAAACAACTAGGAGAATATAATGGAAAATTTTGAAATTGAAGTATTAGATAACACTATAGCACCTACAGAAGGAGCAGTAATTAAAGCTATCGGCGTTGGCGGTGGTGGTGGAAATATGATTAACCACATGATTGAAGAAAAAGTATCTGGAATTGATTTAATTGTGGCTAATACAGATGCTCAAGCATTGGATAGTTCCAATGCTGCATATAAAATTCAAGTTGGTAAAAATGTTGCTCGTGGTAGAGGCTGTGGTATGGTACCTGAGCGTGGGCGAGAAGCAGCAATCGAGAGTTTTGAAGAGGTTAAAGAATCTTTAACAGGTTCAGATTTAGTATTTATAGCTTCTGGTTTAGGTGGTGGTACTGGTACTGGTGCCGCTCCTGTAGTTGCCCAAGCTGCTAAAGAAGTTGGTGCTTTAACAGTTGCTGTTGTTACTACTCCTTTTAAATTTGAAGGTAGAAAAAGAACAAAATTAGCAGACCTTGGTTTAGCTGAACTTAAAAAAGAGAGCGACTCTATTATTGTTATTCCAAATGAAAAGCTTCTAACTGTAGTTGATAAAAATTTAGGTTTAAAAGAGAGTTTTAAATTGGTAGATGATATTTTATGTCAAGCAGTAACAGGCATCTCTAATGTAATTATTTCACATTCACCAAGTGACATTAACTTAGACTTTGCTGATGTTAAAACTGTAATGAGTCATAAAGGTTTGGCACTTATGGGAGTAGGGCATGCAATTGGACAAAATGCAGCATATGAAGCCGCTACTGAAGCAATCAGCTCTCCATTATTAGGTGATATCTCAATAGATGGTGCTAAAGGTGTATTGGTTCATTTTAAAACTCATCCTGATTATTCTATTATTCAAATTTCTGAAGCTATGAATACAATTGAAGAATTTGCAGATGAAGATGCAAGTGTAATATTTGGTACAACAACAGATGAAGCTATTGCTGAAGATGAAGTTTATATTACAGTTGTAGCAACAGGTTTCGAAGACGAATCAGTAGTCGCTAGTAGTAATGAAACAAAAGTAACAACTTCTGCTCAACCAGCTAATACACAAGAACAGGCAATAAGAAGAACTGCAAATGTTATTAAAGTAGTAGGTGGTGAAAATGAAGCTTATTATGATACTCCAACTTTTTTAAGAAAACAGAGAGACTAATATTCTAAATTTATCCTAGTTGTTATAAGTATAATCCTTTGAGTTAGGGTTATACTTGAGTTGTTATAGTTTTGTAATAATTATAACAACTTTCTAACACAATAAATTATTGCATTATTTAATAGTGTGTAACTTCAGTTATAAAATTAAATAAACCATAATCTTTCATTATTAAAAGTTTTGAATTAGTTTAGAGCTGTTTCTTGAACTTTTAACTAGAAAATCTTAACTATTCTTCAATTTTATAAGTCTATGTTGCTGTATTTTATTTGATATAATAAATAATTTAATTATAATATGTCATATTAATCTTATACTTAAATTTTTTTTAATATAATAATTAAGTAACTTTCTTTAACTTGAAAAGGTAGAAAGTACTAAAATATTTTATAAGGGAATAATATGCGAAAAACATTGACAATGTTACTATTAGGTTTCGGTTTACTTTTTGGTTTAAATCCACAGACTGCTTCTAAAGAGGATTTAATGAAGATTAAAGGTGTAGGTGAAGCAAAAGCTACTGCAATTATTAAGTATAGAAAATCTCATAAACTTAAAACTGCAAACGATTTAACGCAAGTAAAAGGTATTGGTGAAGTAATTGCTCAAAATATTTTAAAAGATGTTTTAAATGGTGATAAATCTTCAACTACAAAGAAAAAAACAACAAAGAAAAAAACAACAAAGAAAAAAAGTACTGCAAAAAAATCTGTAAATAAAAAAGATTCTAAGAAAACAGAAATTAAAAAAGATAAAGATAGAAAAAAATCAGATACTAAAAAAAGTATTAAAAAGAAAATTAAAAAAACTAAATCTAAAAAGAGTAAAAGTAAAAAAGAGAAAAAAGCTGCATAAAATTTAGAGTGTTATTACACTCTAAATGTTACCTAAGTAACAAATAATTTATTTATTACTCGATATAATCCTAATAAAAAAAGGATTAATATGAGTAACTTTAATTATGTATGTCCATATTGCAAAAAAATTAATAGATTGCCTTTAAAAGATAGTTACAGTAAAGCCAAATGTGGTTCTTGTGGTAATTCACTATTGGATGGTAAGGTTATAGAAGCTAGTAGTAGCGATTTTAATTATATTATTCAAAACTCAACAGCACCTGTAATTGTGGATTTTTGGGCACCTTGGTGTGGACCTTGTCGTATGATGGCACCTAATTTTGAACAAGCTAGTAAAAATTTAGCACCAAAAGTTCAATTTGTAAAAATAAATACAGAAGATAATCCTCAAATTAGTGCACAATTTGCTATACGCTCAATTCCTACTATGATAGTATTTAAAAATGGTGTAGAAATAGAAAGAGTTTCTGGTGCATTACCTACAGAACAAATTATTGCTTTAGCAAGTAAGTATATATAGGATTTGGGAGAGAGGGGTTATGATATAGTATTTAAATTAGTGGATGATTTTAGTATATATTTTTAAATTCACAAACCTGCTATGTGATGATATACACATAAAGTATCAAAGCTCTTCGTTCAAAATCCACATTCTTCATCTTAAATCCCAAATCCTAAATTCCTTTCATAAATCCAATTTTTTTAGTATAATGTTGTAAAATAATTAATGGAGTATATATTGTCAGTTAAAATTTTTTTATTAGAAGATGACCCTACTTTGAATGAGACTTTAGTTGAGTTTTTGGAAGATAGTGGATTTATTGTAGATACAACTTTAGATGGATATGAAGCTGAGTCTATGCTTTATGAAAATCGTTATGATTTAATACTTTTAGATGTAAATACTCCTAATTTAAATGGTTTTGCTCTTCTTAAAAGTATTCGCTCTTTTGGTGTAAATACACCTGTGATATTTATTACAGCTAGAGATGGTGTTGAAGATGTAGAAGAAGGCTTTAATGCAGGTGCTGAAGATTATTTAAAAAAACCATTTGCATTAAAAGAGTTAAAAATTAGAATAGATGCTATACTAAGGCGTTATAATAAAACGAGTGATAAGATAGAACTTTGTAATAATATAACTTTTATTCCAGCAAGTGGTGAACTTATTATAGATAAAATTTCTCATAAACTTAGTAATAAGGAGACAAAATTATTAGAATTATTTGTTCATAAAAAAGGTGAAGTTTTGAGTCATGATGTTATATTTAATGAATTATGGAATTATGATGAAATGCCAAGTGATAGTTCTTTACGAACATATATTAAAAATCTTCGTAAGTTATTGGGTAAAGAACGGATAGAGAGTATTAAAAAAAGAGGTTATAGATACATTGCTCAATAGTGAAAAAAAGACACTAAGAAGATTTTTTGTCATATATATAGTTTTAGTTGTAACTATCATTGTTGCAGTTTCTACAATTTATTATAATGCAAATAATGAACGAATGAAATTAGAGTATAAAACCTTGATGCAAGATTTTGCTATTTTACAAACAAAAAAACTTAAATGGTTGCATAATCACTTTCCTAAATATAAGACATACCCTAGAGATGATAGATATAATAGTGCAATTTATGATTTAGAGTATAATGAAATATTCTCTACCATGCATACGAAAGAGATTAATTTTAATAATAATTTATATTTTACAAAAAAATATGTAATATATTTTACTATTTTGAGTGATTACTATTTAGGAGCAAAATACTTATTTATAGAAATACCTAAAAATAATGCAATGACTATTATGGTTTATAAAAAAATAGCACTATATTCTTTTATCTCTTTACTTATATTTTTGATACTTGGTTACTTTTTAGCTAAATTATTTATTAAACCAATGAAAGAGTCTATAAAACTTTTAGATAACTTTATTAAAGATGCAACGCATGAAATTAATACGCCAATAAGTATTATCAATACAAATATAGAGATGGTAGATAAATCGAAATTATCAAAAAAAGAGAGTAGAATTTTAAATAGAGTTAAAATTGCTTCTAGAACATTAGAAACTATTTATAAAGATTTAAAATTTACAACATTAGAAAATGGTAATAATCATGAAAATATAGAATTTAATTTAAAAGATTTAGTTTTAGAGAGAATAGAGTATTTTTCTCTTTTAATAGAATCTAAGAAATTATCAATTAATTTAAATTTAGAAGATTTTTATATAGAAGCTGATCCTAAATTAATAGCTAGGTTAATTGATAATTTAATATCTAATGCAATTAAGTATAACCACAATGGAGGGATAATTTCTATTAGTATATATGAAGAGAAATTAATAATTGAAGATAGTGGCATAGGTATTAAAAAAGAGAATTTAGATAAACTCTTTACAAGATATAGTAGATTTAACAATTCAGAAGGTGGTTTTGGGTTGGGGTTAAATATAGTTAAACAGATAGTTGATATTTACAATTTAAAGATAGACATAACGTCAGAATTAGAAAAGGGTACAAAGGTGGTAGTACAATGGTAGTTAAAATATTTAAAGTTTTTTTAATACTCACTATAGCTCTCAATGCCAATTTTAAAAAAGATTGTGTTGCGTGTCATACAAAAAAAGGTGTAGATTTAAGAAAAACATTTATGAATGCACTACTTGTCTATGGTGGAAAAAATAACTTTAAAACAGCACTTTTTTATTATTGTAAAAATCCAACTCCTATGTCTTCTGTAATGAGCGAAGACTTTATTAAAAAATTTATTCCCTTAAAACCAAGTAAGTTAAGTGAAAAAAAGTTACACTTATTAATCGATGAATACTGGAAACTTTATAAAATTCAAGGTAATTTAAAATAGATTTAAAATTTTCACTTTAATTTCACATTTTAATTGATATAATAAACATACAAAATAAAACAAGGAGAAACAATGAAAAAAGTTCTATTAGCAACAATTTTTGCAGGTGCAGTAGCATTCGCAGGAGAAGCAAATGCAACTGCTCCAGCAGCAGATGCAAATGCAACAGCAGCAAAGGCAGCTCCAGCGGCAGCAGCAGATTCAGCAAAAGGTAAAACTCTATTTGCTAAATGTGCAGGATGCCATGGTCAAAAAGCTGAGAAGAAAGCTCTTGGTAAATCAGATGTAATTGGTGGTTGGGATGCTGCTAAAGTTGAAACAGCACTTAAAGGTTACAAAGCTGGTACAAGAAATGAGCACGGTATGGGTGGAGTAATGAAAGGTCAAGTTGCTGCATTCAGCGATGCTGATATTAAAGCAGTTGCTGCTTACATTAGTACACTAAAGTAATTTTTTAGTCGCCTCTTGGCGGCTTTTCGTTAGGTTTTCTTATAAAAACTATACTACAGAAATTCCATAAAAAATATCCATATATATTAATAAATGATATTGTTGATTATCTTGCCATATTTGGTGGCTTAGAAGATATTATAGAGCTAAATTTGTTTGAAGATTTAGAATCTTCAATTAAAGATGTAGTTAGTAAATTAGATATAGAGTCTATTTTCCCATTTTTTATATTGGATGAACCTTTTAGAAAATTATTGATTACATTAGCTAGAGGAGATGCTAGAGTAAACTCTATATTTAATAAAATATCTGTAGGTGAGAACTTTGGTAGTGAATTAGTAGAAGAGTTAATAAATGCAGATATAATATATGTTACAAATTCAAGAGAAGCACCATTAAGAGAGTATCCAAAACAACTTATTAAAAAAGAGTTAAGAAAATACACAATAGGTGCTAAATTATACTTTACTAAGCCATTTTATCGTTTCTGGTTTGCATTTGTGGAGCCTAATCGTAATAGATATGGAGAAATAGATACTCTAGAAGTGCTTAGAAGCTATAATAAGTATGGATATCGGCTTGTATCTTTACTTTTCGAACAATTAAGTTTAGAGCTATTAATGCAAGATTGTCAGTTAAAAAAGATGGAATGTAAATGTGCATCATATTGGGATAGATATAGTGAATTTGATATATACTGTCAATGTAAAAATTATAATATTATAGCAGAGTGTAAATATACAAATAAACCTATAACAAAAGCAGAACTAAGCAAATTAGAGAGTAAAATAGTACAGTCCTCTTTAATTTGTGGTAAAATTGCACTATTTTCAAAAAATGGCTATAGCCAAGAGTTGATTAAATTAAAAAAAGAGAATCTTTTACTCTATACAATAGAAGATTTGAAGAAAATTATCTACTAGAGTACTTTTACCAGAGTATATATTATAAGTGTTTATTTGAAAGATGTTTTAAGCTTCTCTTTCGTTTTTTTATATTTTGAATATGTTCTTTATAATTTTTTGAGAAATTATGTACACCTTTACTATTTTTCATAAAATACAGGTAGTCTGTTTTTGCAGGCATAATTGTAGCTAAAATTGTTTCTTTAGATACATTACAAATAGGACTTTTGGGTAATCCTTTATGTTTATATGTATTATAACTACTTTTATCACCTTTAATTCTTTTTGGTGTAATTTTAGAGTGAGAGTAGATACCATAATTTAGTGTACCATCCATTTGAAGACGCATTTTTTTGTGTAATCTGTTAAAAATAACGGAAGCTACAAGTGGCATTTCTACTCTGTTAGCAGCCTCTTTTTGTATAATAGAAGCAATAATTAAAATTCGTTTGAATTGTTTTAAATTAAATTTATTAAAGTATATTTTAGAAATTTTTTTATACTCTTCAAATGAATTATCTATAATAAACTTTATTACATTTTTCTCTTTAAAATAAATTGGAATATTGTAAGTATTCGCTAAAAAGTTTCCTTCTTTATATTTTTTTAATTGATTGTAAGCAATTTTTAGTTTAGTCTCATTCATATCTAGTTTTTTGCTCATATTTTGTAAAACAAAATAAGTTGTTTCTCCAGGTATTATTGTTATAGGTGTATAATGGTTTGCTTTTGAACCAATAGATAATAAAAATCTATATCTTGGTAAATTAGTTTTACTAATATAAATTCTACCTTGCATAGGATTAGTAGTAAGTTTTAGAAATATATTATCTAGGAAGTTTACACTGTAACCATTCTTATTTAAGTAAGAGATGATTTTACTACTATTATTTGATGGTAAATTAAGATTATGCTTTGTTCTTATTGGCATAATAAAATATATGCCAATAGTTATAAGGATTAAAACATAAGCAATTAATATATAATAAATTATTTTTTTCATATTCTATTAAAAATCTACCTATTCATTTCGTAGTACAGTTAGTGCATTTGTTTTAGAAGCTCTAACAGCTGGATAAATAGAAGCGATAATAACAATTATAGATGTACCCAAAATGATTGTTGCGAAGTCACTTAATGGTAAATCTATTGGGAGTTTTGATGTTGCATATACATCGGCAGGTAATGATATAATATTGTAAGTTGTTAAAAGCCATATCCCGAACTGACCAAGAAGAGTTCCTAAAAGCATACCTAAAAAACCAATGATTAAGCCTAAATAGAAGAATATTCTTCTTATCTCTTTTGATGTGGCTCCAAGTGTACGCATAAGAGCGATTTCGCTCCTTCGGCTCATTACCGTCATAAGTAGTGATGATATAATATTAAGTGATGCAACTAATATAATTAAAAGAAGAACCAAAAATAGTGCTTTTTTCTCCATTTGCATAGCTTTAAAAAAGCCACCATTTTGTTCCCACCAGCCTTCTATTCCTACATTTTGGGGAAGTAAGGGTTTTATTTTGTTTATAATTTTCATAGGCTCTTTTGAATAAATATGTGCACCATCATATTTTAATGGTTCTTTTTTCAATATTCTTTCAAAAGCTTGATGTGTAGTGTAAATAATTCCTTTATCATAAGCAGATAGTCCCGAGCTAAAAGTTCCGACTACTCTAAATCTTTTTTGAAGAGGCATAGTACCAAAACCAACAGCTTGATCCTTAGAAAAGAATAGTGTTATTTTATCACCTTTTCTAAGTCCAAGGGCTAGAGCTAAATCTTTACCAATTATTGTACTAAATTTACTAATATTAGTTTTGTTGCTCTCTTTATAAGCTTTTGCAAAAATAGAATTTATTTTTGCTTCTTTATTAAAATCTACACCATAAAGTATAGCACCTTGCACGCTATCTGCATTTTTAGAAATAATTTGAGTAGTGTAGTATGGACTTATTTTTAAACTTGGAAATTTAGTTTTAATTTTGTTAAGAAGTGCCTGACGAACACCATTTGTATCATAAGATATAATAGTTAATGGATAATTCATAACAAATAGTTTTTTTTTAAATTCGTCATGTGTTCCATTTGTTACACCAATGCCTATCATTAAAACCATAACACCCATTGCTATACCAATAAGTGCTAACATTGCAGATATAAAGATAAAAGGATTATCTTTATCGTATTTTAGATAGTGCTTAATGAATTTTGTAACAAATTTTCTATTATAAGCAGTGCCCATTAAGCTAGTAATCCTTTTTTTGGTCCACTCTTGCCACAGCAGTTTTTATATTTATTACCACTACCACATGGACAAGGGTCATTTCTTTTTGGTTTTTTACCACCAGTTATTGGTTGATTCCCTTTTGTCTCTGATTCTTCAATTTCTTGTGTTACTTCTTCTGTATTATTTTGTTCTTGAGAACTTTGTTCACTCTCCTCGTCCATATTAAACTCTACTCTATGTATAAACTTTATAGATTCTGTTTTTACTTTTCTAATTAAATCTTCGAACAATCTAAAGCTCTCTTGCTTATACTCTGTAAGAGGGTCTTTTTGGTTATAACCTCTTAGTCCAATACCAGTTTTTAGAGTATCCATTTCATATAAGTGGTCTCTCCATATATTATCTAGTGTTTGTAAATAAATAAGTTTTTCTATCTCTTTTCTCTGCTCGGCATCAAATACTGACATTTTTTGTTCGTAAATTTCTTCTAAAGCAGTTAATAAAATTTCTTTTATCTCTTCTGGTTCTTTACCTTCTAGCATATCTTTAGGAAATTCAACACCAGATAATTCAGCAATAGAGTTAATTAAGCAATTTAAATCAAAATCTTCGCTAGGAAGACCGTCAACAATATCACAATCTTGCATTACAAAGTCAATTACTTCTGAGCGGTTCTCTTTAATTTTTGCAGCAATATCGTACCCTGAATCAATTAATTGGTCTCTAAATTTATATATTGCTTTTCTTTGGAAGTTCGCTACATCATCATACTCTAATAAATGTTTTCTAGATTCATAATGTAAGCCTTCTACTTTTTTCTGTGCACTCTCTACACTTCTTGTTACAAGTTTAGAATCTATAAATTCACCCTTCTTAACGCCTATACGAGACATAATTTTTCTAATTTTATCTCCACCAAAAATTCTTAGCAGGTTATCATCTAAACTTAAAAAGAATTGGCTAAAACCAGGGTCTCCCTGACGACCAGCACGCCCACGAAGTTGGTTATCTATTCTTCTACTCTCGTGTCTCTCTGTTCCTATAATTGCTAAACCGCCAAGCTCTTTAACTTCGTCGCTAAGCTTAATATCAACACCACGACCTGCCATATTTGTAGCAACTGTAACGGCACCTTTAGCACCGGCATTCACAATAATTTCTGCCTCTTGTTCGTGGTTTTTAGCATTAAGTACATTGTGCGGAATTTTCTCTTTTTTAAGTTTTTTGTGAATCAATTCACTCTTCTCTATCGAAGCTGTACCAATAAGCACAGGTTGCCCTTTTTGGTTAAACTCTTTAACTTTAGCAACTATGGCATCTAACTTTTCCTCTTCGGTATTGAAAATTAAGTCGTTTTTATCTTCTCTTTCAACTGGCACATTTGTAGGTATAGATATAACTTCTAAACCATATATTTCAGAAAACTCTGTAGCTTCTGTCTGTGCTGTACCTGTCATACCTGCTAACTTATTATATAATCTAAAGTAGTTTTGGTAAGTAACCTCTGCCAGAGTTTGCGACTCCTCTTTAATTTCTACACCCTCTTTTGCCTCTAATGCTTGGTGCAAGCCTTCGCTATATCTTCTGCCTTCGCTTAAACGACCTGTAAACTCATCTACAATAATAATTTCTCCATCTTTAACTACATAATCAACATCTTTTTCGAATAGATAATTTGCTTTTAGTGCTTGGTCTAAGTGGTGAGCTAAAATAGCATTTTCTAAATCGTAAAGATTGCCAGCACCAAATAAATCTTCGGCTTTTTGCAAACCTTGCTCTGTTAAAACTATCTGCTTATTTTTCTCATCTACTATAAAGTCGCCAGTCGTCTTTTTATCCTCACCTGGTTTGGTAGGAAGTTCTTCACCTTTTTCTAACTGTAGTGCTACTTCATTTGCTTTTTCGTAGTGGTTATAATCTCTTTGTGCAGGACCTGATATAATAAGTGGTGTTCTTGCTTCGTCAATTAAAATAGAGTCAACTTCATCAACAATTGCGTAATAATGGTCCCTTTGTACTTTTTCTTCTTGGTTTGTTTTCATATTGTCTCTTAAATAATCAAAACCAAATTCGTTATTAGTACCATAAGTTATATCTGCACTATATTGAGCCTTTCTTTGGGCGTCATCATATATTTCATTAGTAATACAACCTGTAGAATAACCTAAAAATTCATATAATTTACCCATCTCTTGAGCATCTCTTTTTGCTAAGTAGTCGTTTACTGTAACCAAATGCACCCCACGACCAAGCATTGCATTTAGTGCGATAGCTAAAGTTGCAACAAGTGTTTTACCTTCACCTGTTTTCATCTCTGCAATATTACCTTCGTGCAAAACCATACCACCGACAAGTTGAACATCGTAGTGTCGCATACCTAACACTCTTTTACTCGCTTCTCTAGTAATTGCGAAAGAGTCACTTAATACATCATCCAAACTCTTACCATTTTGCGTAACATCTTTTTTTAACTCATTAAAAGCAGACTTTAACTCTTCGTCGCTTAATTTTTGATACTTCTCTTCTAACGCATTTATCTTTTTTGCTCTTTTTATATACTGCTTTACTTTTCTATCGTTTGCAGTTCCAAAAATTTTAGTAATTCCACTTAACATTAATATTAACCTTTTAGATAACTTTGGCTTATTTTACCTAAATAATAGTAAATTTAACAAATTTTACTATCTCTTCACAAAAAAATTGTAAAATTAGACAAAATTTTAAAGGTTAAAAATATGAAGATGAAGTTTTTTGCATTTTTTGCACTACTATTTGTAACACTTAACGCACAAAATATAAAGTTGCCTGTTGCTTTTAAAGCTAATTTTTTGCAACAAGTTACAAATACTAAGGGAAAAGTTATTAAGTATAGAGGTAAAATATATTACAATGCACCATCAGAGACAAAATGGATATATACTTCACCAACTAAAAAAGAAGTTTGCACTAGCGGGCATCAACTTATTGTTATAGATCATGACTTAGAACAAGTTAGTTACTATAGTATAAATAAAGGTTTTAATCTTGCTAAAGTATTAAAAAAAGCAAAACTTCATAGTGGAAATACTTATGTAACAACTTATAAAGGTAAATATTATACTATCGTGTTAGATTCTAAAGGTCAAGTTCAACAAATTGCTTATAAAGATAATTTAGATAATACGGTAAATATTATATTTACTAACATAAAATATAGAAATACAAAACTAGTAAATTCTAATTTTGTATGTGCAAGACCCAAAAATTACGATACAATATACTAAAAATTTCAAGGAATATATATGGCGGTAGAAATTTGGCATAATAGCAGATGCTCAAAATCGAGAAATGCATTTAACTATTTAAAAGATAAAAATATAGAGTTTGAAGTTAAAGAGTATTTAAAAAATCCTCCAACAATAGAGGAGTTAAAAGATATATTATCAAAGCTTGGTATGAAACCTAGCCAATTAGTTCGCTCAAAAGAAGCAATTTATAAAGAGTTAAACTTAAAAGAGGCTAGCGAAGATGAATTACTAAAAGCTATGGTTGATAACCCAAAATTGATAGAACGACCAATTATTGTTAATAAAGATAAAGCAGTAGTAGCAAGACCATTAGAAAATATAGAGAAAGTATTTTAATATGTCAATGCCAAATAATAATCTAAACTTTGGAATATTAGATGCGGCTCAACCATATTTAAAAGATGAATTTGCTAAATATGGTAATTTAATTAATTTTACTAAAGATGATAACCCTTTTTATGTAGATAATACATTAGATTACTTCTATATAATTGCATCTGGAAAAGTAAAAATTTACGATATAAATTTTGAGACAAATCGTGAGCAAACACTATATATGCTAGTTCGTGGTGATATGTTTGATGTTATAACTCTACTTGATAATAAAGAGCATAATTTAGCTAGTGATGTTTTAGAAGATGGAGTAGCTATTCGATTTCCTATAGATAAGGTTAGAGAATGGATAGATAAATTCCCGGATTTTAAACAGTTAATATTTAAATATGTAGCAACTCAAATGCGAAGTGTTGAAGAATTGGCAGTAGATTTATCACTACACGATACAAAAGAGAGACTTTTAAAATTACTCTTAAAAAATATCGAAATATTTGATAAGCGTGGAGTAGATATATTAAGTAAACTATCACATACAGAGATAGCAAACTTAATAGGAACAGTACGCCATATAATAGATAGACACATCAAAGAACTTAAACAAGATGGTATTTTGGAAGATAAAAAAAGAGCCATATCTCTAAAAAATGCTAAAAAAGTTTTAGAATTATTAAAAAGTTATTGAAACGATAGCTATTTCTTAAGAGTAAAAAGATTATAATTGTCTTACTACAAATAAGTACATAAGGGGTGTCTTACGATGCCCTAAATTAGAATAACTACAAATAACTTCATATCCTTAGCTTAACAAATAAACTAGGATTGTATAAATTAAGAGGAAAAATGAGCGACACAAAACAGCAAAGAAACAGTTCGGCTAAAAACAATACTCAGAGACAAAATAATCATAGAAAGCAACATCAAAGAACACACATTCCAGTAGAGGGTTATAAGTTAGAAGATTTACAAAACGAACCATTAAAAAGGCTTGTAGAGATAGCACAAGAGCTTAATGTAGATAATCCAAATGAGTACCAAAGAAAAGATTTAATTTTTGAAATTCTTAAATCTCAGGTATCGCAAGGTGGGTATATTTTATATACTGGTATCTTAGAGATTATGCAAGATGGTTACGGCTTTTTACGTTCTATAGATGGTAACTTTGCAAACTCTAGCAATGATACTTATGTAAGCTCTACCCAAATTAAAAGGTTCGCACTCCGTAATGGTGATGTTATTACTGGACAAGTAAGACAACCAAAAGACCAAGAGAAGTATTATGCTCTTTTAAAGATTGAAGCAATTAACTATATGCCAATAGAGCAAGCAAAACTTCGCCCACTATTTGATAACTTAACTCCACTTTATCCACAAGAACAACTTAAATTAGAGTACAATCCTGTTAAATTAACTGGTCGTGTTATTGACCTTTTTTCACCTGTTGGTAAGGGGCAAAGGTCTTTAATTGTTGCACCTCCAAGAACTGGTAAAACAGAGCTTTTAAAAGAGATTGCACACGGAATTTCGCACAATAGCCCAGATGTTACACTTATGGTACTACTTGTAGATGAGCGTCCAGAAGAGGTTACAGATATGCAACGCTCTGTTAAAGGCGAAGTATATAGCTCTACATTTGATTTACCAGCACACAACCATGTAAGAACGGCAGAGATGGTAATTGAAAGAGCAAAAAGAAGGGTAGAGTTAGGGCAAGATGTTGTAATTTTACTAGACTCTATTACAAGATTGGCTCGTGCCTATAATACAGTAACTCCAAGTTCTGGTAAAGTACTATCTGGTGGTGTAGATGCAAATGCACTACACAAGCCAAAGCGTTTCTTTGGTGCTGCAAGAAATATCGAAAATGGTGGTAGCTTAACAATTATTGCAACTGCACTTATAGATACAGGCTCTAAAATGGACGAAGTAATTTTCGAAGAGTTTAAAGGTACAGGTAACTCAGAAATAGTACTAAGTCGCCACATTTCAGAAAGAAGAATCTACCCAGCAATTAATGTTACAAAATCTGGTACAAGAAAAGAGGAGCTTCTAATAGATAGCGAAACTATGCAAAAAGTTTGGGCTATCAGAAACGCAATGCAAGGAATGGAAGAGGTAGAAGGCTTGAAATTCCTATTTAAAAAGATGCTAAATACAAAAACAAATGAAGAGTTTTTATCTATAATGAATAATGGTGCATAAGCCAAATAAAGCAGAATAGATGAAAGTAGGAGTTTTCGATTCAGGTGCAGGTGGCTTAACTGTTGCTAAATCTTTACTGGAAAACCCTATTTTTAGCGAAATAATATACTACGGCGACACTGCAAGAGTTCCATACGGAACAAAAGATTCAAATACAATTATCAGATACGGTTTAGAAGCGATTGAGTTTTTTAATAACTTTAATGTAGATGTATTAATTACAGCTTGTAATACCGTTAGTGCTTATGCATTAGAGGATATGAGAGATAAAGCAAAATACCCTATTTATGGTGTAATTGAGCCAGGGATTTGGGCTTTAAGTAATAAAATAGATAATAAAGATGCAAATATTTTAATAATTGCTACAAGAGCTACTATAGAGTCTAAACGATATGAAAATAATTTAAAAGAGTTAGGTTACAAAAATATTACTTCAATACAAACAGGTATGCTTGTACCAATAGTAGAAGAGGGTATATTAGAGGGGAGGGTGTTAGATGAAATGCTACATTACTACTTTAAAAATATTAAAATACCAGATGTTATAATTTTAGGCTGTACACACTTTCCTTTGATTGCAAAACCGATTAGTCAATACTTTGATAATAATCCAATACTTATACATTCAGGTGATGCCATAGTAGAGTATTTAAATACTAAGGGATATAAAAATAGACAAAAAAGTTCAGATATTACGATTTATGCTTCTGATAATGTTGAAGGTTTGAGATATATAGCTAATAAATGGCTTTAAATTTATATATGCGTAGGTAAAAGTATATATAAAGTTAATATTAATTAAGATAAATATAATATCTATATGTTATAATATTAAAAATGACTTCCATTTCTAGGGAAGGTATGGAGAATATTATGAAAAAACTTTGTCTCTTTTTACCTCTTGTATTGCTTTTTACTTATGCTAATGCTGGTGGTATGATTGAACCTAAAAAAAATGTAGATGAGTTTGTAAAAGCAGACAATAATGTAACTAAGAGTGTTGATTCTAAAGATAGAAGTCTTTATATGCCTAGAATAGTAACACCTGATTCTCTTAAAAGTGGTGTTTATGCTGGCTTAGGCTTATCAGCTTCTACTTTAGCTGCCAATACAACACCTTCTATTATATTTCATAAAGATGGAAATAACAGAATGATAGATTTATCTGTTATAGCAGGATATTATTTTAATAAATATTTGTCTGCTGAAAGTAGGGCACTTATCTCTACGGCATATGATAAGGATATAGATTTTAAAAGTTGGGGACTCTTTTTAAAACCAAAGTATGAAGTTTATAACAATTTAAATTTATATTCCTTAATAGGCGTTGGAAAAAATTCTGCAGAAGATATTAATGACTATAGATTAAAGATGTCTAAAACTAGTTTACAAATTGGTGTAGGTGCTAACTATAAATTAAAAGACAACTTTAAAGTTTTTGCAGATTACACATATTTAGGAAAAGATCGCAAAGGTAAATATAATGCTAATCCAGCTGTTATGAAAGCTTCAGCTATTACAACTGGTGTTACTTACGATTTTTAATTTTATCTGTTCTGTAACGGTTGATATGTAGGGTCGATTTATCGACCAATAATTTGGACATGCTTATTTTATGGTCGGTAAACCGACCCTACATGTCAAGGGTACCTCTAAAAAATATTTTTAGTCATTTGTAGGTGCGACCATGTTGCACACTGATATAAATGCACTCTCTATTGCTGTTATATTATTCCTACAGCATCTCTTACAATTTCCATCTTTTTAGATGCAATAGCTTTTGCTTTACTTGCCCCCTCTGCTAAAAGCTCTTTTACCTCTTCTTTGTGTGCTGTGTAGTACTCTTTTTTCTCTCTTGCATCTCTAAAATACTCCCAAATTAACTCTTTAAGATATTTTTTAAAGTGTCCGTGCCCATATTTTCCACTTTTATAATCCGATTGAAGCTCTGTTTTTTGCTCTTCGTTTAAGAATAGCGAAGCTAAAGCATATACATTGTTACCTTCATACTTTAACGGTTCGCCTAAAGGTGTAGAGTCAGTTATGATTTTGTTACACTTTTTCTGTAGAGGTTTTTCATCCATAAAAATTTCGATTGTATTTTTATAACTTTTACTCATTTTGGCACCATCAGTTCCTGGTACAGTTGCAACAGACTTCTCTACTAAAGCTTCTGGAATTGTAAAAATATCGCCATGCTCATTATTAAACTTAATAGCAATATCTCTTGTCATCTCTAAGTGCTGAATTTGGTCTTTACCAACAGGCACTTTCTGTGCATCATAAAGCAAAATATCTGCAGCCATAAGTACAGGGTAGCTAAAAAGTGCATGGCTTGCAGTAATACCTTTTGCTGTTTTATCTTTATAGCTGTGTCCTCTCTCTAGTAACCCCATAGGAGTATAACGAGATAGTATCCAATATAGTTCCAAAACTTCTTTTACTTGGCTTTGTGCCCAAAAAACAGTTTTTTTAGGGTCTATTCCTAAACTTAAAAAGTCTATAGCAACATCTATTGTGTTATCTTTTAATTCCGACAAATCTACACCACCACTTAATGCATGGTAGTTAGCAATAAATGCAAAAAGTTCATTATCATCCTGAAGCTTAAGCATTTGATTAATCGCTCCAAAATAGTTACCAATGTGTAGTTTACCTGATGATTGAATTCCCGATAGTACTCTCATATTTTTTTACTCCTCATCTTCATTATCTGTTCTTTCGCCACGCTTTTGTGCAATTAACTCTATTGGCACACCCTCAAAATCAAACTTGTCTCTTAAAAAGTTTGTAAGGTATCTTTTATAACTAAAGTGTAAAAGATTTGGCTTATTTACTACAAGTGCTATTCGTGGCGGTTTAGTCGCAAATTGTGTAGCAAATTTAATCTTTACAACTTGTCCATTATGACTTGGCACATGGTGTCTTGAAATCGCCATTTTAATAGCATCGTTAAGTTTAGATGTTGGTATTCTTTGGCTATATTTTTTGTAAATATCTACAATTTTATCTAGTATTTTATCGACTCTCTGCCCAGTTTTTGCCGAAATTGTAATAATAGGTGCGTAGTGTAAGAATTTAAGCTCATCTCTAATATCATCAATAGCCTCTTTATACTCCAGCTCTCCCCTAATATCCCACTTATTTACAACAATAAGGCAACCTAATTTATACTTATCTACAAGCCCAGCAATTCGCTCGTCTAACTCTGTTACACCTGCTGTTGCATCTATCATTACAAGTGCAATATCTGCCTCTTTTAGCATATTTTCTGTTCTATTTAGTGCATATTTCTCTATGCCTAAAATTTTGCTTCTTCTTCTAATACCTGCTGTATCTACAAAAGTAATATTGTAGTCATCATAAGTAATAGATTCATCTATTGGGTCTATTGTAGTACCTGCAACATCACTGACTACAACTCTGTCTTCTTTAGTAATTGCATTTAGCAAAGAGCTTTTACCTGTATTTACACGCCCAATAATTGCAACTTTAAACTCTTTAGACTCATCCTCTTCTTCATCTTGTGCAAAAAGTAACTCTAGTGGAAGCTCATCATCTTCTATAATAGTATTGGTATTTAAATTTGGCGGAATTTGCCCCTCTAGCCACTTATAAAATGGGCTTAAGCCTCTATTGTGGCTAATAGAAGCAGCAAAAATATTCTCTGCCCCAAATTCTGCAAACTCCCAAAATTTCTCTTGTAACTCTTTGTCGTTATCTATTTTGTTTACAATTAATGCAAGTGGTTTGCCAAGGCTCTGTAACTCCCAAAAACGCTCTTTATCCTCTTGTTCTGGAATACTCTTACCATCTACCATATAGATAATAATATCTGCCTCTTTAGCAGCTTGCATCGATTTATCGCCAACTTTACTAAAAAGTTCGCTAGTGTAGTCTATCCCACCTGTATCTAAGAGCTCAAACTTTCTATTCTCTAATAGTGTAACTACACCTTTTTTAACATCTCTTGTAGTACCGCTAACATCTGAAGTAATAGCATCTCTACACTTTAATAGGCGGTTAAAAAATGAACTCTTGCCCACATTTGGTCGTCCTATTACTGCAACTTTTTTCATATCTTTCCATTCCTATTGAATTATTAACGCAATTATACCAAAAAGATATACTATCACGATTACTCTACGAAAAAGTAGGTATAATTGTATAAAAAATAAGGATTTTGTATAATGAAACTATTAATAACAATACTTTTTTTATCGGCAACAATTTTTGCACAAACTCTAAGATATAAAGTTAAGGCTCCTTTATTTGGTACTATTGGAGAAATAAATGTAAATTATAGCACTGGGGTAAGTAGCTATAATATTAGTGCTAATATGCACACATTTGGTTTTGCAAAAAAAATGTCCGGCAATAGAATAGAACAGTACAAAGTAAATGGTACTATAAAACATGGTAAATATTACGCTAAACATTATATACAAGATACAAGTTATAATAATAAGAAAAGTCATTTAGAGTATATATTTAATTATCGTTCTAAAAAGATAATTAAACTAAGAAAAAACTGGAAAGATGCTAAACTTATAAGAGATACTAAAAGAGCTTTAAAATATTTTACATACAATGATCTATTTAGTATTTATCACAATATTATATATGATTTAAAAAATAAACCTGCTGGCTGGTATCAAGTTCAAGTAGCTGGGCTAGAACATACTGGAGGCTATTTAAAAATAAAAATACCTACTATCTCACAACAAAAACAAGAAGCAAAAAGTTTGGGTGTTAAAAATGTATGGATTTTCCATATAATCACAAATAAAGCTATTATGAAAAGTAAAAATGGAGAAATTGTATTTGCTGTAGGAAAAGATGGCATTGCAAAAGCAGTAAGAGTTTTAAATATACCATTTGTTAGCCATTTAGATGGAATTTTACAGTAGATAAAAAGTATGAGGAATAAATTAACTGTTAAGGAAATTTATTCCTCTCCTTGTACTTGATATACATTTTATCTAACTGTGTTTTTAAATTAGATATTATGTAAACTCTTTAGAAATGGTATGCTGAGTGATACTTAAATATGTATGATTTAGTTAGATATATAACTATTGATCATTAACTAATTATCTTCAATTTTCATAATCTTCTTAACTCTATCTGCATGGCGACCGCCTTCAGGTTTTGTTGTTAGGAAAGCTTCTATTACACTTTCTACTACTCCTAATCCTAATACTCTTTGCCCGAAGCATAGGATTTGGGCTTCGTTGTGGGCTCTTGCCATAGCTGCTGTGTAAGCGTTATGGCATAGAGCTGCTCTTACACCTTTTACTTTGTTGGCTGCTATTGACATTCCAATTCCTGTGCCACAAATTAAGATACCAAAGCTTCCTGCATCTTCTCGAACTGCTTTTGCACATTTTTCAGCGTAGTCTGGGTAGTCTACTCTGTCTGTGCTGTAAGGTCCTAAATCTTCTACCTCTATGCCTTTGTTAGTTAGCAAATCTTTTACAAAATCTTTGTACTCTATTCCTGCATGATCTGTTGCTATATAAAATTTCATTGTCTTTCCTTATGGTAATATTAAGTTTAAAATCCAGCTAACTGGTGCAAATAGTATATTTGAGATTTGTGGTATAAAAAGGATACCAAATAGTATTATCATACCGTATGGATATATTTTATCATAAACTTCTGCAAATTTATACCATTTAAATTTTTGTGTCAAATAAAGTAAGGCTTGAGAGCCATCTAGTGGTGGAATTGGCCATAAGTTAAATACGGCTAATACTACATTTATCATAATACTTTGAGCTACGAATATCATAAAAAATCCACCAAACATACTTTCTGGTTGCTCAAATAGTGGTAGTATTGTTGCAAAAAATATTGCTAGTATTAAATTATAAGTAATGCCTGCTAAAGATACTGCAATAGCTGCACCATACCCACCTTTTCTAATAACAGTAGCCATATTTATAGGTACAGGTTTCGCCCAACCAAATAGAAAAGGTGCATGTGTAAAATATAAAATTGCAGGTATGAGAATAGTGCCTACAGGATCTATATGCACAATGGGGTTAATGCTAAGTCTGCCTTGACTTTTTGCTGTATTATCACCATATTTATAGGCAACCCATCCATGCATAATTTCGTGCCCAATAATAGCAAGAGCCAAAGCTAATATTGAGGCTACTATTTTTAATATTTCTATTTCTTGTTGACTCATCTTGGTTGCTCATATTGCATTTTATCTATGCTTCTAAACATTCTATCCCAGCGGATTGTAAAGCGATATTTGTTCCACTTTCTCTCACACTCTTTAGATAGTAGTTGAGTGTCCCCACAAACTTTTTTAAGTGTTTGCCAATCGCGTCCACCGCCTATACCTTTTGCGACTCTATCATAACTTCTATATTCTAAACTAAAGTATGTAACCCATGGTTTTCCAATAATTAAAGAGTATGGTACTGAACCCCAAAAACGGCTATCATCTGAATTATCGCGGTTATCACCCATCATATAGTAATGGTCTTTTTCTACTTTTTTATAGAATGCATTGATTGGCGTTGGATAGTTATTACTAACAGGTGCATCTAAATCTTCTACATAGATTGGTTTCATATCTACTTTGCCTCTTGTACTTTCGTACTGTAAAAGCAGATAACTATTGCCATTATATTCTGGTTCGTATTGGATACCTGGATATGTGTCTTTATAAGGGTTATCTACCCATAACTTACCCATTGCCTTTATGATTTTTTGTTCTGGATAGTGCTTTTTAATATAATCATTTCCTTCGTGGAAATGTATAAGTAAATGTTTATCATAATATAAAATTTCATCTCCACCAACAGCTACACATCTTTTAACAAAATGATCTTTTTTGTTTGTTGGAACATAAAAAATTACTATATCGCCTCTTTTGGGACGCTCTCCTTCCATTAAATGTCCATTGCCATTAAAATCTGGAAGTACTTTTATGCCTAATATTGGTACTTCTGGTAAAGGAATACCGTAGCTAAATTTTTTTGCAAATAGAAAATCACCAATTAGTAGGGTTCTCATCATAGAACCACTTGGTATTACAAAAGATTGTGCAACAAAAAAGACTAAAGTAAGTACAATTATTATTGTACCAGTCCAACTTGTGCTAAATTGGTGCAGTTTAGAGAAGAAATTTTTCATATAACTCTTCTTTTTGCTGCTTTAATTGTGTTGCTTAGAAGCATTGCTATTGTCATTGGACCAACGCCTCCTGGAACGGGGGTAATATAGCTACATTTTTTAGATACATTCTCAAAATCCACATCGCCAACTAACTTACCACTTTCTAAACGGTTAATTCCGATGTCGATTACTATTGCTCCATCTTTTACCATATCTTCTTTTATAAGATTTGGTACACCTACACCTACAATTACAATATCTGCTTTTTTAGTATGGCTTGCTAAATCTTTTGTAAAGATATGTGTTACTGTAACTGTAGCATTTTTGTTAAGAAGTAGGGCTGCCATTGGTTTACCAACAATATTGCTAGCTCCAACTACGCATACATCTTTTCCCTCTAAGTCTATATTGTACTCTTCGAATATCTCCATAACACCAACTGGTGTGCATGGTGCAAAAGCATCTAAGTTTTCAACAATTCGCCCCATATTGTATGGGTGGAAGCCATCTACATCTTTAGCTGGGTCTATAACTTCTAAAATTTTTGTTGTGTCTATATGCTCTGGAAGTGGAAGTTGAACTAAAATACCGTCGATTCTTGGGTTTTTGTTCATCATCTCTAGGGTTTCTATAATTTCGTCTTGTGTAATTGTATCTGGCATTTTATGTACGATTGAATAGAAGCCTACATTTTTACAAGATTTCTCTTTCATTGTTACATATGTGTGGCTTGCTGGGTCATCACCAACTAAAACAACCGCAAGTCCTGGTACTACACCTTTCTCTTTTAGTGCTACTACTTCATCTGCAATGTTTTGCTCTATTTTTTTTGATAGTTTTTTTCCGTCAATTAGTGTCATACTAATCCTTATATTTAAAGAATTTGGGTATTATATCTAAAAAAAGTTTAGGTAGAGAATTTGAAACATATATTTATAGTAACTTTTTTATTATCTTTTATATATAGTGAAGATTTTATTTCAGAATATGAGTATGGACAGATGTTATATAAAGCTCCCAGAGGGGTGAGTTGTGCTAGTTGTCATGGAACTGTTGGAGATAAAACTTTTATAGCTTCTTATAAAAAAGAAGATAATACTACAAAAGAGTTTTACAGTCCAGATATTAGAAAGTTGGATTTAAAAAGCTTTAAAAAAGCTCTTAATAAGGGTGGTATGATAATGCCAAAATACTACCTAACCAATAAAGAGATAGAAGCTATATATAAGTATATAAAGACAGTAAATAAAGAGAGTGCAAAGAGTGATGATAGTAATATCACTTACGATGATAATGCTGATGATAATATAAGTGATATAAATGATAGTGATTTAGAAGGTATAGATGCAGATAGTACACTAAATGACTTAGATGATGATAATGATACTAATGAAACACAAAGCAGTGGTATAATGTCTAAAATATTTAAAACCACAGAAGAGGAGCAGTAATGGAAGATTTTTTAAAAGAGGCTAAAAAAAGTAGTGCAATAGTAGCAACTTTAAGTAGTAAAGCAAAAAAAGAGATACTAAATAAAATGGCAGATGCTCTTGAAGCAAATAGTAAATATATAATAGAAGAAAATAGAAAAGATATGCAAAGTGCCAAAGAGAATAACTTAAGTTCTGCAATGGTAGATAGATTGCTTTTAAATAAAGATAGAATAGATGGTATGGCTAAGAGTTTAAGAGAAATTGCTATGTTAAAAGAGCCAGTAGGTAGAGTTTTAGATGGTTGGTGGACTGATGATAATATTAGAATAGAGAAAGTATCTGTGCCTATTGGTGTTATAGGTGTTATTTATGAGTCTCGACCAAATGTAACAGCAGATGTTGGGGCATTATGCTTTAAGAGTGGAAATGTTGCAATACTAAAGGGTGGTAAAGAAGCAGAGAACTCTAATAAAGCTATTGCAAAAGTTGTACAAGATGTTTTAGTTGAAAATGGCTTGCCAAAAGAGATAATATCTCTATTGCCAGATAGCTCTCGTGCTGGAGTGGATTATCTTATAAAGCAAGATAAGTATGTAGATTTAATCGTACCAAGAGGTGGTGAAGCTTTAATAAAATATGTATCTGCAAATGCTACTGTGCCAGTTGTTAAACATGATAAAGGGCTTTGCCATACATATATAGAGCAGAGTGCAAATTTAGATATGGCTATAAAGATTACAATTAATGCAAAGTGCGATAGACCAGGGGTTTGCAATGCTATGGAAACTTTAATTATAGATAAATCAATAGCAAAAGAGGCTCTGCCAAAATTAAAAGAGGCATTTGATGCAATGGGTACAGAGCTTAGAGCAGATAGCGAAGCTTTAGAGATTATTGAAGCAAAAGAGGCTAGTGAAGAGGATTTTGATACAGAGTATTTAGCAAATATATTAAGTATAAAGTTGGTTGATGGTTTAGATGAAGCGATAGAACATATTACAAAGTATGGCTCTGGGCATTCAGAGGCTATAATAACCGAAAACTATACAAAAGCTGAAGAGTTTTTAAATAGAGTAGATGCCTCTACAGTTTATGTTAACGCTTCGACTCGCTTTACAGATGGTGGGGCATTTGGTTTTGGTGCAGAGGTTGGAATTTCTACAAATAAACTGCATGCAAGAGGTCCAATGGGCATAAATGAGCTTACAACTTATAAATATAAAGTTTACGGTACAGGACAGATAAGATAGATATGCAAAACGAATCTGTTTTAAAGATAGAAAACTTAACATTTGGATACAGCAAAAAAAGGCTTTTAGAGAACTTTTCACTAGAAGTTAAAAGAGGCGAGTTAGTAGCTATTGTTGGAAAGAGTGGAGTAGGGAAGTCCACACTCTTTGAGTTAATTGCTGGAAATTTAGAGCCAATAGAGGGTAAGATAGAAGTAAAAAATATTGCATGGATTTTTCAAGACCCATATAGCTCGTTTCATCCAAGTTATACAATTTTAGAACAGATTTTAGAAGTAGCTAAATCTAAAGATTATGAACAGTATTTGGATAATTTATATTTAAGTGAAAATAATTTAAAATCTTTACCACATGAGTTATCTGGTGGGCAACTGCAAAGATGCAGTATTTTAAGAGCACTACTAATGCAACCAGATTTACTACTTTGCGATGAGCCAACAAGTGCATTAGATAATATTGTACAGTTAGATACCATGAAGCTTCTAATTTCACTTTTAGATAGAGTTGGAATACTTTTAATAACACACGATTTAAATTTAGCAAAGTGGTCAGCAGATAAAATAGTAAAAATCGGATTAGATAATGATTAAAAATATTATATTAATTTTATTATTAACTTTTAGTACAATTTATGCAAGTAAAGTTAAAGATAGCAATATTACAAAAGCAGAAGAAAAAGAGTATAAATTAATTATTACAGGTGTAAAAAATCTTGATAAGGATGATATCGCAAAAGCACTTGGTGTAAAAAGTACTGGCATGCTCTTTTGGAGTAAAAATAATATATTAAAAGAGAGTTTTTTAAAAAATTTGGAATCAAGCTTAAAAATTTACTTAGAAAATAAAGGATATTTTGATGCAAAGTTTACTATTCTTAAAAGTGGTGATACGGTTACTGTAAATATTATTGAGGGTAAGCCTGTAAAAATAGTATCTGTAAATATAGATAGTAATTTTGATATTAAAAAACTTATAACACAAAAAAAAGGTGACATTTTTGAATCGAATAAATTTACAGATATTAAAGATAAAATAGTAACCAAGCTTTTAGAAAATGGATATTGCAAATATAAGCTAAATAGTAAAGCTTATATAGATTTAAAATTACACTCAGTAAAATTAAAATACAAATTAGATAAAGATGGTATATGCCATTTTGGTAAAATTAGAATAGATAAGTATCCAAAAGATATTAAAAAAGATGTAATTTATTCCAGATTAAAGTATAAACATGGTGATAAGTTTGATATTAGAGCTATTGAAGATAGTTATAAGAGTTTAAATGCACTAAACACTTTCGCAAACTTACAAATAAAGTATTCTATTCAGGAAGATAGTAATAAAACAATTGATACAACTATAACACTAGATAAAAGAGAAAAATTAAAAAGATATATGGTTGCACTTGGTGCTGATAGCGAAGTTGGTGCAAGAATTAAAGGCTCTTGGGAAAAACGAAACTTTATGGGGAATGCAAAAAAAATAACTATTAAAACTCAATTAGCTAAAGATAAGAAAGATATAGAAGGGGAGTTATTTACTCCTGCTTTTTTATCGATAGATGGCAACTATTTAGATTTATATTTGAGTTCAGGATATGAGTTAGATATACTATCTGCTTATAGACAAGATAAAATATATTTCGATTCTCATTTAGATTATAATAATAAACAATGGAATGCACAAGCTGGTTTTAGTATAGAAAATTTAGATATTAAGTTGCATGAAAAATTACCATATGTAATTGGTGGTACATTTAATTTAGTATATCCATATATGCATATAACTTATGATAGTAGAGACTCTAAAATAGACCCTAAAAATGGTGTTTACTTTAGTGCCTATAGCGAATATGATATAGCAAATAATAAGGGTGGTGTTCAGTATCTAAAGTACTTACTAGAAGCTAGAGTAATAAAAAGTTTTGGATATTTAACTTTATCTGCTGTTGGCAAGATTGGAGCAATACACGAAATATCTGGCAGACTGCCAGCATCTAAATTATTTTATGGTGGTGGACTTTTTAGCAACAGAGCTTATGGTAAAAATGACTTAGGTATTATTACTTCAAAGAGAAGCCATAGAAAATTAGGTGGTAAAAGCTATGTTAATTTACAATTAGAAGCAAACTATAAACTTTATAAAAAGTTATATGGAGCAATTTTCTTTGATAGTACTATAATCAATAAAGAAGAGTATAAATTTAATGGTACAAGAATAGATACAATTGGTTTTGGTTTAAGATATAAAACACCTATAGGACCTGTAAAGTTAGATGTAGGCTTTAATTTGCATAAAAGAAAAGATTATGCAATATCAATTATGTTGGGGCAATCATTTTGAAAAAGTTATTTATAATATTTAGTATAATTGTATCAATATTAGTAGCTATATCTTTTTTTATTAATTCAACATATTTTTTTAACAGATATATAGCGACTACAATTAAAGATTATGGATTTAACTATAAACATGTAGATGGTGCACTTTTAAGTGGATTTAAAATAGATAAATTGACTTATAAAAATAGACAATTAGCATTTAATGCAGAGTTAAAATTTAATCCAATAAAAATATTAGAAAAAAAAATATCAGTAACAAAATTAAGATTGATAAATGTGAATAAAGATACATTGGATACTATTACTAGAGATTTCAAGCCAAAGGATGACAGTAGTAGCAGTACCAATATAGATTTTAATTTTGAAATAAAAGATATATTACTAACTATTAAACCGTTTAAAATAGAGAAAGAAAATATCGAAAAGAATATATTATATGTTGATTATATTGAGTATATAAATAATAAATTTAATATTGGAAAAGTAAATTATATTGCACAAACTTCATTAGGTAATATAGAGTTTATTGGAAAATATGAGCACAGAGTATTAAATATAGATAATTTAGAGTTAAAGAGATTTAATTTAAAGCAGTTTTTACCAATACTTAAAACTATACAGGATGGAGATACTAATAGTACAGCAATAGATAATAATAGTAGCAATCCTCTTATCCCTAAAGAGATAAATATAAAATATGCTAAATTAACACTTAGCCCTTTTAAAATGAAAGAGTTATCAGCAAAAGATTTAAAAGTTGAAATTAAAAATGCTAAATTTAATGTAGATACACTTAAACTTAAGCAAGCAGAAGTTAATTTTAAATATAGAAGTAATTTAGCTAGAGTAGCATCTGATATGTATTTAAATAATAATGAACTTAATATTAGTAAAATAGATATTAATATTCTGCAAGCATCTAAGTTACAAGATATTTATAAAAAATATATAGATACTAATAATACTAAATCTACTAAATCAACAACTCCTACTATTGTAAATATTAAGAGTGTTTATTTAAAAGATTTTAATTTACATTTAAAAGATTATATTTTAAAAAAGGAAAAAATCAAATCTGCGTATATAATAATAAATAATGCTTTCTTAGATATTAAGAATAAAAAATTAGAATTAAGTTATTACAAAAGTAAAATTCATACAGATACAACATTTGTTGATATAGATGGCTCTTTAGGAAAAAAAATAGTTATTAATAATGCAATAGTTAAAAGCAGTAGTATAGATAAAGTTATAACACTTTTTAATAAAAAAAGTAAAAATAGTAATGAAACAACAGCTTATAAATTTAATATACCAACTAAATATTTAATTAAAAATATTAAAATAAATGGAGCAAAACTTTCATTTAATCCTTTCGTTATTGATAAGGCTTCAATAATTGCAAACAATATATCAGGTGATATTAATAAATCAATAATAGATGGTGGAAATTTAAAAGTTTCTGTTTTAAGCAATTGGGGAACAGCTAACCTTTCTGGAAAAATTAAAAATAACAACTATTATGCAAAAGGTAAATATAAAGTAGATAAAAAATTATTAACTAAGTATAATATTCCATTAATTGCAAAAAATATTAAGCCATTAAAAGTAGATGGAAAATTTGGCTTTAAAAATTTAGATATTAATATCAAATTAAGTGGTAAAGATATATTAAAGAGCGTAAAAAATATAGATATACTCTCTTCTAAAAATAGATTAATTTATAACTATGATACTGGTAATTTAAATTGGAGTATGAATGCTGATGTAAATAGCGAATATACTGGTTTTGCAAAATTGGAAAATAGACTGCTTTATACCAATAAATTAAAATATAGTGGAAAATTAATACCCAAAAATGGATTATCTTTTACTAAGAAACTAGGTAATTTATTTAATAATTTATCTTTAACTTATATTGGAAATAGCAAGAAAATAGATTTAGCATTTAAAACAGAACAATTAAAAGGGATTTTAAAGTCCAATAAGTACACAGGTGGTATTTTAACAATCAAAAATACTAAAGAAATAAAAATATCACAGTTAGTTCCTTTATACAAAGGGTATAAAAACGCTGTAATTAGAAAATTAAAAATAGAAGCACCTATTAAATTTACTAAAATTTTACCTTTAAAAGGAACTTTGAAAGCCACTTCTAATATGCTTAATATAAAAGGTATTTGGAGTTATAATAAAAGTTTTAGTACAAATTTTACTGCAACTATAGATAAAAAATCACTTATAGCTAAAAAATTTCCTAATTTAAATCTATTATATATATCTCCTTTAAATATAGAATTGGAAAGTAAAAATAATAATATAAATAGTAAATTAAAAAGTAAATTACTAATTGGTAATCTTGCATATAATTTAAATAATAGCAATTTAAGTGTGCAATTAAATACAAACTATATAAAATTAAATGCTAAAGGGAAAGTTAATAATGTAAATTTTACAATAAATACTAAATCAATAAAGAAAGCTTTAAAAAATATATCAAAATTATATAAGATTAAAAAAGTAGCTAATATAGATGGAAATGTAATTTTTAAAGGTAACATTAGTAAAGCTGGAGGCATTAAATTATCAGCAAAATCTTTTAAAATAATATATCAAAATAAAAAGAAAAGCACAAAACTAGAGAATATCTTAATAAATATTATTTACAGTAAAAATAATATAAATATAAATAAGTATCATTTTAAGACAGCAGGATATAACTTTTATGCAAATAAAACATCTGTATTAACAATAAATAAAAATATCCTAAATATAAACCATTTATGGTTAAATGACTCTTTATTAGTTACTGGTGATTATAATCTTGTATCGAAGATAGGTAGATTAAAATTAAAAGCTAATAATTTAAAAATTGATAAGCCCGAAGCAAAAGTTACTTTAGCAATAAATTCAAATATAAAGCTTAATAAAGATCAAATTGCTGTAAATGGACAAGTTATTATTATAGATGGTGTAATTAGGAAAAATTTAAGTAATAAAAGTATAGCTCAAAATGATGATATAATTATTCTTCAAAGAAAAGCATCTAAAGAAAATACAGATTTCGCAAAAAATATTAAACTTGATTTAAAAATAAGAACTCAAAATGGAATTGTATATTCCCAAAATGGAAGTTATTTTAAGTTAAAACCAAAATTATTAATTATAAAAAATTATAGAGAATTACCTAGTTATAAAGGTTTTATTAATATAGATAAAGATGGTTATTATATTTTAAATGGCAAAAAATTAAGATTGAAAAAAGGAATAATTACTTTTAAAAGTAAAACTACAACACCAAATATTAATATAGTTATGGTTTATCATGGTAAAGAGTATGATATTACTATTAATTTATCTGGAACTCCTAGCAGACCAGTGTTATATTTTACAAGTAATCCACCTCTTACAAAAGATCAAATATTAGCTTATTTATTGTTTGATGATTCAACTGCAGCAGGTGCACACTCACAAGAAGCAATGCTTAGCTTAATAGGTGGCACAATTGCAAAATCTTTCTTAGGCTCAATTGGAATTAAGATAGATCATATGTCTATTAAAGAGAATGGTTTTAGTATAGGTAAAAGTATAAGTAAAAATATAACTATTTATTATAAACAAGATGGGCAAAAATCCTCTATTAAAACTAGATTAGATATAACTAAATCTGTACATACAGATATAGAAGTTGGAAAAGAGTCTCAAAGTGCAGATATAATATTTAGTAAAGAATATTAAAATTTATATTCAGC
>Ga0256829_1000403_pt1 | contig 44960 bp, 45 predicted proteins | sample 131447metaG_FD_185979 | JGI IMG/M metagenome (GOLD analysis project Ga0256829, IMG submission 185979) | Hydrothermal vent microbial communities from Lau Basin, Pacific Ocean - 131-447 | ecosystem: Environmental > Aquatic > Marine > Hydrothermal vents | place: Pacific Ocean: Lau Basin | collected... | reverse complement strand
TACCTCTATGCCTCCAGAAGTCCAACGCGATATGATTCGCTCAGTTAAGGGCATGGAAAACGCAAAGATTGTCCGTTATGGCTATGCTATAGAGTATGATTTTGTTGATCCTCGAGAACTCCGACATACCCTAGAGACTAAAAAAATCGCGGGACTCTACTTAGCAGGGCAGATTAACGGAACTACAGGTTATGAAGAAGCAGCTGCACAAGGTCTTATGGCAGGGATAAATGCAGGCTTGAGTATACAAAAAAAAGAGCCTCTCATTTTAGGACGAGAGGAAGCATATATCGGTGTTTTGATAGATGATTTGGTCACAAAAGGAACGAATGAGCCATATAGAATGTTTACCTCCCGTGCGGAGTATAGACTCCTTTTACGCGAAGAGTCAGCCGATACTCGTCTCAGTGGCTATGGGCATGATTTAGGTCTTGTAGATGATGCACTTTATGAAAAAGTTCAGCTCAAAAATGAGCAGATTCGCTATGGTGCAAGGCTTTTAGAAGATACAAAATTTACCCCAAACAAAGAGTTCAATGCCCTCTTAGCTTCTATGGATGAGCAACCCTTAAAGGATGTCTCGACAGCCCAACAACTCGTTGCTCGCAAAAGTTTTGATGTAGCTAAAATGCTCAAACTTGTTCCAGAACTTGAAAAATTCACTCCCTACATACAAGAAGAGATTTTAGTGGAGGGAAAATATGCTCGCTATATCGACAAGCAGAGCGAAGAGATACACCGCATGAAAAAGTACCTCAAAATCAAAATCCCTGAAGGCTTTGATTTTACTGGTGTCAGTGGACTCTCTAAAGAAGTACAAGAAAAACTAGCAAGCTTCACCCCACCAACACTCCAAGCCGCCATGAACATCAGCGGAATTACCCCTGCAGCTATTGAAATTTTGCATATTTATATTAAGATGGCTGCGAAGAGTAAAAAATAAAAAATTAACTCAAATCCAAACACATTAATGCCTTTTTAGTAAGTGAAGAGATGGGTGCATCTTCGAGGGTTTGAAGCGCTTGCCATGTAAAATTTTCATCCACTTCTTCAAGTCTATACAAATGCACCTGTAAACGGTATTTTGTATAGGAGTGTTTAAAAACGGTTAAAAAGTCATCTTCTAGGGGTTCTACTCTTGGGAGAACAAGCATATCTTTGTACATTTTTTCTTTGGAGAGTTCAAGGGCAATCTTTCCATCTTTGATGCAAATCCCATAAAAAAGATCGAGGGATTCATAGATTGTCTTTTTTCTTTGTGTGTAAAGTTCTGGCTCTTCTTTTCCCAAACATACCACTTCTAAGGGACATTCTGAACATTTTGGATTTTTCGGTAAGCAAACTAAAGAGCCTAAATCCATCAAGGCAAGGTTATGCGCTCGGGGGGCTTGTGCATTGACAAAGGTAGTTGCCTTTTCCCAAACAAGCTTTTCTTTTGGTTCAAGGAGTGCAAAGTAGCGTTTGATAACTCGTGCTATGTTTGTATCGACTACCGGGATTGTTTGCTCATGTCCAAAACTACAAATCGCACTTGCGGTGTAACGACCGATTCCAGGAAGGAGGAGCAGTTCCTTTTCTGTTTTTGGCAACTCTGTTTGCACGAGTTGTGCAGTTTTATGAAGATTTCTTGCTCGTGAATAGTAACCCAAACCACTCCAAGCACCGAGTACCTTTTCTTGTGGAGCCTTTGCCAAAGCTTCAAGAGAGGGAAACTTTTCTAAAAATTGTGGATAGTACTCATCGCGCACACGATTAACCTGTGTTTGTTGGAGCATAATTTCACTAAGGTAAATATGGTACATATTGCGAGTATTACGCCAAGGCAAGGCATGACGTCCATCTGTTTCATACCAATCTAAGAGTCTTTGATGTACCCTTTTCACTCTAACCTGCTCGCATTTTTAAAATGGCATCCACATCAATCTCTTTTGTGTATCGGACAAATGCTTCACTTTTTTCTTCGATGGCATACATGGTCATTCTATCGGCGAGTTCATTCCCCTCGAAACCAGCATGTGCTTTGATATGAAGAAGGTTTACATCTTTTTTAATCTCATTATAAAGAGCATAGGCTTTTTTGATGATGTCGAGATTTTTAATCTCCCCACCTTTTTTTGTCCACCCTTTTTTCTCCCATGAAATAGCCCATGTTTTTATGCAGTTGATGGCATACATCGAATCACATTTTATCGTCACTTCATTACCATTTTGCGCTTCTTTTTGTGCTATACACAGAGATTCGTACAAGGCACCTAGTTCTGCGGTGTTGTTTGTTCCCATCACTTCGTAAAGCCCATACCACAGTTCTGAAAGTACTTCATTTCTATAAACAGCAACCCCTGAACCCGATTTTCCAGGATTTGGAGTACAGCCACCATCACAATATATCGTGACATCGCCCTCTTGCACAACTCCTACTTCTTTTTCAATTATAGTAGGTTCCTCTTTTCTGAACTTCTGTATAGCCTTATAGTTTGCAATTATTTTCTCTTGTAGTGCTTTGTCTTCTACCCCATTGAGTAAGACAAAAAGCTCTGCGCGTGCATCGGAGAGTTCTACACCTAATGCTTTCTCTCTCCATTTTTCTTCCTCCACTCCAAGGAGGATAAGTTGTGATTCACTTATCTTACCCTCTACCCCTATTTTGAGTAATGCTTCACTCACTATTTGCATTCTTTTTCCTTGCGCAATTTTTCTCGTAATTTATCTTTTTTACTCTTGCCTTTTCCCTTTATGGGTGCAGAACCTTTTGCTTGTTTAGGTGCTTTACCCACTAAAACAAAGCCTTCTATGGATTCACGAGCAAGTTTTATGTTACTGCGTTTTTCTATGAGTTTGAAATGTGCCTGTGTTTCATAGTCTATAAACGAAAGTGCTTCTCCACTTTTTCCAGCTCGTGCAGTTCGCCCAATACGGTGAATATAGTCCGCAGGCGAACGCGGTAAATCGTAATTCACCACACAATCAACACTCTCTATGTCTAAACCACGAGCAGCAATATCTGTTGCAAAGAGAACATTTACTTTACCCTCTTTAAAAGCTTGTAGTGTCTCATTTCTCACATCTTGTTCCAAGTCTGCATTAAATGAGGCTGCGTTTATACCATGTTTTCTAAACTTTTGGGCAATGTTATCGGTCGCTCTTTTGTTCGCCATAAAGACTAAAACTAATCTCCACTGATGTTTTTTCAGCAGATGTCGCAGGAGTGGCGCTCTGTTGTGCGCATTTACCTCGATAACTCTTTGTTTGATACTCTCAACTGTCGCCTGATCTCCCACACTTATGACAACTGGATTGTGCATTATTTTTGCAACGATATCTTGCATTTTTTTTGGGTAGGTTGCAGAAAAGAGAAGGTTGTGTCTTTTTTGAGGGAGGACATCTAAAACAAGGTCTAACTCTTGTGTAAAATCAAGATTAAGCATTTTATCGGCTTCATCAAGGACAAAGTATTCCAAATGTGACAAGTCCATCTGTTTTTTACTGAAGACATCAAGAAATCGTCCACTTGTAGCCACTAAAATGTCACATCCTTGCTGGATTTTATAGATTTGATCGCCTATTCCCTTGCCCCCAATCAAATGCACAATTTGTGGTTTTTTTTCAAGATTTTTTGAGAAATCTTCAAATACTTCTGCGACTTGGAGTGTCAATTCTCTCGTAGGGGTCAGCACGAGGATTTTAATCTTTCCCTTTTTAGCGGTATCTCGTTTTTGGCTCCAAAGTTCTAAAAGAGGGAGAACAAAACTAGCACTTTTCCCACTTCCTGTTTGTGCTTGTGCCACAATATCTTTGCCTTCAAAGACCAAAGGTATCACAGCTTCTTGAATAGGTGTCGGTTTTAGAAATGCTTTTTCTTTGAGTGTTTTTTGAAATGTACTAGAGAGTTGTAGTTTGGTGAAGGGCATTTAGATTCCTCAATCTTTTTTCTTATTATACTAGAGATATTGTATGCTTTTTAAAAAAGTTAAACATCTTCACAAACCAACATCTCCCAGCCGTGAAAGATAAGTACCACTTTTTTAAGTCCTAAACCTTGTTTGGTGTACTCTGTTACGAGAGTATCTTTTTCATACTTATTGAGTTGCTCTATAGCTTCAAATTTTAGTTTTTCTACAGTTTTTTTATCTGCTTTATCTTCTCTATTTATATACTTAAACTCTAATAATCCTACATATTTTACATAAGGGTTAAAAGGTTTTATGAGTATATCGGCAAAGCCTTTGTTGAGTTCTAATTCTGACTTTATAACATAGTAAGGGCTGAGAGAAAGATATGCCATATACATTGATTTAACACTTTGTTCTTTATATATATAATCTCTTATACCTGTATTGTCTTTTATTTTCTTTGCTAGATATTTAAAGATATTGAGACTACCCTCTAAAGCAAACTCTTTGAGATACTCTTCAAGTTTATCACTATTGAGTTGAAATACTTTTTCTAAGTCTAAAGTATCTTTTAGAAAATCTATATCTATTCTTTTTACCGTTTCATTTGGTATTTTGAGTTTTAAATCAAGTTCACTACTGTGAATTGTTACAAGTCCTAGGTAAAACATAAGAGATTTAAAGTTATTTGCTTTTTCAAGATGTAGGGCTGAAAAATCTTGCACAAGGTTAGAAACTGATACGGTATTACCTGCTATGAGTGTTTGAAGTGTTTGGAAGTTTCCATTGAGTTTTTTGTTTGTATAGATTATATTTCTAAGTTTAGAGTAATCACTTCTTACATTTATATCTATCATCTCTTTTGGGGGTTTATTTGCTCTTTGGTATTGGTTAATAAAGTATAAAATCATATCCGTGTTAAATACTTTTTGCTCAGTATCTTCACTGAAGTTATAGTTGTTATACCACTCTCTTAACATATCTTTATCAATATCAAGTTTGTAATAATCTAAAATTTCTGTGAGTTCATCCTCATTAAAACCTATCATATCGTTTAATGCTGGATGAAGAGAGATATTTGAACCTATGTTAAACCCACTTGTAACATCAAACATAGTCATCGGTGTTACACCTGTTATAAACATTCTTTTGAGTGGAGAATCATTACCACTTGTAGCTGTTTTTAGTACTGTGAAAAACTGTTTAAATGAAGCTGTTTTTTCGCTCACTAAACCTAAGTATTGAGTTTTTTCTCTTAGAAGTAGTTTGTTTGCAAAGTTATCGTATTCGTCTATGAGAATCATAAGCTCTAGTTTGTTTTCTTGAAGTGTTTTAAAAATTTCATTAAATAAAATTATAGGATTATAATTTATCTCAATTGTTAAATTATATTTCAATATAAAACCTTTTAACTCTCTTAAAAGATAACTTCTAAAACTCTCTTCAACATCATTAATATCAATTCCTGAAAAATCAAATCTCATAACAAAATATTTATTAGCAAGAGAAGTAGTATGCTTCCCGATGTAAGTATCACCAAACATCATCTCAAAATCATTTTCATAATGTTTATCGTAATATGCTTCAAGCATAGCTATAAAAAGAGATTTACCAAATCTTCTAGGTCTTAAAAAGATTAAATAACTCTCATTTAAATCTTCTAATTTTTCTATAAACTTTGTTTTATCTACAAAAAAGAAGTTTTTCTCTTTTATCCTTTTGTAATCTGCTATGCCATAAGGTATCTTTTTCATCATCTTTGCCTAGAATAAAATTTAAAAAGATTGTATCAAAACTTACATAATTCTTCACTTTACAATCTTTTTATCAAAAATCTTTAACATATCAAAAAAAGTGCTATGTATTTAAGAGATAAACGAGTATAATTTTTAAATGAAAATTATATACTTTTTCTTGCTATTGCTTATCCATACTTCGCTCTTTGCTTACGAAAATGAAGATAGAGTTATTTGTGCGCTTACATCTAAGGTAGCAAAATTTACCAAAAACAACAACTCCAAACTCAATCCTTATACCATCACAGTCCTCCATAACAAATTTGGTACTCTTTTTACAGATATATTTAAAAATGTCACAATAAACGGTAAAGATGTAAAAATACTCTACATTGAGGATATAAAAAACCTCCAGAAAACAAACATTTTATTTGTTTTCACCACACATATCAATGAATTAAACCAGATTTTTTCTTCTATAAAAGATAAAAATATTCTTACTATTAGTAACATGAGGGGGTTCGCACAGCGCGGTGGGATGGTACAAATATACTCACAAAACCAAAAACTCAAAATAAAAATAAATTTAAAAAAAGTAAACGAGGAAGATATTTACATTCACTCTGCACTTTTAAGAATAGCATCAATTGTTCAAGGAGATAAAAGATGAGTCATATAAAAAACAGACTATTTATCTGCTCTTTGCTTGTAACTTCATCTTTAATGGCTGAGGATGTATCACTCTTAGATGAAAGTTTAGAAAACTTACTTAATACAGAGATTCAAACAAAGGCTCAAATAGGAACAAGAAGTAATGCAAAGGATTATCTAGAGTCAAATGCTCCTGTTGATGTTATAACCTTAAGGCAGATACAATCCTCAGGGGTCACACAACTTACTGACCTGTTAAAGTACTATATTGCTGGTTTTAGCACTGAGAGGTCTTCAATCTCTGATGGGATGGATCATATCGTAAACTATAGTTTACGAGGAATGAAAGCAGACCAGATTTTAGTCTTAGTCAATGGCAAAAGGTATCATCCCTCTGCTCTTGTATCGACCTCTAGTGGAAGCAGCTTTGTTGATTTAAATAGCATCCCTCTCATAGCTATCAATAGGATTGAAGTTCTCAGAGATGGAGCTGCCGCACAGTATGGCTCAGATGCGATTGCAGGTGTGATTAACATTATTCTCAAATCAAATGATGCAAATATGCTCTCTGTTTCTACAGGCATAAGAAAAGAGGGGGATGGGCAGAACACTCAAGCAAATGGCTTTGTATCCATTCCACTTGAGTATGATGGCTTTTTTAACATTGCCCTTATGGCGAAAAAAGAAAATGCTACAAACAGAGCTGGACTCGATAGAAGAATAGCAACTCCCGCAGTAACAACACACTTTGGACTCCCTGATGCAAAAAATCTTGCACTTGTCCTCAACAGTGAAATGGTATCACAAGAGAACACTATTTTTTACTCAAATCTCATTTTCAACTATAAAGAGAGTGAGGCAAGTACATTTTATAGAACACCCGATAGTTCAAGAGCTATCTATCCCAATGGCTTTTTACCGATGCTCAAAGATACTATACTTGACTACTCTCTCACACTAGGAGCAAAAGGGAGATTTGAAGAGGGTACAACTTGGGACATTAGCAATGTTTATGGATACAATAGCTCTGATTTTTCTTTAAGAGATAGTATGAACTATGATTTGAATGCTTCTTCTCCTACATCATTTGATAATGGCACATTAGCAATACTCCAAAACACTACAAATCTAAACTTGAAAAAAGTCATCAATGCTATTGTCCTCTCTGGTGGACTAGAGTATAGGCATGAAGAGTATACTATTGATAGTGGGGATTCTGCTTCATACTATGGCACAGGTTCACAAGGATTTCCAGGCTATGAACCATCAAATGAAGTGCGTGCAAGTAGAGATAGTTACGCTCTTTACCTAGATACACTCTACAATGTCACTACAGACTTTTCAACTGATTTAGCTTTACGATATGAAAATTTTAGTGATTTTGGAGACACTGCAAACTATAAAATAGCAGTAAAATACAATCTCACACCAAAACTTTTACTCAGAGCCACAACAAGTACAGGTTTTAGAGCGCCTTCTATATCACAAAGTAGCTACTCCTATACATCTTCTGCGGTAAGTGGTGGCACTCTCTCAAAAAAAGGCATATTTCAGCCCAGTCATCCTGCTTCAAAAGCCATGGGAGCAAGTGATTTAAAACCAGAAAAATCAACACACTATAGTCTCGGGATGGTATTTCAACCCAACAAGCAGAGTTCATTAATGGTAGACTCTTTTTTAGTAAAAGTAAAAGACAGAATACTCCTGAGTGAAAAGCAGAATACAACAACAGCTATATCCAGCCAATATGGTATCTCTACAATTCAATATTTTAAAAATATAGCAGACATTGAAAATTATGGAATCGATATAAAATATAATCAAAAATATACATTCCAAAACCAAAGTCAACTTGATTCTACCTTATGGTTTAACTACAGTCAATCCAAAGTCTTAAACCCAGAAGCTTTATCTGCAACACTTATTCAAGACTTAGAAGATAGACTTCCAAAAGAGTACATCAAACTCCTCAATGTCTATCATGTCTCCGATGTAACCATAGGAGTGAATTTTAATTATTACGGTTCATACAAAATGTCTGTTGGAGACATTCCTACAACATTTAATCCTGAACTTACAACTGACTTAGATATGAAGTATGCCTATACAAAAGACCTCTCTGTCTCTCTCGGTGGATTTAACATCTTTGATGCTATGCCCAATAAATGGGTAAATTCAAGTCTATATAGAGGATATGATGGGATAATGCCCTATCCAAACTCTGGACCGATAGGCTTTAGTGGCGCATACTATTATATCTCGATGGAGTACAAATTTTGAGACCTAAGAACAGAACAATAAAAAGCAAGTTATTACTCTCTTATTTGAGTATATCCATCATAACAGTCACTTTGATAAGTATCACTCTTTTTGGATTTGTATATTTCAAAAAAACAGATGTCACTATCGATTTAGCAACGAAATTATCTAAGATTATGGGAACAAATTTAGCAGCTTCACTCTCTTTTGATGATAAACAGAGTGCAAAAGCTATCTTGAACTCTTTAGCAGTTGATAAAACCATAAAGGCAGCATTCATCTATGATAAAAATGGAAAACTCTTTAGTGTTTATCTTGGGCATACAGATTTAAACAAAGCATCGCAAACATTAAGATTACTTCACAATAGGGCTGAATACAATGATTTCGACAACATCATCGTTTCCTCAAAAATATCACTAGACCATGAAACGATTGGGAAACTTATTCTCTTGTACAATACGGACGAAATTAAAGATACCCTCAAACATATTTTACTTATTTTACTCATAATCTCTTTTGTAGTAGTACTCATCGTCTATAAAATAGCATCCACATTACAAAAAAGCTTAACGAAACCTATTTACACATTAGTCGATACAATGCAAGACATTATAAAAGACAACAACTATACAAAAACGATTCAAGAGAAGAGTGATGATGAATTTCAAACTGTTTTTGATGGATTTAACAAAATGTTACATACCATTCAAAAAGACAAAACAGCATTAGAGATTTTAGCAAATACAGACCCGCTTACAGGTCTCTCTAATCGTAGACACTTTTATGAGATTATAGAGAAGTATTCTGCAATGTCGGCAAGGGAGAAAAATATTTCAAGTGTCCTTATGTTTGATATAGACCACTTCAAAAATGTAAATGACACCTATGGGCATGATATTGGGGATGAAATCTTAAAAGATTTTGCAAAAACAATTGTAAACAATATTAGAAAAGGGGATCTCTTTGCTCGTTTTGGTGGTGAAGAGTTTACCCTCTTTTTGCCACATACGAACCTTGAAAACACTCTTGTTTTAGCTGAAAAACTTCGATATGCTATAGAGAGTTTAAGAAGTGTACAAAACATACATTTCACCGTAAGCATAGGTGTTTCAGAGTTCTTTGGGAAAATCGACACCACCATAAAAGAAGCAGATACAGCACTGTATAGGGCAAAGGAGAGTGGACGCAATAGAGTTGAGTGTCATAGAAGTGAGTAATAGTGTATTCTCTAAATTATAGTACAATTCGCTAAAAAATGGATAACAAATGAGAACTTTTTACTATGTACATACAGGACACCGTATTGGGCTTGATAGATTTCGTCGTGCAAGTACGATTTTACGAGCTTTAGGCGATGATAACATTACTCTTTTAACATCAGATTTTAGAATCTCCCATATTGGGAAAGATTTTGGGATTCGTGATTGTGTTGGGATTGATGTGGTTCGAAATATCCCCCAAATCGCCCATCATGGTGATAAACTTATTTTTGATTCGGATGAAGCAAATCCTTTAATGCTTGAAGATATGCGCAATTTTTTCTCCACTTTCATTCGTATCGCCGACAAAAAGGAAGATACAAAAGCAGACAATGAGATTCTCTTTTCACCCTATTTAAAAGGTGAAGGTATCTATAATGGAGTTGCCGTTGACGATAAATATTTTGCAGATTTTGAAAAAACTACAAAGGTTTCACTCTTTTTTGGGGATGATGATTATGAGAAAGATTTAGAAAAACATCTAGACCTTTTTAGTGAAATCAACCCCCATTTACAGCTCGGATTTTACTACTTTTTTGACTATGAAGATATGCTCAAAAAGAGCTTTACACATACTTTTGAATTTGAAGAGTATGACACTATGGTAACAAAGAGTGAGATTCTTATCACTTCTTCCCCGCAAGCAAGCCTAGAATGCCTTGCTTCAGGAGGGAAACCCATCTATTTACAACGTGATGATTATGAAAATAATTTTAATGAATTATTTACTAAACTTAATATTCCAATAATGCAGAATTATAATAAAAATGATTTTTTAGTTATTTTAGACACAATAAACAATAGAAAATATCAGAAATTAGATAAAAATAGTAACGAATATACACGTTTTCTCAAAGAATATTTACTTTCATAATACTTGAATGCGAATTGTTATATAATTTGATAGATTTATAAAAATTCACCTTAAAGTGAGAGAAAATGAAAAATAGTAGCCGTAGAGGTTTTATGGGTAAAGCATTTGGTGCTGTTGCTGGTGTGGGTGCGGTTGGCGCACTTTATGCCATGAAAAAAACTTGGGATCCTCTCCCAAGTGTTAAAGCAGCTGGATTTACAACTCTTGATATGTCCGCATACAAAGAGAATGAACTTGTTGTGGAAAAATGGAGAGGGAAACCTATCTTTGTTTTAAAGCAGTCTCAAGAGATGTTAGACACTGAAAATAAGAACATAAGCCAAATCACTGGAAAAACAACTGCAGGAATGGATAAAAAAAGACTTATCAAAATAGGTGATGCACATTATCTCGTTTGTATTGGACTTTGTACACACCTTGGTTGTATCCCAGGATACCGTCCAGAAACAAAAGACTTTTTATGTGCTTGTCATGGTGGTATGTATGATGATACAGCTATGGTCAAAAAATCTCCGCCACCACGTGGACTTGATATTCCTCCATTTAAAATAGATGGAATGAAATTGGTTTTAGGTGAAGAAGGTCCTGAGTACAAAAAGATGAAAGAAACAGGTATAACACTTTAATAAAGGAAAATAATGGCACATTTTACAAAAGCAACAAGTGTTAAAGATTGGTTAAACCAACGTTTAGCAGTTGAAAAAGTTGAAAAAGTGATGATGTCGGAATATTGGATTCCGAAAAACATCAATTTTTTATGGGCAATGGGTATGATTTTAGTAGTCACCTTCGCACTTCTTCTCGTTTCGGGAATATTTTTACTTATGTATTATCAACCAAATGTAAACTTAGCATTTGATAGTGTAAATTATACTATCATGAGTGAAGTTGATTTTGGTTGGTTATGGAGACATGTTCATGGTGTTGCGGCATCTGTTGTTTTCCTTATCATTTATATTCATATGTTTACAGGTATCTATTATGGTTCTTACAAGAAGGGTCGTGAGATGATTTGGATCTCTGGTATGCTTCTTTTTGTTGCATTTTCAGCAGAAGCATTTTCAGGATATATGCTACCATGGGGGCAAATGTCTTACTGGGCTGGAATGGTTATTACAAACCTATTTAGTGGTGGTAGTTTACATGCTGATGGTTTAGTTGAATGGATTCGTGGGGATTATGTTCCTGCACAAGCATTCTTAAACCGTTTCTTTATGTTGCATGTTCTTCTTATTCCTTTAGCAATTATAGGTCTTATCGGTCTTCACTTTGGGGCGCTTCGTATTCCTCATGTAAACAATCAAGATGGTGAAGAAATTGATTTCGATGCTGAAGCTAAAAAATACTTAGCTGGCGACAAAGCAGGTAGTAAAGTTATCCGTTTTGCAAATGACTTTATGGCAAAAGATATGATGGTTGTGGGTGTTTACTTAGTATTCTTCTTCTATCTTGTTTTTTACAACTATGGTTTCGCAATGGATCCTGTGAACTTTGACCCTGCAAATGGACTCAAAACACCAACACATATTTACCCAGAATGGTACTTTTTATGGTCTTATGAGATTTTACGTCCGTTCTCAACCAATATTGGTCTTATAGCCTTTGCATTTGCTCAAGTTATCTTTTTTGCGCTTCCTTTCTTGGATAAAAGCCCAAATACAGTTCCAGCATCACGCCGTGGTCTTTTCAAGTACTGGTTCTGGGCGATGCTTATAGATATGATTATCTTAACAGCTATGGGAAAAGTTCCTCCTGTTGAACCTTTTGGAACGATTGGATTTTACGCAGCATTAACATTTATCGGTTTATGGATAGCACTTCCATTTATCACAAAAATGGAAAAAAAGGTATAAGGAGAAGATATGAAAAATAAAGAACCATTAATATTAGTCGTAATTGTATTTTTTACACTATTGACATACTATCTTGTTGAACCATTTGCACACCATCAAATGCATAAACATTTTGAAAGTGAAGGCTTTGCATACAAAGATTTACCAAGCATCCCAAAAGGTGATGCGGCTCGTGGTGAAGCTTTAGTTATGGGAGCTGGTGCTTGTACTGGCTGTCACGCTATTAAGTCGGCAAATGTTCCTGCACCTATGGATGCAGTGAGCAGCGCAGCTGCTTATGGTGTGAATCCACCAGATTTAAGTAATGCAGGGGCTGTTTTTGATGCAAAATTCTTAGGAAGCCTTATCAAAAACCCTGCACATGCACTTATGGTAGAACATAAATTTGATGCAAGTAAAGGGCAAATGCACCCTATGCCTCCATTTTATGGTGCGGGTGGAGACATCAACCAAGAGATAGCTGATATGGTCGCTTACTTACAATCTATTGCTGTAAGTAAAGACAAATTAACACCAACTATCGCTTTTGAAACAGCGTGTGGAAGATGTCATGCAGACCATTATGTAAAATGGACTCAAATTGGTGAAAAACCTATGTTTAAAAGAAAACAAGATGAGTTAGCATTTGAGACTAATGTACTTAATTATCAAGATTCTTTAACAAAATACTTAGGAAAATTACCACCTGATTTAAGTATCTATATCCGTTCTCGTGGTGAACACTACATCAAAACATTTGTAGAAAACCCTCAGAACTATCTCAAAGGAACTGCAATGCCTCGTGTAGGTGTCAATGCAGAAGCTGCTGATAAAGTGATAGAGTATCTTGAGGACTCAGGCGATGCAAAACGTCATGAGAGAGAAAGTGTTGGTAGAAATGTAATGATTTTCATCGTTATCTTTGCAATCTTTGCACTTCTTTGGAAAAAACAAGTATGGAGAGATTTACACTAATCTCTTCTCGCTAGGGAGTTGTAAGACTCTCTAGAACTCTTTTAACACACATTTCATAATTTAAAATTATCGAAAAAACATTAAGGGGTTACTGTGAATCGTAATTATATTTTAAGTCTATTAGCACAATATAAACAAAATAATCTTGAGAAATATGGTATCGAAAATATTGGTATATTTGGTTCAGTCGCTCGTAATGAAGCAACAGATTCAAGTGATGTTGATATTTGTATAAAAACAAAAACTCCTGATTTATTTATGCTCGTTCACATTAAAGAAGAACTTCAAAATCTTTTTCATAAAAGTGTAGATATTGTAAGACTAAGAAAGAGAATGAATCCTTATCTTAAAAAAAGAATAGATAAAGAAGCTATTTATGTATGATAAATCACTAATTCATGAACTACTGGAGCAAATTTTAGATGCGACTAATACTGTTCTTACAAGATTTGAGGTAGTAGATAGTAGTGATTTTTTTCTTGACTCTCCCGAGGGAATGGAAAAATTAGATTCAATCTGTATGAAGCTAATCGCAATAGGAGAAAGTCTTAAAAATATAGATAAAATCACAAATAATAGACTTTTGAAAAAATATCCTCAAATAGATTGGAAGGGTGCAAAAGGAATTCGAGATATTATTTCTCATCACTACTTTGATTTAGATGCACAAGAAATCCATTATGTATGTGATGAAAAATTACCTACATTAAAATCTACTATAGAAAAAATACTTCAAGATTTACAAGATTAAATAAGCTGCTGTTTTACAAACTCGTTATAGTGTCCCTCTTCAAGTTCAAGTTCTTTATGTGTTCCACGTTGCACAATTTTTCCTTCATCTAAAACATAAATCATATCTGCATTTTTGACTGTACTTAAACGATGCGCAATGGTAATGACAGTTTTTTCTTGTAAAAGTGGTGTAATAGTCGAGAATAGTTTTGCTTCTGTATGTACATCAAGGGCTGATGTAGACTCGTCAAAGATAATGACACTTGGATGTGAGAGTAACATTCTAGCGATGCTTAAACGCTGTCTCTGTCCTCCTGAGAGGCGAATACCGTGGTGTCCAACTATCGTGTCAAGTCCCTTACTCATACCTTCGAGCATATCGCCGAGCTGTGCTATCTCCAAGGCTATTTTTATATCTTCATCTTCTATATTTTCATCACCCATACTGAGATTAAAACGCAGACTTTCATTAAACAAAATTGGCATCTGTAAAACTAAGAAGATTTGATTGCGCAAAGAGGACTTGTCTAATGATTCAATGCATTGCTCATTATAAAATAGCTCCCCTGCACTCTTTTCATAAAATCCTGAGAGAATCTGTGCTAAGGTTGTTTTTCCACTGCCACTTGCCCCTATGAGTGCTATTTTTGAGCCTGCTTTTATCTCTAAACTAATCTCTTTTAAAACTTCTTTTTCACCTGTTGGATACGAAAAAGAAAGATTTTCTACACGAATATTAACATCTTGAGTATCAAGTTTTTCTATGCCACTTACTTCAAGTTTGAGAGTAAGGACTTTGTTGATACGTTTGAGTGCTGCATTTGCTGCTGCATAGCTGTACTGCATCGATAACAAGTCTTGTACTGGAGTCATAAGAAACCAGATATACCCAAACATCGCAAACATCATCCCGATACTCAAGTCGCTATAAGCCACAAGAAGGAGTCCCGAAGCACGGATGATTTCAAAGACACTCAAAAAGATAGTGTACGAGAGTTTTTCATAAGCGACACTTTTATAATTATAAGCATTGGAAGTAGTTTGAATTTTTTTTGCTTGTGCAATAGCTTTGTCAAAAAAGTAAGCCTCTTTGTTACTTGCTTTAATCTGTCCGTAAAGCTCTAAAGTCTCCCCTATATCCTCTTGAAATTCGGCAATGGCTTCATTCTCTTCTTTTTTAAGTCCTCCAACACGAGCCGACATCTTTTTACTTAAAAGCATGATAGTAGGCTGTATGAAAAGAATGAGTACACCTAAGTAAGGATTTATCATAATCAAGACAATCCCTACAGCTACAAGGGTTAAAGCCGATGCCACAAAACGCGAAGCACTACTCATGATGAAAGTATCGAGGGTATTGATGTCTGTAATGAGATTTGCTGTTATCGCTCCGCTTCCAAGTGTTTCATAAGCATTCATCGAACTCTTTTGCAAATGTTTAATTACACGAGAACGAATCATAAACGTAACATACTTTGAGATAGCGGTGAAAATCTTTGTCGTCATTACACCAAGTCCGTAGTATAAAAAACGTAAAAAGATAACAGAGAGTGCTACAATAGCAACATAATAAAAAGTACTCCCCGCCCCAAGTGTTGCATTGATAAATCCAACAACAGAAGCAGGTTTATCAAGTAAGACTTCATCAACCATAATAGGCAACATCATAGGAATAGGCACACTCACAAGAATGGCAAGAAGAGTAATGATTTGTCCATAAATAAGAGTAGGCTTCTTATCAAGGACAAGAGTGTAGATTGTTTTGAGGGTAATTGGCTTCGTTTTCATAAGCCAATTATAGCGATTTAAAAGAACAAGTTCAATGGCTCTTTTATTTTAGGTTTTCTAATTCTCTATCGCTTAATCCTGTGATTATTTTAATAGTTTCCAAATCTAAACCTTGCTCTAGTGATTTTTTAGCTATTTCTAATTTTGCTTTTTTTGCACCTTCAATACTACCAATAACATAAGTAGATTCATAAGCACTCGCTTGGTCATGAAGTGATTTTTGATACCTCTCGTACTCTGCTCTTTCCTCATCATCCATTTTGAGATAGTCAAGAGTCTCTTTCGCTTTGAGTAAGCCTTTTGCTTTTGGATTATCTGCTATCTCTTCATTTTTGAGAAAGTTTATCCATTCATCTAAGCTATCTTTTGCATTATCATTGAAGTTTCTAATTTTTATCAAATAATACTCAGGATAGATGTTTTCAACACTCTCTACTTTATAAAGTTCTTTTTGTTTCTCATTGAGTTTAAGTTGTGTATGCTTATGAAGCCCTATAAAATTAGTCGTACCTTTATAGATATAATCATCTCCATCCCCAAAGTCAAAATATAAAATAGATATGGATATGATTTTAGTAACTTTTGCATAAGAGTCAGACTCTTTCATATGTTCTGAAATAGCTTTAGATGAAGCATATAAAATTCTTTGGAGATAGTCCATCTCTCTATCGTACTGGATTTCTATAAGAACTATCTCTTGCTTTTGGTTTTTTACTTTTATATCAAGGCGATTAAACTTATCATTTTTTAAATCTTGATTTGATTCAGACTCTAAAACCTCTAAAATAGTTATATCTTCTTTTAAAAGTTCAGATAAAAAACCCTCAAGTATCTCAAAGTTTGCTTTACTTCTGAGGATTCTTTTTATTGCCCAATCAAAGCTTATAAGTTTTCTTTGCATTTTACTTCTCCTTTATTCTAAAACTTTTAATGAAGTCATCTATTGTAAAGCAGTGATTGCATTTGCGATTCGCAGCATTGTCTCCTCTTTACCTATTATCGCCATAACAGCATCGAGTCCGGGTCCACTCATCTTTCCAAGGAGTGCTACACGTAAAGGGTTGCCGATTTTACCAAATCCTATCTCCATCTCATTCACGACTGCTTCCATCAGTAGATGATAATCATGTGGCAATTTCAGTTCTTCTGCTGCACTTACTTTGGCACCAAAAGCATTTAAAATTTCTATGGCATTACCTTTAAAAGCTTTTTTCACAGCTTTAGCATCATACTCAGAAGGTGTTGTAATGACCTCTTTAATGAGTTGTGCGAGTTGGACTAAAGTTTTTGCTCTCTCTTTTAAAGCATCGAGTAAAATCTCTTTTTTGTCGTGTGAAGTTAAAACAATATCATAACTTGTGAGTAACTCTGTTAGCTCTGTGTTACTCATGTTTTTAATGTAATGGGCATTCAACCAATCAAGTTTTTCAGTACTATAAATACTTGCTGATTTGTTGATGTCTTTTGGGTCAAAAAGCCTTTGCATCTCTTCCATACTAAAGATTTCTTGGTCACCATGACTCCAGCCCAAACGCACTAAAAAGTTCAGAAGTGCCTCAGGAGTATAGCCCATCTCTTTGTATGCCATAACATCGGTTGCCCCATCACGTTTGGAGAGTTTTTTCCCTTGTGCGTTATGAATCATAGGAACATGATAAAATGCGGGTATATTAAAGCCTAAAGCTTCATAAACAACAATTTGTTTGGGTGTATTTGAGAGGTGATCATCTCCACGAATGACCTCGTTTATCCCCATTAAGTAATCATCTACAGCAACTACAAAGTTATATGTTGGGCTTCCATCCCCGCGTGCAATCACAAAATCATCTAAAATGTCTTCTGCTTGAAATGAGATATCGCCTTTGACACCATCTTTCACCACTATTTCACCACTCAAAGGGGCTTTGATACGAATAACAGGTTCAATGCCCTCCGGAGGAGTCCCTTCAAAATCACGATAACGACCATCATAACGAGTTCTCTCTTTATTTGCCATTTGTGTTTCACGTAAAGTTGTTAGCTCCTCTTTACTCATATAACATTTATATGCCTTACCCTCATCAAGAAGTTGTGTAATGTACTTTGCATAAATCTCGTCACGCTGACTTTGGTAAGTAATTTCACCATCTGCCTCAAGCCCTAACCACTCAAATGCTTTTAAAATAGCCTCTGTTGCTGCCTCTGAATTTCTTGCTTTATCTGTATCTTCGATACGAAGGACAAATTTTCCACCATTTTTTTTCGCCCAAAGATACGAAAAAAGTGCTGTTCTTAAACCACCAATGTGAAGATAACCTGTAGGAGAAGGTGCGAAACGAGTAACTACCATATGAAGCCTTTTATAAAAATTACCGAATTTTAAGCTATTTTGGGTTAAATGCTGGTAAAATAGTGTACTAATACAATTAAATGGATATTTCAATGCATAAACTGCTCCTCCCACTTCTTTTTGTTTCTCTCCTCCAAGCTGCCATATATGATGGTGTTGCCATAGTTGTCAAAGACCAAGCGATTACTCTTTTTGAGATAGAAGAGAAAATGCATACCCTGCATATCGATGCAAAAAGGGCCTCAGATATGCTTATTCGCCAAAGGCTAGAGTCCATAGAAATGAAAGAAAGAGGCATTCATGTTGATAATGCAGAAGTCTATGATGAGATTAGCAAAACAGCTAGTCGTAACAAACTCTCTATCAGCGAATTTTATGCGGCTGTACGCAACTCCAATGGTCTAAGTTCTACACAACTCAAAGATAAAATCAAACAAAGACTCCTCACACAAAAACTCTATATGGCCATTGCTTATTCCTCTGTTTCTGAGCCAACAATCGAAGATATGAAAGAGTACTATGCACTCCATAAAGCAGACTTACAACATCCTAGTGCCTTTGATGTCGTCATCTACCAAGCTTTAAATAAAAAAAGATTACAAGAGAAGATAGACAATCCAATGTTTTATTCACCAGAGATTAAACGTAGTGAACAAACACTCAAGTACAATGCTATCTCTCCACAGCTTGCACATTTACTTGCAAAAACACCACTCAACCACTTTACTCCAGTCCTTCCAGATGGGAAAAAACAGTATATGAGTTTTTATATCAAAGATATTATATCTACCACCGAAACTTCATTTGAAGCAATGCAAGAACAGATAAAAAACCAAATGATGCAAGCGCAAAGAGAGCGTGTCCTTGCAGATTATTTTGCTCGACTACGTCAAAACATTGCAATCAAGACCATAAGAATGCCACACTAAATTAGAAAAGCAGGATACAAATGCACTTTAGAAAGCTTCTCACAAATCAACTCTTTATCATCGGGGTTACACTCATCCCGATTATAGTGTTTGGCTTTTTAACATACCAAAATCTCAAAACGAAAAATGAACAAGATGCTCAGGTCTACATTCGCCAGCTCAATACAAAAGTACAAAAAGACATCTACACCTATCTAAAATCTATCAATTTCAACATACAAAACTTAGCAGACACCGTTGGTTATTTAGAAAAGCAAGTTGAAAAAAATATTGCAAATCTTCAAGATTTACAAAAAAAACATGTAACTTCCTATTTTCAAACACTCGACACGACACTCTTTACACTTTCTCAAAAAGATATTTTTCAATATGTCTATAGTTTCCGACAAAGAAAAAGAACTGTACTTCCCCAATATATTGAAGAGTTAAACAAGTATGTAAGTTTTCTTAATACACCAAATCTCTTCATGTTCACACCACAAGGGACTATCCTTTACTCTGCAAATCAAAAAGAGTTACTCCATAAAAATGTACAAAATATCTCCCCACAATTTTCTAAAATGTGGCAAAAGATTCAAAAAATAAAAACAAATAAAGACATTGTATACATTCAACTCTCTTACAATAAATTCACACATCAATACGCACAATATGCCATCACTCATTTTAAAGATGTTGATGGATATATCGCTATCGAAGTCAATATAAACCAAATAAAAAAGGATTTATCTAATGTCACTTCTCTTGGAGATACAGCAGAAACATACCTGATATATAAAGACCAAAACCATACTCCCCGTCTTCTCTACGATAGATATGTAAAACATGGAAAACAAGGAGATAAAAAAGAGAATCCTTTTATAAAGTTAGGCTTCTCTCACAGCGGTTTTGATACAAAAGTTGGCAGTACAAACAAAATCGAAATTGTTGGCTATTCACCGCTACAAGTAAGAAACATCACATACAGTATGCAAACAACTGTCTCTTACATCGATGTCATTTCACCAAAAATCCATCAAAAAAATTATTTTGAAAACTTTATTGATGGATATGGCTACAAAAATCTACTCCTTATTGCACAAAATGGCGATATTTTTTATGCTACAAAAAAAGAAGATGATTATCATGGCAATATTTTTGCTTCGCCCTATCAAAACTCCCTTCTTGCTCAAGCTGTCAAAGAGGTTTTACACAAGAAGAAATTTTTGATTATTGATAAAGTGAAAAGTCCAACCTGCACCGATAGAGAAGTCTCACAATTTGCACTCATTCCCTTGCATACAAACAACCTTGCCATGCAAACTATCCTTGTCCTTAAACTCAATAATAAATATTTGCAAAATCATCTCCAAACAAACACAAGTATCTATAAAAGTACACACTCTTTTCTCTTGCCAGCAAAAGCAATAACACCAAAGAGTACTTCTCAAGAACTAGTAACAGCAAGTACTATCAACTACTCTAGTCTCCATTGGAAACTTGTCACAAAGATTGATAAAGCAGAAATCTTAGCAACCCTCAATTCACTCAAACTCAATATCTATCTTTTTTTAATTATCTCTATTTTTATTGCAATTCTCAGTATGTATATTATTACCAATGAAAAAACAAACCATGAAAAAAGACTGACACATGAGATTAGACATGATAACCTTACCCAACTACCAAATCGAAAATATGTCATTGAATTCTTAGAAGAGACGATTCGCAATGCAAAAAGAAACCATAAAAAAGCAGCGGTTTTATTTCTTGATTTGGATAAATTTAAAATCATTAATGATACCTATGGTCATAAAACAGGAGATAAAGTCCTCATAGCAACGGCACAACGTCTCAAGGATGTCGTGCGAGAAAATGACTTAGTCGCACGACTCGGGGGAGATGAATTTCTTATCATTTTAAATGAGTACAAACACCTTTATGACATTGACAATGTTTGTAAAAAACTCTTAAAAAGTGTTTCAAGAGTCATTCAAGATGGAGATAATAGTTATACAGTTGGATTAAGCATAGGGATAGCAAGTTACCCAACAGACAGTACAAATGCAAGCGAACTCCTAAGCTTTGCAGATGTAGCAATGTATGCCACAAAAGAGAGTGGTCGCCACAACTTTACATACTACGACAAAGAGATGATGCAGACCTCTTTAAAAGAAGAAAGACTTACACAAGAACTCACACAAGCAATACACAAGAATGAATTTGTACTCCATTACCAACCGCAAGTCCATCTCCAAGAGTTGCAAGTTATGGGGGTAGAAGCACTCATCCGTTGGCAACATCCAGAAAAAGGCTTGATAATGCCAAATGATTTCATTCCCATCGCTGAAAATAGTAATATCATTGTTGATTTAGGCTACTGGGTTCTACGCAGAGCGTGTAGTGACTTCAAACAGTGGCAAACAGAGGGCTATGAAATGAAGTATGTGGCTGTCAATATGTCCACAAAACAACTCTCGGCTCACGATTGTGTTATGCGGGTCATGGCTATTTTACAAGAGTTGGATTTTAACCCAAAAAACCTTGAATTTGAGATTACAGAAACAACACTTATCGCAGATTTAGAGACGACTATTACAAATATCAACACCTTTAAATCCCATGGCATTCAATTTTCTATTGATGATTTTGGGACAGGATACTCTTCACTCTCTTACCTCAAAACACTTCCCATCTCTACCTTAAAAATAGATAGAGAGTTTATCAAAGATATTGTCACGGATAGAGATGACAGAATTCTTGTGACCGCTATCATTGCTATGGGACATGCACTTGATTACAAAATAATTGCAGAGGGTGCAGAACAAGAAGCAGAAATTGAACTCTTAAAAAATCTTGATTGTGATTTCGTGCAAGGTTATTATTATTCAAAACCTCTTCCTTCAGCACAACTCATAGAATTTATAGATAAAGGTATCTCATGATAGAAGATAAGATTTTTTTAAAAATAGCCACTGAGCTTGCACAAGCCTCAAAATGTGTCTCCAAACAAGTTGGTGCGCTCATAGTCAAAGATGGTCGCATACTCAGTACTGGGTACAATGGCACCCCAGCAGGCTTTATAAACTGTAATGAACATTGGCATGGAGAGTACACAAAAGAGCATCACGAATGGTCAAAAACATACGAAATCCATGCAGAGATGAATGCTATCATTTGGGCTGCGAGAAAAGGCATAAGCATAGAGGGTGCTACCATCTACGTAACCCTTGAACCATGTAGCGAATGTAGTAAAAATGTCATTGCAAGTGGCATCAAACGCATAGTCTATGAAAAAGCCTATGAGTACACCCATTCAGAAGTTATTTCACGCTTCATCAAAGATAATGGTGTCAGCATAGAACAGCTCTCTGCCTCATGATAACACAGAAAAAAAGAGCCAATGGCTTTGAGTATATTCATGTCAAAAATAGTGTCGCAGAAGCAGAGATAGCCCTTCAAGGGGCGCACATATTTTCCTATAAAACAGAAGAAAATCTGCTTTGGCTAAGTGAGACTTCTGTATTTGAATCTGGCAAAGCAATTCGCGGGGGTATTCCCCTCTGTTGGCCTGCATTTGGGATGAATAACCCACAACTCCCCCAACATGGATTTGCACGGACAATGCCTTTTGAACTCATCCATGTAGAAGAACCCACCGAGGATGTCACACTTCTAAGCTTGCGTTTATCTGACAACGAAGAGAGTCGTTCTTTATGGGATTATCATTTTGAACTTACACTTCGTATTACCCTCTCCAATAGACTCAAACTCGAACTCACGACAACTAACAAAGACACCAAAGCTTTCACCCTTACACAAGCTTTTCATACCTACTTTGCTATTTCAGATATACAAAATATTCACATAGATGGATTAGAAGGCAAACCCTATTTAGATGCCCTCGAACAAAGCCAAAAAATCCAACAAGGGTCAATAACATTTCACCGAGAGTTTGATGCTGTCTATCAAGATGTAGAGAAAACAATCCGCCTCATAGATACAAACAAAACAAGCACCATTAGCACACAAGGCTCTACTTCTTGTGTCGTTTGGAACCCATGGATTGACAAATGCTCGAGAATGAGTGCTATGCAAGCAGATGCTTATAAAAAATTTGTCTGTATAGAGAGTGCCAATGCTTATGATGATTTTAAAATCCTCCAACCCCAAGAGTCTCACACTTTAGCTGTCACTTTTACAACACTTTAATGATAAAAACACTATAATAAAAAATGTCGTATTTACCAAATACTTTAAACTCTTATTGGCTCTGGCGTGAGGTCTCTTCTAAACTTGGTGTCTCCAATCCAGCTTACAAATACTGGAAAGAGACGCCAAATCTCAAACTTAACAACAAGTACCTTTTTGTGCAAAAAAATAAGCTCCCCCAAAAGCATGCCCATATAGAAACTGTTTTAACAGACCTCTCCGGACACCTTCCCATCAAATTTGCCTCTGACCAACTCCATGTCAATGAACATATTTTCTCTTATGACAAAATGAAACTCCATAATGAATTTGAGTATAAATTTGTAGAAGATGTAAAGTTTGTTAATCTTAAAAAGTTTTTCAAAGAACATGGTATCATCGTGCCGAAAAACTCTATTGTCCATTTAGGCAAACTCAAAGATTTGGAGATGAGTGCAGACGCCCTCTTTTACAATCTTAAAAATGATTATGGTGTGGTGGTATATAACGCATGAATAGCTTTTTTTTAGATTTTAGAGACCCACTTTTTTCTATCATTATTTTTTTAACCCTTATTTTTATGATTACTTTTTTATCGTACTGGTGGGGAAGATACAAAACAAAAGGCAACTCCAAAGAGTTAGATAAATTTTTGCAACAATTCCATGCCCTCCCGACAGAAAATGAACTCAAAATTCTTATCTCTAGTGGAGAACTTTCTCAAAAATCATGGCTCCTCCTTGCAAACTCCTATACAAAAAGTGGTGATTTTGAAAAAGCCATAGAAATTTACTTAGAAATCTTGCGATTACCCTCTCGAAGGAATCCTAAAGAGACGATGTTCTTACTTGGAAAAGTCTACTTTAAAGCAGGCTTTTTAGAAAGGGCTAAACAAATCTTTTTAGAGATTTTACATACTTCACCGAGAACTCCGCAAGCCCTCCATGCCCTCCTTTTAGTCTATGAATACCTGCGAGATTACAAATCAGCACTCAAAGTTCTTGAACCCCTTGATGAAATGAATGAAGCGATAGACAAAGATGCCATGTACCTCAAAGTTCTTGCCCTCCTCCATAATCCAAAAAAGACTCAAGAGGAAAAGACATCGCAAATCATCGCCCTCTATCAAGAACACCATCAACTCCCTTATATGGTTTTTGAGTACCTTTTTAGAGTAAACCCGACATTGGCATGGGAACATTTGGATACTTCTCAAAGTGAAAAGCTCATCGATATCCTTTGGAACCTTGACACCAATGCGTTGAATTTAGATATAATTTCACACCATAATTTTTTAAAAGCACTCTACACGGCAAAAGGTGTTGTACAACTGAGTCAAGCAAGTCCAATTTTTGAACTCGATATGCTCATAAAGCTCAAAGATACACCCGTCAACGCAACACTGAGTTTTGAGTATAGCTGTACACAATGTAAATATATCTACCCTTTTGCATTTCACCGCTGTAGTAACTGTCATGGAATTGACACACAAGACATAGAGTGGAGTGTGGTGAAAGATTATCACAACAACTTTCAAGAAGAGACAGACTCTTTTCAATAAAGTTTTAACGAGGAAAAAATGCATAAAACCATACAAACATTAGAAGAACAACTCGACTACACCTTTGAGGACAAAGAGCTCATTATCGAAGCGCTGACACATAAAAGCTATAAACAGCCCTACGATAATGAACGCTTAGAATTTTTAGGTGATGCGGTCATGGACTTAATAGTAGGTGAATATCTCTTTAAAAAATTCCCCAAATCTGACGAAGGAAAGCTCTCAAAGATACGTGCTTCACTCGTTAATGAGATAGGCTTTGATAAACTTGCAAAGGTATTACGCCTCGGTGAATACCTTCTTCTCTCTAAAGCTGAAGAAAAAAATGGGGGGAGAGAAAAATCTTCTTTACTCTCTAATGCTTTTGAAGCACTTATGGGTGCTATTTACCTAGAAGCAGGATTACAAAAAGTACAAGAGATAAGCATCAAACTTATCGAAGCAAATTATGAAGAAATTTCTCTTGATTCACTCTTTCGTGATTATAAGACATCACTGCAAGAACTGACACAAGCGAGATATGGTGTCACTCCAGTTTATCAAGTCATGGCAAGCCGTGGACCAGACCACTTAAAAGAGTTTGAAGTTGCTGTATTCATTCAAGATAAAGAGTATGCGAGAGCCTCTGGGAAAAGTAAAAAGATAGCACAACAAATCGCAGCCGAAGTTGCGGTGAAGATACTCAAAGGAGATTCCAATGAATAGCTTTGGGCAAAAACTCCACTTTAGCACCTTTGGCGAATCTCATGGCACAGCTATTGGCTGTCTTTTAGATGGTGTGCCTGCTGGTCTTAGCATAGATGAAACCTACATACAAAGCGAACTCGACCGCCGTAAACCAGGGAAAAGTGAATTTGAGACAGCAAGAAAAGAGGCAGACAAAGTAGAGATACTCAGCGGTGTTTTTGAAGGACTGAGTACTGGGACTCCTATTGCGATGATTATCTACAATACTAATCAAAAATCAAAAGACTATAGCAATATAAAAGATGTCTTTCGTCCTGGGCATGCAGATTTTACCTATTTTCACAAGTATGGGCTGAGAGATTACCGAGGGGGAGGCAGAAGTTCTGCACGCGAAACAGCAGCACGTGTTGCTGCGGGTGCTATCGCAAAACTTATGCTTGCTGAACTTGAGATTGATGTGATGAGTGGTATCAGTGAAGTTGCTGGCATACAAAGTGAGTCTTTTGATTATGCACAAGCAAAATCAAGTCTTATTTATGCCCTCGATAAAGAGAAAGAACAAGCACAAAAAGAGGCTATATTGACAGCAAAGAACAATCATGACTCTGTAGGTGGTGTAGCAAGAGTTCTCCTCACAGGGGTTCCCGCAGGACTTGGAGAACCACTCTACTATAAACTTGATGCTGTTTTAGCAGATGCGATGATGGGCATTAATGCTGTCAAAGCAGTAGAGATTGGCGATGGTGTTTTAAGTGCCAAAGTTTTAGGCTCGCAAAATAATGATGCGATTCGAGCGGATGGCTTTGTAACAAATCATGCAGGCGGTACACTTGGTGGCATCAGCAATGGGGATGACATAGTGATGAATGTTTACTTCAAACCCACCCCTTCTATCTTTCAAGCACAGCACACTATTACAAATGAAAATGATGAGGTAGATTTTTCACTCAAAGGGCGCCATGACCCATGCGTTGCCATACGAGGCACAGTCGTTTGCGAAGCGATGGCAGCCTTAGTCATTGCCGATATGCTCCTACTCAATATGGGTGCAAAAATAGACGGTGTCAAGAACTACTACAAGGCTTAAAAATGCGCATAAAAGAGTTTTTTTATAATTATGGTGAAGTCGTCCCTGGTTATGATGTAAGAGTCATTAACGATAGAGAAGCAAGGGCTGCGGCTGGGCTTCTTTTCATGTTTGGAATGATTACTATATTTGTTGGTATCGGCTATAACCATATCATCGTTGCGAGAATTTATCTAGGGTTTTTATGGTTTGATTTTCTCATAAAACTTCTAACCCCAAAGTACTCTCCCTCTGCACTTCTAGGAAAGCTTTTTGTTTCTAACCAAGCACCTGAGTATGTAGGTGCTGCACAAAAGAGATTTGCTTGGTTTATAGGATGGCTTATCTCCCTTCCTATGATGGAGTGGTTTGTTTTACATTGGGATATTACATTTTACAAGGTACTTATCTGTGTCCTATGTTTAGCCTTAATGCTCTTAGAATCTGCATTTTCCATTTGTGTTGGTTGTATGATATATAAATTGTTTACAAAAAAAGACCCTCAACACTGTCCCGGTGGTGTTTGTGAGACTCGTAAAAAAGAGCCGACACAAATCTTTTCAACAGTGCAAAAAATCATTACAGGAGTGACTATAGTCGCACTTACAACAGGGATTTATCTCTTTTTAGCAAAAACAGAATCTAAAACCTTCTTTGGGCAGTTTCTCCACGAAGCAGTATTGACCAAAAGCCAGCTAAAAAGTGAACAAGATGCGAAATATCAAAAAGAGTTGGAGAGAGAGTTTGGGGAGGATGATGATTTTTAAAGAATCTTTATCTCATCTCCTACATTTATTATCCCCGCTCCGCTAATCACTTTTACAAAAATCCCTCTATCATCTTTTAAAAGTTTAGGCAATTTTGGATTGACACTTGTGAGTCCTTTACAAAGGGTACAGTTTTGTGTTATCTCTAAGATGTTTTTACCTATGCTGAGCTTGTCTCCACAGACTAAATGATAGGGGTTAATGTCTGTCACGATATTTTCACCTAAAGACCCCCAAGGAAGCTCTATGTTGTTCTCTTTGGTTATCTTATAGCTATCTGTTGCAGTTATTAAAATAGAACGTAAGATATTTTTTGCATAAAACTTATCTTCTACTATGCCATCGTTATCTACTTTAACAAATGCAACACTTTGTCTTGTTTTTTGAGCATCATTTTTTGTAATGAAAAGCTCTAAAATTTTGCCCTGTTTTTTTGGTTTCATGATATCTCTTATAATTATAAATTTTGAATTGAAAGTTTTTTTTGTAAGAAGCATTACAAGAAGCAGAAGCTTCTTGTAACAAAGTGTGAAAAGATTATTTAATCTTACCTTTTCCAGATTTAGTATTGCCTTTACGGTCAACCCATGTCATCTCTACTTTATCGCCTTTTGCACCAATACCTTTAAATGCAAATTTGAAGATAGGGTTTTTAGAAAGAAATTGAGAAGTTGAAGCATCCCATACAGTTTCACCATTTACAGTTGCTGAAATATGAGTAATGAAGTTTGCATCATCTCTATTTCCTGTTTTCTTTTCCATCATATTGTATGTTGTCATACCATGTTTTGCAAGAGCTTTTACGTTTACTACACCATTTTTTAATTTTGCTTTTATTTTCATAATTTCTCCTTAACCTTCACATCCACCAAGCGCAACATCAAGTGTTACCTTAGCACCATATACTTTACCATCTTGACCAAGAGCAGCTACTGTAATAGTCCCTGATTTTGCCATTTTGATTTTGATTGCATATTTGTTTACTGAGTATTTTGTTGCTTCATAAACAACTACTGCAGCCTCTGGGTTAGCATCTTGGAATACTGCGATAGATTTTATAGGCATATCTGCTGAAAAATTCACTGGAACAGCTCCACCATTTGATGCAACTTTTGGTGCTTTTACTTTCACACCTTTTTCTATGATAGTACTTGTACCATAAAGTGCTTTCATAGCATCATCTACAGTTTTAGCACTCCATACAGTTGGTTTAGATTTTCTATAATCCTCAGCTCTAACACTTGCTGGAACCACTGCTAATGCAAGTGCTCCCATTGTTAAGTTTAAAAATTCTCTTCTTTTCATCTTTTTTCCTTATATTTATTTAACTTTACCACTAGATATGTAGTCTGCCATTGTTTTGAAATCTGCATCAGATAAGTCAGTTCCACCTTTTGCAGGCATTCCACCCTCAGTACCTTTGATAGCTTTTTTGTACACAGTTTCCATACCTTCAGCCGTATAGTTCGCCCATTCAGGTGCGCCTGGTGCTAAGTAACTATCATGACACATTGCACAAGATGCTGCATATGTTTTCTTCACATCAAGTTTTTCTGCTTTTTTCGCTGGTAAATCTCTTACATCACTCATAACTGGTTTAAAGTCTTTAATCCCACCATTTTGAATGTATTTGATTTTTGCTGTTGCTTTTTGACAATCATGCATACATCTTACAGCACCTTGATTTAAGTTCTGTGCGCCAAAGTTTTTTGCATTTGCGAAATAAGCACGCACAACTGGAAGTGCATTTTTACCAGAAATTTTTGGTTCAAAACCATCAACATTTGGCATTTTGATTTTTAAGAACTTCTCACGAGTCAATACATAATCGTCATCTACTTCTTGCCCATCAATTTTCATTTCATTGATATTTAAAATGTATGCTACAAGTGCATAGACTTCATCATCAGTTAAACTTCCTGAGAATGGATGTGGCATACCATCTTTGATATAAGCAAAAAGAGTACTTGCTTGTGGCCAGTATGAACCAAAAACACGCACTGGACCAGCAGCTTCTGGGTCTTTCCATCTATTGTTTGTTAAAGTTTTATGCAGGTCATAAGCATTTCCTTTAGAAAGTGCTGGATACCCTCCACCACCTGAACCAAAGTCACCATGACACATAACACATTTTGCATCATAAATATCGCCACCATCTTCTACAGAACCTTCACCCTCAGGGAGACCATGTCCCTCAGGAGAAAGTGCAGTTACAGGTTGTATATCTGTATCCCATGCAGCCAATTCAGCACTATTTGGTACACGACCGTAATTCAAACTGTGTGATAATGCTTGTTCATTCACAAGATATGGACCTTTTTTTCCATTTACAACAGGATAAATAGTTCCACCATCTATACCTAAAGTTGTACTTTTTGCAGACGTACTGTTTTGAGGTTTTACATCATCAACACAACCAACTGCTAAAAGAGCCACAGAAGCAGCTACAGTAGCAGAAACTATTACTTTTTTATATGCTTCGAATTTCAACATGATTTACCTTTCCAGTTTCTGTTACTTCCCAAGTCTCTATCGCATTTCTGTGATATACTGCTTCAACACCCATTACACCGACTTCTTGATCGATTGTAGGTTGTATGTACCCAGCATCATCCATAGCACGTGAAGCAAGAATAATTTGTTTTCCATTTTCTTGGAAATTTTTAGGAATTTTATACATATAAGACCAACGAGTCCATGATTTTGGAAGTACTAAACCTTTGAGTTTTGCTTCTACAAAGTTTTTACCGCCATCAAATGATAAATCTACACCTGTGATTGTACCCATACCAGACCATGCAAGACCTTCAATTTCAACAACATCACCTGCTTTAACATCTGTCCACGGAATCTCTGGAGATGGTGAAGTAACAGTAGAGTTTACTTCATTTGCATAAAAGTGTTGGATAGCCTTACCTGTTGGTTTTAAGTCTGTATATTTAGAAGTCTCTTCTTTACAGTACCATGGTTCTTGAGAAAATTCAAGTCTTCTTAACCATTTTACACATAAGTTTCCTTCCCAACCTGGAAGTAACAGTCTTACTGGATACCCTTGTTCAGGACGGAGTGCTTCACCATTTTGTCCATAAACAACCATTGCATCATCTAAAACTTTATCTATAGGAATCGTTCTTCCCATTTTAGAGTTATCAGAACCCTCTGCAAGCATCCATTGTGCTTCTGGCTTTAGTCCTAAATCTTCTAAAATGGTTTTCAGATAAACACCTGTCCACTCAGCAGAAGCCATAAACCCTTTTGCAAATTGTACAGAGTTAAATTGTGGCCCTCTCCACTCTTGTCCACCATTTGCTGGACACTCAATAAAGTGAGTACGAGTCACACTTGGATAGCGTTTGAGCTGTTCTAGTGTAAGAACAATAGGCTTCTCCACAAGACCATGAATCATCAAACGAAATTCATTTGGATTTACATGTGCCACACCACCATGTGAACGAGAAAAGAAAAGACCATTTGGAGTGATAATCCCTTTAGATTCCTGAATAGGAGTTACAGCAATAGATGCTCTGAAGTTACCTGAAGAGAGTAAGCTTGTCGCTCTTCTTACAACATTATGTTCATATTTTGAAGGCATACCATATGGAAATTTATCCACTGGATCTCCCCAAGTTTGTCCCCATGCTGTGTGATTCATAATCGCTGGATCGCCTGAGCCAGTAGATTCGTTTGCAAATAACGATGTCCCTGCTAAAGCAGTAACAGATGCAGCTGCAGTCTTTCTAAAAAAGTCACGTCTTGCGAGTGTTTTTTCTTCTTGCAATTCTTTCTTTGCCACATTCTCTCCTTTGTTTAATTTAAAGTATTTAATTATTAATTTTACTAATCTTATAACCCTCTTGCAAATATAATTCTTGCATTTTAAAGGTTATGAACAAAAAATTATATCATTTTTTACCGAAGCCAAAAATCAAAGTACGCTAACAAAAGTCACAATTTCCATCAAAAATGCTTAAAAGTGACTCTTTTGTTACTTTTTGAAACAAAAAAACTAATATTTACTATTAATTTTGCTTATTTTTTTACAATACCGACGAGGAAATAGGACTCTTTTTCTTCATTTATATGCATAATTATCGTATAATCTTCATACTCTATATCTTTTACATCTTCATCATCAAAATAAATAGACTGCTTATATTTTCTTGCTTTTGTTGGTGCATTCATCACAATAGTATCAAGATAAAGTTTAAAATCTTTCGCAGATTTAAAAGTCTCAAACTCTGCTAAAATTACTTTGAGTTGTTGCTCATAAAGAGAGGAACAGAGAATTTTCATGATTTTTTCTCGCTTTGAAGCCAGCTACTCATCTCTTTCATACTTGTAAAGTAATCTTTCGCTCCTGTAGGATTTGCTTTATACTCTTTGAGGGCTTCTTGCAATTTGTCTTTTACAGCTTCTTGACTCATTTTTCTTGCTCTTTTTTTTCTATCTTCCCTTTTGCTGTTTTGATAGCCTTTCCAAGTGTAGTTTTTGCAAGTCCCCATGCCTCTTTACCCATACGTTTAGCTTCTTGGGCTTTTTCTGATTTGAAAGCATTATCTGCTCTTTTTACAGCACCACTTGCAAGTCCTGAAAACTTTTCTTTCATTGCATCTGCCGCTTCTTTAGATATATGCACCAACTCTTCTAAATCATAGCGCATCTCTTTGTTTGTATTTATCAAAATTGTACGAATATTATTGGCACTTTTAGAGGCTTGATTAATAATAACTTGAGAGAAGAGTGTATCAGTTTGTTGTAAGTCTTCAACAATGCTATCATAATCTTTAACTAAAATATGCTTTGCTTCTACAGGGGTAAATGCCAGTCTCTTTTTAAATCTATCTATAGAGTGTACCAGTCCACCGCGCATTCCTTTGAGGGTTCCCCCTAAAATGTTGTTCGCTTTGTTTGGTGTTGCTTCTGCTACATCTATCGCCGTTGTAAGGACGGTTGAGAGGATTTTTCTCACTCTTAAAGTATTTAAAGAACCCTCTTTAATCGCTTCATATGTAATTCCCTTAATGATTTCAACAATCGTCTCTTTGATGTCATCTTCTTCCTCTTTTTCAAGGGCAGTAATGATTGCAGATTCAACCATTTCACTGAGTATATCGTATAAATCAATAGACTGTAATTTCACTTGATGGAGTTTCGCAAGCGTATGTTCATTGGCTTCAAAGCGAGTTTCTAAAACATCAAATACTTCATATTTTGTATCTTGCAGTTGATGATTTTTTTTCTCTAAACTTCTCTCTATCAACTCTTTTTGTGCTAAGAGTGTCTCTACATCTTCTTGTAAACTTTTCGTTTCAAGATTTAAGACCGTTGTAACAACACTTCGCATTTGTGCTAGTTCTAATGCATCGACATCTAAACTATCGCTCTCTTGTACACTTTCTAGTACCTTTGAAACTCTCTTCTCAACACTTTTGTATCGACGATTGTATGCCTTTTCAATTGCATCATTTATTTTTTCTATATCCATCATAAACTCCTTTAAAGTACCATTTTGATGTTACTATGCGCTTTGAGAGCCTCATAGATAAAATTTCTATCATCTTCATTATGAACCAATACATTTAAGTTCATACTCACATATTTTCCAGTTTTAGAATTGTTTGAGTGTGTAAGTGTGTGTTCTCTTGTTTGAATAACATCGTGAATAGCAGCTTCAAGTGCTTTTTTTTCACTCGCTATGAGTTTGTATGCCCAATCACACGGATACTCAAGGACTAATTTTTCAGTTCTCTCGTTTAAAATCTCCATTTTTCCCTCCCGATTTTTCTTCAAGTTGGACGTTACGAATAATCATCCCCTTATCTATAGCTTTTACCATGTCATAAATGGTAAGCAAGCCGATGCTCGTTCCTGTAAGAGCTTCCATCTCTACCCCTGTTTGTCCTGTAAGCTTCGTAGTAACACTTAACTTAAAACCTGGTAATTCAGGGAGTTCTTCTACATCACAGTTAATGCCACTTAAATTTAAAGGATGACACATAGGGATGAGAGTACTTGTCTGTTTGACTCCCATGATAGCAGCAATTACCGCTGTTTGGAGGACTGGACCTTTTTTATTTTGTTCGCTGACAACATTTGAGTAAGCCACTTGACTCATCTCTATTATCCCACTTGCTGTAGCGGTTCGTGTTGTTGGTTTTTTGTCACTGACATCAACCATTTTTGGTCTTTGATTTTCATCTAGGTGTGTTAATTTCATACACTCTCTTTTTGTTAAAATTCTTGCATTATTATAGCGAAGAGTATTAAACGAGTGTCAGTGCTTTTTTGTATTCGTGGGGATGATTTAGATTTAAAAAGGCTTCATGCGCTTCAAAAAAAACAAATGTCGTTCTTGAATTTTTTAGTAAATACCCAAGTTTATGATTATTATTTGCTTGCATTTGCTCAAAGCTATCGACTAAAGAGGCATGATACAAACCACATAAAGGTTGCATTCCCTCTTCTGTTTTGGCAACAACTGCATCACTATTTTCAGTATCTGCTTCCAATATTTTTTTTATAATGTCAGCATTTATAAAAGGGGTATCTACACTCAGTACAAAAATCTTTTCTGTTTGGAGGGCTGAAAATGCAGCAATGAAGCCTGCAGTAGGTGCAAAAACATCTGTCTGAACACTATCTTCAATAAAATCTGCCTCAAAATCAAACTTGTCTCTTGTTTTACATGAGATATAAACATTTTGAAAGATTTTTTTTAAGCGGTGGTATTGAAATTCGGTCAGTGTTTTAAAAGAGGAGAAAGGGAGCAGTGCTTTGTCTGCTCCCATTCTTGAGCTTTTCCCACCTGCGAAAATAATGCAAGGGGTAGAAGTAATCATCTAGTGTTTGATAAGTTCCGCTTCGATACGTCTGTTTAAAGCACGACCTTCACGTGTAGCATTATCGGCGATTGGATTTGCTTCACCCATACCCAAAGAGCTTAATTGTTGCGCACTAACACCTTCTGCGATAAGTTCATTCACAACAGCTGTTGCTCTGTTTTTAGAAAGTTTTTTGTTGTATGCTGCTGAACCTCTGCTATCTGTATATCCAACGATATATGCACTATAGTTTGTATGTTTTTTAAGGAAACTTGCATAGGCATTAATATCAGCCATAGAGTCTGCTACAATTTTATAAGAATCTCTTGCAAAATTTACATGAAGATTCACAATTTTTGTACAACCATCACTATTTACTTTGTCCCCTACTGGAGTTGTTGGACAAAGGTCAGCTGCATTGAGAACGCCATCATGATCATCATCAAGTTGTATTTGACAACCTTTCGCATCTACCTCTTTCCCAAATTCAGTTTGCGGGCATTGGTCAAGGTTATTTGAAACACCGTCTTTATCATCATCCAAAGCACAACCATTCGCATCTACTGGAGTATTTGCTGGAGTATATATACATTGGTCTACTGAATTGAGAATACCATCATGGTCATCATCACCATCGACAACTACTGGTGCAGCGACAGGTGCTGGTTTTGGTTTTTCACCACCAAAAGCAAATGTAAGACCTGCTAATGTCATAAGATTACTATCTGCATTTCCAGCATTATTAGAGTTACCTTTAGCCATATAAATTGCTTCTAGCTTTAATGAAATCATATCTGTAAGAGAGACTTTTGCTCCCGCTCCAGCATCTACAAAAACACCATTTTGATTTGAATAATTTCGTCGCTTGATAGCTTCATACCCAAGACCTGCTTTTACAAATGGTTTAATTGAACTTTCCATATCAAAAGTATATACACCATTTCCTGCTACTCTTAAAATATTTGCATCACCACCATTTTTATAATTTGCACCTTTTGTATAAAAAGCAGAAAGTTCTGGACTCCAGTTAGAGTTTTCAAGATTATACTGTCCCTCTAAACCACCAATAAAATAGCCATCATCTTTCATTCCGAGATTACCCTCAGAGATGTTATATCCGATAAGCGGAGAGATTTCGTATTTGTGTCCATCTGCAAGAGCAAGACTTCCCGCTAAAAGTGCTGGGATAAGTAAAAGTTTTTTCATTTTATTTCCTTTATTAGTTTAAATTATTAAAATTATAGCTTAACTATTATTAAGCTATCTTGGGTCTGTAATGTACCCTGTTAAAGCGGAGATTGCAGCGACTGCTGAATTTGCTAAGTAGACTTCAGAAGAGCGAGAACCCATGCGACCAACAAAGTTACGGTTTGTTGTTGAAACGGCCACTTCACCATCTCCTAAAATCCCCATATATCCACCTAGACAAGCACCACAAGTTGGGTTACTCACAACGCCACCTGCATCGATGATAATGTCCATGTAGCCGAGTTTATACGCTTCTTTGAGTATCTTTTGTGTTCCCGGTGTCACGATAAGACGGACATCTTCATGTACTCTTTTTCCCTCTAAGATTTCTGCAGCAGTTTTAAGGTCACTCAAACGCCCATTAGTACAGCTTCCTATAAAAGCTTGGTCTATTTTAATTTTATCTGTGACAGCTTGGTTTACAGAGTGACCATTGGATGGTAAAAATGGATAAGCAATCACAGGGTCAAGGTTTGCCACATCTATATCTAAAACAATACTATAATTTGCATCAGCATCCGAATAATGTTCTTTTGGCTCGCGTGCTAAATCTTTGTCCGCTAAAAATTCACGAGTTATATCATCAACAGCGACAATTCCACTTTTTGCTCCCGCTTCAATCGCCATGTTACACATAGAAAATCTATCGTCCATTGTTAAATGCTCGATAGTACTTCCCGTAAACTCTAAAGTTTTATATAAGGCTCCATCTACACCAATCAGTCTAATAACTTCTAAGATGATATCTTTTCCCGTTGTATATTTACCTGGTTTTCCACTTAAATTTACTTTGATTGATTCAGGAACTTTAAACCAGTTGCCTCCGCTTATCATAGCAAATGCGAGGTCAGTTGAACCCATACCCGTTGAGAATGCTCCTAAAGCACCATGTGTACACGTATGAGAATCTGCACCGATGATGACATCACCAGGAACTACAAGCCCTTTTTCGGGAAGAAGTGCATGTTCAATCCCCATATCTTTCTCATCAAAAAAGTTTTTAAGATTATGCTCTTTTGCGAAGACACGAGAGATTTTTGCTTGATTTGCTGATGCGATGTCTTTTGCAGGGATAAAGTGGTCTAAAACAATAGAAAATCCATCAGGATTTGCTAGTTTTTTCGCACCGCTAAGGTTAAATGCTGAGATTGAGATAGGAGTTGTAATATCATTTCCGATGACCATATCGATGTTTGAACGGATAATTTCACCCGCAAAAACTTCATGACCGACATGTTCTGAAAATATTTTTTCTGTTATAGTTTGTGCCATAAAAAGAACCTCTTAGTATATAATTATTGGTGCGATTATAGCATAAGAGATTTAAAAAGAGAGCTTAGTCTGTGCCTACTATTTTTGTTTTTACAAAGTGAGCGACACTACGCAGTTTTGTGTCATTATACTTTTTCTTCCATGAGGGCATATCTTCTTTATCTGCACCCCAGTAATGCGCACCAAATTTCACCATCAGAAATATTTGGTCTTCACTGAGGATTGTCTTTCTCAAATCATAAGGATACAAAAATTCTTTATTTGCCTTTGATTGTTCAACATAGATACTTTTACCGTCTCCTTTGAGTCCATGACAAAGGCTACAGTTGCGTTTAAAAATCTTTTTACCGATTTTATACATCTTCTGCGCATCAATTTTTTGAACATTGGCTTCTGATAAATGTTTTTTGACTCTGGCATTTCTTTGAGAGTTAAAAGTTTGAGAAACATACTCTGCGATACTCTTTATCTGTGCCTTATCGTACACATACTTAAACGCAGGCATGATGTCCGAGTGCGCACCATAAGTATGTCCACCTTCTGAGATAATCTTTACCATTTGCGCAGCAGAAAGGATACTCTCTTTTAACTTTCTTGGCTTCACTATCAATTTTATATCTGTATCCGTCGCGCCAGTTGCACCATGACAACTAATACATGTTTCATTATAGAGTCGCTTTCCCTCTGCTAAAGCATCAGAGGCATAAGTGTTCACACTCACAAGTAATAGCACACTGATGATTGCATGGGATTTTTTCATCATCTACTCGACTGTTACTTCTAAAAGCATATTTGGATGAATGGCACACTCAACATTGAAAGACTCTTTTGATTTTATCTTCATATGTGTCTCTTTTCCTGTTGGTTGCATTCCCACATCAAATTCATTTGCTTCGTCATCCGTGTAAGCATTATGAGCAAAAGGGTCAGAGTTATCAAAGGTAATCGTATCGCCTACATGCACGGTCAATTTACTTGGAATAAATGTCTTCCCTTTTTGATTTACAACCCAATTCTTTGCACTAAGTGTTACACTTAATGCTCCTGCTACTAACAATGTCGTTACAATTTTCTTCATTTTCTTTCCTTCTTTTTTATTGTGGAAACTTCGTTGGAATCTTTAGTTTCATATCTGGGCCTGTTAATGTTTTCATAAAGGCTACTATTTGGCTAATCTCTGTTTGGGTGAGGTGTCTATCTTCTATATATGTTGATTTGTTTTTCACACCATTTTTATAGCGTCCACCACTAGCACAAATCGTTGCAGCTTCTGTGAGAGTTTTTACACTTCCATCATGAAAATAAGGTCCAGATTTTGTAACATCTCTTAAAGTTGGTGTTTTAAAGACACCATACCAAGCAGCTCTGCGTTTGAGATTATAACGACCGAGGTCTTTGCCTTGCAGGTCTCCATCTTTTAAACCGATATTATGGAAACTTCCATCTGTAAAGTTAAATTTATCATGACAATCTGCACAGTGTGCCTTACCTATAAATACTTTATACCCTTTTGCTGCTTTTTTACTAATGGCTTTTGTATCGCCCATCGCATATTTATCAAAAGGGGCTGTTGTTGAGAGTACCGTTCGCTCAAACGAAGCAATAGCTTTTGCTAAAGTTTTATTGTTGATACCACCCTCATTTGGATACGCTTTATTGAAGAGTTTCACATACCCTTGAATCTTTTGGAGTTTAGGAATCAACACTTCTAAAGGCATATTCATCTCTACATCAGCTTCTATTGGACCGAGTGCTTGTTGTTCTAAACTCTTTGCGCGACCATCCCAAAAAAGTCTTCTCAAGTATGCTGTGTTGAGTACTGTTGGCGAGTTTCTAGGACCTCGCCCTGCTCCTACTGCTTTTGACACAGGGACTAAGTCTGTCCAACCGCGTTTAGGGGCATGACAAGTTGCACAAGAGATTTTGTCACTTGCAGAGAGTCTCTTATCGAAGTAAAGGAGTTTTCCTAACTCTATTCTATCTTTTGTTAGTTTGTTATCTTTTGGTTGTGGCACCTCATTTGGTCGTATCCACTTACTCATATCACTTGTTGCAAAGAGTGTGCTTGAGATAAGCAAGGCACTCAGTCCTAATTTAATAATCATCTTTTTCTCCTCATATTAATTTTGGTTATACTTTGAACTCTTGAAGACGCACTTCAAGTTCATTTGTGAGTTGATGAAGGTTTGCACTTGCTTGTGCTACATTATCAACACTCTCTTTATTTTCATTCGATATCTGACTAATATCATTGATTTTACTGATGATACTATCTGTTTTGTTCGCATTTTCTCTATAGCCATCAAGAATATTTTCACTCATTTTTGTTGATTCATTCATGATTGCAACTGTCGCATTAATCTTTTCACCTACACTTGTCGAAATACTTGCAAGTTCTTCTATCTGCGATGAACTTTTATTCATTTCACTGGAACTGTCTATGATAGCTTGTACGATAACATTTATCGTTGCATTTATCTCTGATAAAGATTTTTGTGTACGTTCTGCAAGTTTACGCACTTCATCCGCAACTACAGCAAATCCTCGTCCATGCTCGCCAGCTCGTGCTGCTTCGATAGCTGCATTTAATGCTAAAAGATTTGTTTGGTCTGCAATATCAGCGATAACAGTTAAAACATTTTTTACTTCTGCTGCATCTGAGGACAACTGTGAAAGCGAGTTTGCAAGTTCTACTTGAAGTTCAGAACTTGCTTGAACTCTTGAAACCATTCCGAGTACATCTTCTTTTGTCTCTTCAAGGTTTTGACTCGATTTTTCAAGGTTTTCTTTACCATGTTCTGCTTCTATAATCGCTTCTCGTAAATCATTACGCATGATATTACTTTCCTCTACGACACTACTTAAATCTCTATTTTGTTTATCAGACCTATCCCCTACTTCTTGGGCTGCAATCTCTAATGTTTTAGAAATTTCTGAATTGTTTGCAGAAGTTTCTATAACTCCAGAGAGTACTGTCTGTACTTTTGCAATAAAATTATTGATGTACTGATTTGCTTCTGAGATTTCATCATTAGATTCAGATGTAAGGCGTTGTGTTAAATCCCCATCCCCTTCTGTGAGTTCTTTTCCTGCCCGTATAAGCTGTTTGATTGGGGTTACTATAGATTTATTCGCTAAAAGTAGCATCATCACGATTAAGATTCCAAATCCAATTTGTATAAAGAACGAAAGCTTTTGCAATGTTGCTATTTTTGTTTCTAAAACAGGAAGATATTTATGTAACATCTCTTGTAAGAGTGCATCATTTTTCGCACTAATTTGAGACATTTTTCCTAAAAGACCTTTTTGAGAATCAAGTCCTTTTGTCTGTATAGCTTCTGTTAAGCTCAAAAAATATTTATGATATTCACTCAAATTTGCAATAATTATTTCATTGTCTTTGAGATTTCCTTGAATGTAGTAAATCAAGGCATTGTATGTTCTTGTAAATCTTTTGATGTACTTTTTCTTATGGGTTAGCAAAAAACTCTTTTCGAGCTTTCTCAGTGTCAAAACCATACTGTAAACATCTTGATTTTGCACTCTTTTTGCAAAAAGTTCCGCTTTTCTCACAGAACTCACAAGCTTTTTGTTTAAACCATCTTTTTGTGTGTAGCCTATAGATTTTTGTACAGCAACCACTTCAGTAAATATCTTCTGATACGCGACTATATTTGTGCTAATCAAATCAATGGTATCTGTTTCTATATCAATTTTTTGCAATGATTTCTTAAATGTTGCCATTTGATGAAGAAGTTCTTGTGATTTGTGTTGGAAACTTTGATTGTAAAGCTCTTGTTTATACTCTAAAAAACCACTACTCTGAATACTTAAAGTTCTCATATCTGCATTTATCTGGTAAATCGAAGACTTCGTTGCATTGAGTTGCTTACTCTTTTGTAACATATAATTTACAATGTAAATATTGAGAAAAATGGAAAGTACGGAAAGTCCCATGATTGCATACAGTTTCTTTTGAATTGTCATAAACTTCCTTTAACTTCTCATTTCCTAATACTACACAAGATAAACTTTATTGATTATTAAATATTATACTTGAGGGCTTTTTTTGTAAACTCTACACCACAAAAGAACATTGCGATGAAGATAGGATTGAGGGTTACACTTTCCTCCGTTGATGAGTCAAAAACTTTGAAACTAAAACCACTACCATCATTGGGATTTTGTGGAGTAGCTACAAACTCTAGGGGAGTAAGTGTTTTAACCATATTTAAAATTGCTTTTCTTTTTTTGGCATTTTCATGATTTAAGATGTTAAAATCAGGATTTTCAGAACTTCTATGCAGTGTTAAAATTTCTTCAAGTACCTCTACTTTATCTTTGAAAACTTTTTTATTCCATTTTGTAATGCTATTGTTCGAGGCTACTTGGCACTCTTTGAGCATTAAAGCAGCAGGTTTTTTTGCCTTCATCGCTTCGATGAGAGATAACAAATGGTTTGCACCCCCGATATTTTCTGCAGCTTTTTGCATAAAAAGGCTTACTAAGATTTTTGTATCTTCGTTTTGTTTGTTAAAATTACACATTGTATTCTTCCTTGTAAAGTGTCACTTGATTTTTTCCATTCTCTTTGGAAATATACATCATTTTATCTGCGTACTTGATTAAGTCATCAATATCTTTAGAGTGTTTTGGGTACATACTGACACCTATACTTGCACCAACTTGTATCACTTCATGATTCAAAATTATCTCTTTATTGATATCTTTGATAATATGCTCTGCGAGTTCTACTGCCTGTTGTGGCGTGCCAATGTCATTGAGTATAATGGTAAATTCATCCCCACCCAGTCTCGATACCATATCGTTTTTTCGTAAGCGAGAGGTAATTGTTTTTGCGACAAAGATAAGTAACTCATCCCCAGTATGGTGTCCATAAGTATCATTCACCGCTTTAAATCCATCTAAATCTAAAAATAGCAGTGCAATGTTATGCTCATAACGCATAGCTCTGTTGATTTCATTGTTCAATTCTATCTTAAAAAGCGCACGATTGGGTAGTTTTGTCAGACTATCATAGAGGGCTAACTCTTTGAGTTTTGCCTGAGAAAATATCACATAAAAACCAAAAAGATACAAAAGAGCCAGCACACTTATAAATAAAATCAAAATATAGTTATACTGGAGTTGCAAGTTACTTAAATAATCAGATTCTGTATAAACAACGATGTAAGCTATATTTCTAGTTTTTGTTGTGCTTTGTAAGGGAAGGTATGTCATGATGATGTTATGGTAGTTGTACTCTGTAGCCAAAGAAAAGGGCTTTTTCGATGCTATGCCTTTTTTAATGGCATCATGTACTTTTGGAGTATCTAACTTAGCATATAAATCTTTCTTTCCTATCTTTTTATGGGTAGATGTTTCTATCAAATAATCTGCATCTTCCCAACTCTGCTTATAATCATAATCTAACTCTTTTTGTACGATTGTCCCCGCAGCAATATCTTTTGAGATAAGGATATGTGAATCATGTACAAAATCATCTTGTATACTTTTTAAAAGTTCTTGTGTTGAATATGCAATCTCTACACATCCCAGATACTCTTTTTTTGCATTAAACAGGGGATAAACAAAACGCAGACCTGCCATAAACAAACACGTTTCAAACCCACTGTGCATTGTTTTTGTTTGATTTGTCAAAACAACAGCATCTTTAATATCTGTTACATTATCTCCAAAGACTTCTGGCTTGTACATACGTAAAAAGCTTTTATTGTTTGGGAGGTGAAAATGCACTTGCGTGATACCCATATGATTTAAGCGCTTATAATTTTTAATCAATTTCTTATACAAAGTGCGACGAAGCTCTGCTTGTTCTGTTTTATCTGCATTTTGAACTAAAGACAAAAGCTTGATTACATTTTTATTGGTGCCGTACATAAGTGCAATATCATCTGCCATTATTTTAAAGTACTTATAGCTTGTTTTATACTTTACAGCTAGAAGCTGACTTTGTACATTCAAATAGTACTCTTTTTTACTATTTTTAAAAGCCTCAATAGCAAGAATACCTAGATATAAAATAGTACTAAATAATATACTATGAAATATAATCTTTTGTTTTTTTGTCTGTATCATGCAAATCCTTACATACCATTATCACTCGTTTATACTGTTTCCTTTCTTAAAGTAAAAATATTATCAGTTTTAATTAAGCATATCATAATGACAAAGCTATTATGATGTCGAAATCAAAACAAGACTAAATTTGTCTTATTTAAAAAATCTAAAATTAAAGAGGTAAAAATGCAAGTTTATTTAGATAACAATGCTACTACAATGGTTGATCCTTTAGTAGTCGAAGCTATGCTCCCATTTTTCAGTGAGCGTTTCGGAAATCCAAGCTCACTTCACAAATTTGGTTCATCTGTTCACCCCGACATCATGAAGGCGATTGACCAAGTTTATACTGCTATCAATGCAAGTGACGATGATGATGTGGTATTTACATCATGTGCAACAGAGTCAAACAACTGGGTTCTGCAATCAATCTTTACAGATTATATTGTGAGTGGAGATAAAAAACACATTATCACTACAGAAGTAGAACACCCATCAGTACTCTCAACTTGTAAATGGCTAGAAGAGCAAGGGGTGCAAGTCACTTACCTTCCCGTCAATGAGCAAGGAACAGTCGAAGCACATACAGTCAAAAGTTTTATCACAGAAAAAACTGCACTTGTGAGTGTTATGTGGGCATCTAATGAAACGGGTATGATTAACCCTATCAAAGAAATCGGTGAGATTTGTAAAGAAGCAGGTGTGCTTTTTCACACAGATGCGGTGCAAGCTGTTGGAAAAATCCCTGTTGATTTACAAGATGTTCATGTTGATTTCCTCTCATTTTCTGCACATAAATTCCATGGTCCTAAAGGGATTGGTGGGCTTTACATTAAAGATTCTCAAGCTTTGAGTCCACTTTTACATGGTGGCGAGCAAATGGGTGGTCGTCGTTCAGGAACTTTAAATGTACCGTATATCGTTGGTATGGGAAAAGCGATGGAGTTAGCAACCACAAACATCGAAGAAAAAATGGCGGCTATTCGTGCAAAACGTGACCGTTTAGAGGATGCTATCTTAGAACTTAGTGATACTTTTACAGTAGGCGATAGAGAAAACCGTACACCAAACACTATCCTTATCTCTATTCGAGGTGTTGAGGGTGAAGGAATGCTTTGGGACTTAAACAATGGTCAAATAGGTGCTTCAACAGGTTCTGCTTGTGCTTCTGAAGATTTAGAAGCAAACACCGTTATGCTTGCAATCGGAGCTGATAATGAACTTGCTCACACAGGAATCCGTTTGAGTCTTTCAAGATTTACAACAGATGAAGAAGTTGATTATACGATACAACATTTTAAAGATGCGGTACATAGACTCAGAGCAATTTCAAGTTCATTTGCGAAACAAAAACCAACTGCTGGTGGCGAAGTTCAAGAGTGTGAACTTCACTAACAACTAAAAAATAAAATTAAGGAGCATAATATGGCTAAAGCTGATATGTTAGGCGAGTCTCTTTGGGATGCCTACTCAAATAAAGTAACAACTCTTATGAACAACCCCCAACACCAAGGGGAACTTTTTCAAGGGGAAGTTGAAAAACGTGGTAACAAACTGATTGTTGCTGATTTTGGTGCAGAATCTTGTGGAGATGCCGTGCGTTTGTACTGGGAAATCGACCCTAAAACAGACATCATTATAAACTCAAAATTCAAATCTTTTGGATGTGGAACTGCTATTGCATCAAGTGATGTTATGACGGAACTTTGTATCGGTAAAACGGTGAAAGAAGCGGTGAAGATAACAAACATTGATGTTGAGTTAGCACTCCGTGATGACCCTGAAACACCTGCTGTTCCACCACAAAAAATGCACTGTTCTGTTATGGCTTATGATGTTATCAAAAAAGCTGCTGGCCTTTACATGGGTGTTGAAGCAGAAAGTTTTGAAGAAGAAATCATCGTTTGTGAATGTGCGCGTGTGAGCCTTGGAACACTTCAAGAAGTGATTAAACTCAATGACCTCAAAACTGTTGAAGAGATTACAGACTACACAAAAGCAGGTGGTTTTTGTAAGTCATGTATCAAACC
>Ga0256829_1000402_pt1 | contig 44973 bp, 51 predicted proteins | sample 131447metaG_FD_185979 | JGI IMG/M metagenome (GOLD analysis project Ga0256829, IMG submission 185979) | Hydrothermal vent microbial communities from Lau Basin, Pacific Ocean - 131-447 | ecosystem: Environmental > Aquatic > Marine > Hydrothermal vents | place: Pacific Ocean: Lau Basin | collected... | reverse complement strand
ACGATGCTATACATCATGGATCCTTGGAGTTTAGTGATGAGCTCCTCTATGAATGGAAAGGTATAGAGAGAACTGAAAAACCTAATGCATCCCATGTATATATCGAGCCTGCAGACAGTATAAAGCTGCTTACCGGAAGCATTGCACTTTCATCAAAGAACGAAGGGGCAACAATTTTTGAGCTTGCAGAAAACAACAAATTGAGTTTTAGAATATTAGATGGGGATATCGCTCTGCTAAATCTAAAGGTGAGTGATTTGAACGGAGATGAAAAGCTCAAAGTCTCAGATAACCACGTACGAATACACGACACAACTACGCTCTCGTTTAATCAGGTCCCTGGTCATGTCAAAGTGGCAACTACAGAAATCGAATCCTTTCTTTCTGAATCATTTGTAGAAAAAATGAGAGTGCAGAAACCGGAATTCGCTTCAAATGGGGAAATAGTCTTACTAGAGCTTGAAGTGATCAAACCTGGGGTAGTAAAAGTATGTGGTTGCTGGGCTGACAATGAAAAGGCTGTTGTTATTACCGAAGATTCACTCTCATTTATAAAGCCTGAGCTAGAGCAGCCTTTAAGTATGGTTGGTGAGGGAGAAAACTCGGTGTTGATGTATGCTGGCCCTGTAGATTGTTCATTGTTTGGGTTTAAAAGTGAAAACACTGGAGCATTAAAAATCTAACAAAGCCAGCCAGAGGGACCAAAAAACCGCCGCTTCGCTCTGGTTTTTCGGCCCCTGCTGGCGGCGTTATGCCCCTATGGAAAATTATGCACATTAAATTTACTGCACATGATGTCTCATACACCGAGGCCATTGATGGCGACATTATCCAAGCTTCTTTTGAAGAGGATGGTGACGATGACCCAATTAACCCATCAAAATTTTATTTTGATATTTCCGTAAGTTATGAATTTCCCCCAATCATTCCGAGTATAGAGTGGTTTGATGGTAGCGAAAGTGATGGAGGTGCAAATATATTGAGTTACAAAATAGATAGGAATTCGTTACAACTGTGGTTGGATAATGGTATGAGCTTTGATATAGATTTTGAAATAGAAGATGCATTATTTAACGATATAAATAAATTCATTACAAGCTTACTAAAGCAAACGAAGGCATAGCATATTAGCCAAAAAATTCAGCCTGTCTACGACACAAAAATTGTCCTGAGTCCGCCGGACACCTAGAGTCGGGCAGATGAATGTTTCCCAGCTTATCGAACTGGCGCTGGCTGAAGATGCCGCATTTAATGATCTGACCGCCACTGCCACCCTGCCTGCCAACCTGCATGGCTCGGCTTGCATCACGGCCAAAGCCGCTGGCGTACTATCCGGCGTTGCGGTCGCAGATGCCGTGTTTTCCGCAGTGAATCAGGCTATTGCCTGCGACTGGAAAGCCACTGATGGCTACAGGGTTGAGGTTGGCCAGATCGTCTGTGAGATGAATGGGCCGATGCGCGCTTTGCTGGCGGCGGAACGTACGGCGCTGAATTTCCTGCAACATTTATCCGGCATCGCCACAGCCACGCGCAACTTTGTCGATGCACTGGATGGCACAGGTTGTCAGATGGCCGATACGCGCAAGACCACACCAGGATTTCGGCATCTGGAGAAACAGGCGGTGGTGCACGGCGGCGGCGTCAATCATCGCATGGATCTGCAAAGCGGCATGCTGATCAAGGAAAATCATATCGAAGTTTGCGGGTCGATCACCGATGCCATTCACGCCTGCTATCAGAGCAATCAGGCAAGTAATCACCCGGTCTGGATCGAAGTGGAATGCGAAACACTGGCCGAAGTTGAAGAAGCGGTCACCGCCTGCCCGGATATCATCCTGCTCGATAATATGAGCCCCGATTTGGTCAGAACAGCGCGCGCTATCGTGCCGGCTTCCATTCTGCTGGAGGCCAGCGGCAACATCACGCTGGCCAACGCCCGCGCCTATGCTGAAACCGGCGTCGACCGCATCGCCATCGGCGCCATCACCCATTCCGCCCCGGCGCTTGATCTCTCCATGCGCGTCAGCAGCCTGTAAACGGCCATGAATCAGGCGCGTGAACATATCCTGACCCGGCTCGGCATGAGCAACACGCCGATCTCCGGTGATGATCTTGCCGCCGAACTGGGGCTAACGCGCGCCGGCGTCTGGAAACATATCCAGATACTGAAAAAAACCGGCATCGCGATTGAGGCGCAGGCCGGAAAAGGCTATGTCTTGAACGAAGACGTGTTCAGCGCCGGATTGATCAAGGCAAAACTCTCCACCCAACGCATCGGCAAACGAATAATGATTCTCGAAGAAACCGGCTCTACCAATCGAGATACCATGGCCGAGGCCGAAGCGGGCACGCCGGAAGGGCTGGTGATTTTCGCCAACAAGCAGACCGGCGGCAAAGGGCGGCTCGGGCGCACCTGGCACACCATGCCCGAATCGCTGGCCGCCAGCGTATTGCTGCGCCCCGAACTGCCGCCGGAACAGGTGCCGCAGCTCTCCCTGCTCACCGCCGTGGCACTGCACGATGCATTAAGTTGCTATTGCCCGGATATTCGCATCAAGTGGCCCAATGATCTGCTCTATCACGGCGCCAAGGTGGCAGGCATTCTGACCGAAATGAGGGCCGAGCCGGGGCGTGTACATGCTGTCGTGCTCGGTTTCGGCATCAATCTGGCCGCTCCCGCCGACGGCTGGCCGACTGACATCAATAAACCGGCCACCGACTTGGCCAGCATCACCGCCACACAGGTCAGCAAAACAGATCTTGCTGTTGCGATCCTGCATGCACTTGATGATTGGTATGATATCTATTTGAGGGGTGGTTTTGCCCCCGTACATCGCGCCTGGTGGCAGGCTCACGCTGCCTCTGGCGCCAAGGTCAGCGTCTATGACGGGCGCAACTATATTGAGGGCATCGCCCGTGCGTTGGACAATGATGGCGCACTGCTGCTGGAAACCGCCAGCGGCACGCAACGCATCATCGCTGGCGATCTGGAATTGATATAGAGTCAAAAGATTTTCACCGCAGAGGACGCAAAGTAACGCAAAGGACAAACAACAGAAGATAGTGCAACATGTTCGCTTCATTTTAACCCCTGCGGTACAGGTGGCTTTTTTATGTTACTTTGCGAAACCTTGCGTCCTTTGCGGTAAAAGATGTTGAATGTAATGAAAAGAGGCAATCCTATGCATGAAAAGTTACTGGTAGCTGATATCGGCAATACGCAGATGGTGTTCGGGTTGTTTGCAGGGGAACGGCTGATCACGCATTGGCGGCTCTCCAGTGAGCGGCAGCTAACCTCCGATGAGCTGGCCTGGCAGTTGCACGGTATGTTTGAGCAGTCCGGGCAACCTGCCGGCGAAATACACGGCATTATGGCGGCCAGCGTGGTGCCGCACCTGGATGCGCCGCTGGCGGATGCATGTTCGCGCATCTGCGGCAAGCAGCCTGCCTTTGTCGGATCGGGCGAAGTCAAAACCGGCATGGCTGTCGATTACAAAAATCCCAGAGAAGTGGGCGCGGATCGCATTGTGAATGCGGTAGCTGCGCGCGAACAATTCGGCGCACCTGCCATTGTGCTGGATTGTGGTACAGCCACCACATTTGATATCGTATCACCGCAAGGCCATTATGCCGGTGGCCTGATTTTACCCGGTGTGGAAATGGCGCTGGAAGCACTATGCAAACGCGCCGCCAAATTGCCGGAAGTATCGATCAAACGCGCCGATGAATTCATCGGCAGGGATACCGTCACCAGCATCCAGTCCGGCAGCTACTGGGCCGCCATCGACGCCATTGCCGGCCTGATCAAACGCTTGCGTCAGCAGTCCGGTTACGAAGTATCTCCCATCATCGCCACCGGCGGCCTGATCCCGCTACTCATTGATGATTTGCCTGATATCGACCACCACCTTCCCCACCTGACCTTATCCGGCCTGCAACTGCTGGCCAACAAACACTTCGGCCAGTAACTTTTCCTGTTTGGCACCGGCTATGCTGGGTTGGGGTTAATGTGAGCGCAACACTTCCGGCAGAGTGAAGGCGACATTTTCTTCCTTCACGGTCAGCGTACTGATGTTTGAAAACCCACGCTGATGCAGCCAGTCCGTTACCTGCCCGACCAGAATCTCGGGCGCGGAGGCACCGGCGGTAATGCCCACGGTCGAATCCGGTGAAAACCATCCCGCATCAATATCGTCCGGGCCGTCAATCAGGTGCGCCGGAGAACCGGCCCGCTCCGCCACTTCACGCAGGCGATTGGAGTTCGATGAATTTCTAGAGCCGATCACCAGCACCACATCACAGCGCGCGGCCAGCGCCTTGACCGCCTCCTGCCGGTTGCTGGTGGCATAACAGATATCCTCGTGCTTCGGCCCCAGAATATTGGGAAAGCGGCGTTTCAGTGCATCCACCACATCACGCGTATCGTCCACGCTCAGGGTGGTCTGGGTAACAAACGCCAGTTTATCGGGATCATTCACTTGCAAAGCGTCCACATCTTCCGGCTCGGAAATCAGCAACACAGCGCCGTCAGGCACCTGCCCCATGGTGCCGTCTACTTCCGGGTGGCCGGCATGGCCGATCAGAATCACCTGGAGGCCGTTGGCATAGTGGCGCAACAGCTCCAGATGCACCTTGGTTACCAGCGGACAAGTGGCATCAATCACCCGCATCCCACGCTGCTCACCTAATTCGCGTACCTGCCTACTGACCCCGTGGGCGGAAAAAATCAGCAGTGCACCATCCGGCACATCATCCACCGATTCGACAAACACGGCTCCCTTGGCGCCCAGGTTTTCAACCACAAAACGGTTATGCACAATTTCATGGCGCACATAGACCGGTGCGCCATATACCTTCAGCGCCCGTTCGACAATTTCAATGGCGCGATCCACGCCGGCGCAAAAACCGCGCGGTTCGGCCAGTAAGACCGACTTCGGCTGGATTGTGACAGTTCTGGTTTCTTGCTGCATTCAATGGCTCCTTGCGCTACGGTTTCGCGCCAACACTAACAAATTCGAAACGAGGTAACAGTCATGGCAGATTACAACATCAATCCCGGCGATGCCGCACCGGCAGGCATTGAACTGAAGACATGGCCCGAAGGTCGCCTGAAACTGGCTGATCTGAAAGGCCAGTGGGTCATCCTCTATTTTTATCCCAAGGACAGCACGCCGGGCTGCACCACCGAATCGTGCGGCTTTCGCGATGCGCTGCCCGATTTCTCGGCTGCCGATGCCGCCGTGATCGGCGTATCGCGCGATTCGGTGAAATCGCATGCCCGTTTTACCGAAAAGCAGGGGCTGAACTTCCCGCTTATGGCCGATACCGAAGAAGCGCTATGCAAAGCCTTTGACGTTTTGCAGCTTAAAAAGAATTACGGCAGGGAGTATCTCGGCGTGGAGCGCTCCACCTTCATCATCAATCCGGAAGGGAATATCGCCTTTGCCTGGCGCAAAGTGCGCGTCAAAGAGCATGTAGAAACCGTGCTGAATACGCTGAAAGAATTGCAGTCGTAAATTTCAGACAGTGCATTACTGTGACCAGCCTACCTGCGCCGGAGGTTCGGCTTCAGCCGCGCAGAGCTGTTATATTGGCATGAAAAGAGATTTTACTGCCTGTTTTTGCGCGGCTAAAGCCGCACCTCCAAAACGATCGCGCGAGGTGATGCCATCATGCTAACCGGCAAAAAAATCCTTGTCGGCATTGGCGGCGGTATTGCCGTCTATAAAGTTGCCGAGCTTGCCCGCATGCTCAGCAAGGCGGGTGCCGATGTGCGCTGCGTGATGACCAAATCCGCCTGTGAATTCGTTAACCCGCTCACCTTTGAAGCACTGACCGGCAACCCTGTGCATACCAAACTGTTCAATCTGACCAGCGATCAGCAAATGGGTCATATCTCACTGGCGCGCTGGGCGGATGCAGTGATCATCGCACCGGCCACGGCCAGCCTGTTGGCCCGGCTGGCGCATGGTATCGCCGACGACCTGCTCGCCACCATCATGCAGGTCTGCGAAGCGCCCGTGCTGCTGGCGCCGGCCATGAACACATCCATGTGGGAATCTACGGCCACCCAACGCAACTTCAACACGCTAAAGCAACGCGGGCTCTACCATATCGGCCCGGACGCAGGCGAACTGGCCTGCGGCGAGCAGGGCGCTGGACGCATGGCTGATATTCACGCCATCCTCTCGGCACTGTTGCCACTGCTGTCCGACAAACCGTTGATCGGCCAGCACTGGGTAATCAATGCCGGCCCCACCGTGGAAGCATGGGATGATGTTCGCATCCTGACCAATCGCGCCAGCGGCACGCTCGGCGCTCTGCTGGCTGATCTGGCCTGCCTCATGGGCGCATCGGTCACACTGGTAGCCGGCCCCGGCACCCCGGAATCACATCCCGGCGTGTTGCGACGCAATGTATCGACAGCGCTGGAAATGCTGTCCATCTGCGAAATCGAAGCTGCCGGTGCGAACGTGTTTATCGGCACGGCTGCAGTCAGTGATTTTCGCTTCGCCAAATCGCATCAGGGCAAACTCAAGCGCGGCAATACCGCCCATATGAACATCGAACTGACAGCCAATCCGGATATCGTCGCCCATATCGTCGCCATGTCCCGCCGCCCGGCCAAAGTCATCGCCTTTGCAGCAGAAAGCGACCATCATATCGACCATGCCAAAGCCAAACTGGCCGCCAAAAATGCCGATGCCATCATTGCCAATGACATCAGCAATATGGGTAGAGCTGCAGGCAATGGCATGGACGGCAGCGGTGCGGGCGGTCACAAAGCGGCCGGTGGCTGGTGGATCAGCCGGCATGGCGAGCAGACGGTAATCGAAACCGGCTCCAAGCTCGATTTCGCCAAGCAGATTATTCAACACATTCAACAGATGATTGAAATGGAACCAAGGGAGTTTAACCGATGAGCAATCACAATCCGACCGTTCATATCCAGACACTGCCGCATGGCGAAGGTATCGACCTCCCCTTCTACGCCACCACCCATGCCGCCGGCGCCGATCTGCGCGCGGCAGTGGCAGAGGATGTTACGATTACACCGGGAACGCACGCCCTGATCAAGACCGGTTTCGCCATGGCGCTGCCGGACAATTACGAAGCGCAGATTCGCCCCCGCTCCGGGCTGGCGTTGAAGCACGGCATTACTGTACTCAATGCCCCGGGCACCATTGATGCGGACTATCGCGGCGAAGTCGGGGTGATTTTGATCAACCATGGCAACGAGCCATTCACCGTCCGGCGCGGCGACCGTATCGCCCAGATGATTATCGCGCCATTTGTGCAGGCGGATTTTCAGGCCGTGGATAGCCTGTCGGAAACCGAACGCGGCGCAGGCGGGTTTGGATCGTCAGGGCGAAGGTGATTGTCGGGGCAAAAGGATCAGCATACAACCACACACATCAATACGGTGTCTGCGAAGATGAGCTCCGCCACTACCTATAGCGGACATGCGGAAAAGATCCTGCCCGGCGGAGAAACACTGGTGCGCATGGGCAAGGCCACGGCACTGGTGGCGAATGCTGTGCCGGGTGATGCACTGACCCTGAGATTGACGGGAAAGCGGCGCGGTGTGATGCGGGCTGAAATCGTTGAAATCGTGCAGCCATCAGCGCAACGCGTGCAGGCGCCGTGCCCTGTGGCGCATGCGTGCGGCGGCTGCGCCTTGCAGCATATCACGGCGGCAGATCAAGCCACGATAAAATCGAGCTGGGTTTCTGATGCATTCAAAGCCCTGATGCGTGAACAAATACACTGGATGCCGATACAGTCAAACGATAACCGATTCCGACGGCGGCTACGATGGTTTGTCGGGCATGATGAACAGGGGGATTTTCTCGGCTTTTATACGCCAGCCAGCAATCAGGCGGTGCGTCATGGTGATTGCATGGCAGTAACGCCGGAACTCAACGCGCTCAGACATCTGATTGAAGCGCATATCAAACTGGAAACAATCACCAGTATTCAGGCGCTGCAACTGAGTGATGGCATACACATCATTCTGGAAGCGAAGCTGCAGCCCAATAACACGAATATCAGCCATTGCAGTGATTTTCCGCTGCAATGGTGGTGGCGCGATCAGCAACACATTACCCGTCCTTTTCACAAGCCTGTCCGCCTCCTCCACGATACATTGCCGACAGCAGGCGTGGATATCACGCCCGCTGTCGGCCCGGATGATTTTGTGCAGGGACAGGCTGCAGGCAATCGGGAGCTGATCAGCCAGATTCAGGCATGGGCAGGGCCGACCCACAGAATCGCAGACCTGTTTTGCGGCATCGGCAATTTGTCACTGCCGCTGGCTGCGGTGACCGGCGCGCAAATCTATGGCGCGGAACTGAATGCGGCCAGCGTGCGTGCAGCATCAAAAAATGCCAAATCGCTTGGTCTGCATGCCACTTTTGTAGTCGCCAACCTGTTCGATGCGTTTAATCCGGAACCCTATATCGGCGCAGATGTGCTGATCCTTGATCCGCCGCGCCGTGGCGCAAAGCACATCTGCCAGCAGATCTCGCGCCTGTTGCCGAAAAAGATCATCATGGTCTCCTGTGATGCCGCCGCTGGCGCGCGTGATGGCGCTCTGCTGAAGCAGCACGGCTATCAACTGGCAGCGCTGCGGGCGCTCGATATGTTTCCGGGCGCAGGCCATGTGGAGACAATAAGCCTATGGCTGCCGGAATAGTCAATAAACACCCATTGATGCAGGGCCATCATTGGTAAAACAGGCCTGAAAGTTATCGCCGCCCTTCTATGCTTATTATCACTGCCGGGGTGTCAGCCCCGGCAGCAACAGTCCGGCCCGCGCCTCTCAGGTTTCAAACCAGCTGCCAATGGCAGTCTGCGCGGTCTGATGCACGCCACACTGTCACCCCGAAAAAATGGCAAGATAGTATCTTCTCACTCGGGTCGTTACCCGTGATATTGTACTTTACATCATATAGTTTCGGCACATGACGCGCGATTCGATTTATACCTCGGACATTCACCACAACGGTTTCGCCTTTGACGACAAGGTAGCGAGCGTTTTCGCCGATATGATCAACCGCTCCGTGCCCGGCTACGGGCAGACATTGCAGATGGTGGAGTTGCTGGCGCATGAATATGCCCAGTCCGGCAGCAACCTGTATGATCTGGGCTGCTCGCTCGGCGCAGCCACCATGGCTCTGGGCCGGGGCGCCGCTGGCAAAGGGGCTCACATCATCGGCGTGGATAACTCCCCCGCCATGGTGGATCGCTGTAAAGAAATGCTCAACAACGAAGCCGTGGAGATTCGTTGTCAGAATATTCTCGACACCCGGATCGAGCATGCATCGGTCGTGGTGCTGAATTTTGTGCTGCAATTTATCGACAAGGCAGCGCGGCTCGATCTGCTGGCGCGCATCCATGATGGGCTGGCGCCCGGCGGCGTATTGATTCTGTCCGAAAAAATCGCTTTCAACGATGCCGATGAACAACGCCGACAGATTCGGCTACACGAAGCATTTAAGCGCGCTCAGGGCTATTCAGACCTGGAAATCAGCCGCAAACGCACGGCGCTGGAGTATGTATTGATTCCCGAAACGCTGGATGTTCATCACGCCCGCCTGCGACAGGCCGGCTTCTCCGCATCCCACACCTGGTTTCAGTGTTTCAATTTCGTCTCCATGATCGCCGTGAGATGAGCAACTTTTCACAGCTTGAAGCGGCCCGACTGCACGACTGCCTGTCCCGTTCGCCGCTGACTGCGTTCGCAGGGCAACTGGTCAAGGTGAACGAAAACGGCTGGGCGAATATCCTGAAACATGGTGATTACAGCCGCTGGCAGCGCGGTCTGGACGCCCTGCCCGATGCTCCCCCTTCCGAAGTTCATCTGGACGCCGCAACGGTCAGTATAGGCACTGCCTCCGATACGTCTGATCCAGAGCAAGCCATCGAATCGACCCTGAAACAGCTGCACCCGTGGCGCAAGGGGCCGTTCGAGTTGTTCGGCGTACATATCGACACCGAATGGCGCTCCGACTGGAAATGGGATCGATTGAACAACGATATCACACCGCTGACCGGACGCACCGTACTCGATGTTGGCTGCGGCTCCGGTTACCATCTCTGGCGCATGCTCGGCGCTGGGGCGGCGCTGGCCGTCGGCATCGATCCGACCGCCCTGTTTTCGATGCAGTTCGCCGCTATTAAGCGCTACCTGCCAGATGCGTCCGCTTTCATCCTGCCGGTTGGTATTGAAGCGATGCCGGGCGGCATGCGCTGTTTCGACACCGTGTTTTCGATGGGCATTCTCTATCACCGCCGCTCGCCGATTGATCATCTGCTGGAACTGAAGGCATTACTACAGAGCGGCGGCGAACTGGTGCTCGATACGCTGGTGCTCGATACGCTGCAGGCCCGGAACGATGAACAGCACTGCCTGATGCCCCAAGGGCGCTATGCCAAAATGCGTAATGTCTGGTTTATCCCATCGGTGGCGATGTTGAGGCTGTGGCTCAAACGCGCCGGTTTCAAAGATATCAAGGCGATCGATGTCAGCCCTACCAGCTGCGAAGAACAGCGCAGCACCGCCTGGATGCGATTCGAATCGCTGTCCGATTTTCTCGACCCGGACGATCCCGACCGCACCATCGAAGGCTATCCCGCCCCAGTCCGCGCCATCCTCACAGCACAGGCATAATCCTTTCGCCACAGAAGGCGCGAAGGACGCAGAAGGATCAGTTAATAACCGTATTTGCTCTGTAGAAAGAAAAAGTTGGCATTTACGATAGCCGGTTTTTTCAAATCGATTTAAAACCGCATCATGACAAAAAAACGTCCCCATTGCAGAGACGTTTTTTTATTTTATTCCGCGCTTACGCACATGGATTTTCCACCCACTGGGCCTTTCTCAAAACACAGATGGCATCGACTTTATATCACCTACATACCACCCGAACCGCTTAACATACCCGTCATCATCTTCAGTTTGCCATCCATCATGCCGGCCACTTTATTGATCATGGGGTTATGATATACAGAGAGTATCCGTGAAGGTGGCACATATGCCACTATGGTTGATCCATTCGTATCCCTGTAGACATTAATGCGGACAGGAACTGCGATGCCCACACCGGGATTGGCCGAAAACAGCTTCTTGCCCACTGCGGCGCTGCCGATAAAAATGCTTTCGGATTCAATATTCAGACCCACCATGGACATCACTCTACCCTGATGCAGCTCTCCCATCACCATCATGCCATTCTTATGCACCATATTCTTGAGCTTGGCCACGACAGACGGTACCGAACCCGCAGCTTTCACCTGCACCGTCAGATAAGATTCAGACTGTGACATGCCACGGTTGATCGTAGCACCACCCATCTGTGATTTTGCAGCAGGCTCATCAGCACTACCAAGGCCGAAAAAACCACCGCCGCTGCTGGTACTACATGCGCTTAAAGCACCAAGCAGTGCAACAGCAAATACAGGCGCAAGATAATTGGCCCGCCGTACACATTTTATAATCATCATTGTTCTCCTTTCGAGTATTGTCAGCAACCCTCCCGGAGATCAAAGCCGACTTCCGACAGACTGAACCTGTTGGTAGCGGAGGCGAATTGATTATTACAAATTATGAAGTTATGGCAGAACAGACACCTTGGTCATAATATCACCCTGTTTGATCTGATCGACAACATCCATACCTTCAACCACCTGCCCGAAAATGGTGTACTGGCCATCCAGATGCGGTTGCGGAGCAAAACAGATATAAAACTGACTGCCGGCTGAATCGGGACTGGCCGAGCGCGCCATCGCTACTGTACCGCGAATATGCTTTCGATCATTGAATTCGGCTTTGACTTTATAACCGGGGCCACCCATGCCGGTACCATCCGGATCACCGCCCTGCGCCATAAATCCGGCGATCACGCGGTGAAATGTTAAACCGTCGTAAAAACCCCTGCCGGCCAGCGCTTTGAAATTGGCCACGGTATTGGGGGCAGAATCCGGGTATAACTCGATCAGAATCTCACCGTGTTTCGTTTCGATTTTAATATGATTGCCTGCAGGAATATCCTTATCGCCTGCCTGCGGTGCTTTTGTAAATAGACCCACGTTATGCTCCTTTGCATCACTCTGATGACCTGCATTGAACTGGCTGATCAACAGCACGCCGGCAAATGCAAACGCCATCATGATATAATTTCTTCTTTTCAGTTTTCGTTCCTGATTCGTTCCATGTTGGCCTTTCATAGCAACCTCTTCTGTGCTGACGGCATAATTTTGACCGGGTGCAACACCATGTGCCGCATACCGGGCTTCAATACCCCCGTACCCAGCAGCATATCTTGGCTGAATACTGTCACACTTGTTTCTTCGGCATCAGCCTCTGTTTGTTGCAACTGAATACGCTGTCCCTGCAAAAATCGCCGGCCATCAGCAGCGGTCAACACCTGCCGACCCAAATCCCGTAGCCACTGCGCCAGCGGCAGCAGACATGCCTCTCTGTCGGCAGCCAGCTGCCTGGGACTTACCATCATCGCCTCCGGCCAGCCGCCGGTCGATAGCCTGCGCAGATCGGTGACACAACCGCCCATACCCAGGTTTGTACCGATATCGCGAGCCAGTGAGCGTATATAGGTGCCTTTCGAACAAGTCACAGCCAGCGTCACCAGTGGAAACGAAAAGGCCAGCAAGCGTAAGCTATACACTGTTACCCGTCGCGGTTGCATGTCTACATGCTTGCCCCGGCGAGCCAGATCATGGGCTCGTTTGCCATCAATGCGAATGGCCGAATATTGGGGTGGTATCTGTTCTATGGCACCACGAAATTCAGGCAATACCGACTCCAGTTGTTGCTGACTGACTGAGGCATCGAATCGACCCGTTACTTCCCCTTCCATATCCAGTGTATCACTCTGGAATGAGAGGTCGAAACTGACACGGTAGCTTTTTTCGGCATTCAGCCCCATATCGGCAAAACGGGTCGCATCGCCCAGCAGGATGGGCAACATGCCGGTGGCAAGCGGATCGAGCGTGCCGCCGTGACCGGCCTTGATCCGTTTCTGCCCCGGCGTGGAAAAGATCCGCGCTACTTCATTGACGGCGCGGCGTGATGTCCAGCCGGATGGTTTATCAAGAAAGATGATACCCGGCACCGTTTAGCCCAGCGTGCGGCTGACCGCCTGCTCAACCTGTTCACAGACATCATGGAATACGCCCTGCAACACACAGCCGGCCGCATAGGCATGGCCCCCACCGCCCAGACTTGCGGCCAGATGACCGACATTGGCCCATATTTTACCCCTGAAGCTGATTTTCCAGCGGCTGCTGTCATGCTCATCGACGCGGATAAACACGGCCACTTCCACCCCGTCAATACTGCGCGCATAATCGATCAGCCCTTCGGTATCCTCGACATCCGCGCCTGTGTTCCGGTAAATATCCTCAGTGACATAAATCCAGGCGGATTTCCCTTCATGTTTAATTTCCAGCGTATCCAAACAAGCTGTCATCATCTTCATACCGGCCAAGGAACGGCTTTCATAGACGTTGACACTGATCGGCCATGGTTCGGCTCCTGCCTCAATCAAACAGGCCGCCAGCCGATAGACTGCAGGGGTGGCACTGGATAATCTGAAACTGGCCGTATCGGTCATCACTGCGGCATAAATCGCCGTTGCGGCGCTGGCAGTCAGCGGCGCTTGCATGGCCAGGATCAGGTCATAAATCATAGCCCCGGTGGCGCAATAACGGGCATCCACCACATTGATATCGCCAAACAGTTTATTGCTGGCATGATGATCAATATTGATCATCTTCGCACCGTTAAAGAAGGATTCTGGCATGCCCAGGCGTCCGAATGCGCCGCAATCCAGCGCAATAATCAGATCGGCCCATTGCGGCTGTTGCCAGTCGCCACGACCGACCTTGCCGGCATATTCAAGAAACTGATAAATCCGTGGCACGCCATCCCGATTATGCATGCGCACCTGCTTACCTGTAGATGTGAGTGTTTCATAAAGTGCCTGTTGAGCGCCAATGCCGTCGCCATCGGGATTGCAATGGGTGATCAGGACAATATGTTCAGCTCGTTCCATGGCATCGATGACCGGCTGCCAGTCTACATCATTGAATAATGGAGTCGGAGACATCTTCATGGTGTTTCCAGGTTTCTCAGCATCTGCAATACATCTCCGGATTTCTCAAAGGCTTCATCCCACTGAAATTGCAATTTCGGCAAGCGGCGTCGGGGCAGCGCACGCCGCAACAGATGCTCAAAATGTGGAGCCATGCGATTGAGCGACTGCACACAGAGCTCGGGATCGGATTCACCATTGTGGTAGACCCAGACATGCAACAACTGACGCCCGGATGTTTCTATGCGGGTAATGCTGACGCCATTGAAACGCGGATCAGCCACCTCCCGCATCAACAATGTGGATAACAGTCGCTGGATATCGGCCAGAAAGCGTTTTTGACCGGCAGGGTTACCGCGCATCGTATATGCTCCGGATAACGCGCATGGTTTGTTTCATGTGACAATCAGAGCGTCGCCGCCACTTCCTCAATGATATAAAACTCGAAGGTATCACCCTCTTTCACATCATTGAATTTTTCCACGCTCATGCCACATTCGTATCCGGACTTGACCTCTTTGACATCATCCCTGAAGCGACGCAGCGAGGCCAGAACGCCATCATAGACCAGCACACCTTCGCGTAGCACGCGCACATGCGATCCACGTGTGACATAACCATCGGTCATATAACAGCCGGCAACCGCACCCACCTTCGGCGCCTGGAACACTTCGCGCACATCAGCCATGCCGGTGACCTTCTCTACTTCATCCGGTGCCAATACGCCTGCCATGGCCGCTTTAATCTCGTCAATGGCATCGTAGATCACCTTATAAAAGCGAACATCCACACCTTCAGCTTCGGCCACTTTCTTGGCTTTGGCTTCAGGACGTACATTAAAGCCGATAATGATGGCATTGGACGCCGATGCCAGCATCACATCCGATTCGGTAATGCCGCCGATCGCCTTATGGACAATTTTCACCTTCACTTCATCGGTGCCGGCCTTGACCAATGACTCTGCCATGGCTTCAACTGAACCGGTTACATCGCCCTTGATCAGTACGGGTACTTCCTTGACACCGCTCTGCAGATTGGCAAACAGTTCATCAAGGCTGGCGCGTTTTTGCGCTTCTGCGCCGATCTCGCGCTCCCGATCCTTGCGGTAGCGTACAATATCTCGAGCCTGCTTCTCATTCTCGACAGCATAAATTTCCTGGCCTGCTTCCGGCACGGAATCCAGCCCCAACAGTTCGAACGGAATGGAGGGGCCGGCTGTGCGATGCTGCACAGCATTCTCATCAATAATGGCGCGCAAACGACCAGTCGCCGAACCGACAACCACGGTATCACCCTGATTAAAGGTGCCGTTCTGCACCAGTACGGTCGCCACCGGACCGCGTCCCCGATCGAGACGCGATTCCACCACGATACCCTTGCCTCGGCGTTTCGGGTTGGCTTTCAGCTCCAGGATTTCTGTCTGCAGTGCCAGCATTTCGAGCAGATCATCCAGCCCCTGTCCGGTATGCGCCGAAACCTGCACAAAAATCGTATCGCCGCCCCAATCTTCCGGCACCACTTCATGCTCGGCCATCTGACGCATCACTTTTTCGGGATCAGCACCCTCTTTATCCATCTTGTTGACCGCCACAATCATCGGCACGCCAGCTGCACGCGCATGATTGATCGCTTCCACCGTTTGCGGCATCACGCCATCATCAGCACCCACAACCAGTACGGCCACATCGGTCATGCTCGCCCCTCGGGCGCGCAGTCCGGTAAAGGCTTCATGGCCTGGCGTATCAATAAATACCACCCTCTCACCGCCATTAAGTTTCACCATGTAGGCGCCGATATGCTGGGTTATGCCGCCAGCTTCGCCTGCTGCTACATTGGCTTTGCGCAGGGCATCCAGAATCGAGGTCTTGCCGTGATCGACATGCCCCATGACCACCACGACCGGTGGACGCGGCTGCAGATCGGCTTCGTCATCTTCCGAGACATCTTCAACCAGCACATCTTCAACTGCGGCGGCGTTTATCAATTTTGGCTTATGACCGAACTCTTCAATAATCAGGGCGGTAGTATCGCCGTCAATCGCCTCGTTTACCGTGGTTGGATTACCCATTTCAAACAGTTTCTTCACCACTTCAGAACTCTTGATAGCCATGCGACTGGCCAGTTCCGAAACCAGAATAGGATCTGTAAATTCGACCGTACGCACGACAAATGCTTCATCATCCTTGGTAATAAGACTACTAAAACGCCTGGAGCCGCGGGCCAGCCGGGCCTGACGCTCTTCCTCTTCCGGCGATAATATCTCATGACGTTTGGCTGCATAGGCGCGCCGAGCCGCCTTTTCAGCCGGAGACAGACGACGCTGAGGACGCATACCACCCGGCCCCCGGCGACGCTGCTGACCTGTTGGCGGTGGCGGCGCTCCTGCGCCGGGTGCAACTGCAACCGAAGGCGAGCGGCGCATGCCCTGTTGCGCGCCGGGCGCAGCAGACCCTGGCCGCGCGCCGGGACGCTGACCTCTGTTGGCGCTTTTACGCTGCGCGGCGCGCTCATCCGATATTTTTTTCTCAATCTGTTTCACTGATGAACTGGGCGCCTTCATGGCAGCAATTTGCGCCGGCGTTAATCCCCGTCGAATCGTGGTGCGCGGTCCTTTATGAGCGGGCTGCTGTCCGCCTCTTCTGGCACCACCAGACTGGACAGGTTGTCCGCCTCTTCTGACGCCACCAGACTGGACAGGTTGTCCGCCTCTTCTCACCCCTGCACCGGCGGCAGGCCTGCCCGGCGCAGCCTTGTTGGCAATGGGTCTGCCTGCAGACTGTTTTTTCGCAGATTTTTTCGCAGATTCCCGTTCCGCAGCTTTTCTGGCCACAGCAGCAGCAGCGCGCTGAGCCGCTTCTCCGGTCTTTCTGGGTGCTGTCGTCGTCGTTGGAGCGGTTGTAGCAGATGCTACTGTCGCAGGCGCTGTTGCCGCAGTTGTTGATATCGACGTTTTTGCAGTCCCGGCGGCTGGTTTTGCCACCCCCTGCTCGCGTTGACGGGCTGCGGCATCCTGTTTTTTCTTTTCCAGCGCCGCAGCAGCACGCTGAGCCGGTGTGGCAGGCTTGCTGCCCCCGGTACCTGAACTGGCAGATGCGGCGGCGCTTGAAGCACGTCCGGACTCCGTCTGATCCGGCTTCGATACGGTTGATTTCGACACGTTTGATTTCGACACGGCAGGCTTCACGCGCGCATGGCGTCGGCGCACGGCTACCTCAACGGTTCGACCACGCCCTTCTACCTGAGAACCACTACGCGCCTGACCGGCAACCATAGGCCGGTTCAAGGTCAATGTTTTGCCACCGGATTTGCCGGCGCTCGGCGTCGCGCCGGCGTTGAGAGCCGCCTTGATCTTTTTCTGGTCATCCGCATCCAGTGTGCTGGTCGGCCCACTCACAGCCACATTACAGCGCACAGCAACGCGCTGAATTTCAGCCGCTTCTACGCCCAGTTCTTTTGCCAAATCTAGAATACGCTTTGCCATCTGTTCTAATTACCCTGATACCCTTGATTCATGACTTTCCTGCAACATCATGATCTGTATGCGCCCATACCAGACGCAATATTTTTTCAACCTGTCTGCCACTGCAGATGCAGCACCTGCAGCATCCATCGCCACAATAGACACATCATCACGCCCGAACATCTCACCCAGCCATTGCCTGGATGGCACATTCACCAGTTCGGAGCAGTAGCCCGCCTCCGCCCTTTTGCTCACCCCGTCATCAACCTGGCGAACCAATGCCGCTCCGGCATCTGGCGCCCGCAGTAACAGCAGCGGCGCATTATTCCATAGTCGGCGCATCACTGCATCCCTGCCTATAGCTGCTGATCCACGCTGCAACGAACACATGCGTTCCAACTGCTGCTGCAAAGCAGCCCGCATGCGCAGCAACAGCGCTGTCCATTGCGGCAGGGCTATGCGGAAACGGGCCTTCAGCACCTGCAACCGTTTGTCGTTCATGCGAGCAAGGCATGCCTTGCTCATACAGTGGTAGATGCCCCGGCCCGGCGCCTTTTGCAACAGGTCCGGCCAAACCTGTCCGTCATCATCTACCACCAACCGCAGCATATCCTGCTTGGCCAGCGACTGCCGACAGGCTATGCAGCGCCTGTGAGGCTGCTGCGCCCGAACAGAATCAGTCAAACCAACCGCTGGCTTCACGGGCAGCAATAATCAATACTTCCGCCTGCTCCCGGCTCAAGCCTTCAATATTTTCCAGCTCATCCACGCCAGCATCTGCCAGCGCATCGACACTGACCATCTCCAGAGCCGCCAGTTGCTCGGCAATTTCACGCGTCATGCCGGCCAAATCGAGTAGCGACACCGCAGCTTCGCCTTCCGACTCACTCTTCTGCAAGGCCTGATCCAGCAGCGCATTGCGAGCGCGATTCTGCAGTTCGCCAGCCACTTCACCGTCCAGCCCTTCAATGGCAGCAATATCCGCTGCATCACAATAGGCCAGCTCTTCCAGACTATAGAACCCTTCAGCCACCAGTACCGAGGCAAAATCCTCATCCACATCCAGCCCCTGCTGGAAGATGCGACGAGCCTTGACTACTTCCTCCTGACGCCGTTCTTTCTCTTCACCACTGCTCATCAATTCGATATTCCAGCCGGATAGCTCGGAGGCCAGACGCACATTCTGGCCCCGGCGGCCAATGGCAATGGCCAGGTTTTCTTCACTCACCGCCACTTCTATGGTATTGCTCGACTCATCAACCAGTACACGCTCAATCTCGGCCGGCGCCAATGCATTGACAACAAAGGCTGCCGGATCTTCCGTCCACTCGATGATATCAATTTTTTCACCATGCAGTTCGTTCACCACGGCCTGCACGCGCGCACCACGCATGCCGACACAGGCACCAACCGGATCTACGGTCGAATCTGTGGAAATCACAGCAATTTTGCTGCGTGACCCCGGATCACGGGCGATGGCCTGAATGGATACCGTACCATCCTGAACTTCCGGCACCTCCTGCTCAAACAGACGCAATACCATGCCGGCATCCGAACGCGAAATAAATACCAGCGGGCCCTTGGATTGATTGCGCACTTCTCTCAAATAGGCGCGCACACGATCTCCCTGACGGAAGGTTTCGCGCGGCAGCAGATCCTCGCGATACATCACCGCTTCGCCACGCCCCAGGTCAACATAGACGTTGCCCCGCTCCACCCGCTTGACGATGCCGGTAATCAGCTCGCCCACGCGCGGTTCGTATTCAGCGATCACACGATCCCGCTCGGCTTCACGAATTTTCTGGTTAATCACCTGCTTGGCAGTCTGGGCTTCAATACGCCCCAGCGGAATCGGCGGCAACGATTCACGAAATTCACTGCCTATTTCAGCATCCCCATCGAGTTCCCGGCCCTGTTCAATGGTCAGGTCATTAACCTCTTCTTCCACTTCCTCGACCACCGTACGCACATGGAACAGACGAATCTCTCCCGTGGTGCGATCAATCTCCGCCACTATATTTTTGCCCGGATAAGTTCTGCGCGCAGCTGTCTTCAGTGCCTGCTCCATCGCTTCCAGCACCAACTCACGCTCCACTGATTTCTCACGCGCAACTGCATCCGCTACCTGTAATATCTCTACATTCATGACTGCATTCTCACTACTCCGATTCTTCCTATACGCCTGCAACTACTCAGATCGCCACTGATTTGTTACACTATTTTTTACTTTTCCTGCTTACTTCTTGCCAGTTGATCGCCCGTACTACTTTGCATACATCAACCATATCAACCACTATTTCTTTATCACCAGCGGCTTTACGCCCAGGCACCAACAACCTGAAGCCAGATCCATCTTCTGCATCAACAAGGCCAAGATTTCTGCCTTCCTGACTGCTGCCATCCAGAAACGATACGTTAATCCACTCATTCTTGTAACGTCTGAAATCAGCTACGGTTTGCAATGGCCAATCCAGCCCCGGCGAAGTCACTTCCAGACGAAACGCGCCCTTGATCAGATCTTCCGCATCCAGTTGCAATGCCAGTCCGCGACTGATCCGCTCCAGCCTGTCCGAACCAATACCGCCAGCGCAATCAACTATCACCCTGACCAGCTGGCTGCGACCACCGCCACCAATGCTGATCTTCAGAATATCCACACCCATATCGTCAGTAATCGGCTGCAGCAGTGATGCAATAACAGATTCCAAAGCCATAACCACCTTCAAAAAACAAAAAAAGCGAGCCGCAGCTCACTTTTTAACAGGGCGCATATTAGAGGCCAACCACTAAAAAAGCAACAGTTTAAAATCAAAACCACCTCACGCAAAGGCGCAAAGACCGCCAAGGGAGATTACTGACGCTCCGTTTTCTTTGCGTTCCTTGCGCCTTTGCGTGACTTTGCTTTTCGCTTCATAAACCAAAGTCAATCCGGTTGTGTTTTTACTCTGTGAAACTCTGTGTAATTTGGGGTTAAATATCCGGGCGCATCAGGCCGGCGCAAACACAAACGGATCGGAATGGATATCCTTCATAGACGCGCCGGCCATAAATATTTTCTGGCGCAGTGCATTCACAATGGGCGGATCGCCACACAGATACACGCCATAACCACGCAATGAGCCCAGCTCTTTAGCCGGAATATCAACGATATTCCCCTGCATGCCGCCAGCAGGCGCTTCGCCGTGCAACACGCACGGGGTATAATGGACATTATCGTGTCCATCAGCCAGAGCGCGCAACTCATCCATCAGATACAAGCCGGCCGTCGCCAGGCTGGCATGGAAGATATGCACGGGGCCGCTATGCCCACACGCCAGTGCATCACGTAAAATCCCGTAGAGCGGCGCCAGCCCTGTACCTGCGCCGGCAAGCAGTAGTGGTCGCTCAGGCTTATCGGCCAGATAAAAACTGTCTCCGGACGGGCCGAAATAATTCAGTGCATCGCCAACAGCCACTTCATCAAACAACCAGGTACTCATGCGCCCTTCCGGCACACGTTTCACATGTAGTTCCAGAAAATCATCGCCGGGAATACTGGCCAGAGAATAGCTGCGAGTCAGATCATCACTAGCCCGGATAACATTAATAAACTGACCAGCTCTGTATGAAAAATCGGTCGGCAATTCAAGACGCAGGCGCACAACCGACTCATTAAGTTGATCTTTGGCAAGCACCTGTGTCGCATATTTGGGCGACACCGAGGCCAGCCCAATTTCCATATCCTCCACTGGCTTGCACATACAGGCCAGAAAATAGCCCTGTGCGGCCAGCGTGTCCTTGACGCCTTTTTGAGCAGCAACAGGAGGCACGCCCTCCAACGCCCGCGTCAGACAGGTCTGACATGCGCCCGACTTGCAGGAAGATGGCAACATGACCCCGTGCCGTTCCAGGCTATCCAGCAGCGTTTCATCTTCAGCACAAAAATAATCGTTACCTTCAAATCGTATTGTCGGCATTTATAATCCCTTCCCGTACGTCTTGCGCCAGCAAAGACCATACAGGCACGTTGAATTTCAAATTGTTCATTTCAAATTATTCACTTAATATTGTTCATTTCATATTAAAGGGGGCCAAAGGCCCCCTTTATGCGGATTTCGGGATTCCGTCTAACGATCCAGCACGTCATCACGCGTGGATTCAGCAACAGCGATCACCTGTGTAATCAAATCCTTGCCTACGCCGAGCTCCGCCAGCGTGGAGCGGATATGCATCAGGATATGATCAAAATGGGTGCCATTCAGCCCCATTTTTATCAGGTGTCTGTGCCCGTCACGCATATCCTTGCCTGTATAGTTATGCGGGCCGCCGAATGCCATAGTCAAAAATGCCTTCTGCTTGGCTGCCTGCTTCTCCATATCCACGCCTTCGAAGAACGGTACGACATACGGATCATTCAGTACGCGTCGGTAAAAAATATCCACCGCTGCATCTACTGCGCCTGCGCCGCCCAACTGTGCAAACAGTGTCTCATTTCCGCCACTATATGCATCTCCGCTGGCAACCGGATTTGGCGCCTCATAAGGCTGATTTGTCAACTTGATAAAACCAACCAGAATAGCCGCCAACAGAATCAGCGGCAGTATGATTTCAAGGAATCCCATTCAATTACCCCCTAGCGATTCAGCACATCTGCGCGCGTGGATTCCGCGACACCAATGACAGTTTTAATAAGCTCCGCCGGAACACTCAGGTCAGCCAGCGTGGAACGCAAATGGCAGACAATATGGTCAAAATGGGTGTCATCCAGGCCCATTTTTACCAGATGCTTGTGTCCTTCACGCATGTCCATACCTGTATATTTGTTCGGACCTCCGGTCACCATGGTTAAAAAAGCTTTCTGCTTGGCCGCCTGTCTTTCCATATCCGTATTTTCAAAAAATGGCGTAACATAGGGATCATTCAATACCCGGCGATAAAAATTATCCACCGCCGCATCAATTGCTGGCTCACCACCTAACTGCTCATAGACCGTACTCATTATTATCCTCCATCTAACGCTCATATGCGTTAATCATTAATTTTAATCATTAATACCCATAATTGAGGTATCTGGCATGAATCTTTACAGGCCAGGTCGCTGATGTCAATGCATAACTGTCGTTGGCTCCATATAACTGCCGATACGGCCAAACTCGGCAGGGTCAAATGCCGCCGTTCCTACTTTATCCCCGCTGTGAATGGCGGCATCGATCACCCTGATCATCTCCCGCACCTGTAACTCATCCAATGGCGGCGGAAGCTCGCCATGCTGCCAGCGACCACGCTCCAGCGCCGCAAGCCATGTCGCAATCGCTCCACCCTCATTTCCGGGGCCATCTACTTCCCCCGCGCCATCCTGTAAATCAGGAAAAAAAGCCAGCAACCCAAGCGGCGTAATACGCGCAGGCAGACCGGAGACAGCCTTGATAGCGGAAAATTGCACCGTCGCATCGCGCTCAGCCAGCAACTTACGCATGGATGGCGCACGCGCCCTGTAACGCCACGTTGGCAAGCGCCAGCAGGGTTTGTTCGCACGCCCCCAACAAAACCATGCCACAATCGTCAGCGACCATAATATAAACATACCGATTGCCAACCATTTCCACCACACTGTTGCGCTATGTTGACGCGCAGACCCATGCTTTGACCCAGACACGGAGAGCGCAAAACCTTCATCGCCTTGGGACTGGCGAGGCGGGGCCACCTGCACACTGCGTGAAGCCAGCATTGCATGCTCGATACGACCCTGATCGGGATTAAAAAATGCAATATCAACGGTCGGAATATGTAAGTTCCCTGCTTTCGATGGTGTCAATATAAGACGATACAGGACATCCACCTTCGTCTGTAATCCATCTCTTCCCATCGTGACAAGCGGCTTTTCACGCACAGTCTGGAGCCCATCATCCAGCGATAAATATTTCCACAGCACTGGCATGTCGGCGAGCCGAATTGCCTGACCGCTCAGGTGAATATTCCAGGTCAGCGGCTCCAGAGCAAAGGCATGCGCATCCGGCAGCTCCGATGTAATCGCCAGGTGACCGACAGGCAGACCTGTCGCCGCCAATGGCAATGTGCGCACTCGAATAAGCAGTGGTTTTCCATGCGCCTTCTTTGTATGTATCCGTGTTTCACCGGCATCGAAATTGGGGTTGCCGGAAGCAATACGGTGTGTTTTTACATGCTGTGCCAGACGTGCGGACACCGCAGGTTGTGTGATATGCAGATCGCCCGTATGCCGGGGGTACAATAAATAGACCCACGTCATGGTAAACAGCCTGCGCCCGTTCTTCACCACACTGCCAGCCACCGCACTATCCAGCTTGCGCACATCAAAGCCCTCAAATGAAGGAAACTGAACATCCGGTACGGCGGCAAACGGATAGGTACTTAACACCCGCATCTGCCATGTCAGTTGCTGATGCAGCCATGCGTGTTTTCCACCAAGCCTGTCTTCCACCCACAAACGCACATCATCGACATCGCCGTCTGCAGCCAGTATGGTGATCTGAAACGGCTGACTGAACAGCTTCTTGCCGCCAACCGTCACACGAAGCGCCGGCACTTTGAGCACCCCATGGCGTTTGGCTCCAATACGGTAATGCTTTTCCCGCCACTGCCCGGCCCGTTTTAAATCGGGTTCGGCAGTCACATAAAAATCCTTCTCCAGCGGCGTGATATCCAGACTAAAATTATCGCTACTTCCCTCCAGTCGCGCCACCATCTGTAAGGTGTGGTCACTGCTTGTAATGGTATGATCCACCGTCACAGCGAATGTTGCCGCCATGCCTGCAGCCGGCAACGCGGCTGACAAACCCAGCCATGCCATCATGCACAACAGCCGCCTTACCATGGCATGCCTCGGCGTGATGGCATCGCAGGCGCAGCTTTCTCCGCCATGCGATTACGGAGAAACAGATCCATGCTATCGCGAACACTGGCCGCTGCCTGCTCTGCCTGTTTCATGCCCGCCTCCTCTTCTTCACCGCCACCATTCCCCTCTCCGGTCTTGCTTTGCTTACCGCTCTTGTCTGCACCCGGTATGCCGTTCTCCGCCTGCTGTTGATCGCCATGATCCTGTTTTCCACCCTTGTCCTTATGCTTTGGCGCAGATGAAAGTGAACTGGAACTGTTTGGCTCATGCTTGCGCCTGCGTTTAAGCAGCCCCTCCAGCAGGGCGAGATTATGCGCCGCCTTTACATGCCCAGGCTGATATTGCAACGCCTGCCGCCAGGCTTGCCTCGCCGGTTGCAGCGCCCCTTCCCGATACAAACAATTGCCAAGATTGTACCAGATGCTGGCAATATAGGCAGGCTTCAGCCCCGCCGCTGCATTCAGCGCCTGTCGAAAACCGCGTTCGGCTTCACGCAGACGCCCCATTTTAAGCAACACAGTGGCGCGGCCAAAGATGCCTTTGCTGCTGTAATCCCAATGTTGCAACGATGCCTCATCATCGCCGCGCTGCCAGGCCTGCCACGCAATCCGGTTTTCAGGCACAAACCAGCCCGCATCAGCCAGCCCGGAGCCGCAGAATAATATCACAACCAGAGCAATCATCTGCCCCCTGACGCCTGGCACCTGACACCTCACACCTGACCCCGTCATGTCTGCCACGCCCGCATGCGTGATTTCCACCACAGTCCGAATAGCAGCATGGCCGGCAATAGCGCCCAGGCAAAGGCTTCCCGCCAGCGCAACCTTTGGCGGGAAGCGACTCGCGTACGCTTCACCATCTGCGCAATACCGCTGTCGTACAGTGCATCCCAATCGCTGTCATCCGGCTGCATGTGCGCATAGACACCGCCCGTTGCCTTAGCCAGGGCCATCAATCGCTGTTCATGCAGATGACTCTGCGCCACCCGCCCCGCTGCATCATGCACAAAACGCCCGTCACCCGCTGGCACAAGACCACCTTCCGACGTCCCGATTCCCAACACAAAGACGGGAATATTTGCCTTGACCAGACTGGCTGCCACATGTTTCAGCTCACCCTGATTAACATTCTCCCCATCCGTCAGCAACACCACCGCCCGTCCATGGCCGCGCGCCGGTTTCAATGCCTGCATGGCTCGTCGCAATGCCGCCGCCAGATCACTGCCCTGATCAGTAATCATATCCGGACGCAGTTGCCGGGCAAGATGCATCACCACACCATAATCCGGCGTCAATGGCGAGAGCAGAAATGCACGCCCGGCAAACGCCACCAGCGCCACACGATCACCCTGCAAGCGCAACAGAAAATCATGCAATTCATTTTTTTCCCGCGTCAACCGATCCTTTTGCGCTAACCTACCCTCATGCATCCAACCGCCCCCACGCCCCGAACTGCCCGGCTGCCCATCGCCAACACGCATGGAACGCGACATATCCATAACTACGGCGATATCCGCCCCTTGCCTGAATACGGTTTCATCCTCGTGTTGCCAGCGCGGCCCGGCCAACGCCAACAACAGCAAAATCAGACCGAGCCAGCCAGCCAGATCCTTCAGAATCCGGACAATGCGGGACTGTTTCTCATCCTCGTCTGCTCTACCGCGCACCACCAGCGGCCACACATCCACATCGGCATAGCAGCGCACACGAGCCAGTACATTGCGAGTCGGCTTGACCCGATACTGCCATAGCAGCGCCACCACCACCGCCACTGGAATCAGTGCCAGCCAAGCCGGCGAGCGCCAGTTGAGTTGCGCCGACAACAGCAGCCATGATTGCGACAATGCATCCATCATGGAATCGCCTCCCGACCGCGCGCCAGCCAAACCATCAGGTATCCCACCACAAGACCTGCCAGTAACAGGGCCGGATAGAGCGTAACCGATGACAGGTAATCGGTATGCTGATCCTCCACCTTTTCCAGTTGATTGATCTGTGCGGCAATACGCGCCAGCGCGCCGGTGTCGGTGGCGCGAAAATAGGCTCCGGATGTCAGGGCTGCGACAGATTTCAATGTTTTTTCGTCGAGAGAGGCCACATCGGCTGCACTGGCATGTTGCAAACGCGAGCCCACACCCACTGTATAAATACGAATTCCGTGCGACTGTGCCAGTCTGGCCGCTTGTAATGGCGATATCACACCGGCGTTGTTGCGACCGTCAGTGAGCAGAATCATCACCTGCCCGCCTCCCATTTTGCGCACGCGGGCCACATCTTCAAGATGTTTGGCAGCCAGAGCAATGGCCGTTCCGATAGCTGTTTTCTCGCCCACCCGCCCAATCCGTTCATCCAACAGCAGTTTCCGAACCAGCTCATGATCGTAAGTCGGCGGCGTCTGGATATAGGCCTCATCGCCAAACACCACCAAACCCAGTCGATCGGCACCGCGTTCCATAATAAAAGGGGCGAGCACATGCTGAATCGCCTGCAAGCGATTGAGAGCAGTGCCAGATTCCAGTGCCACATCACGATGAGCAAAATTATTCAACACATATTTGAGCGTCTGCAGGCGATTCATGGACTCGCCGGAGAGTGAAAAATCACGAATCACCATACTGCCGGACAGATCTACCAACAACATCACATCACGCCCTTCGCGACTAACCGATATTTCCCCGTCAACCCACTGCGGATCCGCCAGCGCCAGCGACCACAACGACCACGTCAGCACCGCCAACACACGCAACCACCGCATACTCACCATGCGCCGGGCGGGGAAGCTCTGACGTATCCATGCCAGCGATGGATGTGCCAGTGCACGCGGTTGCAAATCACCGGATCTCCTCTGCCACAGCAGCCACGGCAACAGCGCCAGCGCCAACAATCCCCACGGATGCAACAAACGCAGATGACCCAGCATATCCATTCAGGCAATACCCTCTTTAGCGAAGAGCCTATCCATTGCGATGGGTTCAATCCTGGAGACTTCCTTCATTGCCTCAATCTCCGGTGAATCCCTTTTTTGGTATCACTCACATCACTCAACGGCAATTGTTCAATCCAGCCACGCGCCAGACTGAGCCAACGCTCTACATCTGCTCTTCCGGTTGTCATATCAGGCTGATAACGCATCTCCATCTCTTGCCAGAAATGCTGCCATTCCTCCTGATCAAAAGGAGCCATTTTTTTCTCAGTCGGCAACGCTGCCCGTAAAATCTCGTTGAGGCGATAGGCTGCTTCACGCGCGTTCAGACCGCGACGTTGCTCAAGTTCATCCAGCGCCGCCAAAGCGCGAGCACGAATCGGGAGCGTACGCTCCCCCCCGGCTCTGGCCGGACGTATAAAGCGCCGCAGAAAAAGATACGCCAACCACAGCAAACCAAGAAACAGTGTCAATCCCAGCAACCACCAGCCCGGAGGCAACGGCCACCAGCCGACTGTAACCGGCGCGTCCGGGCCTGCAATCAAGGGTAGTGAAACAAGCAATAATGCAAACATTTAGATGGCAAGATCTGTGATATGACGCGTCAGGGCGGCAACGCCATCGCGTGTGGAGATGCGGCGTAGCGGAATGGCGACCTCGTTTAAGCGCTGCTGCAACGACTCCAGATGGCGTTTCCAGCAGGCGGCATAGGCATCGCGACAGGCCTGACTCCCGCTATCCACCACAATCATATCGTCACCGCTCATATCAGTCATGCGTGCCAGGCCAACATCCGGCATCGTCTCTTCTCTTGGGTCTGTGATCTGGACAGCGCATGTCTCGTGGCGCTGGCGCAAGCGGCCGATCATTTGCCACTCATCAGCCTGCCACTGCATAAAATCGGATATAAATGCGAGTTTGCGCCCGCGAGGCATACGTTCTGTATAACGAATCAAGTCCGAGGCTCCAGCATCTGCGGTGATGGTGCCTGTAAGCATATTCATAGAATGCGCATCCCCGGAAAGCGCGTCCAGCAACCGATTCAGGGTATCGGCGGCGGCAGCAGGCTCAATGGCCAGACTGCCAAAATCACCCCACAGCAACACCCCAACTCGATGGTGCCTATGTTTCATAGCATATGCCAACAGGGCGGCAACGCGCACAGCCTGTGCGCATTTGGTAGTTTGCCCGCTACCAAAGAGCATGCTTTTGCGCACCTCCAACATCAGTATCAATACCTGTTGCCGTTCTTCGCGATATTTTTTGACATGCGGCCTGCCCGTGCGCGCCGTCGCCCGCCAATCAATACTGCGCACATCATCGCCGGGCTGATAAGCGCGCAATTCCTCAAACTCCAGACCGCGCCCAAAAAAACGCGAGACAGAATCATTAACCTGATACTCGTGACTAAGGCGGGCAAAAACGATACGCATGTTCGCAGCATGTGCGGCCAGCCTGGCCAGTTCATTACTACCTGGCAGAAATTCCCGGTGCATCGCCAGCAACGCCTTCATTGCGGGTCAGAACCTCTGATACACGTTGTTTGCTTCATTGATAGAACCTTCTGTAATTATCATCCAATTCGTGCTAATTCGTGACATTCTTGGCCAGGTTTGTTTTGCTAACCAGCTTGGACGAGCGCTTACGGTACAGGCGTGAGTTCGATCAGTCGTTCGATCAGTCGTTCCCTGTCCCAACCGGCGGCCAATGCATCGAACCCGAGGATAATGCGATGGCGCAGCACATCCGGCGCGATACACTGAATATCGTGCGGGCTGACATAGTCCCGGCCTTGAATAGCGGCATGGGCGCGGGCGCAGATGCTCAGTGCAATACTGGCGCGCGGCGATGCACCCAGCGTCAACATGCCTTCGAGCTGCTTATCCAAACGCTCAATATGGCGCGTAGATGCAACCATATCTACAATATAGCCATTGAGTTCGGGCGCAAGATGGATGCGACGAATCTGCTGGCGCAATGCAAACACATCATCGGCATGTATTACCGGCGTAACCCTGGACGATCCTGCATCGCTTTCATGCATACGCAGAATATCCATCTCCTCGTTTCGGCTCGGATAATCCAGCACCAGCATCATCATAAAACGGTCGATCTGGGCTTCAGGCAGCGGAAATGTGCCCTCTTGTTCCACCGGATTCTGGGTAGCGATCACCCAGAACAGCTCGGGCAGCGCATAGGTGGTGTTGCCCACCGTCACCTGACGCTCTTCCATCGCTTCCAGCAGCGCCGATTGCACTTTGGCAGGCGAACGGTTGATTTCATCGGCCAGCAGGATGGAATGAAAGACCGGACCGCGCATAAACTCAAAGCTGCCATTCTCCGGACGAAAGATATCCGTGCCGATCAAATCGCCTGGCAGCAGATCCGGCGTAAACTGAATACGATGAAAATCCACATCAATACAGTCCGCCACTGCTTTGGCCAGCGTTGTCTTGGCCAGTCCTGGCACGCCCTCCAGCAGTAAGTGGCCGCCTGCAAGCAGACCGATCAACAGCCGGTCAATCAGCGCCTGCTGACCGATCACCACACGACCAATCGCACTGCGCAGCGCATCCAGCGTGGCCAAACAATCCACCTTCATCTCTTTCCTGCTCCCTGATTCTCTACCCTCTGATCAGGTAGCCTTAGAATAATGCCACCGGGCAGCATGGCTTCAGTCCTGATTCGATTGCTCAGCTCTGCAACCTGCCTGTTCATACCCTTCATTCCCGACGAGTTGGGATCATAAACCAGGAAGCTTACGCCTCGCATCTGATGCAGAAATGCATCAGGATTATCCTTACGCAAGGGTGGCAGCGGTAGTGCTCCTCGCCTTGTGGCAAGCATGGTGCGGCCTGGCCACTGGGTAGCCACCATCGTCTGCTCATCCATTGCCGCAGTTATCTCTCCCAGACGGGCAATCACATTGTCTACTCCATGCAACTGATTAGTCCGATTGGATAGAAAATATTGTTTGTCTGCGATCATAAATCCTGTGCTGAGCAGCATCACCAGAAAAATCGCCATGCCCCTACGCCGCAATAGCCCATTCCCGCCAAAACGATTGTTCAACTGAATCAGTCCCCGCAATCCTTCGAACAGAATATAGGTCAATGCCAACTCCGCCCAAGCCTCGTTAGCGCTGACCAGCCCGGCCATGACGCCCCCAAGCAACATGGCGGAAAACAGATCATCCCGGCTACGCCGAATGCCCGACAGCAAAGCAATCAACAGCAAGCCAAGTGCTAGCAAGCCAGCTCCTAAAGATGGATCGGCAACAGAACCGCCTGTCAGCACTGTCGTCAACGCCGGTAGAGGATTGACGAAAAAGGACAGAGTTGGCCACCCTGCCCGACTGGCCAGAATTAAAAACAACATCAACCCAAGGCCAATATAGAGTGCAACCCGTTTACGCCTGGCCGGCCGTTGAATCAGGGTTTCATGCCAGAGTAGTGCTGCAGCCATACCCAGACCAGCCGGATGCATGCTGGCAGCGAGGGCGATCAATAACAGCAAAACAAAATAGTTGCCCGGTGTGGCATGCTTTGAAGCACGATAATAGCCCGACGACCAGTAACAGAGAATACCGGCCAGAACCAAAAAATTCCCGGCCCCGATGCTGCCTGCCTGCGATATAGTCAAGGGTGCAATCAGCCACAACCCACTTGCAAACAGAGCGGTTTCATCCCCCAGTTGTTTCTCCGCCCAACTGTATAGCATAAGCCCGGTCGCCAGCGTCAAAAACATCGCCAGCGTCCTGGCCGCAGTCAGGTCACCAATCCAGTGAAAATTTAGTGGCGCCAGCAACAGAGCACGCATATCCGGAAAACCCATAATAGCAACCGGATTGAGCATATGCGTACCCAGCGACCAATTCAGCAACAGTGCTCTGGCCGCACCTTCTTCCACACCATAAAGATCGTAACGGAAACAAGCCAGATAAACCACCGACAACCCGCACAGCCCCGCCAGTGCAATATGGCGGGGAGCAATGGCATGCACCCATTCTGAAAAACGGGATATCATGGTTTTTGTCCACCCAGGATTCGAAAAAATACCGACACAGCAATGCCAAACAGCCCACCGAACAGCAATAATCCGCCTACCACGATGGCAGGCAACAACCAGCCGGGAATGGGTTGCCCGGCGGGAATATTCGCCAGTTTCGTAAAGAGAACAGCGCAGATCACCAGACCGATAGCACTGGCGATAGCATAACGCCGAATCATGCATTTCCAAATATCAGATTTCATATGATAATCTTCCTGTCCCAGTTGTTGGCATCCAAAGGCTGCAAAAAAAGAGCGAGGCTATGCCCCGCTCTTTTTTTGCTCGAACTGAATACTGCCTGATGAAGCCTGGCAGATTCAGTAGCTTGAGTTAATCAGTGCCGCGTGGTGGCGCCATCGGGTTGCCGATGGTGTATGGCAATGCGCCAGTCAGGAACGATGCGACATCAAGCATATCTTTCTCGCTCATGGATTTGGCTACCTTACGCATCATGCCTCTGGGATCATTGGCGCGACCATCTGCCACTGTGCCATTTTTCCATGCATGCAACTGATTGAGCAAGTAAACATATCGCTGACCGCCCAGCATCGGGAACATACGGCCAGCACTGCGGCCATGGAAGCCGTGACAGCTTTTGCAGGAAATAATGCCTTCAGCACCATATTCTACAATCATGGCACCACGTGCACGATCTCCTATTTTTACATCACCAGCCGCTTTTAACGCCCTGAGATCGGAGCCCAGAAATGGCGTCTTCAGGGATTCCACATAAGTGATCACATCTCTGCGCTCCTGCGCTGTCAATGCTTTGGCAATACCATTCATGGCATCCAGAGTATTGTCGATGCGCTTATCGTTGGCGAAATCCGTAAGCTGTTTCAGCTCGTAGGTAAACACCTGGTGCGCCAACCTCGGGGTACCCATATCATCCTGACCCATGCCATCCACACCGTGGCAACTCTGGCAAGCAGGAACAGCATCCCCTTTACCCTGCGTAAAAATTTTACGCCCGTTAACAATGTCCCCCGCCAAGAAATTCTCAGCTTGAACCGGAACCGAAACAATAAGCGTCATAGTGAACACCGCCACTGCGCCAACCGCTGACATCAAATACCGCATGTATAAACCCTCCCTTACTTAGAATTAGATAATATTTTTATTATTTTCAATCGAACAAGATACAACTTTTAATTTTGCGACCGCATACTTCACCCATTTCAGCACGAGCTCGGATAGCTGGTTAGAATAACCTAATCAGTCGAAATGCTTATCCCGATTTATGCCGCTACGCAGCATCAGCATAGCCCAGCCGAAAAAGACCACGAATATCCAGAAATAAAATGACCAGACCGTTCCTGACTGAAAATTAACAGATGCTTCAACAAAACTTTCCATTGGTAACCCTCCTTAAGTGTAACTAAGTGCGTATGCTACGCTCGCATTCCGATGCAATGCAAGTATTTATTTGCACATGTAATGTGAGATCGGCATAGCCCGGAAGTCCGCTTTCTATGGTGCCAGCAATCCACCGGTGACGACAACCAGCAATCGCACCGCCAAAATCACCTTACCCTGCTGTGCGTGTATCTCCCGCGATTCTTCTCCACCACGCCAAAGGCGCAACCCTTCCCTGATCTGCATGGCATACAACGTGAACAGCAGAATATCGAGCACAACATGCATCCACACCAAGTAATTAAAGATGCCCCCCTGATCAATCAGGCGATGCGGCCAGTTGCGTGAGAAGTAGAGAAGAAATGGCACCCCAATGTCATAGCACATACACAGTCCCATCACACAGACATGCACCACACGGGGACGATGAAACAAATATGCAGCCAACATCAAAAACCATGTCAGCAACGAAGCGATCAGAACCGGTGAACTCAACACACATTTCTCCTTACGAGCAGCGCTGAAGCTTTTGCATCCTCGCCCACACGTCAAGCACTATTCAATTCAAATCATGCAAGCGAATGCTTGCATCCGCAATAACGACCGTTAGCTTCCGCTCATGCCATCCGAGCACCGTTATCTCATTAAATTTCTTGTCACATCAGCCATCTCCTTCTTCATCGGCACCCTGCAAGGGGTCTTGCAGGTGCTGCCGCCGGTGCGGGCGTGGCTGGACTCCATCGGCAGCCCCTACGGCGGTCCCGGCCACATGATTGATCCGCTGGCTCATGCCCATATCAACCTCATTGGCGGCGTTACCATGCTTGGCATGGCTGTCACCTATTATATGCTACCAGCTATAACCGGCAGATCGCTGCACTCGCTGCGCATGGCTGAACACTCCTACTGGTGGACGATTTTCGGCGTCGGAAGTTTTTATGTGCTGCTGCTTATTTTCGGCAGTGTGGAAGGCTACTACTGGCTGCATGATCCATCTGTCGTGCCCTCCATTCACCGTTTTTACGGGCCGATGGTCTCTATCGCCTCCTCCGTACTCGCTGTCGGATTCTGGATATATCTGGCCAATGTTCTGTTGACTGTCCGGGATATTCAACACCATAAATCATGACGCTGCCCTGCGGTTGCCCGGAATCATTCCCCGACTGGGATGATCAGGATATCAACCTGGGAGGGCATCTGGTACATGAACAGACAGCTCCCATGTTTTTGCATATGCCGATAGCTTTTGATCTCTACCGCCAGCGCCAGATGGATGATATCGCCACGCTGGAGTTGCATGAAACATGGCCGGGGCTGGCTCTTACCCGATCCGCCTCTTTTCGCGGTAGTATTGTCAGGCTACTGGACGATGAAACCTGCCCGGCCCGGCGAGTACATCGCCTGCCCAATCCGTTTCGCCTGCGCGTCGCACTGCATCATGGCGATATCGGCGGCATGCGCCCGCTACTACGCAACATGCAGAGCCGCCTGATCAGTTCAGGACGAAAACCGCTGGAAGTCTATCTCGCCTATCTCACCTGCCCGCTCTGCGCTGAACAGCGCGGCGGCAACAAAATCATGCTGCTGCGCCACTGGACGCCAAGCGAAAAAATCAGCAAAGGCCTGAAAAAACTCAAAGCAAAAGAAGCCATGAAAAACGGCTCTCGCAAAGCCGCCAGGAACGCAAAGAAAACCACAACCCAGCGTTAATTTACTGTTGCTTCTCAACTATTATAAAGTGCCGTTTATTGTCCCACCTATAACTTTCCAGATCGGGTTTTCTTTGCGCTCTTGGCGGCTTTGCGAGAGTTAGTTTTGATTCCCGCAGACCCAGCATCTTTTTCACGTAGCCAGGCAATCACATCGGCACGATCCCGCTGCTGAAGCGGCGGCAGAAACATAGTGGTATTGATTTTGATCCGACGCGGATTGGCCAGCCATGCATCCAGTGCTGGCGCATCCCAGCGGGAAAACGGAACGCCGGTAATCGACGGCGCACGACCGTACACGCCAAGCAAACCCGGCCCAATTCTCTTCTCCGTTCGATTCAGAAAATGGCAGGGCATGCAGCGCACCCGCGCCACCACGGCTCCACGCGCTGCATCAGCCGCATGCGCCATCGGCCCAACCAGCAGCGACCCTGCAAGGGTGCAGATCAGCAATAGCCGGTACGGTAACCGCCGATCCAACAGAGATGTAAACAATAACATCAACTGCCCTATTTCACTGTGATTTTATGGCCAACCAGGGCTAAGTCTCCCCCGTTCACATCCTGAAACAGGGTAATGATATCGGTAGATTCTCCCCTGGCATATTTCACCCGATATGAAAAAATATACGCATCATAATGAAAACGGGGATCCTTGCTTTTGAATATCAGGGTGCGTCCCTGCATTGGCCCCAGCTTCTGCTGAATGGACTTTAATTTCTTCAACCACGCATCGCGTGAATGACCGCCATAAAACTTTTTGCCATACATATCCAGAGCCTGATTCCACTGTTGCTGCTGCAGCGCGGTATAGAGCTTGTTCACCATTGCAGCTGCCTGATCCTCATGCTGAGGTGCCGATGAGCACCCTGCCAGCATCATCAACAGCAATGCCACCACCCATATCTTTCTCATGACTTACCTCCGGACTGATGCTCCGATGCATCCGACAGATTAAACTCCAACTGCGTTTTTTTCCCGTGAAAGCGCAGTCGCACATAAAGCCTGGCATGCTTCGGATCCTGAATATCCAGCGCCCTGCGAAACACATCGCTCATTCCATCAGGCATCGCCTGAATCCACGCATCATCAGGGTGAAGCCGATAATGCACTACCGCGCCAACAGCCAAGCGAGCTCCTTTTGGCCCCGTCAGATGCAGTAAAAATTCATTATGCCCGGCCTGTATCGGATGAGGCCGGGTTTCGAGCTTGATATCCAGCGTATTCCACTGCCGCTGTTGAAAAAATGTGCCATCATCACCACTACATGCCGATAACAGACCAATCACCAGCATCGCTGCAGCCATCATAAATCTTGTTCGATTAAGCATCTTTTTCTCCTTTAATTTGCATGGGTCATGCAAATTAAAGCTTTGCATGCGATTGCAGCCATGTCAGTAATATTTTACGCGCTGCATCTGGAACAGGTGGCATTCTGGCATCCATGCGATGATGCTCCATTCGCCTCACCACAGCCGGCCATTGATCGGCAGTATGCAGCTTGGGCGAGGGCGGCACATGACATTGTGAACAGAGTGCTTGAAGCGGCCCTGCATCAACCGAACTGACAGATGATTCTCCATGAGCCGATTTATCCCCTGCGTCATTATTACAGCCAGCCAACGCCAGATATGCCATACAGAGGCACAGTGGGGCAATATAGCCTCTCTTTAGCCACCTCATTCATCGCCATCCGGGTGCTGTTCGGGATCATTATCCAGACGACCTCCTGTCTTGCTGCCATACATTCGCGTCATGAAAAAAATAAATATGCTGCCAGCAATAATCCAGACCACCGCACCAATCACCCCCATACTCCAGTGAGACCAGTCAAATACCGAAAAAGCGCGTCGTCCGAAAAACGGAAAACTCATACTGATGGAAACAAAGACAACACCGACAATCACTGCAATGAACCATTTTGGAATGGGCTTTTGCGAGGTCGGAATACTCTCCACCAACTCCCAGTCTTCCAGCCCACGTTTGCGCCGCCGCTCTTCATCGCTGGCATAACCGTAGTGGTTCTTCATCTGTTCAGATGTTTCCTCTGCCTGTAAGGCAGAGTCTGCACTGTTTTTATTTTCACTCATGTCATATCTCCTACACGATAATATTGCACAGGAAAATCCTCACGCCATCCATCAGCACTCTCCAGATGTACCACAACTCGATGCATGCCATGCGCAATCGTTTTGGCGTTCAGATGCAAGCCAACATTCACCATCCCTGCAGAATCAAAGTGAACGTCGGACTTGTCCAGCCTGAACTGATGCTGCTTCAACCCCTGCACCGAAATCCGTATATCCGTAGCACGATAGCGTTTATTGGACAGGTGTACCACATAATCGCTCATCCCGGTATGACGCGCGCCGATATTACCGACACTGACTTCATAAGGGCTGTATGTCGAAATGCCAAATCCCAGCATTAGTGCTCCGATGAGCAGAAACGGCAATACGCCGCGAAAGCGACCAGCCATACTGGCCATATGGTCAGGAGACTCGTCAGCGGAGGGGAACATAAATGAGAGCAGCCCAGCTTCACCCTTGCCCTCATGCAGTCGATCGCAAGCCACAATACACTCCCCGCACGCAGTACATCCAGAGTAGACTTCCGTATGTTTCGGATCCAGATCGACGGCGCAAGCACTGGCACAATATCCACATTTCACACATTCATCAGAGCGCAGCGTGTCATAACCGATACGCATCGTCTCTTTGGTCTTGAATGAATGTTGCCAGATACGATAAATACAGAAGTTCTGACACATCAAATGACGGATAAAAGCGATATCCAGCAAAATAACCATGCAAAAAACAAAATAGATCCAGTACATCGATAACGGCATGGCGATATCACGCTGAAATGTAACAAAATGCCATACGACCAGCGGCGGGTAAAAGTAGAGCACGGGTATCAGCGCCAGCAACATGGATGTCGCCACAAAAGCAAAACCTAGCAACACCCAGTTGCCCCGTTTTTGTTTGCGTCGGGCAACCTCTACGCTTGCGCCATCCGCAGAAAGCTCCGCCTTGCGCCCGAGCAGTCGGTGCATCCAGCCTGTGCCCAACTCCGACAGTAAGCCCTGCGGACAGGCCCAGCCGCAAAATACCGACCCCAGCCACGAATAACTCAACACCAGCACTCCGGCAAAGAGAAACCAGGCTCCAAATACGATGGCAAAATCGGAAAACCAGATCTGGTACTGACCGATAACAAAAGCGCCGGTCAATATATCAATACGGAACAACCCCAGCATCGGTGCCAGAATCAACAGCAACAGAAAGCCAAATTGCGACATTCGACGCAACAGATGCAAATGCTTTGAGGCTGGCGCCTGCAATGGAGGAGATTCGAGTTCAAGCGCCATGTTTCACCTTCCTGACAGCTGCAACCACTTCCGGATCGAAGGGCACAATCGACTGCAAACGCCGCAACAGCGCAGCAGCCTGTTGATCATCGCCTTGCTGCTGCGCGATCCGCCAGAGCATACGCAGCGCCATCACATGATCCGGTCGAATGGACAGAATACGTTGCCATGCCTGCTTGTTTTTTAACAGTTGTTTTTTCTGCAACAGCGCAACTGCCGGCCTTGCAACCTGATGCGGCGTTCTATTTTTACCAATAGCCGATAATATCGGATTTAAATTTCGCTTATCCACAATCCCGCTGTTTTTGTTACGCAACTGATCCGCCATCGCATCAGCCACGGCGAATCCGGCCCAACGATCACGCGGATTGGCCTGGTAGGCCAGCTTAATGAATCTGGACACCTGCTGCGAACGACCGGAAAACATCCCCTCCCATGCATGCATCATCGCATCGGTGGAAAGCACTGCCCGCACCAGCGTGGCCTGATCGGCTTTGCCCACATGCCATCGTTGCATCAGAGCAGCCGGATGCGGTCGGATAGCTGACAACCAGGCCATGATTTTGGCAATATGCAATTTTCCTTCCACCCGCGCTCGCGCCAGCCTGTACTCTACCATCGGCCGCCACTCATCCTGCAGCGGCGCATTGGATGCGGGAATTGCGCCCATATCACGCCCTATCCATGTCTGCCAACCCTCATCGCCGGTCAGCGCCTTAGAATGTGCCTGCGCCCATACCTTGATAGCTGCCACAGATGGTCGCGCACTGCGAAAACCGACCATAGCCAGATGGAAGCCGTCCAGAAACAGACTGTTGTGCGGAAACACCTTGCGGAATGTCGCCAGTACAATTTTCAGACTGCCCAGATCAAACTGATTCAATGCCAGCCACTGCACATAAACCCCGGAATCCCCGAGGCGCTCGCGAACGCGTTCAAATTGCTGTACGGAAAGTAGCAATCCCCGGCCGGCCATATCCGGATGGAACAGGTCGCCCACAATCACATCGTAGCGATGCTGATCGGCTTTAAGAAAACGACGGGCGTCATCGTGGCGAATATCCAGCCAGTCGGCCGCATGATCATTAAACGGTGCAAACCAGCGTCCTGCCGCCTGGATAGCGCCTTCGGATAATTCCACCGCCACCGCTTTCAATCCGTCAATCTGATGTGCAGGGGAAGCTGTAATTCCGGTGCCCAGTCCCAGAAACAGCACATGACCGGCACCCGGCCGCAACAACAGCGGCAGGCGTCCCTGATTGCGCTGAACGGCAACGGCGGTCGGATCGCTGGATGCATCAATGCGCTGTAAATCATTGAGTAGAACACGGTTGCCATCAGGGTTTACAACCACATCCGTCATGGAAAGCGCATCCTCAAAATGGGACAACGTGCGAGCATTGGCATAGTGACGGGGCAGCAGCTTCGAGACGGGCGGCACCGACCATAACCACACCATCATCGGTACAATCAACAGCGACAACAAGCGGATTCGTCCCCTCATCCAGTACATGCCACATAGCAGCAACAGGCCTGATGCAACGACCACCGTTGCGGCGCTGCCGAACCACGGCGTCAACACCCAGCCAGCACAGCCGGCGCCAGCCGCAGCCCCGAGGCTATTGGCCGCATACAACCATGCTGCTGAACCCTCCTGATGACGACGGGCGATTAATGGCAACCAGGCCCCCAGCGCCACAGTCGCCATCAGAGTCAACGCCAGCATCACCATGCCCTGAACCACCATAGAGATCGACAGACTGCTAAAGCTGGAAACTTCCATCCATGCCGAAACAGCCGGCAACAGCGCTAACGGCAATAGCGCCGACAGCGCCGATAATGGCGGCAGGATACGAACAAGCTCCGTGCCGACACGTCTGGAAAGCAGGCTGCCGAGCGCTATGCCGAGCAAAACCACGGCCAGAATGACGCCCAGCACATATTCTGTACGCATAAACACCACGCTGTAGAGGCGCGTCCAGCCCACTTCCAGCATCAGGGCCGCTGCGCCGATGCCGGCATAGGCAGCCATCTCACCCCACGATGGTCTTGATAATGCTGCCGTCTGTGTTGAGGTTGCCGACGCGTTTGCTCCAATAGCGGAATTTGAACCGCTATTCGACGCTACCAAGCCGCTACGGATCAGCCAGATGAGCGTCAGCGTCATTGCGCCGGTCATCAGACCGACGCCGGAAATCAACCGCAGCGAATAGGCCCAGCCCAGGGTGGGCAGGAGCAACAACGGTGCCAGCGCCCCCAGAACACCGCCCAAGGTATTATAGCCATAGATGCGTGCCACGCCGATCTGATGATTTCCCAGCAAGCGCAACATCACAGGAAAGGTAAGGCCAAGCGCTGTTGCCGGCAACGTCAGCAACAAAATGCAGGCCATCAGATGAAATATATGCCAGCCACGCATGCCCATGCTTGCCGCCATGGCTTCAAAACCGTGCTCCAGCACTGCAACGACGTCCGGCATCAGCATGGATGTGATTGCAACACCGATCTCAATCGCGGCAAACAGCATCAATGCGGCTTCAAATCGCAAACGCAGCCGAGCCCCCAACCATGCACCCAGGCCAAGACCTGCCATAAATGCAATCAGGGTCGCCACCATGCCGAAATTGGTCGCACCGCTGAGGGTGGAAACCAGCCGCATCCACAACACCTCATAGGCCAGCGACGTAAACCCGGAGATACTGTAAAGCATGAGTAATGCGTATGAATACCCATACTTCTCTGCAACTTTACGGGTGGGGGCAGTCTCCGATTTGTTCATAGAACTAGTCCCTTAGCATATATGAGAAGATCTGGATTTACTCTGTGCTCTCTGTGGTTCAAAAAAAACAAGTCAGAATCGTTCACCACAGAGAGCACAGAGAAAGGCAGAGAAAAACCGCAATCGAATGCAAATGTTTTGCCGTTGCTTCTCATCTGCGTTTATCTGCGTTCATCTGCGGTTCCTGCCTTTGACATGCTCTTTCCTCGTTACAAGTTCACTCTTTGTTTGCTTCCGTCTATGTCGGTTGGATATATAAATAACCTAAACCAGTGTAGCCATAACCAGACAGTAAAATCTAACCCATTTAGCCACTGATTTCACGAATTAGCACTGATTATAAAACCTTCAAAGCTCCATCTGCATATTGCCTTTTAATTCGTGTTCATTCGTGTCATTCGTGGCCAGGTTTGTTTTACTAAACTAAAAGGGGAAAAACCATATCATCGAGGTGACAGCATGAGCGATGGCTAAAGTGACTGTGATACCAGCTACCGCCATATGCCACATAAACACTGGCTTATCCCCCAATACCATCGCCAGGCCTAGTCCTGCAGTGGTCAATATACCTAACAGCAGGCCAACGCCCATGATAAACAAAATCTTGTGTTTCTTCTGCGCTTCCACCTTCAGGATGCCCACCTCATTATCGCGCAGCTTATTAAAGGTCTGAATAGCCTGAATATCCTCACTCGAACTGGTTGTGGCAGCCTGCCCGCCAGGATCGGGAGCCGCATTCACATCAGTAACAGGGGTAGCAAGAAGCCCGAACGTAATAACAACCATCATGGTAAACAACAGACGTGGCAGATACATAGTGTTGACTATTCCTTTTTTCCATCAGATGGGGCGTTGCCACTCTCAGTGTCAGTGATCTCCTCTTCTTTAATTTTCCGAAAACGCCACGACATAACAATAATCAGTACAAACGGAATCATAACCAATGCAAAAATAAACAGAAACAGATGCCATACAGAACCAAAAGTTACATGCAGAAAGCTATACTCTCCCAGCACACCGGCAGCCATGGCAGAAGTCGGGGCAATTACTGCCACGGTAATAAGAGTGAGACAACCCGTCAGGGGGTTAATAATTTTACGCATGAATAGGATTCCTCTATTTGGTTTTCGAACTGGCGCAGCGAAATCCAACAAAATTGGATGCATCGCCATACAAGGCATAACTTCGATGGTAGGTAGAAGTTGAAAAAGGATCACTCTTCCATGATCCGCCTCTGAGTGGTTTATAATGTTCTGCCGCTCCGTAAGAGCTACCTGACTGATCAACCATAAACATGGACGTCGGGGCATGGCTACCCTTGTACGGTGTAAAATCATCCGCAGTCCATTCAGAAACATTGCCAGCCATATCCACAGCGCCATACGGACTGGCACCCTTGATGTGCAATAATACCGAGGTCGTCGTTCCACGTGTGTTGTAGGTGTTCAGCAGTTTGGGATCCATGCGATTACCCCATGGCCAACGCCTGCCATCCGTACCACGGGCAGCTTTTTCCCACTCTGCTTCAGAGGGCAACCGCTTGCCAGCCCATGTGCAATAATCCGATGCATCCTGCCATGTCACCATGACCACCGGATTAGTTTCAAAACCGCGTGGAATGACTCCGGTTTTCCAGTGCGAGGGGGACTTATGCGCAGTATCAGCCACAAACATCGCATATTGCGCATTGGTGACAGGAAACTTGTCAATCATAAACGCGCCTGTCCGTGCTGTATGTTGCGGTCTGTCCTGCTCATCACTGTCAGGTTTGTTCGTACCCATGATGAACGGCCCGGCAGGAACAGCAACCTGTGCAGACAGACGTTTCCAGAGATCATCGCGCAACAGGGATTCAGCTCGTGCCACTGAATAGACAGCGACACCTGTATTGCGTGTGGTGGCATCAAAGAATTCACCTGCCGCTTGTAGATGCTTGGCGACTTCATCAGGACTGGTTGCGTCGTAGGTGGAGTGCTGCTGCATCTGGTCGACTCTGGCTGCAGCAAGCCAGATTGTATGTATTGCACCACTGAGGAAGGCACCGGCAATACAGGTAGTTAGCGTAATCAACAGCAGGTGTTTGCGTTTTTTCCGTGCCAGAGGAGACTTGTCCGCCTGAAATTTCATCTCTTCCTCCCTGGAGCTGGCAGGTCTCTGCCGTAAATCCGTTTATTAAAAATTTCACCAAATACGCCGCCGATTGCTGACGATTCAATGGCCAGAATCACGAAAAATCCCCACCAGCCCAGCGGCATTAATTGCGACCCCGACGGCAACTGGCCAAGATGATGCAGGGATACGTAATAATCGAATCCGAGTACGGGCAGAGGTGGAAAATAGGCAAGAATCTTGCCACCCAACCCATACATCAGTGATATCACTATACCACCGAACAGAGGCAATAGAAAAAGTGCAATAAACCAAGTCAGATTGAAATACTGAATGCCGGTAAACAGTTCGATACGAACACCCAGCAAACGCAGACCGAAATGATCAATCAGTAAAACTGCTCCAAATGCAAGACTACCTTGAAGAAGGCTTCCCCATGTCCACCATGGAATGACCTGTGAGTTTTTCATATTCTGTTTTCTTGACCTCCTGCAGATACCAATCCTTCACCTTCAGACTCGCAATATATTGCGCCAGTAAACGCCGTTGATGTGCCGGCAATCCTGCATACGATTTCATGCGGTATTTCGGTTTCAGCCGGGACGGGACAATAGATTGAGGATCACTGGCGCTGAAGTAATCATACAACCACTGCTCACTGTGTAGCGATCCCATGCCGTCCAGCGGCGGAGAGGGAACCGCTTGCATAACATTGCGAACTGCCCATAAGGTGTGACAATCCCGGCAGTTTTCACGATGAATAATATCCGTGGCAGCGCGTTCTACTTCATGGCTGGCTGTCGAATAAAAGGGAACACCGGGATCCTCACTGAGCGGATGCAACTGTAGTTCAATAAAATTATAGATGCCAAAACCTGTAACCACTACAGCAATAAGGGCATATATGCCTATTTCGCCTCGGCGAAGCGCCATGAATCAGGACCGCTCATTATGCTGCTTACGATATTGCTCTTCCAGAACATCTTCACGCTGTTTCATCTGATCTGCCAGTACTTCGCGACTCTTTTTATATTCTTTGGGATCCATGCGGTCTTTATCACCCTCATTAAACACCAGATATTTGATGTCTTCATCAAACTGACGATTCTTGGATGCCCATATAATTCCTACAATCGCAGCAATCACAATGGCAACGCCAGATATGATCCAGATGTAAATCGTCCAGCCTTCACCTAATTGATTTAAATATTGATCAATACCTTGCATTATTACTCTCCTGATTAACCTGCCTGACCAACAGGCATGGCTTATTAATCTTGTGTCATCTGCATGTAACTGCTAATTCTTGCTGTATCACAGCAAGAATCCTTCAACAAACTGAACAAATGCTACAACAAATCCAAGCATGACACCGCCAAGTATGGTGGACAACATAATGAATTCACCTTTTTTCAACTTGCCATGTGCGCTTCGCATATAAACAACCACGAATGCTGCGTATAATATCATACCGAAGACTAAAAAGAGAAAGGTGCCCACGCGCCACTTATCTCCAACCATATCATCAATACCATAGGCCAGTGCCGCTTCAGGCATGAAGGACAAACATGATAGCAATAGTACCATCATTGCTGTGCTCGTGATAACACGCCGTTTTAATTCATCCATTTATTCAATCCTAATACCATCACTCTATTTTCAGTGCAACATGACAACTAATGTGTTGAATCTTACAATTGCAACAGCGCACCTGAGAACGCTTACAGGGCAGGCGGGAGTATAACCAGCACCTGTATATTTACCACCCTTGAATGTGAAAGGTAAAATAGTAGTTGCTTCTGCGATCACAGTAGTTATTATTTGCAAACATTTTCTAACGGGAGGGATTCTATGGATCTCAATTCACAGCTTACTACCTTTATCATCGCTGCTATTATCTTTTATACCAGTGTTATTGTAATTTACATGTGTGCATCACCCGCTGTCAAACGCATGAATGAAATAGATAAAGTCTAATCTCCTTTTAGGAGAAGGAACAATCATAAACTGCTCCGTTCTTCTGTAAAATTTAAGCTTTAATTGTCTAAATAATATTAGCCACTCAATTTATCTTGGGTGGCTTTTTTTGTGTTGCCTCTTGAGTAACAAAATGGGGATCATTGTACCGATAGGGGTCGGGAAGAATGACCTCCCCGCCCTCCAAACCGTACGTGCGGTTCTCCCGCATACGGCTTTCCAGTCGGTAGTTTCATCATCGTGATTGACTCGCCAGTTCATGCGCTGTTTTCATG
>Ga0256829_1000401_pt1 | contig 45021 bp, 30 predicted proteins | sample 131447metaG_FD_185979 | JGI IMG/M metagenome (GOLD analysis project Ga0256829, IMG submission 185979) | Hydrothermal vent microbial communities from Lau Basin, Pacific Ocean - 131-447 | ecosystem: Environmental > Aquatic > Marine > Hydrothermal vents | place: Pacific Ocean: Lau Basin | collected... | reverse complement strand
ATTGGGCTTTGCCAGTCCAGAGTGTCAACCACATCATTAAGGTAATCTTGTTCAGATAAAGAGACTGTACCGTCAACCTGATACAGCAACACAGATAATTTGATTAATGCTTGGTTAAAGCCTTGTTGTTCTGATAGTTCCATTATTCGCCCCTTAATATCATTCAAAAGTGACAGAAAAAACATGTGGCCAGTAATGCTAATTTCAAGATTACATCCGCGCAATGTTAACACTTTGTAAAGAATTACCTAAGAAGATCGCAACTTTAAAATCATACCTATGTACTGAAATCTATACTTTCAAACACTAACTTCAAGCCTGCTACCTTAGCCCTAAGGTTACATCATTAATGTAAAAATTCCCGGTAAAGCGTGTATCGTTCTTGCCTTGCGCATCTAACGCAAAGTACTGTTTATCCTCATCATCAAGCCCTTGGTAGCCGCCAATTACTTGATAAATCCACACTTCAGGGTCAAAGCTTAGCTCGTGTTCGTGATAATACTCCAACGCTGTTTTTGCTTGGCCAGAGTCAATCACATCTACAAAGTAAGCTTCTACTGCTTGATGAAGCGGATCTTTTTCTAACGTCACACTCGCTTGTTCAGTAACATTGATTTCTTGCGATTCAACTTGCTCTTCTGGCGCTTTATGTTGCTTATGCACATAGTTTAACGCCCCAACAATTGCGTGATAATCAGCCTCATGCTCCACGTTGTTCACGTTTGAAGCCGCAGGTTTAATAACGCTGCGCGACTGATTAAACAGCACGGGCACTTGGGTTAAGTTGGGATAATTACCAGGAGTAAAATCTGGGTGTTGCTCCATATGAAGCAAAAACCCTTTGAGTAGGCGGGTACGCCCTCGGAACTCTCTAAATCGCCCAAGTAAATCAAGTAATCGTGCTTGCACCACCGACAGCTCTTGTGCTGCCAATGAGAAACGCTGCTGAAGTGAGACAACAAGTAAGTGACGAAGTTCGCGATTTGATCCCGCTAATTCACTTAATTCATCAAAACGGAAACACTCTAGCTGACCAAGTAGGTCAGTCACCTGTTCCTGAGCCAATTCATTTTCTCGAATTTTCGCTTCAACCGACGACACATAGCCAAATTCATTATTAATGCGGCTGAACATTACCCTTACACTATTTGAAAGGGTTTCAGACAACTGGTATGTATGTTCGGTGAGATCACTCATGTACGCTGTGGCATCGTTATAACGCTGGTGCTGAAGTGCCTCTTTGTAGTGCTCTGTTAGGGTTTTAAGGCTTGCGATAGCAGCACCAATATTAGTGTTGATATTGCGGTTTCGCTCATCCTGTAAACTGCCTTCGAGTAAAGTTCGCACAGCGCTTTTTAGGCGTAGGTCACTTTGCGCCTCAGGACGCCACAACACGCCAAGCTGCACTAGCTGCTCTAATACTTTGGGGCTGTATTCCCGCGCAGACACCGACCCGTTAATATACGCCTGCATGATCAGGTCGCTGTGTCGCCCTAACGCGTTGAGTAATCGACTCCCCGCCTGCAACAATACCTGACTCATATCAAGCTACCTTGCTGAATAGCGGCGTCGGCCTGTTCGGCTAGACTCAGAGCCTCGGTTTCGTCAATAAAGCGGATCATCTCGTACAAGTGTTCTACGCGACCGGTGGCCAAATAAATCTGCTTGTCTGGGTTAGGCTTGATTAAGTAGCCCAAATCACACAACCGCTTAAACACCTGCTTTAACTGGCCGTCGGCCGATACACTGGCAGAGCCAAATATCTTGTAGCGCGATATTTTTTCAAGTTGCTCGGTATACGCAGGTGTATCTTCGATGGTGGTGAGTAGCTCATTCAAGCGAATAGCATTGCCCATAGTCACTGGCATATCAGACTCATTGGCTTGTTGAACCAATAGCAACCACTCCACCAGCGGCACCAAATAAGAGGTGGTTTCCTGAAACTGTTGGATCAGAATTTTGCGCTCTGCTTCACCAATAGTGAGGTAGCTGGCAAAAAATACATCACCCTCCGCCGTAGTCGAAAGCGTGCGATTAAGTAGGTTCAAATGAGGCTCTAGCTGGGCTGCATTGCCGTTAGCTTTTAAAAAACGCCACGACATTTCATCCGATACCTGACAAATAAACTTGCCTTCCAACAACGCGCTAAGTACTTGACCTTGTTCCGTCATCATATTATTTCTCCTCAGCGAGCTGACGCGCTTTTAATCGCTCGGCAATGGCGCTAGATTTTGGTTGAACCACTTGTAATTGACGAGACACTTTGTCAATGAGGTAACGGTTCTCAAACAATGTCAGTACATCTGACTCTGGGTTAGGGAATGCGCCCACCACGCTAATGTTATTGTTCTGACACGCGTCAAATATCTTCTTAACGTTACTTTGGTGAAGCGTACCCAGCTCGTCAATAGGCCAGTGTATGGTGGCCTTTTCATCACCACGTAATAAGCGGGTAAAGGCAAGCAAAAACTTACACAAAATCAGGTAAGCCATACCGTGACTCGACGACTCATTGAGCTGGCGATCCGTTCTAATAGTTAGATCGCTGTTGCCCTCTTTTAAGTGCAGCTCAATATCCAGCAGCTTACTAATTCCGCCCGTAAGCGCAGCACGGCCAAGAATATCAAGTACAGTGCGCATACTCATACCGTACTCTTCTTGTGGCAATTCGTTTGCGCCGTTCTCTATCCACAACTCGTAGTGTTTTCTGAATTGCTCTAGCTCTGGCCAGAATTCAAGTTCACTAATGCGGGAGCGTATCTTAACGGCTGAGTCGGACACACCATCGAGGAACAGTTCACCATCAACCTCTTTGGTGATACGTCGACTTTGTGACGCAATGCGTTTGTCGATATCAGCCAATACAAAATAGTACTGAGACAAGTCTGCACCAAAAATGCGCCCTTGCTCACGAAGTCCTTGAAGTTTCTGCGGAACAATAACGTTTAGTAGCTGAGAAAGGTGAGTCACCATTCTGCGATGGTCAATAGACTTGATACCATTGGCGTTGGTGGTCGCGCACTCCTCTCGTGCTCGCTCCCACGTATCTGACAAGCCCGTACCAGCCTGTGCTGCAATTAACTGATCGAAACGTTCAACGTAAGCACGTACATCACTAAGCAACTGCTCTCGTTCTTGCAGTTGGCTTTGTACCTGTGAAATACGTTGGCCAATGCTCACTGCGTCTTGGCTCAATTGGGCTTTGGTTTCATCAGGCGCTTTTAGTCGAATCTTGCTTAACGACTTACTCAGCGACGTCACCTGCTCTAAATGCTCTTTAGTTTGCTTAAGCGATGACTCTAGTTCTGCGTGTTGCTCTTGCAGTGTTTCTCGTAGTGTTTTGTAACTCGATTGCTTTTCAGCAAGGCTGCGCTCAGCATCACCCAATGATTTGCGAGCTTTGGTTAAGCCTTCTTGCCATGTCACTTTTTGTGACATAAACACTGTATTGTACCAACGCTCGTAGTCGCTCACTTTGTGTCGGTGTTTTTCGGTGCGATTGATAGACGCTTTTAATTCGTTGATCTGACGCTTTAACTGACCAATTTCATCAACGTCAACGCCCCGTTGATTTAACTCGTTCTCTAACCATTGATTCATTTCTTGACGATCTGACGCTGCACTGTCTTTGGCGTGCTTAATGTCTTGGTCAATTTTGTCGATTCTGCTGTCGGTATCGCTTAACAACTGTTGCCAGTGGAAACGGTGCTCAGTTTCAGCTTCTCGCTGCTGATCTTTGATCTCATCAACACTTGCAGCAAACTGAGTAGCCGCTTGTTTTTGGCTCTGCTTAATTCCGTCTAACTTTGTTCTGGTCGACTTTTTACGGGCAGACAAAGCTTGCTGATACTCGCTAAGTACTGTGTCTCTGTCTTGCTGGGTACGCTTTCGGGTCGCTTCAGCACTTTTTACGCCGTTATCTTTTTGCGTAACTATAAGTTCAGCGTTACGCACTTCCTCGTTGGCTTTCGCCAGAGCCGTTTCACAGGTATTTTGTACCTCAAGGGCTTCAGCCTGACGCTGCTGAGCATCGCTGAGTTTTTGCTTTAACTCAGTTTCAGTTTGCGCATAGCTTGGGGTATCTATCATAGAAAGGGCAAGTTCTACCCCCATCAACGAGGTTCCCGCGTCTTGTCTGCTCGGCTTTAAGTCGGTACGGTCGAGTAAATCAGGATGCAGTACCTTACCCAGCGTATGCTCCCAGTCATCCACGTTTTTACGCAAGAATTCTAATAGCGAACCTTCACCGGGATATAGAAGGCCGTTGATTTTATCAACTTCAACGTCTTCTTTTTGATAGCGCGCTCTTGCTTTATCGAGAGCATTAGACGCCTCTAAACGCTGTTGTACCAGTTTGCTATGAGCTTGATTGGCTTTCCGTAGTTCGCTACGGGCAGCATCTTCATTAATCGATGCATCTTTAATAGCAGCGTCTAATAAGTCTAGTTGCGATTGTTCAAACTCATTGTATCCTGCGTTATTCAACGCAGACTGAAGCTCAGCTTCTTTCACTTTAAGTTCACTCAGCGCATCTTGATGAGCAGCTTTCACGTCATTCAACTGAGCGGCGAAATCACGTTGAATTTGGGTAATACTCTCGCTTTCTTCACGCTGCTGTTGGGCTTTCTGCTCAGCAGCTTCTGCTTTTCTTTCCGACAACAACTCAAGAGTTTGTCCTAAGCTATCGCTGAGTTCCGCGGCACGGCGGTTAAAGGCCGATTCAATATCTTGGTGCTTTTCAGTCAAAAGGTGATAGCGACTTTCGGCAATTTCAGCATCTCGTTGCCATTGAGCAAGGTTTTCTACATCTTCTTTTAACTGCTCAATATCTTCAGATTGCCATTGCTCAAACTCTTGCTCTACGGTGTCGAGTTCAGTAGTGAATTTGTCAACATCGGCGCGGGCAGAAGAAATAACCTGATTCAAATGATCGCGACTATCATGCCATTGGCTGTCAGCTTGTTTACGCTCGAACTGATTGTTGTCCAACGCCTGCTTAGTCGACTCTAAATGGGCTGACAAGTAGGATTTATCTAGTTCAAAATCATGCTTTAGTTGGCTCAGTTCGGCTTCCAGTGAGGTCAACGCCATATCGGCTTGCTCTAGCTTGGAAAACTCAGGGCGTATTTTGTCGAACTGTTTAATTAACTGGCATTCTTTGATCCAATCATCAACTCTGTGACGACTCAAATTTGACGTAGGCGGCGTTACACCATCTTCTTCTAGAATAGCCGCAATCATGGCTTTGATGGTTTCCATCTTGCCTTCTTTTGAGTGCACCGCTTTTGCTAGTTTCTCGATATGACGCATGTGCTTACCTGACTCACACACACTAAATACTTTGGCATATCCCAGTAGCTCTCGCGCTGAACTACTCTGGTTTAACACACCTAAATCATTTTGAATAATAGCGCGAAAATCTTTGGTATTCAGAATATTACTGACGAGAATATCATTGCGCTTCATGGCGCGAGCTAGTTCCGCACTTGATACGCTAACGTGCTTACCGCTTTTTTGCTTAATCAGGTAATCGTCTAAATCGAAAGGCTTACCCACTAAACGGTAGTTTACGCCCGTGCCATTTGAGCTGAGCACTACCTGGCATAAATCCCCTTCTGCTCGGGTGTATTCGTAAATAATAAAGCTAGAAGTACGGGGCAAGTACCAGCGTTCAAAACTATCTCGGGTTGCGGGGACTACGCGGCTTGGATATTCACCGTAAAACACCGGTATTAAGCGTTGTAACGTAGTTTTACCCGAGGCGTTGGTACCACAAATATTGGTGTGACCATCAAGCTTCAACTCCACAACACCCGGTAAATGAGTGTCAATAAGGATGATGCGATTTAAACCAGCCATATTCTTCCTGTTTGTATCTAGCACACTTGATAAAGCGTGTGTGTCTTATTAGCGCGAATAGCCGCTCAGTTTATTACGATTTGCTAAAGGTTGCACTGCGTGGCAAGTAATAAGTGGAAAAAAAACCGGTGTGAAGTGAGAAGAAATAAGGGATAGTAGGGAAAGCAAAATGCTTTCCCTCGATAAAAAACGAAAAGTTTTAAACTAGCGTGGTGGGAACATACCACCGCCACCACCAAAGCCGCCTGGACCACCAAAACCACCTGGCCCGCCCGGAGGCATCATGCCTTTCATTTGACGCATCATTTTCTTCATGCCGCCGCCAGACATCTTCTTCATCATTTTCTGCATTTGCGTGAACTGCTTGAGCAAACGATTAACGTCTTGAATTTGCGTACCCGAGCCTGCGGCAATACGACGCTTACGAGACCCTTTAATGATGTCAGGTCTTGCGCGTTCTGCTGGCGTCATCGAATTGATGATAGCTTCCATTTGGTTGAACTGCTTGTCGTTGGCTTGCTCTTTGATTTTCTCTGACATGCCACCCATACCCGGTAGCTTGTCCATCATCCCCATCATGCCGCCCATGTTTTTCATTTGTTCAAGCTGGTCTTTAAAGTCTTGCAGGTCAAAACCTTTACCTTTTTGAACTTTCTTGGCTAACTTCTCGGCTTTCTTTTTATCAACCTTACGCTCAACTTCTTCAATTAAGCTCAGTACGTCGCCCATACCAAGAATACGAGAAGCAATACGCTCTGGATGGAATGGCTCAAGTGCATCGAGCTTCTCACCCATACCAATAAATTTAATAGGTTTACCAGTAATGTGGCGAACAGAAAGCGCCGCACCGCCTCGGGCATCACCGTCAGCTTTAGTCAGAATAACACCGGTAAGTGGAAGGGCGTCATTGAAAGCCTTTGCCGTGTTTGCGGCATCTTGACCTGTCATAGCATCAACCACGAAAAGGGTTTCAACAGGCTTAACCGCTGCGTGAAGGTCTTTGATTTCATCCATCATGTCACTATCGACATGAAGACGTCCGGCGGTATCTACAAGAAGTACATCGTAGAACTGCTTTTTAGCTGCATCGATAGCGCTTTCTACAATATCAATGGGCTTTTGCAAAATGGTAGATGGGTGGAAGCCTACTCCCACATCGGTAGCAAGAGTTTCTAGCTGCTTAATCGCCGCTGGACGATAAATATCGGCACTCACTACTAGGACTTTCTTCTTTTCACGCTCGGTAAGGTACTTTGCTAATTTACCCACAGAGGTCGTTTTACCAGCACCTTGTAAACCCGCCATAAGCACAACGGCAGGAGGCGCAGCCGCTAGGTCTAAACGCTCGTTCGCGGCGCCCATCACGGCTTCTAGTTCTGATTGAACGATTTTGATGAACACTTGGCCCGGCTTCAGGCTTTTGGTGACCTCGGTTCCTACTGCACGCTCTTTGACTTGCGCAACAAAGGCTTTCACTACTGGCAATGCAACGTCGGCCTCAAGGAGGGCCATACGCACTTCCCGTAGCGTATCTTTAATATTGTCGTCAGTAAGTCGCCCTTTCCCGCTCACATTTCTGAGCGTTTGGCCTAAGCGTTCGGATAAATTTTCAAACATAGCGTGAAACTTCAGGTTAATTCGAGGATATATTCTGCGCGTATTGTAACGTAAAAATTATTGTTCACCTAACCCCACGTGGCCATGTATTCTTAAAATCACCCTGTATTACAAAGAAAACATTGAAAATGAACTGTTGTTCAAGTATCAATACGATCTTAGCGACATTAGGCGAATGCAAATAGGATTTATTATGAGTACGCTTTTTGCTGTGTGTGCGATACTACTTTATTTCCTCGCCGCAGCAGTATTAATAGGAAAATTCGTCCACTCAGAAGGGCCAAACAAAAAACTAGGATTTATCATTGCAAGCGTGTCTATTCTGGCACACTTGGGGTTCTTGCTGGAAAACATTTGGGTAGCGCCCGGCCAAGATATGAGTGTGACTAATGTTCTATCTCTCGTCGCCTGGATTATCTGCACAGCCATGGTGGCCTTTGCTACCGTTATGCCTAATATCATTTTACTTCCTGTGGTTTTTGTTTTCTCTGCTTTCACAGTTGCGGTATCGTGGCTAGTTCCCTCGTCAAACGTCATGGATATTCAGTTGCTTCCGGGGCTAGTTATTCACATCACCCTGTCGTTGTTGGCCTATTGTATCTTGGTAATGGCATTTCTTTACGCGCTTCAAATGTCATACATTACCCATAAGCTCAAAGAAAAAGCGGGTGTATTACTTCATTCTTCACTTCCCCCACTCATGGCAGTGGAAAGTATTTTGTTTAAACTTATGTTAGTTGGCACCCTATTGTTGTTCATTTCTTTGGGTTCGGGCTTTGTATTTTTAGACAACATGTTGAGTACATCTCACGCTCACAAAACCGTCTTGTCGATCATCGCCCTTGGCATATTTTCAACCCTGTTAATCGGGCAAAAGTTAAAAGGTTGGCGAGGTAAGCAAGTCATAGTGCTCACGATAGTTGGCGTTATGTTTTTGTCTCTAGCCTACTTTGGTAGCAAGTTAGTTCGCGAGTTTTTACTCTAGTTTGGTGGTGAGGAGCACGATAACTGCTTTGTCACGTAATTTTCTCTTGAAACACTAGCGCCAAAAAACTAAAGTTGAAGTCCAAGTATTAAAGGAAAACCATCGTTGGACGACATATCAACGAGTACGCTATTTATCGCACTTGGCGTACTCATATTACTTTCTGCGTATTTCTCTAGTTCCGAAACGGGAATGATGTCGATAAATCGATATCGCCTAAAGCATTTAAAAAGCCAAGGGAACCGTTCTGCCAAACGGGTTCAACGTCTTCTTGACAGACCTGATCGCTTGATTGGCCTGATACTTATCGGCAACAATCTAGTTAATATCGCCGCTTCGTCTATTGCTACCGTTATATGTATTCGATTGTTTGGAGATTATTGGGGGTTCTTCGCAGTAACCTTTGGTTTAACCTTTATCTTACTTATTTTTGCAGAGGTCACCCCTAAAACCTTAGCGGCACTCTACCCCGAAAAAGTCGCGTTCCCAAGTTCTTTGATCTTACTGCCGTTAATGACACTACTGTATCCGTTTGTGGTTTTCATTAACGCGATTACCAACGGCATACTCTCTTTGCTTCGTATAAGCCCTACTGATGGCGACGGAGACTCGTTAAGCCGCGAAGAGTTGCGCACCGTGGTGTATGAGTCTGGCACCATGATCCCGAAGAAGCACCAAGATATGCTGGTAGGTATTCTCGATTTAGAGAGCGTAACCGCCGAAGATATCATGGTTACCCGGTCTGACATTGTTGCTATAGACATTAACGACGACTGGAAAGTAATTCAAAAGCAGCTAACCCATGCTCAACACACTCGGGTACTTCTGTATCGCGATAGTATTGATGATGCGGTGGGCTTTGTTCATCTACGTGATGCTCTGCGTTTATTATCGAAAGACCAGTTTACCAAAGCAACGCTATTGAGAGCGGTTAGAGAAATTTACTTCACGCCGGAATCTACGCCATTGCACACACTGATGTACAAGTTTCAAACCGAAAAGGAACGCATCGCATTAGTGGTGGATGAATACGGCGATATTATGGGTTTGGTTACCCTAGAAGATATTCTTGAAGAAATTATCGGTGATTTCACCACTACTACCCTGCCTGATCACAGCAAAGAGGCAAATACCCAGCAAGACGGCTCAGTGTTAGTCGATGGCAGTGCCAACATTCGAGATCTGAATAAAGAGATGGATTGGAACTTCCCAACTGAGGGACCTAAAACCTTAAATGGATTATTGCTCGAATACTTGGAAGAAATTCCAGAAAACAAGATCAGTGTTAGACTTGCCGGCTACCCTTTAGAGATTGTTGATATCTCAGAGAACATGATAAAAACGGTGAGGATAATGCCTGAGTTCTATATAGAACCTAAGACATCTTCGTCTGATTAAACCTCGCGAGACGCCTTCTCTGCGCGTCTCGCCAGTGCCCGCGCCTTTGCATCTGCTACCTTATCCGACAAGGTAGTTAGCTTAGATATGATATGCCTCATCTCCTCATCATCTTGCAGATCTGATTCTTCCATATGGGATTGCAACGATCGCTTGAGGAGTTCAGGAATTGATTTTGTGGCCATTTCCCGCCCTACAGTGAATTAAACTTGACGCTCTCATTAGGTTTATCGGTCAGAGCGTAAACTTCTGTAGGGATAAATTTGGATTTATAGGCTAATTTCACAATCCTTATGAAAATGACAACTAAACTTAGCCTTGATAATGGGTTTCTAATATGCCTTTTTGCTCAGTCAAATTGTACTTAATCACTGCTATTGATGCGGTAGCGAACAAACATGTAGTGAAAGAGCCACACAAAGAATCTACCAAATAGCTCACCAATGGCATATGACTCACCACCAACACCCGCTTCATTGGTGTAGTCATATTTAACGAACGATGTGCTTTGGCAAACAGGTAGTGATGAACATCATCAGCGTTGCCGTTTGGTGTAATATCTTCGCTGATTTCGGTTTTGTTTGAGGAAACAAAGTTACTAAACAGGTCAAAGGTTTGTCGCGTGCGTTGATAAGGGCTTACCAGCGCGAAATCAACTTTGTGATCAGGACAATAGTGTTTGATAAGCCAATTGCTCGCGTCGGCTGTTTGAGCTTTACCCACTGTTGTGAGTTGTCTACCTTTATCATCGAGTCTCGGGGCTTCCGCTTCTCCGTGACGCATAATAAAAAAGTAAATGTCGTCGTTGCTACTTTGACCTGACATGACATTGCGCATACTATAAATAACGTAAGTTAACGATAGCAGAGAGCGTTTATATCGCCTAGCACTATCCGTCAAATTTGAGTATAAACTTTAGTATTGCTTACGGTGTAGTACCTTCCTTAAGGCAAATTAAATAACAATATAAATATTGCTTAATCGAGAATGTATTGACTACCTCCTTAGATTTTGAAAATGCGACACATGTAACATTGGCTAATGGGCTAAGAGTTTTAGTTCACTGTAATCCCCAATCAACAAGTTCTTACGTTTCTTTGTCTGTAAGAGCGGGTCATTTCTATGATCCTGACGATTGTCATGGCCTAGCACACCTGTTAGAGCATATGCTTTTTATGGGTAGCAGACACCTATCAAAGCCAAACGAAATTAACGCGTTTATAGAGAAACACGGCGGGTCGATTAACGCATGGACAGGTACTGAGTACGCGAACTATCATTTTCAGTGCCACGGTGATGCCATAATTCAAACCTTACCGGCATTTGCCGACATGATAAGGCAGCCCCTTTTAAACAAAGAGGCTATCGCCAACGAGATTCACTCAATTGATGCTGAGTTTAAGTTTAAGCTCAAAGACGATTTGCGCCGCCTTTATCAAATTCACAAAGAAACGTGTAATCCAGATCACCCATTTTCTAAATTCTCAGTGGGCAATGCCTTAACGTTTGGTGAGCATAAGGTCAGCGCTATTCGAGATAAATTAAAACTGCTTCACCAAACTTACTATTGTGGTGCCAATATGGCGCTGTGTATTTCAACGCCCATGCCAATAGAGCAAATCCACACGCTTGTTACTCAGTGTTTTGGTAGGTTCGAGACAGGAGCCCTCGCCAATACTCAATGGCCACCACTTTACACCTCTGAGAATCTTGGTGTGCAAATCAACATTCAACCCTTGCAGTCTGCACGCAGAATGATTGTTACCTTTGCTCTGCCTGGGCTGCACAATGATTATGTAGTTCAACCTCTTAATTATTTAAGCCACCTTTTGGGTGACGAAGGTGAAGGCAGCCTGCTGGCCTATTTAAAATCAAAAAATTGGGCATTAAACTTAATTGCAGGCTCGGGTATTGAGGGGGATGACTTCAAAGATTTCAACGTGAGTTTTCAGCTAACCCAAACAGGGTTAGAAAACAAAGACCACATTCTTAACGCGCTATTTAGCTATATCGCGCTAATTAGCAACGCTATCAATGAAGAATGGCGTTTTAACGAAAAAGCCAAACTCAACACCCTTGCCATTAAATTCGAAGATAGTGTAAAACCACTTTCATTGGTGAGTGATTTTGCCCAACATCTATTTTTATATTCACCAGAAGACGTGGTAAAACTGCGAACGTTTGAAGCGGTTTACGACAAACAGGCCTTAGAAAATGCGCTGTCATATTTCACACCGCAAAATTTACGTTTAAAGGTTATTGCAGATAACGTTGTTACTAACAAGGCCTGTGCATTCTATGAAGCTAAATACAGTGTAGAACGGCTGAGTGACTCGTTACTCGAAAAACTATCAAACCCGCGGGCCATTAGTTGTTTAACGCTTCCTCCTAAAAATCCGTATTTAGGAACCAACTATGTTGTCGTTCCTGTAGAAGATAAATATTGCAAACCTTCAGCCATTCATTCGTCTGAATTCAGTCGCTTTTGGTTTGCTCAGGACTCTATGTTTCAGAGCCCTAAAGGGGACATTTACCTTTCTTTCGACAGTCACGCATTTTCCGAGAGCAGAGCTGATGTAGCGGCGAAGCGAATTTGGTTAAGTGCCATTAATGACCATTTGCAATCTAAGTATTACAGAGCTGAAATTGCGGGCCTACATTACAGACTTTACGGTCATCAGGCTGGGTTTACCTTGCATACTCGAGGGTTTACCGACCAACAAACACTGCTCGCCAAGCAGCTTCTCGATGTAGTTCAACATTACCATGTGCCTAGCGATGTTTTTGAACATCACAAACAACTGCAACTTCAAAGTTTACACAATACCTTGATGAATAAGCCCACCAACCGACTATTCTCTCGCTTGAGTGTGCTTATGCAAAAGAGTACTCAGGCTCCCATCGAGCTAATAGATGCGGTTGGTAATGTGTCTCATAATGATATGCTAAGAGCGCAAGAAAACGCCTTTAGCGACTATTTTGTCGAGAGCTTTATGCACGGTAATTGGACCTATGACCAAGCCGAAACCTTCTACAACGATACTTTGCCACTGTACCACGGTGCCAACTTACCCACGATTCAGCGTTCTGTTGCCAAACTCCCAGTGGGCAAGTCTTTGTACCACGAAGTAGTGTGTGATCACGACGATGCAGCAGTGGTACTTTACCTTCAAGCACCAAGTCAATCGTTGCAAGACACTGCATTGTTTATGGTACTAGAACAAATGTTGGCGGCACCATTTTTCAATGCGCTGAGAACCGAACAGCAGTTGGGTTATATTGCAGGTACCGGCTATGTTCCACACAATCAACACCCGGGAATGGTGTTCTACGTACAAAGTCCCACTCATGGCCCCAAAGACATTTTGTCTGCAATGACCACGTTTTTGCTCGACCAACTCAATGAAATAAGTTTTTATCGATATTATTGGTCGACAATTCAACACAATTTACTCAAACAGTTAAAAGAACAAGACTTATCTTTCTCAATGAAATCCCAGCGCTTGTGGGTAAGCTTGGGTACTCAAGATTTCACCTTCAACCGTCACACACAAGTGGCTCAATGTATTGAAGCATTATCGTTCGAAGACATTCAGAACTACGCCACTTCACTTGCTAACCGTTCGCACTGTGGTGAGCTTGTCTTATATGCTAAGGGACAGCACAACGGGTTAGATGATTTATCAGACAATCAAATTCCCAACATCGCAGCATTTAAACAAAATACCCCTTACTATTAGCAGAGAATTTGAAGCGCAAGTTGATTAACAATTAAGCCAACGTCTATCGAAGCATAAAAATTCCTTGTAGAGCCTTGCTTAATTGGGCATATTTGTATTTCTGGTTGTAAGGAAATAGCCCAAACGTCGAAATATAATGATAAGGCAAATATTGCCAAAGGTGTGTAGGTGCGCTTAACCAAAGCTTGTTCTTTTTTTGTTGTCTGGCTTACTTTGATTGGTTTCTTGTCCTCTCAAGCCAGCGCCATTGAAATAGCTGATCTTCAATTTACCAAACTCAGCAATGAGGATGGCTTGTCGAGCACCACAGTTTTAGACATAGTAGAAGATCATAACGGCTACATTTGGCTTGCCACCATGAACGGCTTAAACCGATATTCAGGTTACGAAGTTAAGCAGTATCATCCCTCTGACACCAATCCAAATTCACTACCCAGCGGCTTCATATACAAAATATTAGTCCATTCCAATGGGGATTTATGGTTCGCCACGCACTCAGGCCTTTCAAAGTATAGACCTGAGTATGACAACTTCGAGACTTTCAACAGTGCAAACTCGGCGATCAAAGTTGACGCCATCACGGCGGTATCAGAGGGTGTAAATGGCGATGTTCTGTTTGCCGATAATAAGTATCTGTACACCTACTCTCTTGAAGATGGAACAATAACTCAGCGGCAACAAGTTTTCTCATCTCACAGCTTCGTAAAACATATTTTCGATGAAAGCTCTCGCACATGGTTAGGGTCAAAAACGGCCGGAGGGATGATTGTCGATAAGCTCCAACAAAAAGCATTCCCTTTAAACGAAGTCAATCCATGGAATATTCTTTTACCGACTAATTCATTTCATGATCTTATGATTGTAGAAGGAAATTACTGGGCGGCAACTAGTGACGGTGTTTTCGTGTATTCAGCGACTGGAAATACTCTGGCACACTTAGATATGACATACCTGAATTCAGAAACTTCAGTTGATGTCTTCTCATTGGAGCACATCAACGGGCAAATCTGGCTCGGTACTAACAGAGGCCTATATATTGTTGCTGAATCAATTGACTCTCCAAGTTTAATCGAAAGAGAGCATATCGTGCATGTCAGTGGTGCTAAAGGAGCACCAATCCAATTATCTCAAAACGTTTTTACTAGCATAGTTAAAGATAGAAATGACGCAGTATGGTTAGGTTCGATTCAAGGCGCACTAAAGCACCACGCTGACTTCTCTATAGTTCGATACTATCCTAGTGCTATTTCAAACACTACTCCCCCTGCATTCGCGACAATTTGGGGTTTGAGTCAAGACTCTCAGGGAACTGTATATTTCGCCGCCCAAACTGAAGGCGTCGGTATTTTTGATAAATCAAGTGGTGAAATTGAGTTTTTAAAGTTCAACAAGGAACTGTCTGCAAATACAACCTTTTGGGATCTAGTGATCGACAAAAACGGACGTTTTTGGGTTGCTACTTCAGATGGACTGATGCTCTATGATAAGGTCGACAATCTGCTAGTACAGGTAGAACATTTGTTTAAAGGCGAGTTTATAGATTACCTTCATCATGATGATCATTACGTATGGATTTGGCCTGGGCAATCGGGTCTGATTTCAGTTGATATAAACAACCCTCTTGATGAAAATGCTATCGAAGTTCACGAGTTCTCGGCTCAAAACAATGCTCTACTTCCCATTTACACTGACACTAAGTCACGGCTTTGGTTGAGACAAGGAGACGAACTTTTAGTTTATGATATTCAAACTTCAACAGTATTAACTAGTATCGGTAACAAAGAAGGCTTGAACTCTATAGTCTACAGCGTCTATGAAACAAATGAGGCTTTTTGGGTAACTACCCGATCCGATGGAGTTATCAAGCTCAACAAAACGAATTTCGATATAGAAGAAAAACAGAGTAGAAATGATAATTTCGGATTTATCTACTCATCGATTGGTCTAAATGACAGTATTTGGTATGCCGATAATGGCGGTGTTCACCAGATATCACTACCGTCCCTCCAGAAAATTCTAACGATAACAAACCAACAGCTTGCATATAACTCACTTGGAGAGAGTGCAGTGTTGGTGACTAACGACCAAGATATTATCTTTGCTGGTGATAAGGGATTCAATAATATATCAAGAAATATCTCTGCAAATTCTTCTAGCCAGTCTATTGCTACTCTACCGCCAGATTTGGTGGAGTTTAGTATTTTCGGGACACCATCTCAAAGTAGAAAGTCATTTGATAGAAATCAGGGGAATGTTGAAGAAGATTTCGTCTACAGCGAATTGGTAACCTACGCAGATTCCAAAACAATCGAATATTTCGAGTCAAGGTTTAGCGTGTCGTTTGGACTACTTAACCCACATTTTGTTGATACGGTTACATATCGCTACAGATTACTTGGCCTTGATAGTGATTGGATTTACATAGGAGCGAATCGTACCGCACAGTTCAACAATGTTGGTTTTGGAAACTACACGTTTGAAGTACAAGCTCGCGAAGCTGGTAAAAAGTGGTCAGTAAGCAGGGCTCTCGCAATCAATGTTAATCGCCCACCATGGTTGCATTCAGTCGCGTTGGTATTTTATGCATTGTTGGCAACGGTTGCTCTTGCATTTACGGTCCGTCAGTATCAAATCCGCAAAGCAAATCAATTAGCCATTCGTGAATCTGAAGAGCGCTTAAAACTTACCCTTTGGAGCTCGGGTGATGAACTCTGGGACTGGGACGTATATCGCGGTCAAGTTTACCGAGCAAACACTTGGGGAACGTTAGACTTTCCTCAAGACGATATTCGTACTACTGGTGCATACGACGCCAATATTCACCCCAATGATTTACCTCGCGTGCAAAAGGCACTCAAAGCCCATTTGGAAGGCAAAAACGAATTTTACGAACTTGCTTACAGAGCAAAAACCTTTAAAAACCAATGGATTTGGGTACTCGACCGGGGCAAAGTTGTAGAGCGAGATCACAACCAACAACCGGTTCGAATGACAGGTACCCTGAAGAATATTCACCATTTGAAAGAAGCAGAAGAGCAGCTCAACCTGTTTAAACGCTCAATTGAAAATATTTCAGAAGGTGTATTCATAGCTAATACTCACTTCAAATTTATTTCAGTAAACAATGCGTACTGTAGCTACACAGGCGAGACACGAGAGCAAGCTTTAGCCACCTATATGCACTTCCATCTGTATCCAGATGCGTTCACAGAAGAAATCAAGAAGACACTTAAAGCCAAAGGTAACTGGTTTGGTGAAGTGGAATCAGTGCGGCTTAATGGCGAACGGTTTGAGATAGAGCTTAACATAGATGCCGTGCATGACGACGACGGTAAAATCACCCACTTTGTAGGCGTATTTTCAGATATTACTTCTCGTAAAAATACCGAGAAAGAGTTGCTTAAGCTGGCTAATACAGACCCCTTAACAGAGCTCCCCAACCGTTCATTCTTCCAAGCAAGTCACCAGAATTTGGTGAGAAAGTCTACCTCTCACGCTCTCCTGTGTTTGGATATGGACAACTTCAAGAAGATTAACGACTCGTTGGGCCACCAAACAGGTGATATTCTAATCAAACAAATTGCTAAGCGTTTACAACGCATTACTGGCCGTACGGCTACTTGTTACCGCTTGGGGGGTGATGAGTTCAGCGTATTAATTGAAGAGAGTGCAGACGTTCATACGGTCACTCATTACGCTCAAGGGTTACTTGATACGTTAGAGCGCCCTTTTATTATCAACAAGCAAGAGTTTGTATTGGGTGCGAGTATCGGTATTGCCTTTTACCCTGACGACGGCACAACGCCACAAGAGATGCTTAAAAACGCCGACACTGCCATGTATTTTGCTAAAAATAATGGTGGTAATAGCTACCAATTCTTTAGTGGCGAAATGAATCAAAATGCGGTTCGTCAATTACAAATTGAAAATCTTATCCGCCAAGGGATTAAAGACGACCTATTTACGGTGTATTACCAACCCAAGGTCGATATTGCGTCTGGCAAGTTAGTCAGTATGGAAGCGTTAGTTCGCTTTGAACATCCGCAAAAAGGCATTGTGAGCCCAGGGCAGTTTATTCCACTCGCCGAGCAAACAGGTCAAATCATCGAAATTGGTGAGCAGGTACTAAGAAAAGCTTGCGCCGATACCAAGCGTTGGGTGAATAGCGGCTTATTTAGTGGTCGTGTAGCGGTAAATATCTCTGCCAAACAGTTCGAACTGCCAGACTTAGATGACAGAATTAACCGCATCCTCAACGAGGTAGGCCTATCTCCACTTCACCTTGAATGTGAAATCACAGAAGGTACATTAATGGAGAACCCAGAAAATGGCCTAGAGATGATGGGCCGTTTGCGTGAACGTGGGATCCACCTAGCATTGGACGATTTTGGCACTGGATATTCTTCTTTAGCCTACTTAAAGCGCTTCCCTCTCAACACACTGAAGATTGATAAAGCCTTTATCGATGATATTGCCAATAGTAGCGTTGACCGACATATGGCCGCAGCAATCATTAATATTGCCCATAACCTAGGGTTAAAGGTTGTAGCCGAAGGTGTGGAAGACGAAAAACAATTGAACATTTTGCGACGCTACGATTGTGAAATGCTACAAGGCTTTTTATATAGCCGCCCGTTAAATGCCGAGCGATTTGAAAAGCTACTAACAGAGAATCAACAACTTCATAACTTGCTAGGTCATTCAAATATATGACTATTTATTGGCGGTTTGCCATTAAACTAAAGACTACATAGCCAAAAGGCTAAAAATTGCCGCCAAAAACCTACCAAAGAAACAAAAAAACCACCCAAAACAATAACTTAAAAGACTGGCACGGTCTTAGCATTATCCTCTTTGCCAAAATTCAGCATGAAGGTTGGCTTTGTTTGTTTGTTTGTTCAAAAAATCAGAGGAAAATTATAATGTTAAAAGAATATGCTGTTGCTCTAGTACTTTCGACTGCTACACCTGTTGCTGCTGACAAGCAAGAAGGCGCTAACAAAGCTCCAGAAACTCAAAAAGAAGCTGCGACACAAGTTGAGAACTACCGTCCAAGAACCGGTGGTGGCGTAGGTATTGGCTTCTAAGCATTAGATGACGATATTCAAAAAAAGAGAGCATCTGCTCTCTTTTTTTATATACAACGGATATTCTGTAGCTGACTACGCCGCAATATAAAGATTATTGAACCCTACAGCCTTACGCCACTGAATGTGCCTAGCAATACTGAATAGCGGCAGTACCATTGGCCCCATAAGTAATCCAATCATTGCCCATCTTTTTGCAGGCATAGCCCATTTTATCGCTTCTACAAAGAAGAACATGCAACACACAAAATTTAACACGATATACGCAACTAGCATAATGAATACCTATACAACGCGGTAAGTGATTGAGTGCGAACGCCAATGTATTGACAGTTCAAATATTAAACGGTGAGAATTGTACCTAAAAATGGTCAATAAACCAGCAATAATAGCTGCTTAATACAAAAAAACCGGGCAAAGCCCGGTTTTTAATATTTTTATAACATTTTAGTAAAATGTTTTTCCAGATTCAGCCATGGAGACAAGCACTGATGCAGGTGCGTATTTATCACCTACTTCAGATTCATACTGATTAAGCTTACTCACCACTGTTTCGATACCCACAGTATCCATGTAACGGAAAGGACCACCAAGGAAAGGTGGGAAACCGATACCGAAGATGGCACCAATATCGCCGTCTCGTGCACTTCTGATTACACCTTCATCCAAGCAGCGCGCAGCTTCGTTTAGCATCATGTAAACACAACGTTCTGCAACATCTTTTTCACTTAATGACGACGATGGAGTTAAACCAAGTAAACTGTAGATTGACTCGTCCACTTCTTTGCCCGGCTTTTTACCTTCATAGGAATAAAAGCCTTTTCCGTTTTTCTTACCCTTGCGATCATCTGCCAATACTTTGTCGAAGGCAGACGGCGCTGTAAAACGCTCACCAAAAGCTTCTACCAAGAAAGGAATGATCTTAGTACCAACATCGATACCTACTTCATCTAGAAGCTTCACAGGTCCTACAGGGAAGCCAAACTTAACTAAGGCTTTGTCAATGTGATCGATTGGTTCACCCGCAAGGATCAAGTTGGCAGCCTCATTCATGTAAGGCGCCAGTATACGGTTTACATAAAAACCTGCGCCATCTTTAACTACTACTGGCGTTTTACCTTGCTTCTTGGCAAATTCAACCGTTGAAGAAATAACTTCGTCAGACGTATTTTCGTGGGCGATAACTTCAGCCAAGGGCATTTTGTCTACAGGAGAGAAATAGTGTAAACCTATCACATTTTCTGGACGTGCTGCTTTCTCTGCAATTTGCGTAATTGGAATTGAAGACGTATTCGACGCAAAAATCGTGGACGCTTGACAGTTTTCTTCAACGTCAGCAACCATGCGTTGTTTAAGGCCAAGATCTTCAAATACGGCTTCCACAACAATATCCGCGTCCTGAAAACCACGGTAATCTAGAGTACCTGTAAGTAGCGCCAATTGCTTTTGCATTTCACTGGTGCGCATGAAACGCTTTTTCACTTTCTTATTTAGAATGTCGTAGCTGTATTTAATGGCATTAGAAATACCTTCAGGGCGCACATCTTTAATTCGCACAGGTACTTTAGCTTTGGTAGCAGTAACAAAAGCGATACCACCGCCCATTAGGCCGCCACCAAGTACGCCAACTTTGTTTGCTTTCACTGGCTCAACGCCTTCAACGCCAGTTTCTTTTTTCATTTCTGTGGTGGCGAAAAAGATTTGGCGTAACTGGAATGATTCTGGAGTCATTACAAGTTTACCAAAGGCCTCTGCCTCTGCTTTTAAACCCGCTTTAACACCCTTTGACATACCCGTTTCAATCACGTCTATGATCATGCCCGGTGACGGGTAGTTACCCTTAGTTTTCGCAAAAGTGGCTTCACGAGCCTTTTTGAACAGTAGGTTACGTCCTGGCCCAGTAGTTTCTAGCACCTTATTAACCAATCCTTTTTGAGGCGCTTGACGCTTAGGTTTGGCTTTTAGTGCAAACTTCTCGGCGACTTTAACAAGCACACTCAATGGAACAACATCGTCTACTATGCCGTACTTCTTCGCTTGCTTAGCTCGTGCTGGTGCGCCAGTAAGCATCATTTTCATCGCTTGTTGAATACCAATTAAACGAGGCAAACGCTGTGTTCCACCACTACCTGGTAATAAGCCCAATTGTACCTCTGGCAAACCAAGCTGAGTGCTAGCCGAGTCTGTACAAATACGGTAGTGACACGCTAAGGCTAGCTCTAACCCGCCACCTAATGCAGGGCCATGAATAGCAGCAACAAAGGTTGCCTTCATATTTTCAATGCGATCAAAGATAGCTTGACCGCCAGCGGCAATAGTTGTTGCGTCTTCAGCAGTTTTGCACGCGGCCAACATTGAGATATCGGCACCAGCCACAAAAGAGCTGGGTTTACCGCTAGTTAATACTACCCCTTTTATCGACGAGTCACGTTCAATGTCATCAAGCATTGAAGAAATTTCATCACCAAACTCGGCCTTCAATGTGTTCATACTTTCACCTGGAACATCCATTGAAAGAATGGCAACACCATTGTCTTGTTTAGTCAGGGTAAATGCGCTTTTTGTTTCTATTTCAGTAGTCATTTTCTTATCCTGGCTGGTTTATTCCGTTTCTACAATCATCGCTGCACCCAAGCCGCCCGCAGCACATGCAGTAAGAAGGCCAGTTCCGCCACCACGACGATTAAGTTCGTGAAGCATTTGAGTGATCATGCGAGTACCTGTCGCCGCAAATGGATGCCCGTATGCAATTGAGCTTCCCATCACGTTAAATTTATCCATGTCTATTTCGCCAATCGCCTTGTCACGACCGAGTTTTTCCTGAGCAAACTTGTCACTTGCAAACATCTTAACGTTTGACAATGTTTGTGCAGCGAATGCCTCGTGCATTTCAATTAATGTAAGGTCGTTTAGCGACATTCCAGCGCGATCTAGTGCAATTGGAGTTGCGTAAGATGGACCCATAAGCATGTCTTCCCACACATCAATTGCCGAGAATGCGTAGCTTTTGATATAACCTAGGGGCTTATATCCAAGTTCTTTGGCGCGGCTCTCAGTCATCATCAATACCGCAGATGCACCGTCGGTCAACGGCGTAGCATTTGCGGCAGTAACAGAACCGTATTTCTTATCAAATACCGGACGAAGCTTAGCGTAACCTTCCAATTTAGAATCGAAACGTACGTTGTTGTCTCTTTCTGGTGCAAGTTTGTACGGTTCTGGGTAAGCCGTCATTACCTCAGCAGATAATTTGCCTGCTTCCCAACTTTCAGCTGCAAGGGTGTGAGAACGATGCGCTAGCGCGTCTTGCTCTTCTCGGGTGATACCATGAGATTTTGCCATCTGCTCGGCAGTTTGCCCCATAGACAACCCAGTTGAGTATTCCGCCACCGCAGGAGGCACAGGAAGTAGGTCTTTTAAACCAAGCTTTTTGAGTACATTCCACTTTTGCCCTAAAGTTTTGGTTTTTTGCAAATCAACCAACGCGCGGGCAAGCTTCTTTGACACACCGATAGGTGATACTGACGTAGAATCGGCGCCACCAGCAACCCCCACCTGAACCACACCTGCCATCATGCTCTCTGCTACATTGACTGCTGACTGGAAGCTTGTTGCACAAGCTCTAGATACGCTATACGCATCGGTATGTACGTTCATTCCAGTACCAAGCACAATTTCTCGAGCAATGTTCGGTGCTTCGGGCATCTGTACCACTTGACCGTAAACGAGTTGGTCAACCCATTCTTTTTGAACGCCATTTCTAACAAGAAGTTCGTTAACGACCATCTTACCTAAGTCTACGGCAGGCACGCCGTGGAAATTTGTCGCCATTTTCGCGAATGGAGTACGTAATCCTGCAACAATAGCGATGCGATCACCCTCACGGGTAGTAACAGATTGTTTTGAAGCCATAATGCACCTGATTTTGAGACCAACATTAAGTGGTCAGACCTGTAATAAGATAGATTTTTACAAACAATGAACAAAATAGCAAATAATCATCAATATCACCGCCTTCTAGACCCAACAACACTCTGAAAACCTCAGTAATTATTATTCTGTCGACAAAATACGTAATTTTAACGACTTGAAGATGACAGAATGGAACCCTATATGTGATCTGTAGTCTTTATTGAACCTAGTTTCTTTTCTTAGGCGTGTTGTACTTTGATACACATCCCCGCTTGTTATTAACAATGGAGCGGATTATTCTCTCGCCTAACTCGTTGAGCTAGTAAACGTCCGTCGACGGAATAACAAAAATAAACAGGATATCTCCACTATGGCAACTGAGCAGTTTCAACAATTGCATCAATACCTAGACACTCAGATCATCGGTCAACACGAGCTGACTAAAAGCTTGTTAATTGCGCTTCTTGCAGATGGTCACCTATTGGTTGAGGGCCCTCCTGGACTAGCAAAGACCCGTGCAATTAACGCGCTGGCAAATGGCATTACCGGTGACTTTCACCGCGTACAATTTACCCCCGATTTGTTACCAGCAGATTTAACAGGCACAGATATTTATCGCCCCGAAACTGGCGAATTTGTCTTCCAACAAGGTCCATTGTTTCACAACCTTGTATTAGCCGACGAAATCAACCGTGCACCCGCTAAGGTTCAATCGGCATTATTAGAAGCAATGGCTGAACATCAGATTACCGTGGGTAGCAAAACCTACAAACTTCCAGAACTGTTTTTGGTAATGGCAACGCAAAACCCCCTTGAACAAGAAGGCACTTATCCGCTTCCAGAAGCACAGTTAGATCGCTTCTTAATGCATGTTTCTATCGACTACCCCGACGCTGAAACTGAACTTGCCATTCTTCAACTCACCCGTGGCGAAGCATTAAATACCGAAAAAGTTGAACCGCCCCAACTGTCTCAAGCAGATATTTTTGCAGCGCGAAAAGACGCATTGAGCCTTCATATGGCGCCTGAACTTGAACACTATCTAGTGCAGCTCATCATGGCAACTCGCCAACCGGCAAAATTTGACGCGCAACTAGGCGAATGGATAGCAATGGGTACCAGCCCTCGAGCTACGATTAGCTTGGATCGCTGTGCGCGCGCACATGCTTGGTTAAGTGGTAGAGATTTTGTTGGCCCAGACGATATTCAAGCGGTAGTGCACAATGTACTTCGTCACAGAATTATTCTTTCTTATCAGGCGGAAGCTGAGGGTGTTACCGTTGACGACGCGCTAAACAAAATTGTTTCAGTGGTAGCTGTTCCGTAAGCATATGCAATCTGTTAGCAATCAACTTGAGTTACTCCATTCTGACGGTGTTAGCCTACGCAGTGCTGAGCTACTGCGTTATCAGCAGCTAGCCAAATTAATCGACCTAACGCCTAAGCGGACGCCCCAAGCCCGTCTTGCGGGGAGTTATTTAACCCGTCACAAAGGCCGAGGAATGGAGTTTGACGAGGCCAGGCATTATCAACCTGGCGATGATATTCGAGCGATTGACTGGCGAGTAACCGCGCGAACGGGGAAAACTCACACTAAGGTATACCGTGAAGAACGGGAACGCCCTGTGTTTATTTTTTGCGATTTTCTCCCGTCGATGCACTTTGGCACCCAATTACTCACTAAATCAGTTCAAGCGGCCCATGTGAGTGCCTTACTGAGTTGGTCGGCTGCCGACCGAGGTGACAAAGTTGGCGCACTAATTTTTAGTCAACAGAAGCACAAAGAATGTAAACCTGTTTCGAGAAAACGCGCAGTGCTTAATTTATGCCACGCAATGATCGATGTGCATCAATCAAACGTCTCTGATGATGTATATGACGAAGCTCAGAGCAAGGCTATTTTCGCAGATAGTTGCGCGCGTGCTAGACGTCTAGCCAGACCAGGCAGCCTGGTTTACATAGTGTCAGATTTTCAACACCTTAGTACTATGGCATTACAACACCTAGGTCAGATGTCGCGGCATTGTGAAGTTAGAGCCATTGTAGTGAACGACCCGATGGAATACAGCCTGCCTAAATCCAATCAAGTTCAATATGTCAATGTGTCGGATGGCTCAGAACAACAGCCTTGGGTACTGGGTGATGCTAAAGAACAAGCCGATTACGAGCAATGGCGTGCAACTCAACACAACAATATCGAAAGTCAGCTTAAGAAATCTGGCTTACTTCGATATCACGTGTCTGCCGGGCAATCCATAGACAGTCAGCTGCAAGGTATTCAGAGGGAGAAGATGTAATGCAAGCAACCTCAACTCCTCAAAGTAACCCGTTAGATCAACTGAAAGACATTCATGTACCTTCTGGCGTAGACAGCTGGCCCCTCGACTGGGGATGGTGGCTTGCAGGTAGTTTGCTGATAGTTATCTTTGTGTGTTTAATTTGGTGGTTCATCAAAACACATAAATATAACCAAGCGAGAAGAGAAGCCATAGGCTGCTTGAATAACATATCTGGCACTGAGCCCAATTGGCCTTCGTTGGTTAATGCTACGCTCAAACGCACGGCGTTAAGTTACTTCCCCGTGGGTGACATTGCGCAACTTAGCGGTCAATCTTGGGTAGATTTTCTCGTAACTAGAGTAGATGTAGCCACTGCAACCGAAATAGAAGATGGCCTAAGGTTATTACAGTCTGAGCTCTACGTGTCTGCGCCTAATCAAGAGAGCTTCGAACAATGCCATGAAAGTACGTTACTTTGGCTGAAAAAGGCCAATGTAAAATATAAGCCTTCGAGCGTAGAAAAAAATACACACGGGGGACAATATGCTTGAGTTCGCCTGGTGGTGGGTGGTTTTTATTCTGCCACTTCCCCTACTGCTTAGACTTGTTCTACCCAGTAAAAATGTCACTAATATGGCTGCACTTAGGGTTCCTGCATTACGACCTTCGGTGTCTACGACTTCTACACTTCCCAGTAAATCGTGGGTAAAAAGCATTATACCTACGCTGATTTGGTGCCTTCTTGTATTAGCAGCATCGCGACCTCAGTGGCTTGGAGAACCGGTTAGTATTCCTAACGAAGGAAGAGAAATGATTCTAGCCGTGGACCTGTCAGGAAGTATGAAAATTGATGACATGGAGCTGAGAGGACGACAAGTTAACCGGTTAACCATGACAAAAGCGGTACTTTACGAGTTTATCCAACGACGATTGGGTGACAGGTTGGGGTTAATTTTGTTCGCAGATACCGCTTACGTTCAAGCACCGTTAACTTACGACAGAAACACAGTATCAACCTTGTTAAATGAAGCAGTTATCGGTTTAGTGGGTGAGCAAACTGCTATTGGCGACGCTATTGGCTTGGCGACCAAAAGATTTAGCGAGAAAGAAGATTCAAACAATGTACTGATTTTGCTTACCGACGGTCAAAACACTGCGGGAAACATCACGCCAGAACAAGCCAAAGAACTTGCAATGAATAAAGGGATCACAGTTTACACTATTGGTGTGGGTGCTGATCAAATGATGGTGCGAAGCTTTTTTGGCAGCCGACAAATCAACCCATCTCAAGAACTCGATGAAGACATGCTCAGAGACATTGCAGAGTCAACGGGTGGCCGATATTTTCGCGCACGAGACGTCAGTGAGTTAGAACAGATTTACAGCACCCTAGATGCACTTGAGCCCATTGAGGGCGAAACACAGAAAATGCGACCGCTGTCTTCCTTATTCTACTACCCATTAGCAGTCGCCCTTATTTTGTCTTTGGTAATGGTGTTTTACAAACTACTGGTGACTATGTTTAAACAGCATACACAATCGCATTCAGCAAGCTTTCAACAAAGGTCAAAGCCCTGATGGATGTAATACTAAACAACTTTCACTTTTTGCGACCCCAATGGTTTTGGATACTCATCCCCATTGCGCTGGCTTATGTTTGGCTGAAAATCAGTGGGCGAACATTTTCGGGCTGGCAATCTGTTATTCCACCGCATTTATACCAACACATGGTCAAGGGAAAACTGGAAAAAAACGCTACCCCTCCTTTCGGCCTATTAGCATTTACATGGTGTGTAACAACTTTGGCACTAGCCGGACCTACGTGGGAAAAATTACCTCAACCCGTATACCAAGTTAAACAGGGGCACGTAGTTGTCATTGATATGTCATTGTCGATGCGCGCCACTGACATTACGCCAGATCGCCTTACTCGCGCAAAATACAAGGCCATCGACTTGGTAAATGCAATTGGCGAAGGTGAGATGGGCTTAGTAGCTTATGCGGGTGACTCATTTGTCATTAGCCCTCTTACCCAAGACGCCAGTAACATTACTGCACTATTACCGAGTCTTTCTCCTGAAATTATGCCCGTACCTGGTAGTGATCCTTTACTTGGGATTGAAAGTGCTGCAACTTTACTCTCCAATGCAGGCTATCAGACAGGAAACATTTACTGGATCACTGACGGTATAGAAGTCGACCAACAAGTCGAACTTCAAGAATACGTATCTGGTTTACCTTTTACGGTGAATCTTTTGGCTATTGGTACCTCAGAAGGTGCGCCTATTCGGCAAGTTAATGGCGAGCTGTTGAAAAGTGCTAAAGGTGCAATTGTGGTGCTAACGATGGATGCGTCCCGTCTTCGTGGAGTCGCAAGTGCAAGTGGTGGCCAGTTCGCAACGCTTACCCCAAATGACGGCGACATTAATTCGCTAATCAACGCCTCACTTCTTGAGCGCGACAGCGATAAAGATGAGTCTGAGGACAACAATCAAGGTGACGCATGGGAAGAAGTGGGACCGTATCTTCTTTTACTCGTTTTGCCTTTGGCGGCTTATGGTTTTCGCAAGGGCCTAATATTCAGCCTAATGTTTTTCACCAATGCGCTGCTATTTGTTGGCACTGTTGGCGTAGTTCCCAGTGCTCAAGCACAGCAAACTGCATCAGACGAACGAGCTTACTCTGACTCAGGTTCAGCCATTCCAACGTGGCAACAACCATTTTTAAACCAAGATCAAGAAGGGCTTCACCATTTTGATGCCAAGAATTATTCTGCCGCAGCGAGTACGTTTGAAGATGCAGCATGGCAAGGTGCAGCGCATTACAAAGCTGGGAACTATGAAGCGGCATTGGCCGCCTATTCACAACTTGATACCCTTGATGGGATATACAATCAAGGAAATGCTCTTGCGCAACTGGGTCAATTTGACGAAGCGATAGAGCGCTATCAACAAGTACTCGATGTCGATCAAAATCACCAAGACGCAGCGGCGAACAAAGCCTTGTTAGAACAGCTTCAATCTGAACAAGAAAACCAAAATCAAGACGATAATGGCGATCAACAAAATCAAGATTCCGACAGCGAACAAGGTGAACAACCCAATAGTGATCAGCAACAAGATCAATCTTCAGAAAGTAGCGACTCGCAAAGTGATGAAAGCCAAAGTCAGTCAGAGGATACAGACGCTCAAAGCGAAAGTGAGCAAGGTGCCAAGGATGAACAAACCGAGCAGTCACCATCGAGCGAAACCGAAGACAATGCTCAACAACAAGATGCCGAGCAACAACAAAGCCAAGCCGAGAATGAGCGGAGTGAAGGGGAAAATCCCGAAGAGCAGCCCACATCAGCTCAAGCATCTCAAGAAGAACTGACAGACGAACAAAGAGAGCAACAACAGCGTATGGAAAACCTTATGCGCCGCGTTCCTGATGATCCCGCTTTTTTATTGAAACGAAAAATGCTACTTGAGGCGCAAAAACGACAGCGCCAACGCATGCCAGCTAACCGGAGTGAGTGGTAAATGTTACGAAGCCTTACGCCCTTATTATTTGTTTTCAGTGTACTGCTGTCTCAATTAGCCCTCGCAGATATTGAATCCGTAGAAGCTAGCATCAGTGCAAATCCCATCATGGTCGACGAAGCGATAAGACTCACCATTGTAGCCCGTGGCGATGCCAACAACGATGCTTTTGATAGCTCACCTTTAATGCAAGACTTTGTAGTTGGACGTACGTCTGTGAGTAGCCAAACGTCAATAGTTAACTTCTCAACCAGCCAAACTACCACGTGGACGACAACGCTGTTCCCGCGTAAAGAAGGGACTTTTGTGATACCTGCGTTCACCATTGAAGGAAAGCAAACTCAACCCATTCGCGTTGAAGTTATTCCAGCGAGCAACAATCAAGGTGAAGCGAGAAAGTATTACGTCACCACAGAAGTCAACCACACCGAAGCCTATTTAAACCAACAGCTACTGTATACGGTCAAACTTTTCTTAGCGAGTAATATAGAACGGGGCAGCTTACAAGCACCTGAAATGCCCAATGCAGAAATCACCCAAATTGGAGAAGATAAACAATATACCGATATCGTTAATGGTCAGCGCTATCAAATAATTGAAAGAAATTTTGCCGTCATTCCCCTTTCGTCTGGTGAATTCACCATTAGAGGCCCAGTGTTTAATGGTGAAGTCATGGCAGCCAACACCAACAAACGCTTTGGACTATTTAATCAAACCGAAGAGATAAGCCGTGTAGGTCCTGATATTACCGTAACCATCAACCCTATTCCTCAAGGAATTGATTACGACTGGTTACCTTCTGAGCTTGTTCGTATTGACGAGCAATGGCCACAAGGCGAGAACTTCATCGTAGGCGAGCCCATTACTCGCGCAATAACACTTACTGCGGTGGGTATTACTGAAGCGGTGCTGCCCGAGATCCCCAGTTTCTATCCACCTCACTTTAAGCTGTACCCTGACCAATCAAATACCGCTAGTGTTGAAAGAGACAATACACTGATCGCTCAGCGTCAATCGAGTTTGGCGATTATACCAACCCAGGCAGGAAGCTTTGTTTTACCAGAAATCACAGTACCGTGGTTTAATACTGCAACTGGCGCCACCGAATACGCCACACTTCCTCCACGCAGCGTAGTAGTAAGCCCTTCTTCGAGTCTACCTACAAGCAACCCAATAGCCGCTGAGCCAATAATGCAGGATACCGAAGAAAGCGCAGAACAAACAACGCCATCGAATACAATGCCGCAGAGTGAGCCTGCTCCGTCTTATTGGATTTACATTGCCATTGCCAGTTTCTTACTTTGGATAGCCACGCTAGTAGTATTACTGGCCGTAATGAAGCGTACAAAGACCGCTGCGTTAAGTAGCGCATCTCAAGCGCCTTTGAATACACCCCATAACAATCTAGATGAAGCTGAAGCTTTCAAACAGCTCGTTAAATGCGTGCAGAAAAATGATGTCGCAAACGCCGCACTAGCGGTAACCGCTTGGTTACGCCATTTTTCAACTCGGCCTGCTCACCACATCCGCCTCTCGGATTTTGACGAGACAAAATACTTACAACCGGCTTTTGACCAGTTCATGGGCAGTAAGTATGGCGACAGTAAATCATCGTCTGCATCAGACCTACTAGTTCAACTAAAACAGGCGCGAAAATCGTGGCATCAAAAATTAAAGGCCCAAAAAGGCCATACGCTCTCCGAGTTGTATCCTAGCTAACAAAACATAGGTTAAGCTTTACGCCAACAAACACATCATTAAATTTCTGTTTTTGCCGTGATCTCTTAAGGTGGGTGGCGGCAAAACTAGAGTTTCATACATTTTTTTTGGATTTTTTATGTTTGCGCGAAATAGATTTGGCAATAACCGGGTCTTATCTCACATGAAAGCAAAACAAAAAAGATATGAAGCGTTAGTACACGCGTTTCATGCAGACATATACCGCTACGCCTATTGGCTAGTAAAAGATAAAGCCATAGCGGAAGATATTGTGCAAGAAACCTTCTTACGCGCATGGCGCTCACTCGACGCTTTAAAAGACGAAAATGCGGCCAAACCTTGGCTAATAACCATTTTACGCCGGGAAAATGCACGTCGCTTCGAACGCAAACAACTTGAAACAGTTGATATTGACGATGTGTCTCTTCACGACGACACCCAAGTTGCCGAGGGAGACGTACAGGACAGAGATCTACATCGATTACTCGGTCAACTCAGCGTGGAATACAGAGAACCCTTAGTCCTGCAACTTATCATGGGATTTAGTGGAGAAGAGATTGCACAACATCTCAATTTAAATAAGAACACAGTAATGACAAGGCTTTTTCGCGCAAGAAACCAATTAAAAGAGGCGCTATCGCAACAAAATGAAAGTAGAGGTCGCCAAAATGGATGAGTTAGAATTTAGACGCCGTATCTATGCAGATCCAAACACGACTGACAGTGACGTCATTGAAGCGGCGAAAACCAATGAAAAATTTATGGCTTTCTGGAACGAGCAAAAAGCCTTCGATAACCAGTTGAAGCAGTCGCTCAATATTCCTGTGCCAGAAGACTTAGCTCACAAGTTAATTTGGCAGCAATCAGCGAATGATTTGGCGCGCCACAAAAGCAAAACTCCGTGGTATATCGGGTTGGCGGCTTCTGTAGCCTTCGTGATGGGGGTAGGTGTAATGAGCTGGGTTAATCAACCTGTAAGCTTAGACGTCCACGCGTTAGCGCACATGCAGTATGCGCAAACTGAGCAAGCCCATTCACCTCTACCGGTAGACCTTGCACAAGTTAACGCCAAGCTAGCTAGCTTTGGCGCTGAATTTAGTGATTTAATTGGCGACGTGCAAGTGGCTAATTATTGTCACTTGAACACAGTGCGAAGTCTTCACCTAATTATGAACACGCCCGAGGGAAAAATGTCAGTGTTCATAGTTCCACAGCGCAGTGACGTAGACATACCCGATGCCTTTAGCGACACCTTGTACCAAGGCGAAAGCATGAGAATGCAGCGAGCTAACGTATTAGTAGTGGGTGACATAGGCGCAGATTTATCAGAAGTAAAACAACGTATTTCTGCACGAATGCAGTTCTCGGCGTAAGCCACACTCTCCTCCGTTTGCGGCCAAAATGGCCGCTTTTTTTTGGCTGTAATTAGAGAGTCGCGAACAATCCTGTTAGCATATAGAAAAAATAACAAGGATACACAATGGCGACAGGCACCCTTATCTCACTCGCGCTTTATTTCATAGCTATGCTTGGTATAGGTATATTTGCCTATCGGCAGACAAACACAAATGTCGAAGGCTTCATGTTAGGTGGCAGGCAACTAAGCCCCTCTGTAACAGCACTATCCGCTGGAGCATCTGACATGAGTGGTTGGATGCTAATGGGCCTACCCGGTGCAATGTATGTTTCAGGTATATCGTCCGCATGGATTGCCGTTGGCCTAACCTTAGGCGCATTAGCTAACTATTTTCTGGTTGCGCCGCGTCTCAGGGTTTATACCGAGGTCGCCAAAAACTCAATTACCTTACCGGACTTTTTCGAAAACCGCTTTAACGATAGCAGTCGTTCACTAAGAGTCATTGCATCTGTCGTTATCGTTATTTTCTTTACTCTTTATACATCATCAGGCGTGGTGGCTGGAGGCAAGTTATTTGAAACCTCATTCGCACTCAACTATGAACTGGGGTTATATATTACCGCCGGTGTTGTCGTAAGCTACACATTAATAGGCGGTTTCATGGCCGTAAGCATGACTGACTTTGTGCAAGGCTGCATCATGTTTGTGTCATTGATACTTGTACCTGCCGTGGTGATTAGTGAACTGGGCGGTTTAGATAACGCATTGACTGCCATCAACCAGATCAACCCCAACCTAACCCACCCACTTATTAATGCTAAAACCGGTGCATCACTTAGTTTTATCGGCATTATTTCTCTTATGTCATGGGGGTTAGGTTACTTTGGTCAACCCCATATTATTGTGCGCTTTATGGCGATAAGAAAAGTTCAAGACATTCCAACTGCTCGCAATATCGGTATGGGGTGGATGGTTATTTCTCTTATAGGCGCACTCACCACAGGTTTATTTGGTCTTGCATATGTTACCGCACAAGGTGAAACCATTGACCCAGAAACCATTTACCTACACCTGTCTCAAGTACTATTTCACCCTTTCATTGGAGGCTTCTTACTCGCAGCCATTCTCGCCGCTATCATGAGTACTATTTCCTCGCAGCTTTTAGTGACTTCTAGCTCTTTGACGAGTGATTTTTATCAAGCTTTTGTTCATAGAGATGCGTCAGATAAAGAATTGGTGATTGCAGGACGCGTCAGTGTTGTAGTGGTATCTCTACTAGCGGTTTACCTTGCCCACGACCGCGATAGCTCAATTTTATCCCTAGTGAGTAACGCTTGGGCCGGATTTGGTGCGGCGTTTGGGCCACTGGTGCTATTCAGTCTTTTCAAGCGCACAATGACCCGTATCGCGGCCCTTAGCAGCATTATTGTTGGCTCAACTACCGTTCTACTATGGATATACTTACCGATAACCATACAGGGGCAGTCACTGAGTAGTTGGATGTACGAAATTGTTCCCGGCTTTATATTGTCGAGCTTGACCATAGTATTAGTAAGTAAGTTTTCGTCCACAGACAACGAAACACTAACACTTCACGATACCTTTACTTCAGTGTTCAACGCTAGATAGGCCTTTTTCAGGAGCCCTTTTTTTTAATTGGGCTCCTTCTGCCACGCATACCCAATTATTTCAACAAATGCGCTTTTTGCGTTATACCTTGCTTGATATCTGAGCAAAACTACGTATGCTTAATTAATCAGCGAAGTTTGCGGTTATTTACCGGCGAATAGGGAACGCAGTGTGAAAAGTGGTAGTGAAATCCGTATCTTAATTGTCGATGATGTCTCAGAAAACATCCAAGTGGCAATGAATATCCTCAAAGAAGAATGCTACAGTTTTTCGTTTGCAACAGACGGGCAAGAAGCCTTAACCCTCATAAACTCCGAACCTTTTGATCTTATTTTACTCGATATAATGATGCCCAAAGTCAATGGGTTTGACGTGTGTCGAGCACTAAAATCTTCTTCCAATACTAAAGATATCCCAGTGATATTCTTAACCGCCAAAGCCGATGCCGATGCCATAGCTGAAGGCTTTGATGTTGGCGGAGTGGATTACATAGTTAAACCTTTCCACGCCAACGAACTTCTTGCTCGGGTGCGAACACATGTAGAGTTGGCATTATCGCGACAAGAGCTCAAACAGCGGGCGGAAACTATTGAAAAGAAAGCGCGCCTTCAAGCTATTCGCCTTGCTAACGAAATAGAAGAAGCGCAAATAGAAATGCTATACGTACTTCTAGAAATAATGGAGTCTACGTCGGATGAGACAGGCCAACATATTCGACGGGTGGCAGAAACCAGTAGACTGTTGGCTAGTTATGTTCCTTCGTTATCAGAAGAAGACATCAATACCATATTTTTAGCCTCTCCTATGCACGATATTGGGAAAATCACTATACCCAAAGACATTCTTCACAAGGCCGCTAAGCTGTCTCCAGCAGAAATGAGTGAGATGAGGCAACATGCTCTCAGAGGGTTTGAGATGTTAAATCGCTCTAAACGCCGTTTGACCACAGCCGCGGCTATTATTGCCCGTGAACACCACGAAAAGTGGGATGGAAGTGGTTACCCTAGAGGGTTGAAAGGTGAAGAGATTCACATCTTTGGTCGTATCGTTGCACTGGCTGATGTATTTGACGCACTTACACACAAACGCCAATACAAAAAAGCATGGCCCGTAGAGAAAGCCGTTGACTATATAAAAGCGCACAGCGGTACTCACTTTGACCCCACTCTTGTGGGAATTTTTGTGGCTCATTTACCGGAATTTTTAAAAATAGTACGTCTTTAACATGAACATCAGGCTTTTTTTAACCCTGCTGATCTCTTGTTTGTTGTCGTGTTCCCTCAATGCAACGCCTCTTATTGAGTTAACCAAGGAGGAACAAGAATGGTTGGCGTCTAATCCAAAGATTCTGGTAGGAGGGAGCCTTGACTGGACCCCCTTCAACTTTGTCGATGAGCAAGGGCAGTACAGTGGCATTGCCAATGACTACCTCAACCTCGTATCAAAATATACGGGTCTAAAATACCAAATTATTACAGATACCTGGGAAAACAACTTACAACGCATTCAACAAGGTAAACTTGATGTTTTACCTGCTGTTTACGTTACCGAAGAACGGAAAACTTACCTAAACTTGTCTTCCCCCTACTTCGAAGCACTCGACTACTTTTTTATACATCAAGAGGTTAGTGCCAATAACTTCGAGGACTTAAATGGTAAACGGCTAGCAATGCCAAAAGGGTATGCTCATAGAGAAATCATCGAAACACACTTTCCAGATATCGTTTTAGTAGACGCAGACTCCTTTGGTGACGCCATAGACATGGTGTTAGAAAGGAAAGCCGATGTTCTATTTGATACCTATGGTGCCCTTATTTATACTCTCGAAATTGAGGGTATTAGTACCATCAAGCCATTTAAGTCAACACGCCACCTTGGCAAAAACCCCATCCATTTCGCCTCTTCAAAAGCACAACCACTATTAGCAAGTATTATCCAAAAAGGCCTTGACGCTATCAGCGAAGCCGAGAGACGAGTTATTTACAACAAGTGGTTTCAAACCTCTGACACGTCAGCTCCAAAAAACATGAATGAGCAAGGTAGCTCGCTTTCGCTAACTGATGAAGAAAAAGTGTGGCTTGAGCAACATCCGGTGATTAACGTGGCTGGTGACTATGCATGGGCTCCCTTTGAGTTTAGAAACGAGCAAGGCCTCCACGATGGACTTGGGCATGATCTTCTTGAAAGAATATCCCTTTTAACTGGCGCAAAATTTCACTTTACGACTGACGTGTGGGAGAAGTCGCTGCAAGAGGTTAAAGACAAGGAAAAAGATTTACTGGTTGCCGCTTTTAAAACAGAAGACAGGGAAGAATATTTGCTCTTCACTAACCCTTACGTTAGCGCACTCAATTACTTTTTCATCCGGTCTGATATCAACGCTGAAACCATTGAAGACTTATCTGGCAAAACACTAGCGATAATTATTAACAGTGCCCGAGAAGAAGAAATAGGTTCTCTTATCCCTGACATTAACACCTTATATGTAGAGTCTCCTGAACAAGCCATTGCCTATGTTTCTGAAGGTAAAGCGGATTTCCTTTACGACTCTCACGCGGTGATAAGTTATCTACTGACGCAAAACAATGTCACTAACCTTCGAGCATTCAAAACTATTCCAAACTCACCGGTAAACAATCTTCATATTGCGGTGAGAGACGATTATGAGCCTTTAATCGGCATTCTCAACAAGGCACTGGTGCACCTAGAAAATACTGACATGCAAAGCATCATGGACAAATGGCTTATAAATAAGCGCAGTGGACAAAGTACGCAAAATATTGTCCTGTCCGAATCAGAGAAAGAATGGCTTAGCCGCAACGCCTCATTCACCATTGTGGGCGATCCATTATGGATGCCTTTTGAAGGATTTGATGAAAACAACAACCATGTGGGTATTATTCAGGATTACCTCGACATATTCTCTGAGGCGTTAAACATTGAATTTACCTATATACAAACTGAGAGTTGGCAAGAGAGCGAACGACAAGTCACAGAGAGAGAGGTGGACATGGTCGCCGCCTTCCCCAACCACAAACCCTTTAGTAAGTTAGTATTCACTGACAGTTATATCGATACTCCTATTGTGTTTGTTACTCAGAATGAAAACAAATATATTGAGAATATTAGTCAAGTAATGAGTAAGCACATTACGCTTTTGAGTGATTACCCGAGTACCAAAGACATAACACTCCAATACCCCAATAAGCACTTTTATTTCGTTGATACACCAGAGCAAGGCTTAGATGACTTAGCTTCTGGAAAAACCGATGTATTCATTGGCTCTTTGGCACAGGTTAACTATCACATCGCGGAAAATGGTTACTCTGGCCTAAGGGTTGTAGGAAAGACTGAATACAACCTTGCGATTAGCTTTGCTGTACAACGCGAACACGCTCCTTTAATACCCCTATTAAATCGCGTTCTCGACAACATACCCACAGCGACAAAACAAGACATTGTCGATCATTGGGGCAACTCAGAATTGATCGTCAAAACCGACTACAAACTTATTTTTCTCATTACCTTTGTTGCGATATTAATCATATCTTTTGTGTTTATTTGGAACCGTAGGTTACAACTTGAGATAGCGCTTAGAACCCAAACTGAACAGTCTCTCATTCAAAGTGAGAAAAACCTTTCCGTAGTGATAAACAACATTCCAGTGATTGTTTACGTAGTTGACTTGAAAACCAACAAACTGCTCATGGCTAATCACAATGCCATTAAAACACTTAAGCTAAATGAAGGTGAATTAACGTCATTGGACGCCTCTTTAATTTACGCTGGTACGCAAATAGACATTAATGAACAACAACTGGAAATATCCACCCTCACTGGCGAAAAAATTGACGGCCTTTTATCGATTATTCCCATAAGATTTCATGGCGAAACTGCGCTCCTTCACATTGTCGTTAATCTTACCGAACGAATAGCCATGGAGCGGGCACTAGAAGAAGCAAAAAATAATGCTGTGAGTGCGAATAAAGCCAAGTCTGAATTTCTTGCCAACATGAGCCACGAAATCCGTACACCAATGAATGCCATAATTGGTTTTACCGAGTTACTTCATGAGCAAGTAAAAGACAAAAAGCTTCGTTCATTTGTCACAACTATCAAATCAGCTGGAAACTCCTTGCTAATGCTGATTAACGATATTCTCGACCTATCGAAAATTGAGGCGGGCAAGCTTTCTATCAACAAAGAAGTATGCAATCCGCACAACATTTTTGAAGACATCAGTAACATCTTCACCATGAACGTTCGCAGTAAAGGGTTAGACTTTTTGCTTCAAGTTGACGAAAAAATTCCTCATGCCCTTATACTCGATTCAACACGGATACGACAAATATTATTCAACCTTGTTGGGAATGCTGTGAAGTTTACCGACGAGGGTATTATCACGTTGAAGGCCACTGCACTCAACGAGGATGATATTCACAGTAAGGTTGATTTGCGTATCGACGTGAAAGACACAGGTATAGGTATTGCCCCAGATAAGGTGACTCAGATATTCGACAGTTTTCAACAACAAGAAGGGCAAAGTGTACGCAAATACGGAGGTACCGGTCTTGGGCTAACCATTAGTAAACGCCTTACCGAGCTAATGGATGGTACTATATCGGTGTCGAGCGAGCTTGGAAAAGGCTCGTGTTTTTCTGTGTATTTACACGAGGTCGATATCGCCTCAATTGAGGAACCTCGCCCAAGTCAAGCCACCGAACCTACGGCCACAAAATCCACCATTTTCACTGGGGGAGCGGTGTTAATTGTGGACGACATTCAAGATAATCGAGACTTGTTAGTAGAAATATTTAAAGGATTGAATTTCGAATGTAAAGAAGCTAGCAATGGGTTAGAAGCCATCGAGCAAACGCAAAACTACCACTTCGATATCATTATTATGGATATTCGCATGCCCCAAATGGATGGGTATCAAGCGGCCAATATTATAAAGTCTAGCCACCCAACCATTCCCATTGTAGCGCTAACCGCTTCTGTGATGCGAGATGACTATGAACGTCAACGGAGGGAAAACTTTTCTGGGTATCTTAGAAAACCCATTTTACGGCAAGAACTCATCGAAGAACTAAAGAAACACCTTCCCTATCACGAGGAAGAGGTGCACGAGGAAGACAGCGAGATATTTTCGGACGTAACCGAGCCTTTTAGAAACATCCTTATTGATGAATACCTACCACAATGCCAAGTACTTCAACAAAGCAACAACCTTAGTGCAATAGCTGACTTCGCCAACAATTTGTACCTCACAGCAAATGAACACGGTATAGAGAGCGTGAAATCCTTTGCACAAGAGCTTGTCAGTGCGACAGAAATTTTTGACATTGTAACCATTAAGAAAGCCCTTACAGATTTTTCAGTCTGTTGCAAACAATAGACTTTGCTGGCTTAGCAGGACAATACTTTCCGCGCTTATGCCTCAAAAGCATTATAATCTCATCCATTGGAATAAGAGAAGTATTTTAAATAGCAAAATCGCATACTACATTTGCCAATAAGTGTGCTATCGTTCTATGCACAAAAATAATTCGCATATAACTTTTTTTTATATAACATACAATCGGACTCGAAAATGACTGCAAGTATCCCGTCTATTACGCATTTGAAACAACTCGAAGCCGAGAGTATCCAGATCTTCCGAGAAGTGGCCGCGGAATTTGAAAACCCGGTAATGCTTTACTCTGTTGGAAAGGACTCTTCGGTACTACTTCACCTTGCGCGCAAAGCATTTGCTCCAGGCAAAATTCCTTTTCCATTACTTCACGTAGACACCACGTGGAAGTTTGGTGAAATGATTAAGTTCCGTGACGAGCAAGCGAAAAAGCACGGTTTTGACTTGCTAGTGCATATTAACCAAGAAGGTGTTGAGGCCGGTGTTGGACCTTTCTCTCATGGTAGTGCTAAACACACAGACATCATGAAAACAGCTGCGCTTAAACAAGCGTTGAACAAGTATAAGTTTGATGCCGCCTTTGGTGGTGCTCGTCGCGACGAAGAAAAGTCTCGTGCGAAAGAACGTGTTTACTCGTTCCGTGATGACAACCACCGTTGGGATCCAAAAAACCAGCGTCCTGAACTTTGGAATATCTACAACTCACAAATCAACAAAGGTGAGAGTATTCGCGTATTTCCAATGTCAAACTGGACTGAGCTTGATATCTGGCAATATATCTACCTAGAAAACATCGACATTCCATCACTGTATCTTTCTAAGCCTCGTCCAGTGGTTGAGCGTGACGGCGTTCTTATTATGGTTGATGACGACCGTATGCCACTAGAAGAAGGCGAAGTGCCAGAAATGCGTTCAGTGCGTTTCCGTACCCTTGGTTGTTACCCGCTTACCGGAGCGGTTGAATCAACAGCTGCCACACTTCCAGAAGTTATTCAAGAAATGCTTCTTACCAAAACATCAGAACGCCAAGGCCGTGTAATCGACCACGACAGCGCTGGTTCGATGGAGAAGAAGAAGATGGAAGGATACTTCTAATGGCCACAGATAATGTTGTTTGGCATAAGCATGAGGTAAACAAAAACACTCGTGCCGAGCAACTCAACCAGTCGCCACGGGTATTGTGGCTCACTGGCTTGAGCGGTTCAGGAAAATCAACTTTAGCGAACTTACTCGAAAAAAAGCTACACGAACAGGGCAAACACACTTATCTATTAGATGGTGACAATGTTCGCCACGGTTTGTGTGGAGACTTAGGGTTTAGCGATACGGATAGAGTTGAAAATATTCGCCGTATCAGTGAAGTAGCAAAGCTTTTCGTTGATTCTGGTTGTATTGCGATTACTGCGTTTATTTCACCTTTTAAAGCCGACCGTGCTTATTGCCGTCAATTGCTTGAAGAAGGCGAGTTTATCGAAGTGTTCGTCGATACCCCACTAGAAGTCTGCGAGCAGCGTGACCCCAAAGGACTCTATAAGAAAGCACGCAGTGGTGAAATTAAAGACTTCACAGGCATTGATTCTGCCTATGAAGCACCAGAGCAACCAGAGGTTCATCTGACATATCAGGAAGAACCTGCTGAGCAAACTGCGGAACGCTTGTTCGAGTTGTTAAAAGAAAAAGGACTTGTGTAATGTCGTTGTCAAATACACTAGCTGAATCAATTCTTCGCATAGCTAAAGAAGCTGGCGATAAAATTATGGTGATTTACGAAAAAGATTTCGCCATTTATGAGAAACAAGATACTAGCCCTTTAACAGAGGCTGATCTAGCAGCCCATCACGTTATTGTTGATGGTCTGAAGGCTATATCTGATCTTCCTATCCTGTCAGAAGAATCTGCTGATATTCCATGGGAAGAGCGTCAAACGTGGACTTCATACTGGTTAGTTGATCCACTTGATGGCACTAAAGAATTCATCAAGAAAAATGGTGAGTTTACGGTAAATATTGCGCTTATCGACAATGGTAAGCCTGTGATGGGGGTTGTTTATGCCCCAGCACTGAAAAAGTCCTATGTAGGCATTGAAAATGAAGGTGCATGGACGGAAGTTGACGGTGAATTCACGCCAATTACTGCCCGTAAAAACGACGGTAGCGAAGTGTGGAAAGTGGTAGGAAGCCGTTCTCACCAAAGCCCAGAAATCAAGAACTTACTAGAACAACTTGGTGGCGAGTCTGAACTTGTAGCCATGGGCAGTTCTCTTAAGCTTTGTTTGGTAGCTGAAGGTGAAGCGCATCTTTATCCTCGTCTTGGTCCAACGTCGGAATGGGACACAGGCGCAGCCCACGCTGTAGCCTTAGCCGCCGGTGCAAACGTAACTGTACTCGACGCAGCCAACCCTTTAAATGATAACGCTGAAGCTCTTACTTATAACCAAAAAGAGTCAGTGTTAAACCCCTTTTTCCTTGTGAGCGCATAACATGAACAACGAAAACGAATTATTGAAACAGGACATTCTGTCTTACCTAGAGCAACACGAACAAAAAGATATGTTGCGCTTTCTAACTTGTGGTTCTGTAGATGACGGTAAGAGTACTCTTATTGGTCGTTTGCTTCATGACTCAAAGATGATTTATGAAGACCAACTTGCTGCAATTACTAAAGACAGTAAAAAAGTAGGTACTACTGGCGAGAAAGTTGACCTTGCATTATTGGTTGACGGTCTTCAGTCAGAGCGTGAACAAGGTATCACTATTGACGTAGCTTACCGTTATTTCTCAACAGAAAAGCGTAAGTTCATCATTGCGGATACGCCAGGGCACGAGCAATATACGCGTAACATGGTAACGGGTGCGTCTACTTGTGACCTAGCCATTATCCTTGTTGATGCCCGTGGCGGTGTTAAAGTACAAACAAAACGTCACTCGTTCCTAGTATCATTACTGGGTATTAAGCACGTTATCGTTGCTATCAACAAGATGGACTTAATGGACTACTCTGAAGAGGTTTATAACCAAATCAAAGAAGATTATATTAAGTTCTCTGAACAGTTAGATATTCCAGACATCCATTTCGTACCACTTTCTGCCCTTGAAGGCGACAACGTTGTGGGTAAAAGTGAAAAAACACCTTGGTATGACGGTGAACCACTAATGAAAATGTTGGAAAACATTGAAATTGGTGACGACGACAACCTAGATGATTTCCGTTTCCCTGTTCAGTACGTTAACCGTCCTAACTTAGATTTCCGTGGTTTCGCGGGTACCGTAGTGTCTGGTCAAATTGCTCCTGGTGATGAAATTACTGCACTTCCTTCAGGTAAAAAATCCAAGGTTAAGCAAGTGGTAACTTTTGAGGGCGACCAAGAGCGTGCACACGTTCCTCAAGCCGTTACTCTTACGCTTGAAGACGAAATTGACATTTCTCGTGGCGACATGATTGTTAAGTCTGATAACTTGCCGCTTACAGCGACTCAGTTTAAGACTCACTTAGTATGGATGTCAGAAGAACCTCTGATGCCGAACAAGCAGTACTTATTTAAGTTTGCGACTAAGTCAACGCCGGGTGTTGTTGCCAGCATTGATAACCAAATCGATGTGAATACATTGGAAGAAACCGATGCAATGCATTTGAACCTTAACGAGATTGGCGTTGTTGACGTGAAGTTTACACAACCTGTAAGCTGTGACCCATACAAACGCAATCGTCCTACAGGCTCTTTCATTGTAATCGACCGCTTAACTAACGGTACTGTAGGTGCAGGTATGATCATTGACGCATTAGCGCAAGATAGCCAGCACGCAGCGCCTGAGTTCTCAGCGTTCGAACTAGAGTTCAACGAACTTGTTCGTAAACACTTCCCACATTGGAATGCTGTAGATATCAGTAAACTGTAGTAAAAACTGGACAATAAATGGATATTAACCAGTTCATGGTGCTGGGGGTTTTCTTCAGCACCATTTTTGCGCTGATTTTTACCAATCAGCGCCCTGCTCGTATTTTTGGAGCAACTGTTTTGGTGTTAATTGTTATTCAGCAATTAACACTCGACGATATTCTTCACAACCTAACGAACAAGGGCTTAATTACCCTCACCTTATTGCTTCTTGTCAGCAGTGCTATTGATAAAACCGCGCTGATAAAACGATTGGGAAGAAAGCTCATAACTGCCAGTTTTACTGCCAGCTTTTGGCGTCTATTTTCACTGTCGTTTGTGTCTTCAGCTTTGTTAAACAATACTGCTATTGTGGCTAGCCTTATTGGCCCAGTTAAACAAAACCAGTACCACCCCGCGTCGCAACTACTTATACCGCTGTCATACTCAGCGATTTTAGGCGGCACAGTAACGCTAATTGGCACGTCAACTAACCTTATTGTAGACAGCTTCTTGCAAGAGCATGGTCATCCTGGTTTTAGCTTTTTTGACTTTACCCTTTACGGTTTAGTTGCAGGCATCTCCTGTGGTTTTTTAATGTATTTGCTGTCTGGATTACTTCCAAACATCGCAAGTAAAAACGCTAACTATAGGGAATACACAGTTGAAGCCGAGGTAAATACTGGGTCCGAACTTATTGGGAAAACGGTAGAAGATAACCACCTTCGCAACTTACCTGAGCTTTTCTTGGTTGAGGTGATAAGGGAAGGTCACCTTATTTCTCCCGTTTCTCCTGACTTAGTGATAAATCAGGGCGATAAGCTTATTTTCTCGGGTAATGTTCAAAAACTTGAAAACTTAAGCCACATTAAAGGTTTGTCTACCTTTGCGGAAACCGACGGCATATTACGGGACAATCTTACTGAGGTACTCGTCGCAAACCGCGCGCAAATCATCGGTCAAACAATCAAAAGTCTTGGCTTTAGAGCACTATTCGATGCTGCTGTTGTTGCGATTCGTCGAGATGGCGAACAATTGTCCGGCAAACTTGGAGAAATAAAGCTGCAAGCGGGTGATTTTTTGCTACTCGCAGTAGGACCCGACTTTCACTCAAGACAGAATTTGTCAAAGAACTTTTTCATTCTCTCTGAACAAAAAATCAACCGCCCGCTGACAAACAAGCAAGAGTGGATAACCCTTGGAGGGTTTCTTTCTATTGTGGGCCTTGCTGCCTCAAATATGCTGTCACTGGCGTTGGGGCTGTTGTTTCTTGCAGCAGTTTTAATTGCCTTTAAAGTAACTTCACACGGTGAATTAAAGCGCAACCTACCTTTAGACCTTATCGTGGTCATCGTCGGCGCTTTGAGTTTAGCCACGGCTCTTGAAGGCTCAGGTGTGATAGCCTTTACCACCCAATCATTAATGCCCTACTTAGCCGATACCAATTGGTTTTTTGCATTAATTGTTGTGTATGTAACTACTCTACTGCTTACCGAATTTGTTACTAACAACGCGGCAGCAGCACTGATGTTTCCATTTGCATACGGTCTGGTTGAAATTATTGGTGCTCCTCTGATGCCATTCGCTTTAGCGGTAGCGTTTGCGGCCAGTGCGAGTTTTATTTCACCGTTTGGTTATCAAACTAATCTGCTAGCTTTTAATGCTGCTAACTACAAGTTCACGCATTTTATGAGAATAGGAATTCCAATCTCGATAGCCTACAGCAGTATAGTTTTAGCACTTCTTAACTATACCTACCTGTAAAATCACTAACAGGGCGGATCGTATAGAATCCGCCCTCTTCAATACCTTAAATTTGCGTTTAAAACACACTTTATTACTAATTTCTATTCACTCATTATGTAGAATTACTGTACTTCAATGTGACGAATCAGTAACCTTTTAAATTCAATAATTAAAAGCTGAAATGGAGCACCGGATGCACTCGGTAACAAACCCCTTACAAGCATGTAATGACATATTTTTTAAACCTAATGGCGTATTTAAAGCGGTTGGAGAAAACAACAACTGGTCTTGGCTACCTTTCATTTTACTGGTTGTGGCCTTGATCCTGCCTCAATACCTTTATGTGAACGCAGTAGACATTGATTGGCTTGCCAATAGCATTGTATCAGCGCAAGAAGCAATGAGTCCGGCAGAAGAAGACGCCATGCGCTCGTTCATTACTCGCAAGTCTCTTATTATTCAAGCGACGGTAGGCACCTTTATTGGATTAGTGATATTTAATGCAATTTTTGCGGTTTACTTTAATTTAGCCACTCGCAATGACGACAGCCACGTATTTGGCTTTACTGACTGGTACGGCTTTACCCTATGGACTGCTATGCCTTCAGTACTTTCATGCCTTTTAGGCGTTATTGCATTGTTACTTTCTGATGGCCATCAAATACCGCAAAGTACAGTGTTTCCTACTTCACTCGCGTTTTTGCTGAATATTGATATGGCGTCAGAATGGTTTGCATTTTGCCAAGCAGTAAAGCTTGAATTAATTTGGTCTATCTACTTAACCATGGTTGGTATAAGTCAGTGGACTTCGTTTTCAACCAAGAAGTCTTTACTTATCGCCATTGCACCAAGTGTTGTTATTTACGGTATCTGGCTACTGGTAAT